>Ga0213876_10000081_pt1 | contig 108997 bp, 106 predicted proteins | sample BarmaccomBMRX_R9_FD_160113 | JGI IMG/M metagenome (GOLD analysis project Ga0213876, IMG submission 160113) | Root-associated microbial communities from Barbacenia macrantha in rupestrian grasslands, the National Park of Serra do Cipo, Brazil - RX_R9 | ecosystem: Host-associated > Plants >... | reverse complement strand
AAGGAGCTGACGTCCGAGCTGGAGGCGCGGCTGAAGGATGTCCTGGACGCCTTCGCCAAGACCTTCGCTTAGACGCTGATCTTGCCATCGATGAGAACCAGTGAAGGATCTGGGGGTCGAGGCGCGGAAGGCAAGCGTTCGCTTGGTCCGGCGGTCATCTTCAGCCTGCTCATCGCAACGCCAATCGGCGCTTCCGCAGCGCCGACGGACGAGGTTGACCCGAAAGCCAGTCTCGCGGCGCTGAGGGTCTGGAATTCGCAATTGTTGAAAGACGAGCCGTCGCTGATGGCCGTTGAAGCCGCCGTGACCGGGGATTGCAGGGAAAAGGCGCCCCATAGTGTGAATTCCGTCGACTACTGTTCCTGCGCCAGGGCTGTCGTCATGAAGCTGTGGATGTCGGGCGTCGACCCGGCAATGGTTCGGCGCCTGAAGGACTACGCTGCCAACCCGGCGTCGATGGCTCCGTCCGAATTTCTTCGGTATCAGGGGCCGGAGCTGTATCAGCCATTTTGTGAATCCGCTGTAGGAGCAGGCTGATGCCCTCCCTGAAGGAAATGCGCAGCCGCATCGCCAGCGTGAAGGCGACGCAGAAGATCACCAAGGCGATGCAGATGGTGGCGGCGGCCAAGCTGCGCCGCGCCCAGGACGCCGCTCAGAACGGGCGCCCCTACGCCGAGCGGATGGCGGCGGTGATCGCCAACCTCGCCGGCAGCGTGTCGGGCGAAGACGCGCCGAAGCTGCTGGCCGGAACCGGATCCGACCGGCGCGAGCTGGTCATCGTGGCCACCTCCGACCGTGGGCTGGCGGGCGGCTTCAACTCCTCCATCGTGCGGGCGGCGCGCGAGCACGTCGGGCGGGGAATCGAGGCGGGCAAGCAGGTGTCGATCCTCACCGTCGGGCGCAAGGCCAGGGACCAGCTCAAGCGCCTTTACGGCGACCGTTCGGTGGCGGCGATCGAAGCCGGCGGCAGCCCGTCGCTGGAGACCGCCCGCCAGGTGGCTGCTCAGGTTCTGGACCTCTTCGAGCGCGGCGAGATCGACGTCGTGAGCCTGTTCTACAGCCGCTTCGTCTCGGTGGTGACCCAGGCGCCGACCCGCAAGCAGCTGATCCCCGCCAGCCTCGAGACCGGCGCCCCGCCGATCGACCTCAAGGGCGCGGCCTACGAATACGAGCCGGACGAGGAGACGATCCTGGCCGAGCTCCTGCCGCGCAACATCACCGTGCAGATCTTCTCGGCGATGCTGGAGAACCAGGCCGGCTTCTACGCCGCCCAGATGGCCGCCATGGACAACGCCACCCGCAACGCCGGCGACATGATCGCCGGCCTCACCTTGCAGTACAACCGCTCACGCCAGGCGCAGATCACCAAGGAGCTGATCGAGATCATCTCCGGCGCCGAAGCGCTCTAACCGGAAGAGACCAGACCGATGGCCACCACCACCGCCACGAAGCCCGCCGCCGCCTCGCCCCAGAGCTCGGCCGGCGCCCCGAACATGCCCGAGGGCCGCGTCGCTCAGGTCATCGGCGCGGTCGTCGACGTGGAGTTCGACGGCCACCTGCCGGCGATCCTGAACGCGCTGGAGACTACCAACACCGACCAGAAGACCGGCGCGCCCTTCCGCCTGGTGCTCGAGGTGGCCCAGCACCTCGGCGAAAACACCGTGCGCACCATCGCCATGGACACCACCGAAGGCCTCGTGCGCGGCCAGAAGGTGGTGGACAGCGGCGGCGCCATCAGCGTGCCGGTGGGCCCGGCCACGCTCGGCCGGATCATGAACGTCATCGGCGAGCCGGTGGACGAGGCCGGCCCGATCGAGAGCCCCTACCGCTCGGTGATCCACCGCGACGCCCCCTCCTTCGCCGAGCAGTCGACCCAGGCGGAGATCCTGGTCACCGGCATCAAGGTGATCGACCTGCTCTGCCCCTACACCAAGGGCGGCAAGATCGGCCTCTTCGGCGGCGCGGGCGTCGGCAAGACCGTGACCATGCAGGAGCTGATCAACAACATCGCCAAGGTCTACGGCGGCTATTCGGTGCTGGCCGGCGTGGGCGAGCGGACCCGCGAGGGCAACGACCTCTATCACGAGATGATCGAGTCCAAGGTCAACGTCGACCCGCGTGAGCACGGCGGATCCACCGAGGGCTCGCGCTGCACCCTGGTCTACGGGCAGATGAACGAGCCGCCCGGAGCCCGCGCCCGAGTGGCCCTCACCGGCCTTGCGCAGGCGGAGTACTTCCGCGACCAGGAAGGCAAGGACGTGCTGCTCTTCATCGACAACATCTTCCGCTTCACCCAGGCGGGCTCGGAGGTGTCGGCGCTGCTGGGCCGTATCCCCTCGGCGGTGGGCTACCAGCCGACGCTGGCCACCGAGATGGGCAACCTGCAGGAGCGGATCACCTCCACCAACAAGGGCTCGATCACCTCGGTGCAGGCGATCTACGTGCCCGCCGACGACCTCACCGACCCGGCCCCGGCCACCTCCTTCGCCCACCTGGACGCCACCACCGTGCTGGACCGCGACATTGCCGCCCAGGGCATCTTCCCGGCGGTGAACCCGCTCGACTCCACCTCGCGGATCCTCGACCCGCTGGTGATCGGCGAGGAGCACTACACCGTGGCCCGCCGGGTGCAGGAAATCCTGCAGCAGTACAAGGCGCTGAAGGACATCATCGCCATCCTCGGGATGGACGAGCTTTCCGAAGAGGACAAGCTGGTGGTGGCGCGGGCCCGCAAGCTGCAGCGCTTCCTCTCGCAGCCCTTCAACGTGGCCGAGGCCTTCACCAACCTGCCGGGCGTCATCGTGCCCCTGGAAGACACCATCCGCTCGTTCAAGGCGGTGTGCGACGGCGAGTACGACCACCTGCCCGAGCAGGCATTCTACAACGTCGGCACCATCGAGGACGCAGTGGCCAAGGCCGAGAAGATGGCGGTGGAAGCCTAGATGGCCAAGCTGCACTTCTCGCTGGTCTCGCCGGAGCGCGAGCTGTTCTCCGGCGAGGTGGATCAGGTGGACGCGCCCGGCTCGGAAGGCGACTTCGGCGTGCTCGCTGGCCACGCGCCCTTCATGACCACCTTGAAGGAGGGTCGCGTCAAGGTCTTCAACGAAGAGGAAAGCATCGTCTTCGACGTGCGGGGCGGCTTCGCGGACGTGACGCCGGCAGGCCTCACCATTCTGGCCGAGTACGCGGCCGAGGTGCTCTAGGCCTCAGAGGCTGTAGCGCGTTTGACGTCGCGCGAACTCTCGGTAAAGAGCGTTGCTGGGGACCTTTTGGAAACGCCGGGAAGATCCATGCGCCTTGCGCTCGTCAGCCTCATTCTTCTGACAGCGGCCGCCGGCGCCGCTACGGCCCAGACGCAGCCGTCCGCGGCCACGCCCTCGCAGACCAGCGCCCCGGCCGCTTCGGCGCCGGCGACCTCCGCGCCTTCGCCGACCGCGGCCGCCCCGGCCACGCCGCCCGCGGCCGCGCCCGCCGCTCAGCCGCCGCCGGCCGCTGTCGAAGAAGCCCCGCCGGCGCCGCCGGCCCCGCCCACCGACCCGGCGGCGATCGGCGTCATGTCGGTTCTGCAGTCGGTCTGCATCCCGGCCGCCAACGGCGGTAAGATCGACCAGCTCGCAAAGACGGCCGGCTACCGCAAGTCCGGGGACGACTGGAGCATGCGACAGCGCGACTACGCCCTGACGATCGAGAATCCGGGATCCAATCCTACCCAGTGCCACGTGCAGATCACCCATGCGGTCGACGCGCAGGCGCCGGGGCGACCGATCGTCGTGGCCCTGCACGACTGGGCGAGCACCAACGGCTGGAACCTCTACCGCAACGACAAGAGCGTCCAGGACGGGGTCGAATACACCACGCGGTCCTGGACCCGCGACGGCGACGGCAAGACCGAGAGCCTGGTCTTCATGACCCAACGCCACGCCGACGGCACGCCGATGCAGCGAAACGCCGACACCTCGGAACTGATCTACGGGGTGACGAAGAGCGGAGGCTGAAGGGGCGGCGCCTCAGGCCGTGGCGGCGGTCGCCTCGGCCATCCACTCCAGACAGAGGTCGGCCAGACGACGCCAGCCGGGTTCGCCCGGTAGCCAGTGGCTCATGCCGGGCAGCACCTCCGCGCGAGCGCCCAGGCGGCGCGCGGTCTCGCGGACGGTGGTGGCGTGATGGATCACATCCCGCTCCCCGGCCACCGCCAGGATCGGGGCGTTGATGCGGGCCGGGTGGACCATGGTGGTCATGAACGGGTCCAGCCACCAGTTCAGGGTCTCGAACAGCGCCCGGCCGCTCTCCGGCCGCATCCGTTCGAAGGCGGCCCGCCGCTCGGGCCGGGCGAGACGGTCGACCCCGAAGTGGTGGAAGGTGGCGTAGTCGGGCTGAATGGCCTGGGTCCAATAGGGGCCGAGGGCGTAGAGGGCGACCGCCGAGACGGCTTCCTCCATGGTCGAGCCGCTGACCCCCCAGGGCGCCGAAGGCGCCAGGAGGATGAGGCCGGCCGTCTTCACCTTGCTGGCCGCGAGAAGGCTGACCAGGCCGCCCAGGGAATGGCCGAGGAGCACCGGCGGCGCAGGCAGCGCCGCCGCGGCGCGCGCCGTCGCCGACGCATAGTCGCGCATGGAGAGCCCCGCCACCGCCGCCGCCGGCGCGCCGGGCTCGTGGCCGGGGAGATCGGGTGTGAAAACCGCGTGGCCGGCGGCCCGGAACGGCTCGGCGAAGGCTTCGAAGACCCAGCCGCCGCAAAATGCGCCATGGACCATCAATATGGGATGCGGGCGCATTCCGAACTCCCCGGCGGCTCGACGTCCGACCGCGGGGCCGGAAATGTCAGCTTTGCGGTTCTTTCCCGTTAACCGCAAGCCTGCAGTGGGCGTGGTCCGAAGTCGCCCCTTCACGTTCCGGACCGGCCGCCGCCGATCGGCCCACGCCTTGACGCGGTCAGCGGCCGAAAGGCGTCGATGACCTGGCGATAGGCGTCGCGCTTGAAACCGATCACCTGGTCCAGCGCCTCGTCGAGATCGGCCCAGCGCCAGGCGTCGAACTCCGGCGGCCCGTGCGCGTCGAGGTCGACCTCCGCGTCGTCGCCCTCGAAGGCGAAAGCGAACCAGACCTGCTTCTGGCCGCGCCAGCCCTTGGCGATCTTGGTTCCCCGATGCTCAGCTGGGAACTCATAGCCGATCCAGTCGGGCGTCTGGCCAAGCAGCCTGACGCTGGTGACGCCCGTCTCCTCGCGCAGCTCGCGCAGCGCCGCGTCCAGCGCCGCCTCGCCTGCGTCGATGCCGCCCTGCGGAAACTGCCAGTTGTGGGGTCCGGGCGTGTGCGCGCGGCGGCCGAGCCAGACCCTCCCGTCCGAGCGGACGAGCACGACGCCGACATTCGGCCGCAGCTGCGACAGATCCATGGGTCCCATCTGGGCGCGCGGGAGGCCGAGGGCCAGACGTCCGATCGCCTTTCTAGTGTGGTGAATTCGAGTTGAGGGGGCAGGCGCCGAAGCGAAGGAGGCTCGCGACACTAGCGGCGCACGAGCAGCGCCGAGGCCGGCACCAGCTGGTAGCCCCGCTGGGCGAGGCCCGAAGCCCAGCGCGCCGCCGTCTCCAAGGTCACCGGATAGGCGAAGCCCGAGCCCAGCGCCTTGCCTGCCCGCGACGCCTGGGTCTCGAGGGCGCCCAGCTGCGCCTCGATGGCGGGGCCGTCGAGCTGATCGTCGACGATCCGATCCGCCGAGGCCCGTGGCAAGCCGCCGCCGATGCGGGCCGCCGAGCCGTCGTCGACGAACGCCAATCCGCGCTGGCGCAGGTCGTCGGTCAGGATCCCCATCGCCACCGGCGACTGCAGGAACTTGGAGCCGAGATAGTTGGTGACCCCGAAATACCCCGTGGCGCGGGACAAGAGCCATTCCAGCCGTCGGGTGGTCTCCGCCGGCTGGCCGGCGGCCATCAGGGTGTAGGGCCCCGGGTCGTTGTCCGGATAGTCCTTGGGCTCCATCGGCGCCTCGAGCAGCACCTCGTGGCCGGCCGCGCGCGCCGTGTCGATCCAGCCCTGAAGTCCCTCTGCATAGGGGACGAACGAGAGGGTGACCTCCGGCGGCAGGCTGTCGATCGCCTCATGGGTGGCCTTGGCGTTGAGCCCGAGCCCGCCGATGACCAGCGCGACCTCAGGCTTGCCCGCCGCGGCCGCGGGGCGGGCGTAGGACTGAGCGGGGGTGCGCCCGTCGCTGGCGATCACCGGCAGCGGGCCGGCGGGCCCCTGGACGAACAGCCCGGCGAGCGGCGCCTGGGCGAGCGCCAGGGCCGCCGACTGCGCGCCGTCCATGTGCGAGTCGCCGGAGATGGTGATGATCGCCTGCCCGCCTGCGGCTGCGGGGCTGTCGAGGTCGGGGGACGTGGACGAGAGCTCCACCGTGGCCGAGTCGAACGGGGCTTCGCCAGGCGTTTCGGTGGGCAAGGCTGCGCGCCAGCCGGGCGGAGCGCGGGTCTCGGTGATCCTCGCCAGCGACAGGCGCACCACCGGCGTCCCGGCTTTCGGGTCGCCGGTGAGCAGCACCAGCGCCCCGGCGCAGGCCAGAAAGAGGCCGCCGGCCACGCTGGCGCCGACATAGGGATTGGAGAGCGCCCGTAGCGCCGATCTCAGTGGCGAGGGCGGCGCCGCGACGGGCTGCGGACGAGGGCGCGGTTTGGCGAAGGTGCGGGCGGTCTGCAAAGCACCCGCACCCTGACGCCAGATGGTTAACGAAGGGCCAAGATCGCGGCCCCCCGAGCCTCGCTCACGGCTTGGCCGCGGGGGCGGGTTGCGGGCCTTTCGGGGGCGGCCCGAGCTTGGCCGCGGCCTGGGCCAGGGTGGCCGCCGGCTTGGGCAGCTTCGGGGTGGCCTCCACCGAGCCGTACTTCAGGACGTCCAACGCCCGGGCGAGCTGGAAATCGCCGGTCTTCTGGTCGAAGGCGGGCGGGGGCGCCTCCGCCGGCTCGTGGGCCCCGCGGCGGGTTTGTCCGTCGTCGGTGTTGAGGGCGTTGCGGAAGCTGGCTTCGGTGAACTGGAAGGCCTCGTTGGCGATCTGCTGGGCCTCCTCGCGAGTCTCGGCCACCTCCAGGTCGGGCTGGATGCCGGTCTTCTGGATCGAGCGTCCGGACGGCGTGTAGTAGCGCGCGGTGGTGAGCTTCACCGCGCCGTCCAGGCCGCCGCGCAACGGGATCACCGTCTGCACCGAGCCCTTGCCGAAGCTCGTCACGCCCACCAGCTGGGCGCGGTGGCGGTCCTGCAGGGCGCCGGCGACGATCTCCGAGGCCGAGGCCGAGCCCGCGTTGACGAGGACCACCAGGGGCAGGCCGTTCAGCACGTCGTGGCCCTTGGCGTTGTAGCGCTCGATGTCGCTGGGATCGCGGCCCCGCTGAGAGACCACTTCGCCACCGTCGAGGAACAGGCCCGCCACCCCCACCGCCTGGTCGAGCAATCCGCCGGGGTTGTTCCGAAGGTCGAGGATGAGGCCCTTCATCTTCGGATTCTTGGCCTTCATGTCGTTGATCGCCGCGGCGGTCTCGTCGGTGGCCTTCTCGTTGAAGCCCGACAGCCGCAAGTACCCGTAGTCGCCCTGCAGGTGATAGGAGACCGACTTCGGCTGGATGACCTCGCGCACCAGCTTGACGTCGAAGGGATCGGTCTTCTCGCGGCCGATGGTCAGGGTCACCGGCTCGCCGGGCTTGCCGCGCATCTCCTTGACCGCGTCGGAGACGCTCATGCCGAGCACGTTCTGGCCATTGACGGCCATGATGTAGTCGCCGGGCTTGATGCCGGCGCGGGCGGCCGGCGTACCGTCGATGGGCGAGATCACCTTGACCGCGCCGTCCTCGCTGGTGATCTCGAGACCCAGGCCGCCGTACTCGCCCCGGGTCTGGTCCTGCAGGTCGTTGAAGGCTTCGGGATCGAGATAGTCGGAGTGGGGGTCGAGCGAGTTGACCATGCCCTCCAGCGCCGCCTGGATCAGCTTCTTGTTGTCGACCTGGGACACGTACTGGCGGTCGACCGTGTCGAGCACGTCGCCGAACAGCTCCAGCATCCGGTAGGTCTCGGCCTTCGGCTGGGTCGTGGCGCCGGCCGTCTGGCCCACGTACGCCATGGCGCCGGCGCCGAGGACGAAGGCGGAGGCGGCGATCAAAAGGTAGTTACGCATTGGGCCTAGTCAGCTCCTTCGCGGCGCAGCCTAAGATGCGCCGCGTTAACATTCGCCCCCGCCCGACCCGATCCGGAAGCCATGAGCAACGCCGGATCGACCGGCTGGCCCGCCAGCCGCACCTCGAAATACAGTTCCGGCGCCCGGTGTCCAGTCGCGGGCATGGCCCCCAGGGGGAATCCCCCCGCGACCTGTTGTCCGGAAGTCACCGTCACCTTGCCAAGTCCCGAGAGCACGATGTGGCAGTCGCCCGCGGCCCGCAAGATGACGACTTGGCCCCAGCCGTTCAAGGGTCCGGCATAGTCGACGACGGCGGCGGTCGGACTGCGCACCGGCGCGCCGGCGCCGGTCCGATAGGCAAACCCCTCGGCCTTGAGTCCGTTCGCCAGCTGGCCGCCGAAGCCGACGGCCAGGGCGCCGTCGGCCGGCGCGAGCAGATCCGCCGGCGGCGAGCCCGCCGTCATGGCGCCGGCCGCCCGGCGAGCGTCCGGCGGCGCGAAGAGCGCCGCATCCTGGGTCACCGCGTCGAGCCGCCCGCGGGCGTCCTCGATGGCGCTTTCGGCCGCGAACAGATCACCGCTGGCTTCGGCCGCCTGGCGCCGGACCTTCGCCAGGGCCTGGGCCCGCTCGGAAAGCGCCCGCGCCCGGCCGCGCAGCTCCGGCAGGATCGCCTGGCTGAGGATCATCGCGCGGACCGCGTCCTGGGCGTCCTTGGGGCTGACCAGCAGCGGCGGCGGCGGATCGCGGCTGAAGAGCTCCAGCGCCCCCAGCAGGCGGGCCATCTCCCGCCGGTTGGCGCCGATCTGGGCGGCCAGCGCATCCTCCTGCACATTCAGAGCCGCCAATGCGCGCCGCTGCGCCTCCAGGCTCGCCGCAGCGGCGGATCCGCCCACCCCGGCGATCAGACAGACAAGCAGGAACCTGCGCATGCCCCCGGATACCGCCGCCAGCTGCTTCGGCTCAATCGCGATGATAGGGCCCGCCGCCGAGGATGCTGATGGCGCGATAGATCTGCTCGGCCAGCATCACCCGGGCGAGGGCGTGCGGCCATGTCTGCGGGCCGAAAGCCAGGCTCGAGCGCGCCGCGTTCCTAACCCTGTCGTCCAATCCGTTCGCGCCGCCGACCGCGAAGGCGAGCTCGCGCGCGCCATCGTCGCGAAAGCGTTCCAGGAGGTTGGCGATCTCGCGCGAGGCGAGGCCTTCGCCGTGTTCGTCGCAGGCGATCAGGGGCCCGCCTGCGAGCCGCTCGAGGATCGCGTCGGCCTCAGCGGGCTTGCCGGGCTTGCGGCCCTCGACCTCGCGGATCTCCACCGGCCCCAGGGCCAGGGACCTGCCAGCGGCGCTGGCCCGCTCGGCGTAGGCGGCCGCGAGGGCGGCTTCCGGCGAGCGGCCCAGCTTGCCAACGCAGATGAGCGAAATCCGCAAGCGCGCGCCTTGGAGGCGCCGGGGTCAGTTGGCGGCGGCCCGGCGCGGCGGCTCGACCGACCAGATCTTCTCGATGTTGTAGAAGGCGCGCACTTCGGGGCGGAACAGGTGGACGATGACGTCCCCCGCGTCGATCAGCACCCAGTCGCAATGCGGCAGGCCTTCGACCCGGGCCCGGCCCCGGCCGGCTTCCTTGAGGGCCCGGAGCAGATGGTCGGCCATGGCGCCCACGTGACGGTGGGAACGGCCGGAGGCGACGATCATGCCGTCGGCCACCGAGCTCTTGTCCTTGAGGTCGATGAAGACGACGTCCTGGGCCTTTTCGTCGTCCAAGCGGTTGAGGATCAGTTTCTCGAGGGCCTGAGCGCCCTCAGGATCCTCGCAGGCTTCGCCATGAAGGCTGGCCTTCTGCGCACGCGGCGCGATATCGCGGTTCAGCGGATGCTCCCGTTTCAGCCTCTCGCACCAACCCGTTTAGCATAATCGACCGGTCCGGTCAGGTGGGAATCTGCCGGGGCCTCCGGAGCGGGCGGCTGGCGCCGTCGAAGCGATGTCGAAGATGTGAAGTTGAAGGGGGCGGTCAGAAACACCCAGGCCGGGGGCGCGCGGTCGGGCAACGTGCGGGCGGCGGCGGCGGGGATGCGCGCGTGCGCGAATCGGCGCGCCGCCGGGGCGAGGCGACCTTTCAGCGAGCTCCAGGGCCGGTCCACCACCGCCACCGGCACCTCGCGCAGCAGGTCGGTCCAGCCGCGCCAGCGATGGAAGCTGGCCAGGCTGTCGGCGCCCATGACCCAGACGAAGCGCACCCTCGGGAACCTCGCCTTCAGCACCCGCACCGTGTCGATCGTGTAGAAGGACCCGATCTTCACCTCGGCGTCGGAAACCATCATCGAGGGCCCCTCGGCGTAGCGCAAGGCGCCCCACATCCGGCGCGTGTGCGCGGCGGTCTCGTCGGTCGGTTTCAGGGGATTCTGCGGCGACACCAGCCAGATCACCTTGTCGAGGCCGATCCGCCGCAGCGCCGTCTCGGCCACATGGGCGTGTCCGGCGTGGCTGGGATTGAAGGAGCCGCCGAAGAGGCCGACCCGCATCCCGGGCGCCAGGTCGAAACCCAGCCTCAGGACCGCCGGACGACCCGCGCCCGGAACGCGGCGGGCGGCGCCGGCGAACCACATCCAGCTCTCCTTTTGCTCAAGCTGCGCCTTGGTAGAGGCTTTCGCCCGGACTGAACATCGCCCTCAGCCGGCCAGCGCCAGGTCGTCGGCGTGGATGACCGGCCCGGCGCTGTAGCCGAGCGCCGGCTCGATGGCGTCCGAGCGAAGGCCGACGATCCGCCGGGCGTCCGCCGCGTCATAGCGCGAGAGCCCACGGCCGACTTCCCGGCCCTCCGGGTCGCGGACCACCACCGCATCGCCCTTGCCGAAGCGGCCCTCCACGGCGGTGACGCCGGCGGCCAGCAGGCTCTTTCCGGCCCGCACCGCGGCGGCCGCGCCGGCGTCTATGGTCAGCACCCCTTGCGGGGCGAGCGCGCCGGCGATCCAGGCCTTGTAGGCTGCGGCGGGGGTGGCGGCTGCCCTGAAAAGGGTGTTCCGGGCCCCCTCCTCCACCGCCGCCAGCGGCGCGGGCCGCCGACCGAGCGCGATCAGGGTGGAGCAGCCGGCCGCGGCGGCGATCCGCGCCGCCTGCAGCTTGGTCGCCATGCCGCCCGACCCCACGTGGGCGCCGCCGGCCATGGCCTCGATCTCGGCGCTCACCGCGGCCACTTCGGGGATGTGTCGGGCGCCGGGGTCGCGGCGGGGATCGGCGCTGTAGAGCCCGTCGACGTCCGACAGCAGCACCAGCAGGTCCGCCCCCACCATCTGGGCGACTCGCGCGGCCAGCCGGTCGTTGTCGCCGTAGCGGAGCTCCTCGGTGGCCACGGTGTCGTTCTCGTTGACCACCGGCGTCGCCCCCACTTCCAGCAGCGTCTCCAGCGTCGCCCGGGCGTTCAGGAACCGCCGGCGCACCTCGGTGTCGTCCGGCGTCATCAGCACCTGGGCGGCGGTCAGCCCCTGTGGGCCGAGCGCTTCCTCCCAGGCGCGCATCAGCAGCGACTGGCCGGCCGCCGCCGCGGCCTGCTTCTCCGGCAGGGTGAGCGCCCGGCGCTTCAGGCCCAGCCGTCGCCGCCCGAGCGCCACCGCGCCCGAGGAGACGATCAGCGGCCTTTGGCCGCGCGCCGCCAGCCGCGCGAGATCGGCGGCGAAGGAGGAGAGCCAGGCCGCGTCGGCCCGGCCGGTCTCTTCCTCGACGATGAGCGCCGAGCCGACCTTGACGACGATCAGCCGCGCCTCGGCGATGGCGGTCATGGCCGCCAGTCCTGCGCCGCCGGGAGCGGCGCTTTCTGCTTGGCGGCGGCGAAGGCCGCCCTCAGCAGCTCGGTCATCCCCTCCCCCGAGACCGCCGAGACCAGGAAAGGCCGGACGCCGGCCGCCGCCTCCAGCGCCCGCGCCTGCTCGCCCCGCGCCTCGGGCTCCAGGGCGTCGACCTTGCTGAGCGCCAGCAGCTCCGGTTTGTCTTCCAGCCCCGCGCCGTAGGCGGCGAGTTCGTGGCGGACAGTGCGCCAGGCCCCGGCCACGTCCTCGGCGGTGGCGTCTACGAGGTGGATGAGTCCCCGCGTGCGCTCCAGATGCCCGAGGAACCGCACGCCCAGCCCCGCGCCGGCGGCCGCGCCTTCGATGAGGCCCGGAATGTCGGCGAGCACGAACCGCTCCCCGGCCGACAGGTCCACGACCCCGAGGTTCGGCGTCAGGGTGGTGAACGGATAGTCGGCGATCTTGGGGGTGGCCGCCGAGGTCGCCGCCAGGAAGGTGGATTTGCCGGCGTTCGGCAGCCCAACGAGGCCGATGTCGGCGATCAGCTTCAGGCGCAGCCAGATGGTTCGCTCCTGCCCCGGCAGGCCGGGGTTCGCGTGGCGGGGCGCCTGGTTGACGGGCCCCTTGAAGTGGCTGTTGCCGAAGCCGCCGTTGCCGCCGGCCGCGAGCCGCACCCTCTGGCCGACCCGTTCGAGGTCGACGACCAGGGTCTCCTTGTCTTCCTCGAGCACCTCGGTGCCCACCGGCACGCGCAGCACCACGTCGGCGCCGTCCGCGCCGTGACGGTTGCGACCCATGCCGTGACCGCCGGTCTTGGCCTTGAAATGCTGCTGGTAGCGGTAGTCGATCAGGGTGTTCAGCCCTTCGGCCGCCTCGATCCACACATCGCCCCCGCGCCCGCCGTCGCCGCCGTCCGGACCGCCGTACTCGATGAACTTCTCGCGGCGGAAAGACACCGCCCCAGCCCCTCCGTCGCCGGATCGAATGTAGATCTTGCACTGGTCGAGGAACCGCATGGGCGAGCTTTAGACGAAAAGGCGCCGCCAAGGCGAGCCGGGCTCAGACCCGCTCGAATTCCAGCCACAAGGGGGAGCAGTCGCCGAGACGCTTGGCCTCGTAGCGGGTGGAGACGTGGTCGGCGGGGGCGCATCGCCAGTCGCCTGCCTGCTCGGCGGTCCATACGAAGGCGCTCGAGCGGGCGAAATGTTCGAGCGCCCAATCGGCGTAGTCGGCCCAGTCTGTGGCCAACCTCAGGCGCCCGCCCGGCCGCAGAAGCCGGCCCGCCTCGGCGATGAAGCCGGGCTCGATCAGACGCCGCTTCCAGTGACGGGTCTTCGGCCACGGATCCGGGAAGAGCACGAAAAGCCGCGCCAGGCTGGCGGCGGGCAGCCGCATCATCAGGCCGCGCGCGTCGCCTGGCTCGAGGCGGACGTTGGAAAGCTTCAGATCCTCGATCCGCGCCAGCGCCGCCGCGAGACCGTTCTGGAAGGGCTCGGCGCCGAGCAGAAGGACGTCCGGCCGGCGGGCCGCCTGAGCCGTCAGATGCTCGCCGGCGCCAAAGCCGACCTCGAGCCAGACTTCGCTGGCGTCCGGGCGAAGCCGGCGGGGATCGAACGGCGCGTCGGGCGCGGCCAGCGTCGGCAACAGGGTCTTCAGCAGCCGCGCCTGCCGGGGCTTTAGGGCGCGCGCCTTGGTGCGGCCGAAGGTTCGCAAAGGCGTGGTCGGGGCGGACACAGGGCAGCCTCTAGCGCCCCCGGGCGCGGCCGAGAACCCTAGCCCTTCCCCGCCAGATCGTCTCTGTCCTCGCCGGCCATGGCGCGGATCAGATCGAGGACCCGCCGGCGGACGGGCCCGCCCGGCAGCCGCGGATATAGCCCGGCGAGCTCGAGCCCGCCGGGCGTCGCCAGGAAGTCATGCATGGTCCGCTCAGGCGCGGGCTCCTCGAGCACGCTCTCCTGCTCTTCGCTGGCCGGATCGGCGAGGCCCTCGAAGAAATGCGAGACGGGTGTCTTCAGGGCGGCGGCGATCTCATAGAGCTTGGAGGCGCTGACCCGGTTCGCGCCGCGCTCGTACTTCTGGACCTGCTGGAACGTCAGGCCGAGCGCGTCGGCAAGCCTCTCCTGGCTCACGCCGAGGATCCGTCGCCGCATCCGAATCCGGGCGCCCACATGCAGGTCGACCGGGTTGGGCGCGCGCTCGTCGAAGGATTCGATCATCCCGCCCCTTCTGAGAAACCGCCCCGGAAATTCAAGCTTTGCCGCTGCGGCCCAAGGTCGCGACCCTGCCGCCCAGGGCGCCGAGCAGCGACAGGGCGAGCAGGACGAAGAAGGGCGTCTCGCCCCAGCCGAGGAAGGGCGTGGGCGCCAGCGCCGGCGGCAAGGCGGCGTCGATCGCCCCAACCGCACCTTCGCCCAGAAGCTTGTCCGGAACGACGCGGCCGTAGGCGTCGATCACCGCCGAGACGCCGGTGGGAGTGGCCCGCACCATGGGGAGCCCCGCCTCGATGGCCCGGTAGCTGGCCAGGTTCAGATGCTGCCAGGGCCCGCTGGTGACCCCGAACCAAGCGTCGTCGGAGACGTTGACGATCCAGGCGGGCCGCCGTCCCGCCGCCTCGGCGCCCTCGCGCACGAAGCTCGGATAGAGGCTCTCGTAGCAGATCAGCGGCTGCATCGGCGGCGCGCCCGGCGAGGCGATCGGCCGCGGCGGCGGCCCCGGCGTGAAGCCGGGCCCCACATGGACCATCTGGTGGACTCCCAGCGGGGCCAGGTACCGGTCGAGCGGCAGGAACTCGCCGAAGGGCACGAGCCGGTATTTGTCGTACACGGCGGTGACGGCCAGGTCGGAAGCGCCACGCCGCACCGCCACCAGGCTGTTGTGGTAGACGACCCCTTCCGGCGCATAGGCGCCGGTCGGCGCGGCCGCCCGCCGGTAGCCGCCGGTGATCAACGTCTGCCCGGGCTTCAGGGCCGCCACGATCTCCGCCCGCGTCCACGCATCGGGGGCGAGGTAGTCGTCCAGGGCGGCCGGGATCCCCGCCTCCGACCAGACGATGATGTCCGGCGTGAGGGCGGCCGGCTTGCGGGTCAGGTCGAGATTGCGGCGCAGGATGTCGGCGACCGCCGCCAGGTCGTAGTGCGGCCGCTCCGGCGTGTTCGGCTGAACGACCCGCACCACCGGAGCGCCGGGCCCGGGGCGCGCCTCGGCGCCGCCGAGACGCCAGAGGCCGAAGCCGTAGAGGCCGGCGAGCGCCAGGACCCCGGCCGCCAGGGCCAGGCGCTCGGCGCGGTTCGAGAAGCCCAGTCCGGGGCTCGCGGCGAGCGCGAGCGTCACCCAGGTGAGGCCATAGGCGCCGATCAGACTGGCGGCCTGCGATACCGGGCTTCCCGCCTTCCACGTCTCTCCCGGCAAGTCCCACGGAAAGCCGGTGAGCACATGGCCGCGCAGCCACTCGGTGAGCGCGAACGCGCCCGCGAAGGCGAACAGTCGCAACGCGCCCCGCGGCGCCATCCAGCGATAGAGGACGCCGGCCGCGCCCCAGAAGAGGGCGAGCCCCGCGGCCAGGAAGACCACCGCGAACGGGGCCATCCAGCCCTGCTCCTCCGCGTTGACGAAGAACGCTTCGCCGACCCACCAGGTGGAGACCGCGAAATAGGCGGCGCCGGTCAGCCAGGCGCGCAGGAAGGCGGATCGGAGCGGGCGCGCCTCGTCGGCGCGATCGAGCAGCCACAGAAGCGCCGCATAGCCCAGGAGGCCCGGCAGGAACCCGAACGGCGGATGGGCGAAGGCGGCGGCGAAGCCCGCCGCCAGAGCGGCCGCACGCGCCGACCAGGACCCGGAACGTCGCAAGGCTTCCCGGGCCTCAGGCGGCAGGCGCCTCGGCCGGCGGTTCGGACGGCCGGACGGTGGGCCGAAGCCGCAGGCGCTTGATCCGCCGCGGATCCGCATCGAGGACTTCGGCCTCCAGCTCGTCGTCGAGGACCACCACCTCGCCTCTCTGGGGGACGCGGCCGGCGACGGCGGTGACCAGGCCGGCGATGGTGTCGATCTCCTCATCGAGATCCGGAGTGGTGAGGTCGCGTCCGAGCGCCGCCTGGATCTCGTCCAGGTCCGCACGCGCATCGACCTCGAAGACGCCACCCGCGCGAGCCAGGATGTGGGCGACGGCCGCCTCGTCGTGCTCGTCGTCGATATCGCCCACCACCGCTTCGATCACGTCCTCGAGGGTCACCAGCCCGTCGACCCCTCCAAATTCGTCGATCACCATGCCGAGGTGGATCCGGCTGGCCTGCATCCGCAGCAGCAGGTCGGCCGCGCGCATGGAGGGCGGAACGTAGAGGCTCTCGCGCCGGAGCCGGCCCAGCACCGCCTCCTGGGGCCCCGGCCGACGGACCTTGCCGGCCATCAGCTTGAAGAGATCCTTGATGTGGACGAACCCCACCGGGTCGTCGAGGGTCTCGCGATAGATCGGCAGGCGCGAGTGCTCGGTCTCCAGGAACTGGGCGACCACCGCCTCGAAGGGGGTGGCGATCTCCAGGGCGACGATGTCGGCCCGCGGTATCATCACGTCCGCCACCGTCATGGCTTGGAAGGCCCAGGCCTGGTCGACGAGGTCCGATCCGGACCGCTCCTCCCCCTCGCCCGCCTCCGACCGGGACTTGCGCCTCAGGCCCAGCGCGTCCAGCAGGGCGTCCAGGGGGCCCTTCTCCCGCTCCTCGCGGGCCGGCGGTTGGCCCTCATTGCCGGCGTTGGCCATGGTCTCCTTGGTCGCCGCGTTCGGCGTAGGGATCGGGGACGCCGAGCCTGGCGAGGATGGCGCGCTCCCGCGCCTCCATCGATTCGGCCTCCGCGTCCGTGTCGTGATCGTAGCCCAAAAGGTGCAGGACGCCATGGGCGGTCAGATGCTGGAGATGATGCGCCAGCGGCTTGCCTTGGCTTTGCGCCTCTCCCGCGCAGACGCCGAAAGCGAGGGCGATGTCGCCCAGGTGGCCGCGGGCGGTCGCCGGAGCCGGGAAAGAGAGCACGTTGGTGGCGGCGTCGCGGCCGCGGAACCGGGCGTTCAGCGCCCGCACCCGCGCGTCGTCGGTAAGCAGAACCACGAGGGCGGCGCCGGAATCGACGGCCTCGAGCGCGGCCTCGGCCGCCGCCAGCGCCAGCGCCTGTGCGCCAGGCTCGGCCCTTCGCCAGGCCTCGTCCTCGATCTCGACTTCGATCACCGCCGCTTCCCGGCCGCGTCCGCGTCGTAGGCGCGCACGATGCGCTCCACCAGCGGGTGGCGGACCACGTCCTCCGGCGCGAAGCGCATCACCACGATGCCCTCGACCCCCTCCAGCAGGGAGACGGCGTGGGCAAGACCCGAATCGGCCGGATTCAGCAGGTCCACCTGGCTGGGATCGCCGGTGACCGTCATCCGCGCGCCCTCCCCCATCCGCGTGAGCACCATCTTCATCTGCAGACGCGAGGCGTTCTGGGCCTCGTCGACGATGACGAAGGCGTGGCCGAGGGTGCGGCCGCGCATGAAGGCGATGGGCGCCACCTCGATCTCGCCGCGGTCCCGCCGGCGGCGGAGCTGTTCGGCGCCCAGGATGTCGGTGAGGGCCTCGAAGACGGGGGCCATGTAGGGATCGACCTTTTCGATCATGTCCCCCGGCAGGAAGCCCAGCCGCTCGCCTGCCTCCACAGCCGGCCGGGTCACGATCAGACGGTCGACCTGGCCCGAGAGGAGCAGCCCCGCCCCATGGGCGACGGCGAGAAAGGTCTTGCCGGTGCCGGCCGGCCCGAGGGCGAACACCAGGTCGTGACGACCCATCGCCTCCAGGTACCGGGCCTGGGCGGCGGTCTTGGCCGCGATCGCGCCCCGACGCCCCACCGGGCCGCTGGCCGCGCCCGTGCGCGCTGCGTCTACCGCGACGCGCACGTCGGCGGCCGTGACTTCGAGACCGGAGTCCGCGCGCGCCGCAAGCGTCTCGATCGTCTGCTTTGCGGCGCGCCGGCCCTTGGCCTCGCCGTTGAGGGTGACCCCGCCGCCCGGGGTCTCCATCAGCACGTGGAAGGCGTCTTCGATCAGCGCGGCGTGCCGGCCGTTCGGCCCCGAGGCGGCCCGCACGGCGGCCTCGCTCAGGGGCAGGAACTCGGAGGGGCCTCGGCTCAAGCGGGCGCCAGCTGAAGCGCGCCGGCCAGGCTGTTGCGGCCCGCCGAAGCGATGCGGACCGGGACGACCTGGCCGATGAGGCTCTGCGGACCCTGGCCGTGGACCGCCTGCAGATAGGGACTGCGGCCGGCGACCTGGCCGGCGTCGCGCCCCGGCTTGTCGATGAGCACCGGCAACACCCGCCCGACCTGGGCCGCGTTGAAGGCGGCCTGGCTCTCCTCCAGCACCGCTTGCAGGCGCGCCAGGCGCTCGGCCTTCAGCGCCTCGGGGATCTGGCCGGGGGCCTGGGCGGCCGGCGTACCGGGGCGGCGCGAGTACTTGAACGAGAAGGCGCTGGCGTAGGCGACCTCGCGCGCGAGATCGAGGGTGGCCTCGAAATCGGCCTCCCGCTCGCCGGGAAATCCCGCGATGAAGTCGCCCGAGAGGGCGATGTCCGGACGGGCCCGGCGGATCTTCTCCACCAGGCGCAGATAATCGCCCGCGGTGTGGCCGCGGTTCATGGCCTTCAGCACCCGGTCCGATCCCGCCTGGACCGGGAGGTGGAGGTAGGGCATCAGCGCCTCCACCTCGGCGTGGGCGCCGATCAGCTCGTCGGTCATGTCGCGCGGATGGCTGGTGGTGTAGCGCAGCCGCGCCAGCCCGGGGATCTTCGCCAGCCGCCGGATGAGCCCCGCCAGACCGCCCTCGCCGGCGTAGGCGTTGACGTTCTGGCCCAGCAGGGTGATCTCGCGCGCGCCGCGCGCCACGAGCGCCCGCGCCTCGGCCTCGATCGCCGCCGGGGCGCGGGAGAACTCGGAGCCGCGGGTATAGGGCACCACGCAGAAGCTGCAGAACTTGTCGCAGCCCTCCTGGACGGTGAGGAAGGCGGTCACCGCGGAGCTCGTCCGCTCCGGCAGGCTGTCGAACTTTTCCTCGGGAGCGAAGTCGGCCGCCAGGCGCTCGCCGGCCGCGCGATGCGTCCGGGCGATGAGCTCGGGGAGCCGGTGGTAGGCTTGCGGACCCACGACCAGGTCCACGGCCGGCTGGCGGGCGACGATCTCGGCGCCCTCGGCCTGGGCCACGCACCCGGCCACCGCCACCAGCATCGCCTCGCCGGCCGCGGCCTTCTGCGCCTTCAGGCGGGCGAGCTGGCCGAGCTCCGAATAGACCTTCTCGGCGGCTTTCTCGCGGATATGGCAGGTGTTGAGCACCACGAGATCGGCGCCGGCCGGGTCCTCGGCCAGGCGGTAGCCCAGCGGCCGGAGCGTGTCGGCCAACCGTTCGCTGTCGTAGACGTTCATCTGACAGCCGTAGGTCTTGATGTAGAGGCGCCGCTCGGACGCTGGGACGTTCATGCGGCGGTTATGAGGTCGAGGCCCGCGGGGCGCAACCTCGGCCGCCGACGGCGCCGCGACAAAAGAAGGCCCCGACCGGGCAGGGGTCAGGGCCTTCCTCCTGCCGTTGGATCCTTGGGAGACCGGGGCATGGATGCCGCTTTCTGCGCCAGCCTGCGCCGAACGCCAGCATTTTCTCCCCTGGCGGGAGCCCGCGGCGATCAGACCACGCCGGCCGCCTTCAGCGCGGCGATCTTCTCGGGCGAGAGGGCGAGCACTTCGCCAAGCACCGCCTCGGTGTGCTCCCCGAGCCCCGGGCCCGGCCAGCGCACTTCCCCCGGCGTCGCGCTGAGCTTCGGAAAGACGTTCTGCATCTTCACCTTGCCGAACACTGGATGGTCGCGTTCGATGATCGCCTCGCGCGCGGCGTACTGGGGGTCCTCCAGCATGTCGGGCGCGCGATAGACGCGGCCGCACGGCACCCCGCTGGCCTCCAGATGATCCAGGAGGGCGGCGAGCTTCCAGCCGCGGGTCCACTCGGCGATGTGGGCGTCGAGCTCGGCCTGGTTCGCCCCGCGGCTCGGGTGGTCGCGGTAGCGGGGATCGTCCTTGAGCCCCGCCTCGCCCATGGCCTCGCAGAGCCTCGCGAAGACCGTGTCGCCGTTGCCGCCGATCAGGATCATCCCGTCGGCGGTGGGATAGACGTTGGAGGGCGCGATGCCCGGCAGGATCGAGCCGGAGCGCTCGCGCACGTAGCCGGTGAGATCGTACTCGGTGATCATGTTCTCCATCATCGCCAGCACGCTCTCGTAGATCGCCGCGTCCACCACCTGGCCGCGCCCGGTCCGGCGGCGGGCGTGCAGGGCCATCATGATCCCCAGCGCCGCATGCAGGCCGGCCAGACTGTCGCCGATGGAGACGCCGGCCCTGGCCGGCGGACGATCCGCCTCGCCGGTGATGTGGCGAAGGCCGCCCATGGCCTCGCCGATGAGGCCGTAGCCGGCCTTTCCGGCCCATGGCCCGGTCTGGCCGTAGCCGGAGACCCTGGCCATGACGAGGCCGGGATTGTGCTTGGCGAGCGCCTCGTAGCCCAGCCCCCACTTCTCCAGCGTGCCGGGCCGGAAGTTCTCCACCACCACATCGGCGGCGCCGATCAGGTCGCGCGCCAGGGCCTGCCCCTCCGGCTTGCGCAGGTCGACGCCCACCGAGCGCTTGCCGCGTCCGATCACCGGCCACCAGGGCGACAGCCCCTTGGGCAGGCTGCGGCCCCACTGGCGCATGGGATCGCCGGCCCTCGGATCCTCCAGCTTGATCACGTCGGCCCCGAAATCGGCCAGGATCTGCCCGCAGAAGGGACCGGCGATCAGGGTGCCCAGCTCGATCACCCTCACGTCGGCCAGCGCCGCCTCGCGCATGGTCACCTCGCTGATAGTTCGCCTTTCCGCTTTAGCTGGCCGTGCGGCCGCTGGCCAAGGGGCGCCCGGAGGACTAAGCGGGGCGTCATGCCCGACTACGCCTTCGATCCACCGCCGCAGCCCGCCGTCCCGATCCTGGGAGAAGCCGCCCTGTTCCCGGTGCGCCGGATCTACTGCGTGGGGCGGAACTATGCGGCGCACCGCCGCGAGATGGGGGGCGACGACCGCAACCCGCCGTTCTTTTTCGCAAAACCGGCCGACGCGGTCGCGCCGCCCGGTGTCGATGTCCCCTATCCGAGCCAGACCTCCGACCTGCACCACGAGATGGAGCTGGTGGCGGCCCTGGGGGCGGGCGGCGCCAACGTGCCGGCCGACGCCGCGCTAGGCCTCGTCTTCGGCTACGCCGCCGGCGTCGACCTCACCCGGCGCGATCTCCAGCGGGCCTATCAGGAGAAGCGGCAACCCTGGGAAGCCTCCAAGGGTTTCGATCTGGCCGCCCCGATCTCGGCGATCCGGCGTTGGTCCGGGCCGCCGCCGCAGGGCCGCATCCGCCTCGAGGTAGGCGGCAAGGTCCGCCAGGACGCACGCCTCACCGACATGATCTGGTCGGTCCCGGAAATCATCGCCGAGGCCTCGAAGCTTTGGCGCCTGGAGAGAGGGGATCTCATCTTCACCGGCACGCCGGAGGGGGTGGGGCCGCTGGAGCGCGGCCAGGAGGTGTTTGGCGAAATCGAGGGGGTCGGCGCCCTCAGCTTCCGGATCGTCTGAGCTCAGCCGCCCTTGACGCGCACCCGCGCCTCTGCGCCGCGGCCGTCGGCGTCGATGACGCTGATCCGGTAGAAGCCCGGCGCGGCGGGGCGCCAGATAGCCTGGCCGCTCACGGGGTCCTGGGGCACCGGCGCTCCGTCGACGTACCAGGAAAGGCCGCTGCCGCCGGCGGCCAGGGCGAAACCGCGAGAGGCGGGGCCGAACCCGTCCGCCTGGATGGTGGCGCCGTTGGGAGGAAAGATCAGCCGCGGGCCGCTCCCCTGGTCCAGTCGGCGCAGGCCCCCCGGCGCGGCCCGGGGCGCGATCGGCCGGGGAGCCGAGGCCGCGGCGCCGATCTGGTCGGCGACATCGAAGAGCAGCGGCAGGGCCGCGTCGCGGGCGGTCAGGTCCGGCCGCGCGCCCCCGTCGGCGCGGCCGGTCCAGACGGCGATCACATAACCGCCGGCCACGCCCACCGCCACGGCGTCGCGAAAGCCGTAGGAAGTGCCGGTCTTGAAGGCGATCGGGGCCTTGCGGGTCAGCGCCGGCGGGGCCCGTCCGGCGGGCGGCGGCCCTTCGCGGAGGATGTCGAGAATGGCGCGCGCCGAGGTGGGCGCCATCAGCCGCCGGCCCGGAGCGGTGAGGTTGCGGGCGGCTTCAGCCTGCGTCCAGGCCAGCGGCTTGGCCAGGCCGTCGTCGCCCAGAGCGGCGTAGAGCATGGCCAGATCACGAAGCGAGATTCCGACCCCGCCCAGGGCCAGCGCGAGGCCCGCTTCCTTGAACCTCGCGTTGGGCCGCACGAGCCTGGCGCCCGCCCCCGTCAGCCGGGCCTCGAACGCCTGCGCGCCCAGCCGGTCCAGGGTCTCCACCGCCGGCACGTTCAGCGAGTGAACCAGGGCCTCGCGCATGGTGACGCGGCCATGGAACAGCCGGTCGAAATTCTCCGGCTGGTAGTCGACGAACCGGCGCGGGGAGTCGTCGAGGGCGGTGTCCGCCGCCAGCAGGCCGTCGTCCATGGCGAGGCCGTAGATGAAGGGTTTGAGCGCCGAGCCCGGCGAGCGCAGGGCGCGCGTCATGTCGAGCCACCCCCCGGCTGCATCGAGCCCGGCCGATCCCACCGACGCCCGCACCGCCCGCGACCGGATTTCCGCCACCACGATCGCCGCCTGGGTTCCGGGCCCCTGGCGGGCGGCGGCGGACGCCAGCCGCTCCAGCCGGCGCTGGAGGTCCGCATCGATATTGGTCTCCACCGAGGCCGTTCGGGCCGGCGCCGCGCGGGCGAGGGCGCCGGCGGCGTGCCAGGCGAGCGACGGGAACGGCCGACGGACCGGCAAGGGCTCGTGGTCCGCCTCGGCGGCGGACTCGGCGTCGATCAGGGCGGCGCGGGCCATGCGCCCGAGCACCCAGGATCTTGCGGACTTGGCGCGCCCGGCGTGACGGTCGGGGCGGCGCGCCTCGGGCGATTGCGGCAGGGCGATCAGCAGGGCCTGTTCGCCGTTCGTGAGGCTGGCGGGCTCGTGTCCGAAGTAGGCGAGGCTGGCCGCGCGCACCCCCTCCAGGTTACCGCCGTAAGGGGCAAGCGTCAGGTAGAGCGCCAGCACCTCCGGCTTGCTCAGCCGCGCCTGCAGCTGGAGGGCGCGCGCCATCTCCACGAGCTTGGCCGCCAAGGTCCGTCGGTGCGGGGTGAGGAGCCGGGCGGTCTGCATCGTCAGGGTGGATGCGCCGGAGGTTATCTGGCCGCGCAGCGCCGCCGAGGCCGTGGCGCGCACGGCCGATGCGAGGTCGACCCCCGGGTGCAGGTAGAACCGCCCGTCCTCCAGGGCGACGAGGCGGCGCACGAAGACGGGATCGGTGCGCGAAAGGTCGGCGCGGATGCGCCAGCGGCCCTGCTCCACCGGCAGCGCCCTAAGCCACGCGCCGTTCCGGTCGAGCACCACCGGCGAGGATCGCTCGGCGCGCGCCAGATCCGGCGGAAAGGCGGCGTCGAGGCCGACCAGCGCGATCTCGAACGTCAAAAGGGCGACGAGGGCGACGACGAGGCGAGCGGTGGCGCCGGCCGCCATCCTACGCCCCCGGCGCCACCGCCAACCGGCCTCCCCGGCTGCGGGCCTCGATCCCGGCGTGGTACATGTCGAGCGCCTGGACCCCTGGCAGGTAGAAGTCGCCCGGCGTCACCGCCCGGGCGACGTAGGCGAGCGCGAAGGTCTTATGGCCTGCGAGATCGAGGGAGGCCACGTAGCGGTCGTCGCGGGTCTCCTGGGCCTTGGGGGCGGTGAGGCTTCCGAGGAACTTGAAGGGTCCCTTGTCGGCGTCGTCGGGTCCCAGCACCGTCTCGATCTCGAACCCCGCCGGCAGCGCGTCGTCCACCGCCAGCGCCACGGTGCGGCCCTGCTGGGAGGCGCCGGCCAGGCGCACGATGATGCGGTCGCCCTGCTTGACGCTCGCCAGGTTCACCGTCCCGCCGGAGAAGCTGAAGTAGGTCTTCTCCACCGAGATCCCGTGTTGCTCGGCGTCGGGCGGCGCGACCGGGACGCCCCGCACCGTCACCGTCCGCCACAGCGGGCGGGCGCCGGCGTTGACGAAGTGGGCGTCGAGCAGCCTGCCGTTCACGGCCCACCGCGGCGTCAGCCCTCCCGAAGTCATGGCCGCCACCGCGCCGCCGGCTTGCACCCTGATCGGGCCGACGGCGGCCAGCATGAAGTGCGCCGCCCTGAGCAGTTGGGCCTTCTCCTGGGTGTTGAGGTCGTCGGGGTCGCGCACCGCGCCCTCGAGACGCGGCTCCAGCCTGCCGGCGATATCGAGCTGCCCCGCCTCCCGCGAGAGGGCGATGATCGCGGCCAGGTCGCGCAGCGGACTCTGGTACCAGTCGTAGTCGTCGGTGAAGGCCAGCGGGCCGATCTGCAGCAGCGGGCGCTTGTAGGCGAGCGCCGCGGCGGCCTTCTCGAAGGCGTCCCGCGCCCGGGCCCGGTCTCCCATCAGCGCAAGACCCGCCCCGACCTGGGCGATCGCCAGCGGCGAGCCTTCGGACTTCATCTGCACGTCGTGCCACCAGCGCAGCCGCGCCAGGTCCCCGCGCCCGGCCTTGGCCAGGACGTAGAGCGCATAGGCCGAGGCCCTAGACCGCAAGCGCGCCGTGGCGGCCTTGGCCGCATCGGCGTTGGCGCCCCACCAGTCGGGGTAGTCCAGTCGGTAGCCCACCGAGGGCGAGCTGTCCGGAAGGCTGACGAGCCGCATGGCGTTCAGGGCCTTGTCGACGGCCTCCTGCGGCACGGCCGCGCCCCGCGCCCGCGCCTCCAGCAGGAAGTCGGTGACATAGGCGCCCAGCCACGGATCGGCTTCGCCGTCGCCCACCCGCCAGAGCCCGAACGCGCCGTCCATCGACTGGCGGTCGAGGAGCTGCCCCACCGCGTCGTTGAGGGCCTGGGGCGTGCGGCGCAACTTCGGGTCGGCCGAGACCTCGGTCGCGTACAGTAGCGGGAAGGCGGTGGAGACCAGCTGCTCGGTGCACCCGTAGGGATACTCCGAGAGCGAGACGGCGATCGGCCCCGGATCGAAGCCCTTGAAGGGGGAGTAGCTCACCTGGACCTGGAGGGCGCCGTTGTTGCCGGGATAGAGCCCGGCGACCAGGCCCGGCGGCGGCGTGTAGGTCTGGCCGGGCTGCTGCAGCTCGGTGATCGTGCGCGTGACCGCACCCCAGCCCAGGCGGGACTGGATCGGATAGACCTTGGACGTGGAGAAGCCGGGGCCCGCGACGGTGAATCCCACCTGGCCGATACCCGTGCTGGCCGGGGCCGCGAAGGGGATGTGGATCGCCAGCCTCTGCCCGAGCACGAGCTGGAAGAGGTGGCGGAAGGCGGCGAGTATTCCCCCAGTCCCTCGCGTCTGGGCCACGTAGCCGCCGGGCCTGCCCTCGAGGTTCTGGAGCTCCAGGGTGGCGAAGGGCTTGTCGCCGGGCGCGATGAACCTCGGCAGGTTGAGGTCGGCGATCACCGGCTGGCGGACGGTGAGCTCCCTATCGGCCGAGCCCACGGCGCCGTCCGTCCAGGCGACGGCCATGATCCGCAGCTGGCCGTTGAAGTCGGCGGCCGGCAGCGTGACGGTGGCGCGTCCGTCCGCGCCGGTGGTGACGATCCCGGACCAGAGGGCCACGGTCTTGATCGGGGTGACGGTGAGCCCCTCGCCGCCGAGCTGGTCGCCGCCGAAATTCACGTTGGCGGGCGCGCCGAGGTTCGGATCCAGCAGCCGGCCATAGTCGTCCCGATAGTCGAGCGTGAGCGCGCGCTTGCCGAAATACCAGCCGACCGGATCGGGGCTTGCGGCCTTGGTGAGCCTCAGGATCCCCTCGTCCACCGCCGCCACGGTCAGATGCGCCGACTGGCCGAAGCCGAGCCCCCTCACCCGCATCGGCACCACCACCGGGGCCTTGGAATCGATCTTATCCGGGGTTCCCAGCTCCACCGTCAGGCGCCGGCCCTTGGGATCCAGGGGGACATAGAGGAGCCCGAGCGCCCGGCGGGGCTGCGGCGAGGCGACGGGGTCGCGCGGCTGCACCACCGAAACCAGCACGTAGGCGCCCCCGCCCCACGCGGCCGAGGTCTTCAAACGGACGACCGTCCCACCCTTTCCGACGCTGAAGGTCTTGAAGTCGATCAGCCGGTCGGTGGCCACCGCCACCTGGGCCTCACCGGCGTAGCGCGACTTCACCTCGATGGCGACCGTGTCCCCCTGGGCGTAGGACTTGCTCCCGGCGGTGAGCAGGACCGAGTCGGGCGTCTCGGCGTCGCCGGGCGCCCCACCCCAGCCCGGCGAGAAACGCACCACCGTCCGCGCCCCGTCGGCGCCGGTGAGCTCCAGCCGATAGTCCCCCCAGCCGAGCCGCCGGCTCGGGACGCGGGCGGGCTGGCCGGCCCCGACCTCGACGGCGCCGGCGCTCACCACCACGTCGCGGTTGGTCCGCCGCCACTGCCACTGGCCGTCCTGCTGGTACCAGTCGTAGGTCCAGTTCTCGCTGACGAGCCGGTAGCTCACGCCGGGGGCGGCGATGCGGGCGCCGGCGGCGTCCACGGCGATGACGTCGAGGGTCACGGGCGGCGCGGCCTCGCCCGAGGTATTCCCCTGATCGACCTTGACCCCGAGGTAGAGCGCCTTCGGACGCACCTTCAGGGTGGTGCTCTCCGCCACCGGCCGGCCCCCCGGCTCGAAGACCTGGGCAGTCACCACAGCCATCAGGGGCTCGACCGTGTCGCCCGCCTGCGACCCGTCCAGAGCCAGGCTGGCGTGGCCGGCGCCGTCGGTCACCGTCGAACCGAGGTCGAGCTCCTTCTCCTCGAAGGCGGCGGTCTCGTCCCCCCAGCGATAGTCGCCGTAGGCGGGGAAGGGATTGGGATCGCGCCGCAACCGCGCGTCGCCCTGGGTCTGGAGGCCCGATCCCACCGCCCCGTAGAGGAACCGGGCGGTCACGTCGATCTTGCGGGTCTCAGCGCCGGCGACCGGCGCGCTGGCCTGCCCGTCGGCCGTCACCGCCAGCCGTTGCGGCGCGAAGTCCTGGACCTCGAACGAGACCTTGCCGGCCGGGTCCTTATAGCCGTCGATCCTGAGGTCGGCGGTCCATCGCCCCCTGGGCGCCGTCCTCGGCAGCGCGATGTCGGTGGCCAAGGCTCCGCCCGGCGCGCCGCTGAAGGCGAAACGCCTGAACTCCAGGCCCGAGGGACGCAGCACCACGATCTCCCCCTTGCGATCGCCCACCGCCCTGGCCTGCCGGTCGCGGATGAGGCTGGTGAGCCGCACGGTCTCGCCGGGCCGGTAGATGCCCCGGTCGGCGTAGAGGTAGCCGTCGATGTCGCCCACGAGGCTCCGGCCGGCGGTGACGTCCGAGGCGGCGCCCGTCGCGGCCGCCCCGGCGTTCTGCCTGGAAAGGTCGATGGGCGAGCGGTCGAGGTCCAGGACCGCGAGATCGCCCTGCGGCCCGTAGGCCATCACCATCTTCGCCTTCAGGCCGTTCTCGCCCTCCAGCAGGCTGTGGGCGAAGGTCGCCCGCCCGGCGGCGTCGGTGACCGTCTTGCCGAGGTCCTCGCCGCTCTTGGACACCAGGGAGACCGGGACGCCCGCCAGCGGTCGGGCGGTCTTCAGCGAGCGGACCACCACGTCGAGGGCGTCCTGCCCGCTGTAGCCGATCAGCGCCATGTCGGTGAAGATCACCCACCGGCGCGCCTGGGCGGGTGTGGTTCCCTCGTCGTCCTCGCCGGCCGCGAGGTCCCGGCCGCCGGAGGCGTCCCTGGCCTTGATGACATAACCACCGGGCTTCATCTCCTTCAGCACCGCGCCCAGCGGAAACACCGTGGTGGTGCGGCTTCCCGGATCGCCCTTGATGTCGATCTTGCCCTTCCAGACGATGTGCCCCTCGTCGTTGGGGCTGTCGTCGCCGTAGTCGCTCGCGTAGCCGCCCTCGGAGGTGGGGTCGGGCGCGCTGATCGACTGGCGCACCAGGTTGCGGTCGGCCACGCGCCAAACCTCCACCGCCAGCTTGGTCACGTTGACGGTCTCGATGCCGACCCCGTCCGAATCCTCGCGCGGCAGGATCACGCCTGCGCCGGCGAACCCGACATAGGGCGGCTTGTCGCCGTTGGAGAAGGCAGCGTCGGCGTTGGCCTCCAGGGTCTCGCCGTCCCGGGCGGGGAGCCCCTTCAGCAAGGTGATCTGACGATCCGTGAAGCCGACCCCGCCCACGCAGAGCTCGTCGTCGCGCACGCTGACGGCCGGTGCGTGCCCGAGATCGGGAGACACCAGCACGAAATCGCCGTAGGCCTTGGCGGGATCCAGCGGCCGGGTCATCTCGATGCAGGCCAGCGGCTGCGCGCCGGCGGTGTCGAACCGGGTCTTCCAGATGGCGAACCCGTCCGGCTTGGCGATCCCCCGCCGCGGCGCGCCGGCGCTCCTCGGATGGCCGAACATGCCCCACAGCAGTCCCTGCTCGGGAGCTTTCGCCTGCATGCGATTGAAGGCCCCGTCGAGCCCCTTGGCCACGATGAAACCGCCGCCGAAGCCGACGACTAGCGCCGCGATCGCGGCCGCCGCCCAAGTACGGTTCATGTCGCCCCCCGGCCCGCGCCCGTGTTGGCCGGCCGAGGCGATGGAAGCGCAACCGGTGGTCCCGGTCAATCGAGGGGCCGAAGGTAAACGCCCCTTAACCCTCCCACCGCATTAATCGGCCGTTTTCCAGTCTCGAGGCGCAAGCATGGCGAGGGCGGTTCCCAGGACCGGGGCGGCGTGGGCGTGGTCCGCCCTTGGAGAGGCGTGGGGCCATTCGCTCGCGGCGCGATTCCGCGGCGGGCTCGCCGCCGGCCTCGGCCTCGCCCTCGTCCTGGTGCTGGCGACCTACCACGCCGGCGATCCCAGCTTCGATTCCGCCGCCGGCGCGCCGACGGCCAATTTGCTCGGCCCCGCCGGCGCCAATCTCGCCGACGTCGCCATGCAGGCGCTGGGGCTCGGCGCCTGGGTGGCGGCCGGGCTGCTGCTGACCCTGGGCCTCGCCCGGGCGGCGGATCCCGTCCCGGAGCAGCGTCGGGCGCGGCTTCGCTGGCGGGCGGCGCTTGGCGGCGCAGGCGTGCTGCTGCTCGCGGCCGGCCTCGCCGGCCTCGCGAGACCCGCGAGTTGGCCGCTCGCGGCTGGCCTTGGAGGTCTGGTCGGAGACCTGCTGTTCACCGCCGCCGCTTCCATCTTGCGCTTCGCGCGCATCCCGGGCGCCGGGCTGATCATAACCCTCGCCGTCGGCGCGGGCGCCGTTTGGCTGCTGGGCCTCGCGTTCGGCGTCGGCTTGGCGCGCCTCAAGAGCGCGGTGGCTTCGCTGGGCAGGGGCTCCCCTGCGCCCGCCTCAACGCCCGTGCCGACGGCGCCGACCACGACAATCGCCCGCCGGCCGGCGAACGAGGTGGAAAGCCCCGCCCCCGCGCCCCCGCAACCGGCCGGCCCCCTCTCGATCCGCGCGCCCAAGCCAGCCCCGAAGACCTCCGGCCGCGAGGCGCGCGAGCAGCAGCCGAGCCTGCCCTTCGTGCGCGACGCGGGATTCACCCTTCCCGAGCTGTCTATGTTGGCCAAGTCGAAGGCCAGATCCTCCGCGTTCGACGAGGCGGCCCTACGCCAGAACGCCCGGCTGCTGGAGGGCGTGCTGGCCGAGTTCGGGGTGCGCGGTCAGATCGATCAGATCCGGCCGGGACCGGTGGTGACCCTCTACGAGCTCGTCCCGGCCCCGGGCGTGAAATCGGCGCGGGTGGTCGCCCTATCCGACGACATCGCCCGCTCCATGAGCGTGGCCGCCTGCCGGGTGAGCGTCGTCTCGGGCCGCAACGCCATCGGCATCGAGCTTCCCAACGCCAAGCGCGAGACGGTGTACCTGCGCGACCTTCTCTCCTCGGCCGAGTACGAGAAATCCGGCACCGTCCTGCCGCTGGCGCTGGGCGAGACGATCGGCGGCGAGCCTTACATCGCCGACCTGTCGCGGATGCCCCACCTGCTGATCGCCGGGACCACCGGCTCCGGCAAGTCGGTGGGGGTCAACGCCATGATCCTCTCGATCCTCTACCGCCTGCCGCCCAGCCAGTGCCGGTTCATCATGGTCGACCCGAAGATGCTGGAGCTTTCGGTGTACGACGGCATCCCGCACCTGCTCGCCCCGGTGGTCACAGACCCCAAGAAGGCGATCGTGGCGCTCAAGTGGACGGTCCGGGAGATGGAGGACCGCTATCGGCGGATGTCCAAGATCGGGGTCCGCAACGTCGCCGGCTACAACGAGCGGGCGGTGGAGGCCGCGACCCGGGGCGAGCATTTCGTGCGCACGGTCCAGACCGGCTTCGACGAGGACGGCCGGCCGATCTACGAGGAGGAGAAGATCCTTCCCGAGCCGATGCCTTATCTGGTGGTGGTGATCGACGAGGTCGCCGACCTGATGATGGTGGCCGGCAAGGACATCGAGGGCGCCGTCCAGCGCCTCGCGCAGATGGCCCGGGCGGCCGGCATCCACCTGATTATGGCGACGCAGCGCCCGTCGGTGGACGTCATAACCGGCACCATCAAGGCCAATTTCCCAACCCGGATCAGCTTCCAGGTCACCTCCAGGATCGACGCGCGGACCATCCTCGGAGAACAGGGAGCCGAGCAGCTGCTCGGCCAGGGCGACATGCTCTACATGGCAGGTGGGGGCCGGATCACCCGCCTGCACGGCCCGTTCGTCTCGGACGGCGAGGTGGAGACGGTGGCCAAGTTCCTGCGCGAGCAAGGAGAGCCGCAATACCTCGAAGAAGTCACCGCCGCGCCCGAAGAAGACGGGGCCGAAGGCGGCGAGGGCCTCGGCGAAGGCGGCGGCGCCGATCTCTACGACCAGGCGGTGGCCGTGGTCACCCGCGACCGCAAGGCCTCCACCAGCTACATCCAGCGCCGCCTGCAGATCGGCTACAACCGGGCCGCCTCCCTGATGGAGCGCATGGAGCGCGAGGGCGTCGTGGGCCCGGCCAACCATGCCGGCAAGCGCGAGATTCTGGCCGGACCGCCGCCGTAGGCCTCCAAAAACGCATCGCCCGCGCTATCTAGCCGCCGGGGAGCCTCGAGGAGACCCAATGCAGTTCAGCCGACGCGGCGTCATCGCCCTCCCCTTGCTGGCCGCGATCCCGGTCCGCGTCTTGGCGGGAGTGAGCCTCACGCCCGCGGATCAAGCGCTCGTCGATCAGGCGGTGGGCTATCTCGAAGGCCTCGGCGACGCCAAGGGCCGCTTCCGGCAGACCGACTGGCGCGGCGGCGTGACGGAGGGGACGATCTACGTGGCGAGGCCCGGGCGGGCCCGCTTCGAATACGACCCGCCAGCAGGCCTGGTCATCGTCTCCGACGGCAAGACGGTGACCGTCGCCAACGGCCGGTTGAAGACGAACCGCCGCTATCCCCTCGACAGCACGCCGCTCGGGCTCTTCCTGGCCAAGCAGATCCGCCTGGACCGCGGCGTTCGGCTGACCGGCGTGCAGCGCCGCCGGGAAGGCGGCTTCAGCATCACCGCCCGCGACGGCCGCGGCCGGGCTCAGGGCGAAATCACCCTCGACTTCGACGAGGCGCCCCTGCGGCTCTCCGGCTGGGCCATCACCGACCCGCAGCATCGCACGACCACGGTCCAGCTGGCTGATTTCGCGCGGGTGGGCTCTCTCTCGCCGGACCTCTTCGCGCCGCCGGACGAGCGCGGCTGAGTGTTACAGAAAAATCACGCTCAAGAGGCGGCCGTTTTCTATTGACTTTTCTCGGTGAAAGTTGCAAATATGCCACTATCGCGTTGGGCGCCCGACCTGCCCTTCGCGGACCGCGCCGGATCCAATCCCCTCCCGGCGGCGGCATGAGAGACGACTGAAGAGCCCGGACGCTGATGCGCCCGGGCTTCTTTTCGGGCATGGACGGGACAATGCGGTTGAGGCTCGCCACCTGGAACGTCAATTCCGTGCGGTTGCGGGCGGAACAGGCGGCGCGGTTCGTCCGCGAACAGGCGCCCGACGTCCTTTGCCTGCAGGAGATCAAGTGCCGGGACGGCGAGTTTCCCGTCCAGGCCTTCGTCGAAGCGGGGCTCCCGCACCTGAAGATCAGCGGCCAGAAGGGCTGGCACGGAGTGGCCATCGCCTCGCGCCTGCCGATCGAAGAGGCGCCCCCGCTGGACCTCTGCCGCGAGCGGCACGCGCGGGCGGTGTCGGCGCGGGTCGCCGGCGTCGAGCTGCATAACCTGTATGTCCCGGCCGGCGGCGACGCGCCCGACCGGGCCGCCAACCCCAAGTTTGACCACAAGCTGGACTTCCTCGAACGGCTGACCGCCGAGATGGCCCGCCGCGACCCCCTGGCCCCCCTGGCTATCGTCGGCGACCTCAATGTGGCGCCCGGCGAGCACGACGTCTGGAACCACCGGTTCATGTCCAAGGTGGTGAGCCACACGCCCCAGGAGGTGGCCGCCATGGAAGCCCTTCGGGCCAGCCTGAAATTTCTCGACCTGACCCGGGAGGCGACACCGGACCCGCAGAAGCTGTTTTCCTGGTGGAGCTATCGGGCGCTGGATTTCCGCAAGTCCGGCCGGGGCCTGCGGCTCGACCACATCTGGGTGACGCCGGGCCTGAAGGACGCGGCCTTCCGCCTCGGCTCTGCGGCCAGCCGCATCCACGACGACGTGCGGGCCTGGGAGCGACCCAGCGACCACGCCCCGGTAAGCGCCGACCTGGTTTTCTAAGAAGCGCCGCCAAGCCCATTCGGGGCCGGGCCTTCCGGCAGGACCACGCCCATGATGAGCGATTGTTCGCCTGTCTTCACCAGAACCTGCCCGCCCGCCCCGCGCACCAGGGCGAACAGGTAGAAGGCCTGGACCCAACGCCCGGGCAGTCCCTCGCCGAGGGGCGCGCCGGCCAGGCCCTCCGCCACCTCGGGATAGAGCCGCACTCTCGCGCCCAGCGCCTCGACCCGGATCAGCAGCTCCTGGGGGCGCCGGCGCGTCTCGACCCGGGCGGTTCCGCCCATCGGCAAGGCCCCGGCCGCCAGCTGCACCAGGTTGAGCATGGCCCGGGCGGCCGGCTTCGGCAGGGTCTGCGGCCCGACCGCCCAGTCGAGCTCCGCCCGGCCATAGGCGAAGACGCCCTGCGCCAGCCGCTGCAGCTCGGCCGAATCGAAGCTCTCAGCCGCCGCCGAAGCGCCGAACGCCACCCGCGAGAACTGAAGCAGGTCGGTGAGCTTGCGCGCGCTGCTGGCGATCAGCGCCATGGCTTCGTCGCGCATGTCCTTGGCCGCCGGATCGTCGAGCAGGTCGAGGCCCGAGACGATGGCGCTGGCCGGGCTGATGAAGTCGTGGCAGAGCCGGGCCGCCAACCGGGCCGCCAACTCCTCGGCGGGCATCTCGCTGGGCTGGACAGGGGAAACGCGGGCGCCGGCTTCACTCATGGCCCGGACGATCGCCTGATTTGGGGCTTTGGCAAACCGCCCGCGTAGGTCATAGAACCCCCTCCATGACGCAGTTCGCGGCCGCCGACATCGGCGCAGACCTTGCCGAGATCGTCGCCGAAGCGGCCGCGCTGATCCTGCCGTTGTGGCGGACCGCCCTGGAAGTGACCGCCAAGTCGGACAACAGCCCGGTCACCGAGGCTGATCGTCGTGGCGAGACCCTGATCCTCGAGCGGCTTGCCCTGCGGTTTCCCGGAACGCCGGTGGTCTCCGAGGAGCACGCCAGCGAATTCGGCACGCCGGACGCGATCGGACCCGACTTCTTCCTGGTCGACCCGCTGGACGGCACCAAGGCCTTCGTGCGCGGCGACCCCCACTTCACCGTCAACATCGGCCTGATCCAATCGGGCCGCCCCACCGCCGGGGCGGTGGCGGCGCCGGCAAGCGGCGAAGTCTGGTTCACCGCGCCCGGCGGGGCCCTCAAGCGGCATGGCGGCGGCGGGGCCGAGCGCGTGCGCCCGCGGCCCTGGCCGGAAGGCCAGGCGCTGGCGCTGATCAGCCACACCATGAAGGAGGAGGCGGCGGACAAGCTGGCGGCGGAATACAGTTTCCACCGGCGCGAGCCCATGGACTCCTCGATCAAGTTCTGCCGCATCGCCGAGGGCGCGGCGGACATCTACCCCCGCCACGGCCCCACCATGGAGTGGGACACCGCCGCCGGGCACGCGGTCCTGGTCGCCGCCGGCGGCCTGGTGACGACGCCGGAGGGCGCCCCGCTCCTCTATGGCAAGACGGACCAGGGCTTCCGGAACGGCTTCTTCGTCGCCCGCGGCCTCTGAGGCCTAACGCGACAGCAGCGGCGCGAGCGCCATGTAGCCGGCGAATCCCAGGGCGAAGAACACCGCGGCGATCCAGACGAACGGCCGCACGACGTCGGCGGGACGGTCGAGTCTGCGGCTGCGGCGCATCGGGATATCCCTGTTCGGCCTGGCGCGAACGCCGCAGAAGCGCTCGGGGTTGCGCGCGAAGGCGCCGGGACTAGACCGGATTTCGGGCGATCAGTTGGCGGGCGATGATGATCCGCTGCATTTCGTTGGTCCCCTCACCAATCATCAGCAGCGGCGCGTCGCGGTAGAGCCGCTCGATCGGGAACTCCTTCGAATAGCCGTAGGCGCCGTGGATCCGCATGGAATCTGTGGCCACCTGGAAGGCGGTTTCGGTGGCGAACCACTTGGCCATGCCCGCTTCCATGTCCACCCGGCCGCCGCGGTCGTAGGCGCGGGCGGCGTCCTCCACCATCAGCTCGGCGGCGCGGGTCTTGGCGGCCATCTCGCCCAGCATCAGCTGGATCGCCTGGTGCTGGGCGATCGGCTTGCCCATGGTCTGGCGCACCTGGGCGTAGGCCACCGCCTCCTTCAGGGCCCGGCGGGCGATGCCGACCCCGCGCGCGGCGACGTTCACCCGCCCCACCTCGAGACCGCCGGTGGCCATGAGGAAGCCCTTGCCTTCCTCCCCGCCCACGAGGCTGAGGGCCGCGTCGACCGGGCAGTCGTCGAAGGCGATCTCGCCAGTGTCCACGCCGCGATAGCCGAGCTTGGGAAGCTTGCGGCCGCGCATGACCCCCGGCATGTCGCCGCCGGTGGCCTTGTCGCGGGTGGGCACGATGAACATGCTCATGCCGCGATGGCGCGGCTGGGCCTCGGGGTCGGTCTTGGCGAGCACGGCCAGGACGTCGCCTTCGATCGAGTTGGTGATCCAGAGCTTGGCGCCGTTGAGGACGTATTTGTCGTTCCCCGAGCGGCGGGCCGTGGTGCGGATGCCCTGCAGATCGGTCCCGGCGTCCGGCTCCGTGAGCGCCAGGCCCCCGCGCATTTCGCCAGTGGCGAAGGTGGGCAGCCAGTGCTCCTTCTGGGCCTCGGTCCCGAACTTCTGGACGATCAGACCCATCATGACGTGGCTGTTGAAGACCCCGGTGAGGCTCATCCACTCCTCGGAGACCCTGGCCACGATCCGCGCGTAGGTCAGCGCCGGCAGCCCGAGGCCGCCGTACTTGGGGTCGATGAGCGCCCCCATCAGGCCCAGCTCGCACATGTCCTGGACGAGCTCGGTCGGATACTCGTCGGCCTGCTCGAACTTCGCGGCGACCGGCGCGACCTTCTTCTCCAGCCAGCGGTCGATGGAATCCAGCAGGGCGCGCTCGTCGGCTTCGCTGATCGTGGAGGTTTCGCTCATCGGCTCACCGGTCATCCTGTTGTCGTCGCGCGGCGAGGCGAGCGCCGCTGCCGCCGCTGGGGCGGGCGCCCCTGGCGCTAGGCTATAGGTCCGCCGCCCGCCTTCGTCGATGGCGTCCGGACGCGGACGGCGCCCAACCCGGGGCGGCTCACGAGCTCACCGGTCCCAGGTGGCCGGCGTCGCCCGGCGTGACCACCGCGGCGCTGGGCACGTGGTTCACCTCCAGCCGGATCCCGTCGGGGTCCTCGAAGAGCACCGAGTAGTAGCCGGCCGCGAAGTCGTCGTCGCGCGGCGGGTGGACGATGAGCGCGCCGATGGAGAGAAGGAAGGCGTGGACCTCCTCCACGTCCTCGCGCCTGCGGGCCCGGAAGCAGATGTGGTGAAGCCCAGGCCGGTTCTGCTCGAAGCGCTGGCCCTGGTGTTCCGGCGCGGGTGGCCGCAGCCCGATCCCGGCCCGCGCGCCGTAGCAGTAGTAGGCGTTCGGGCCGTCGATCGCCTCGCGCAGGCCGAGGAAGGGCAGCAGCTGGCGATAGAAAGCCCGCGACCGGTCGAAATCGCCGGTGGTGATGAACACGTGGGCGATCCCGTTGATTTCCATCGGTCACCTCCAGGGCGAGGATATGAGCCCTTTCGCCCCGCGCGCCAACCGCGGGCTTCCGCTGGAACGCCTCCCGATGCTAGAGGCCGGCCAAAGGGAGGGCCGATGGCCGAAGCCGCCGTAGACGCCGAGCCGGCGCAAATAAGACCCGCGTCCATGGCGACCGTGGTGGCCGCTTCCACCGCGGGCACCGCCTTCGAGTGGTACGACTTCTTCATCTTCGGCAACCTCGTCCAGGTCATCTCCAGGAATTTCTTCGCCCAGCTCGGCCCGACGGCGGGACTTATCGCTTCGCTGGCCCTGTTCGGAGTCGGGTTCGCGTTCCGTCCGCTGGGGGCGTTGGTGTTCGGCCGGCTGGGCGACCAGATCGGCCGCAAGGCGGCTTTCCTGACCTGCGTGCTGATGATGGGAGGCGCCACCTTCCTGATCGGCGCGCTGCCTACCTCCGCCCAGGCCGGGGCGATCGCGCCCATCCTGCTGATCCTGCTGCGGGTGCTTCAGGGCGCGGCGGTGGGCGGGCAGTACGGCGGGGCGGCGATCTTCGTGGCCGAGCATGCGCCGGCGGACCGGCGCGGCTACTTCACCGGCTGGGTCCAGACCTCCGCCGCCTTCGGCCTCACCGCCGCCCTGGCGGTGATCTTCGTCACCCGGCGCAGCCTCGGCGAGGAGGCGTTCGCGGCCTGGGGCTGGCGCCTGCCGTTCTTCGCCTCCGCCGTCCTGGTGGCGGCTTCGATCTGGATGCGGCTGAGGCTCACCGAGAGCCCGGCCTTCCAGCAGCTGAAGGCCGAGGGCGGGGCCAGCGCCGCGCCCTACGCCGAGGCCTTCGGCCGCTGGTCCAACCTCAAGCTGGTGTTGATCGCCTTCCTGGGGATCATGTGCGCCCAGGGCGCCTACTGGTACACGGTGTTCTTCTACGCCGACGTCTTCATGGAGAAGTTCCTGAAGGTCGAGGGCGATTACGCCAACCTGGTGATCATGATCGGCGCGCTCGTGAGCGCCCCATCCTACGTCTTCTTTGGATGGCTTTCCGACCGCGTGGGCCGCAAGCTGGTGATGTGGGGCGGGATGACGCTCGGCCTCGTCGCCCTCTTCCCGGCCTTCATGGTGATCAGCCAGGCGGCCAACCCAGCCCTGACCCATGCGGCGCGAACGACGCCCGTGGTGGTCGTCGCCGATCCAGCCGACTGCTCGCTGCAATTCGACATCACCGGGAAGGCGCGGCCGGTGACCAGCTGCGACATCGCCAAGAGCCTGCTGGCGGGCGGCGGCGTCGGCTACGCCAACCGGCCGGCGCCGGCGGGAAGCCTCGCCGTGGTCCAGGTCGGCGCAAGGCGCCTGGCCGCCCCTGAGGGCCGCGGGCTGTCAGGCCCGGCGCTGAAGGCGGCGTCGGCCGCGTTCTCCGCTCAGCTGAGCAAGGCGCTCGCCGCCGCCGGTTATCCGGCCGGCTCGGACCCCGCCCAGCGCGACGGCCCGCTGCTGATCGGCGTGTTCCTGGTGCTGGTGATCGCCGCGACGGCCCTCTACGGTCCCATGGCCGCCGCCCTCGCCGAGCTCTTCCCCATGCGGGTCCGCTACACGGCGCTGTCCCTGCCCTACCACGTGGGCGCCGGCTGGATCGGCGGCTTCCAGCCGGTGGCCTCCTTCTCGATCGTGGTGGCCACCGGCGACATCTACGCTGGCCTCTGGTACCCGGCGATCTTCACCGCGGTCAGCGTCGTCTGCTGTCTGCTGTTCTTTCCGGAGACCCGGGGCCGATCCCTGGCGCCCGCCTGAGCCTGATCAGGGCCTGCCGGCCGCGGGCGGCAGCACCTCGTGGGCGACCGGCAGCCGGGCCACCGCGGCCTTCCGTGGCTCGAGGTCCCCTGCCGGGACCACCACCGTCACCACGCGCCCCGCCTGGGCCTCGGCGACCAGGAAGGCTTCGTCGACCTCGGTAAGGGACTTGCGGCTCGCATCGCGGCGCGCCAGGGCGAGCAGCCCCTCGTCGACCCCCTGCCCCGCCACCAGGATGTCCGCGCTGGCCAGCGCCCGGGCGGCACGCAGGGAGAGAAGGTCGCGGGCCGCCGGCGCCTCGATCAGCCAGACCTTGCCGGCCGCCGCGACGCCTGCCTGGATCGCCGCCTGCAGCCGCGCGCGCGCCGCTGCCAGGTCCCCCGACAGGGCCGCCTCGGCCGGCGGGCCCTCCAGAACCGCGCGCAGGAAGGCGCGGCGCTCACCAAGGTCGGCGAAGGCGCTGCGGATCGCGGCGCGCTGTTCGCCGAGCAGCCCGGCCAGGGCGCCCAGCCCCTCGGGGATCTGGGCCTCGAGCTCGGAGCGAAGCAGGGCGGCCAGCATAGGCGCGGTCCCGGCGGTGCCGATCGCGGCGACCACCGGTCCCCGGTCGATCAGCCCCGGAACGTGGAAATCGGAGAGCTCCGGCGCGTCGGTCACGTTGACCAGCGTTCCGGCCGCGCGGGCGGCGGCGGCGGCGGCGGCGCGGAAGGCGCGGTCAGCGTCCGCCACGAAGGCGAGCCTCACGCCGGCGTAGCTCGCCGTCTCGCAGGCCGCATCCCGCCTCAGCCGCTGAACCGTGGCCGGCGAAGAGGCCAGCAGCCTTGCCCGGGCGTCCGCGAGCTCGCCTTCGCCGGCGATGGTGAGCCGGGCGCCGGCCAAGGGGATGAAGGCGGGGAAGGCCTCCATGGCGTCAGGTCACTGGACGGTCTTGAGATAGTCGATGATCGCCTGGCGCGTCGCCGGGTCGGGGGCGCCGGCGTACATCTGGGTTCCAGGGGCGAAGCTGGCCGGGTCGGTGAGGAAGACGTCCAGCGTCTGCTGGTTCCAGGTCCCGCCCTTGGCCTTCAGGGCGTCCGAATAGGCGAAGTCCGCGCGGCCGGCGATCTTGCGGCCGAACACGCCCTTCAGGGTCGGCGCGAGGGGATCGCTGGCCGGGCCGACCGTGTGGCAGGACCCGCATTGCTCGTCGAAGAGGCTCGCCCCCGATCCGGCCGCCGACGAGGCTGCCGAGCTCGAGCTTGCCGGCTGCGAAACCGCAGGGGTTCCGAGCCCGGCCGCCGAGGCGGCCATCAGGAAGAGACCGAGAGTTCGAAGCACGGGCGCCGACCCCTTGCTGGCGGGCTGGCCCGCGAATCGGCAATCGATACCGCGGCTCGGCGCCGGCGCCGAGCACAATCGCGGCGTTCGGCGATCGCCGATTGCGGCTTCACCTGGCGATGCAACCAGCTTAGCCTTTCGTCGCCTGAACGAGTCGATGGACCGCATGGCCGTCATCCTCAACATCAACGGCAAGGACGTCACGGTCTCCTCGCCCCCGGAAACACCCCTGCTGTGGGCGCTGCGCGACGAGCTGGGCCTCACCGGGACGAAGTACGGGTGCGGGATCGCCCAGTGCGGCGCCTGCACCGTGCACCTGAACGGCCAGCCGCAGCGGTCCTGCCAGACGCCGGTCGGCGCCCTGGCCGGGGTCAAGATCCAGACGATCGAGGGTCTCGGGGGGGCGCATCCTTTGCAAACCGCGTGGGTGGCTCGCGACGTGCCCCAGTGCGGCTATTGCCAGTCCGGTCAGATCATGAGCGCCGCGGCCCTGCTCGCCCGGACGCCCCGGCCCACCGATGCGGACATCGACCAGGCCATGAGCGGCAACATCTGCCGGTGCGGGGCCTACCAGCGGATCCGCGCGGCGATCAAGGAGGCCGCCGGCCTCGGCGCCTGAGGCGGCTCTGGAAGGAGGACGGCCGTTGAATGCTCCCCTCGCCCCGAGCCGGCGCGCCTTCGTCATCTCGGCGACCGCCATCGCCGGCGGCGCCCTCCTGGTGGGCTGCTCGGTGGCCGACGCCCTCAGCATCGGCGCGGCCGACCCCGATTTCGGCGCTTTCGGCCCGTTCATCCAGATCGGGCCCGACGGCGCGGTGACGGTGATCTGCAAGCACATCGAGTTCGGCCAAGGAAGCCACGCGGGCCTCGCGGCCATCGTCGCCGAGGAGCTGGACGCCGACTGGTCGAAGGTGCGGGTCGTCGAGGCGCCGGCCGACGCGAAGGTCTACGCCAACCTGACGCTGGGCGTTCAGGGCACCGGCGGCTCCTCGGCGATCGCCAACTCCTGGGACCAGCTGCGCAGCGCCGGCGCGGCCGCGAGATCGATGTTCGTCTCCGCCGCCGCCCAGCTCTGGAGCGTTCCGGCGACCGAGATCTCGGTCAAGGACAGCGTCGTCTCCCACGTGTCCGGCCGCCACGCCAGCTTCGCCGAGCTGATTCCCGCCGCCGCCAAGATCGCACCGCCGAAGACCCCGGCGCTGAAGGACCCGAAAACCTACACCCTGATCGGGACCGACCGCGTTCGCCGCAAGGACTCGGCCGCCAAGTCGACCGGCCTCGCCCGCTACACCCAGGACGTCCGCCTTCCCGGCATGCGCGTGGCCATGGTCGCCCATCCGCCGCGGTTCGGCGGCAAGGTGAAGAGTTTCGACGACACCGCCACCCGCAAGGCTCCCAGCGTGGTCGACGTCTTCGAGATACCCTCGGGCGTCGCGGTCGTCGCCGAGAGCACCTGGGCCGCCCGTCAGGGCCGCGAGCTTCTGAAGGTGGTCTGGGACGACAGCAAGGCCGAGACGCGCGGCACCGACGAGCTTCTGGCCTTCTACCGGACGGTGGCCGCCGGCCACGGCCCCGACAGCGTCAAGTGGCAGACATTCGAGACCCGCGGCGATGCGGCCGGCGCCTTCGGCGGCGACGTGCTGCAGGCCGCCTACGACTTTCCCTACCTCGCCCACGCGACGATGGAGCCGATGAACTGCGTGGCCGAGATCGGGGCCGGCAAGAAGAAGCTCACCTTCGGGTCCCAGATCCCCACCATCGACCAGCTCAACACCGGCGCCATCATCGGCGCCCTCCCCGGCTCGGTGGAGATCGAGACCCTGTTCGCCGGCGGCTCGTTCGGCCGACGCGCCAACTTCCAGTCGGACTACGTCGCCGAGTGCGTCCACATCGCCAAGCGCCTCGGGGACGGCCGGCCGCTGAAGCTGGTCTGGACCCGCGAGGACGACATGACCGCCGGCTATTACCGGCCCCTGGCCCACCACGCGCTCCAGGTCGCCCTCGGGCCCGACGGCCTGCCGCACGCCTGGCGCCAGCGGGTGGTGATCCAGTCGGTCATCAAGGGCTCGCCCATGCCTCAGAGCGGCGTGGACTCCACCGCCGTGGAAGGGGCCATGGGCTCGCCCTACCTGACCGGGACGCCGGTGGTGGACGGCCGGGTGGCGCTGATGGAAGTCGGGGCGCCGGTCCTCTGGTGGCGTTCGGTAGGGGCGACCCACACGGCCTTCGTCATGGAGCACACGATCGACCGGCTGGCCCGCAAGGCCGGCCGCGATCCGGTGGACTATCGCCGCGCGCTCTACCAGCGGGCCGGCCCGGCGGGCGCCCGGCACCGCGCGGTGCTCGATCTGGCCGTCGCCAAGGCGCCCTGGGGCAAGCCGGCCCCGGGCTATGCGCAAGGCGTGGCGGTGCACGCCAGCTTCGGCTCGGTGGTGGCCCAGATCGCCGAGGTGAAGCTCGACGGGAAGGTTCCCCGCGTGGGCCGCGTCGTCACCGCCATCGACTGCGGAACCGCCGTCGCCCCCGACCAGATCGCCGCCCAGATGGAGGGCGGAACCTGCCTCGGTCTGGCCGCCGCGCTCTATGGCGCGATCACCCTCAAGGACGGCTATGTCCAGCAGCGCAACTTCGACCGCTACCGGGTGCTCCGGATGAACGAGGCGCCGCAGGTGGAGACCTACATCCTGCCCTCCACCGCGCCGCCTAGCGGGGTGGGAGAACCGGGCACGCCGGTGATCGGGCCGGCGGTGGCCAACGCGCTGCTGGCGCTGACCGGCCAGCCGACCGAGAGCCTTCCCTTCGTCGCCTGAGACTAGCCGGGCGTCGCGGCGAGGTCGTCCGGCCGGTCCACGTCGAAGACCACACCGGGATCGTCCGTCTCGATGAGGGCGAGGGCGGGCCCGAGCTGCGCAAGCACCTGCCGGGCGCCCTCGTCGCCGGCGAGGCGCGCCAGCTGCGGCAGCAGCGGCGCGGCGAACAGCACCGGATGACCCCGACGGCCCTCGAACACCGGAGCCGCCGCCGGCGCCCCGGCGCCGACGGCCTTGGCGAGGCGCAACGCCATCCCTGCGGGGACCAGCGGCATGTCGCCCAGGAACAGGAAGAGGCCGGCGGCGTCGGAAGGAAGACTCGCCAGGCCCGCGCGGAGGCTCGCGGCCATGCCTTCGGCGTGGCCCTCGGCGTGGACGATCCGAAGCCGGGCCCCCTCCCCCGCCCGGGCTGCGTAGGCGGCGGCCTCGCTCTGGAGGGCCGGGTCGGCCCCGGTCACCAGGGTGACGCCGCGGACCGGCGCGGCGAAGGCGGCGGCGAGCGCACCGTCGATCAGCCGGCCGCCCCGCCAGGGCGCGGTGAGCTTGGCGCCGCCGAACCGGGCCCCCGCCCCGGCCCCCAGGACGATGGCCTCGAAGGCCGCCCTCGCCTCGCCCCCTGTCGCCAAGCGTTCAACCTTTCTATGTTACGGGGCGATGTCGCCCTACGACTCCCCTGGGACGCAAGTCCGCGCAGGCCGCGCTGCGCCGCTGATCGACGGTTTCGGCCGTACGGTGACCTATCTACGCGTGTCCGTCACCGATCGGTGCGATCTGCGCTGCGTCTACTGCATGGCCGAGCACATGACCTTCCTGCCGAAGGCCGAAGTGCTGACCCTGGAGGAGATCGACCGGATCGCTACGGCCTTCGTGGCGTTGGGAACCCGCAAGCTGCGGCTCACCGGCGGGGAGCCCCTGGTCCGCAAGGGGGTGATGACGCTTGTGGAGCGCCTCTCACGCCACCTGGCGGCCGGCGACCTGGACGAGCTCACGCTCACCACCAACGGCACCCGGCTGGCCGTCTTCGCCGGCGACCTGGCGCGCTTCGGCCTGCGGCGGGTGAACGTCTCGCTGGACACCCTCGATCCGGCCCTCTTCACGCGGATCACCCGCGGCGGAGACCTGGGCGAGGTTCTGGCCGGGATCGAGGCGGCCAAGGCCGCTGGCCTCAAGGTGAAGATCAACACCGTGGCCCTCGCCCATGACAACGCCGACGAGATCCCCTCCCTGATCCAGTGGGCGCACGGCCGGGGCTGCGACATGACCCTGATCGAGACCATGCCGCTTGGGGAAGTCGAGGCCGACCGCACCGACCAGTTCCTGTCGTTGGCCAAGGTGCGCAAGACCCTGGAAAGCTTCTGGACCTTGCGGGACATTCCTCTCTCCACCGGCGGGCCGGCGCGCTACGTGGAGATCGTCGAGACCGGCGGCCGGCTCGGCTTCATCACCCCGCTCAGCCACAACTTCTGCGAGGCCTGCAACCGGGTGCGGCTCACCTGCACGGGCACCTTGCACACCTGCCTCGGACGCGAGGACGCGAAGGACCTGCGCGCCGTGGTCCGTGCCGGCGCGGACGACGCCGGGCTCATCGCCGCGATCCGCGCGGCGGTGGATGCGAAGCCCAAGGGGCACGACTTCCAGATCGCCCGGGGCGGCGCGCCGGCGGTGGCCCGGCATATGTCCACCACGGGCGGCTAGCTGTGCGGGTCCTGCTTTTCGGGCGCCTGGGCGACCTCGCCGGCTGGCGCGAGCGCCCCTTCGATCCGCCGCCGGCGACCCTGGCGGAGCTCAAGCGACGGATCGCCGCCGAGGATGCGACGCTGGGCGAGGCGCTGGACGGTCCAGGCGTGCAGGCCGCGGTGGACCGGGCGCTGGTGCGCGGCGAAGCGACGCTGGCGGGCGCGGCCGAGGTGGCCTTCCTGCCGCCCATGAGCGGCGGATGATCCGGCTCGCCGCAGAGCCGTTCGAGCCTGGCGCGGAGCTGGCGCGGTTCTGCGCGGGCCGCACCGAGACCGGGGCGGTGGCGAGCTTTGTGGGAATCGCCCGAGCCGAGGGCGGACAGGCGACCGCCCTGGAGCTGCAGGCCTATCCTGGCTTCACCGAGATCGAGATCGGCAGGATGGCCGATGCGGCGACCCAGCGCTTTTGCCTGGCCGACGTGCTGATCGTCCACCGCCACGGGGCGATCGCCCCTGGCGAACCGATCGTCATGGTCGCCTGCGCCTCGGCGCATCGGCGCGAGGCTTTCCAGGCTTGCGACTACCTGATGGACTACCTGAAATCCCGCGCACCCTTCTGGAAGAAGGAGCTCGGGCCGGACGGCGCCCGCTGGGTCGAGCCCACCGCTCGGGACTTGGAGGACATCGCCCGCTGGGACTAACGTCCGGGCGAGAACCCGAAGGATTTCGCCATGACCACCCTTCTCGCCCCCGGCGGCCGGCTCGACGAGTCGGCGCCGCTGACGCCGGTGCGGATCGCCGTGCTCACCATCTCCGACACCCGCGACGAGGAAAGCGACACCTCAGGCCAGGTGCTGGTCGACCGGCTGACCGGCGCCGGCCATGTGCTGGCCGACCGGGCCCTGGTGCGCGACGACGTGGAGCAGATCCGCGCCCAGGTGAAGGGCTGGGCCCGGTCGGGGGACGTGGACGTGATCCTCACCACCGGCGGCACCGGCCTCACCGGCCGCGACGTGACCCCCGAGGCGATCGCGCCGATGCTGGACAAGCAGATCGACGGCTTCTCCGTGGTCTTCCACCTGGTGAGCTACCAGACTGTGGGGCTCTCGACGCTCCAGTCGCGGGCGCTGGCCGGGCTGATCGACGGGGTGTTCGTCTTCTGCATGCCCGGCTCCAACGGCGCGGTCCGCGACGGCTGGGACAAGGTCATCGCCCCGCAGCTCGACAGCCGCCACAAGCCCTGCAACATGGTCGAGCTCATGCCGCGGCTGCTGGAGACATGAGCCGTCTCACCCACATCGACGCGCAGGGCCGGGCGCGGATGGTCGATGTCTCGGCCAAGCCCGCCACCTCCCGCGAGGCCAGCGCCGAGGGGCTGGTGCGCATGTCCCCCGAGACCCGGCTGCTGGCCCTCTCGGAGACCGGCAAGAAAGGCGACGTGCGCGCGGTGGCCGAAGTGGCCGGGGTGATGGCCGCCAAGCGGACCGCCGAGCTCATCCCCCTCTGCCATCCCCTCACCCTCACCAAGGTCGAGGTGACGGTCGAGCCCCACGAGGCGGGCCTGGCCGTCGCCGCGCGGGTGAAGACCAATGGGCCCACGGGCGTGGAGATGGAGGCGCTGACCGCCGTCTCGGTGGCGTGCCTGACCATCTACGACATGCTGAAGGCCGCCGAGCGCGGCATGAGCATCGACGCGGTGCGCCTTCTGGAGAAGTCGGGGGGCGCTTCGGGCGACTGGACGCGCAAGTGAACCTGCTGACGGTCAGCGAGGCCCGCGAGCGGATGCTGGCGTGGGTCGAGACCCTTCCCGCCGAGACCTTGTCCATCGGGGACGCCCTGGGACGGACTCTGGCCGAGGACGTGGTCGCCCTGCGCGACCAGCCCCCCTTCCCCGCCTCCGCCATGGACGGCTGGGCCGTCCGGGCCGCCGATACGCCCGCGCGCCTGCGGATCGCCGGGGAGAGCGCAGCGGGCGCCCCCTTTGGGGCCCCGCTCGGGGCCGGCGAGGCCGTGCGGATCTTCACCGGCGCCGCCGCCCCGGACGGCGCGGACGCCGTGGTGATCCAGGAAAACGCCGCCCGCGAGGGCGAGGTCGTGATCGTCCCCGCCACGAAGCCTGCCGCTAACCTGCGCCCGGCGGCCCTCGATTTCGCCGCGGGGGCGCAGCTCCTCGCCAAGGGCATGCGGCTCGACGCCTGGCGCCTCTCCCTGGCCGCCGCGGCCGGGCGCGGCCAGCTCGAGGTGGCGCGGCGGCCACGCGTCGCCCTGCTATCCACCGGCGAGGAGATCGTCCAGCCGGGCGCTGAGCCCGGGCCCTACCAGATCTTCGAGTCCGGGACCGTCGCCCTTGCCGCCTTATGCGCCGGCTGGGGCGCCGACGCCTGGCGGTTGACGCCGGTCCGCGACGACGCGGAGGCCACCGTCGAAGCCGTGCGCGGCGAAGCCTGCGACCTCCTCGTCACGGTCGGCGGCGCGTCGGTGGGCGACCACGACCTCGTCAAGCCGGCGCTGGCCCAGCTCGGGCTCGAGCAGGCGGTGGGGAGCGTGGCGGTGCGGCCAGGAAAGCCTACCTGGTTCGGGCGGCTCGCCGACGGCCGGCGGGTGCTCGGCCTGCCGGGCAACCCCGCCTCGGCCCTGGTCTGCGCCGAGCTCTTCCTGCGGCCCGTGCTGATGGCCATGCAGGGGGCGGCGACGGACCTGCCGATGCTCTTCACCCGGGCCGGCCACGCCTTTGAGGCCAATGGCCCCCGAGAGCACTGGATGCGGGCGCGGCTCTCGCCGGAGCCGGACGGCGCCTTGCGCGCCGAAGCCTTCGCCGATCAGGATTCGTCGCTGGTCTCGGTGTTCGCCACCGCCGGCGCCCTGGTGCGCCGGGCGCCCGGCGCCCCGGCTTTGGCGTGCGGCGATCCCATCGAGACGCTGCCGCTCTCGCGGGCGTAGCGGACCGCGGTGATCTCGGCCAGGACCGAGACCGCCACCTCCCACGGCGCCTTGCCGCCGATGTCGAGCCCGATCGGGGTCCGCAGGCGGGCGATGGTCCGCTCGTCCAGCCCCGCCGCCCTCAGCCAGGCCAGCCGATCGGCGGTCCGGCGCCGGGCCCCGAGCGCGCCTACGTAGAAAGCCGGGGAGGGCAGGGCGACGGTGAGGGCCGCGTGATCCGTCTCGGCCTCGTGGGTCGCCACCGCCACCGCCGTCCACGCATCCAGCCCGACGGCCTGAAGCGCGGCCCCCGGCTCGTCGCGCAGATAGGCCACCTCGAACGGCGGCGGCGTCTCGGGACCCTTGGGGCGGGCCAGGGTGGTTTCGTAGCCCGCCTGCGCGCCCAGCCAGGCGAGGGCGAGGGCGGTGGGATCGGCGCCCAGCACGATCAGGCGCATGGCCGGCTCGAAGCGGCGCTCGAAAGCGCCTTCCCAGGCGGCCGGGCGAGCCTCCTGGGCCGCGCAGAGCCTGCGTCGCCCGTCGCTGATCCAGACCGCCGGCCGGCGCGCGTCCCGGAAGGCGAGGAGCTCGGCCACCGCGAGATCGTCCGGGGCGATCCGCTCCATCAGCAGCTCGATCCGCGCCCCGCAGAGGAGCCGGATGTCCGGCCATGGACTGCCGGTCCCATAGACCAGCCGACGGGGCTCGCCGTCGGCGAGGCAGGCCTGGGCGTGTCCGGCCACGTCTCCTTCCAGGCACCCCCCGGACAGGAATCCGGACAGGATCCCCTCGCCGATGACCATCTGCGAGCCCACCGGACGGGGGCCGCCGCCGCCCAGGCCGACGATGGTGACCAGGGCGACGGGCTTGCCCTGCTGGCGCGCGGCGGCGAGGGCGGGGCGAGCGTCGTCGGCGAAGCCGAACGTCGGCCAGTCGGGCAAGACGAGGTCCATCGCCCGGAATTTAACCTCCGATCCAGGCTCTAGATACCGGTTCTTTAAGAGTGCCGAGGCATCCTCGCCGCCAATCTCCTCGGGCCAAGGCGGCGGTGGGCGCTTCATGAGACCCTTAATTTCGAAGCTCGGGCTCGGCGCCGCCCAGTTTTGCGCCAACGACGGCTTCTCACGGGGTCGCTCTCCCGAGGCGGAGGCCCGCGACATGCTCGCAGCGGCCGTCCGCTCGGGCCTCGGCCTCATCGACTGCGGCGGCGCTTCGGCGGCGGCGGAACAGATCATCGGCGCCCAGCTGCCCGGCGCGACTGCGACCCCCATCCTCATCAAGTCCATCCGCGGCGACCGCGGGCCGGAGGCGGTGGAGCAGGAAGCGCGCGCCGCCCTGGCCCGCCTCGGCCTTTCGCGGGCGCGAGCGATCGTGGTGCAGAGCGCCAGCGACCTCTTCGCCCCGAGCGGCGCCGAGCTCTGGAACCGGCTGAAGGCGATGCGCGACGCCGGGCTCTTCGACCAGGTGGGCGTCTCCGCCTACGCCTCAGACGACCCGGTTGGCCTGGCCCGGCGGTTCAAGCCCGACCTCCTGCAGGCCCCCGCATCGCTCCTGGATCAACGCCTGCTTCTCGACGGCAGCCTGATGGCGGTGAAGGAGCTGGGGATCGAGGTGCATCTGCGCTCGATCTTCCTGAACGGCCTGCTCTTCCTGCCGCCGGACCGGGTTCCGGCTCAGCTGCGCGGCGCGGCCGGCAGCCTCTCGCGGGCGCGCCGGATGATCGCCGAGGGCCGCTCAGACCCCTTGCAGGCGGCGCTCGGCTTCGCCCTCTCGCGCCCGGAGGCGGACGCGGTGATCGTCGGCGCGGCCACGGCCCGCGAGCTCGCGGCGGTCATCGCCGCCGCCGCCAGTCCCCCGCCCGATCTCGACTGGGACGAGATGGCGATCGACGATCCGGTCGCCCTCGACCCAAGACGCTGGGCGGCGGCCTGAGGTCTACTCCGCCGCCATAGCCAGCGGCTCGCGCAGCCTGGCCGAATAGTGCGAGGCGTTGGTCGCGCCGGCCGCGGCCGCGCGCGCAAAGCGGATCAGGTGCCTCGACACCAGCCCTGCCTGAATCAGCGGCTCGATCTGGCCGCGCTTCACCTTTGGCCAGGCGAATGCCCAGAAGTCGCGCCGGAAGTCGCTGGCCACGCCGAGGTCCCAGACGAGGCGGGCCGCCAGGCCGAGCCCCTTCTGGAGGTCGACCCAACGCACCGCCCGCCGCCGGATGCGGTTGGGGTAGGTGTGGGCGATCTGGTGGTCGAAGCGGGCGTAGAGCGCCGCCGGGGCGTAGGCCCTCTCCATCGTCTCGCGCCAGGCGCCCACCACCGCCTCGTACGGCAAGAGGAACTTGACGTTGGATTCGCGGCTCTCGTCGTCGACCAGCCGTCCGGCCCGCGCAAGCCGTTCCCAAAGCGGCGTCTTGGGCAGCGCCTGCAGCAGATTGATGGTGAGCATCGGAATCCGGGAGGCTTCCACGAACTCGAGGATCCTGAGGCCAGTCTCGGAGGTGTCGGTGTCGAGGCCGACGATGATGCCGGCGACCACCTCCATCCCGTAGCGGTTGAGGGTTTCCACCGCCTCGAGGATCGGCACCATCATGTTGTGCGACTTGGCGATCGCCGTCAGCGCCTGGGGCTCGGGGGTCTCGACGCCGCAGAAGACGGTCTCGAACGCCGCCTCGCGCATCATCGCCAGGAGGTCCGGGGCCCGGGCGATGTTCAAGGTCGCCTCGCAGGCGAACGAGATCGGATAGCCCCTGGCGCGCTGCCACGCCACCAGCCGCGGCAACAGCTCCTTCACCGCCCGACGGTTGGCGATGAAGTTGTCGTCCACGAAGTAGGCGCTGTTCTGGAGCCCAAGCTCGAGCAGCGTATCGAGCTCGCCAAGGATCTGGTCGGGCGCCTTGAGCCGCGGCACGCGCCCATAAAGGCCGGGGATGTCGCAGAACTCGCACTGGTAGGGGCAACCGGAGGAGAACTGGATGCTGCCGAGGAAGTAGCGGTCGACGGCGGCGAGCGGGTAGGCGGGGGTGGGGAACTCGCGCAAGGGTCGGCGCTCACGGTTGGCGAAGACCACCTGCGCGTCCGGCCGAGAGCAGTCGGACGCCAAGCGCGCGAAGAGCGCGGTCGTGGCGTCGCCCAACTCCCCGAGGTGCAGGTAGTCGAAGTCGGGGTAGTACGCCGGGCACGCGGAGACGGACGGGCCGCCGAGCACGGCGGGGCGCCCTGCGCCATGGGCGCGCCGGCCGATGTTATGGATCTGCCGCCGCTGGACGTGCATGCCGCTGACGAAAACGACCTCGGCCCAGGCGAAATCCGCCTGGCTGGCGGGTTTGATGTTCTCGTCGACGAACCGCACCTCCCAGGAGGCCGGAACCGACGCGGCGATCACCAGAAGGCCCTGAGGCGGCATGAACGCCTTCACGCCCTTCATCAGCTCGTAGGCGTATTCGAACGTGCCGAACGACGGAACGTACTTCGGCGATACGCAGAGCACCCGCCGGCCGTTCAGCTCTTCCATCCCGGGTCCAATCGCATCGCCCTCGCGCCGCGAGAGGCGACGCCAGCCCGGAACGCGCCCGGGCCGCTTTGCGATCCGGACTCTGCCGCCCGGGCGACGGCGCCCCGATCAGGCCGCCTGGGCCGCCGGCCCGCCCGCGCGGTACCAGTCGACGCCCTGCGCGTCGCGCTCGCGGTTCGCGCGGCCGTGCGCCATCAGCCAATGCAGATGGGCGAGGCTCTCGCCGGTGGCCATGCTCAGCACCTCCGGCGTGATCTGCCGCTTGAACAGCGCCCCGAAGACGTCGACGGCCCGCTTCGGCTGGGCGATCAGCCGCTCCAGGCGGGCGAGCGAGTCCTGATGGAACCGGATGATCTCGTCGATGCGCGCGTGCAGGCCGCGGAAGGGATCGTTGTGGGCGGGCAGAACCAGCACGTCGTCGGGGACGATGGAGCGGATGCGCGCCAGCGAAGTCAGCCAGTCGTCCAGCGGGTTGCCGTCGGGTTCGGTGGGAAACACCGAAACATTGGTGGTGATCCGCGGCAGCACCTGGTCGCCGGAGATGAACAGCTTCAGCTCCGGGCAGTGGAGGCAGGCGTGCTCGGGGGTGTGGCCGGCGCCCACCACGACGCGCCATTCGTGGCCCCCGATCGTGATCTTCTGGCCATCGGTCAGCCGGCGGAAACTGTCGGGGAGCGCGTGCAGGGCGCGGCCGAAGCCGCCGAACTTGGCGGAGTAGGTGTCGAGGGCGTCCTGGTCCCAGCCAGCCGCCCGGTAGAACTCGACACCGTCCTCCGGCGCCTCGCGCCCGGTGTCGCCGGCCAGCATCCGACACATCATGTATTCGGTGCGGGTGATCCAGAGCCGGCAGTGGAACTTGCGGGTGATCCAGCCCGCCATGCCGATGTGGTCGGGGTGCATGTGGGTGACGATCACCCGCCGGACCGGCGCGCCCGCGAGGGGGCCGGCGAAGACCCGTCGCCAGGACTCGGTGGTCTGCGGACCCTGCAGGCCGGTGTCGATCAGGGTCCAGCCCCCTTCGTCCCGCACCGCCCAGACGTTGATGAAGGCCAAGGAGCCCCCCAGCGGCATCCGCATCCAAAGGACCCCGGGGGCGATCTCGACCGCCTCGCCGTCCTTCGGTCCTTGGGCGAACGGATAGGTGAGACCGCTCGGACCGGCCGCGTCGCTCTGGAACCCGTCGCGCACGAAACTCCTCCTTCTCGAAGCGCCCTCGTTCTGGACCAGCCGGAGCCTCTAGCCAAGGCGCGCGAGCCTCGCCGGCGGGATTCGCCTGCGTCTTGACCGCCGGGACCCGGAGGGGCTTAACGCTCCACAAACAAGTCGACTGCCGAGGAGAACGCCCCGATGAGGTTGATGGTCATAGGTCTTCTGTGCGCCCTGCTGGGGGTGGCGCTGGCGCCGACGGGCGCCCTGGCGGCCGGTATCGACGCCGGCATGAAGACCAAGGGCATGGCCGCAGCGCCGGGGCTCGTTCAGCGCGCCGGGCTCGACTGCCAGCCCGTCTCCGCCGCCCAGCTCGGCCAGCAGCAGGACCCGAAGACCCATGCCACCTCGACGATCGTCGAGATCGCCTGCAAGGATCGGGAAGGCTTCCTCGTCGTCGACCACGGAGCGGCCGCGGCGCCCGACGCCTACACCTGCCTCGAGATGTCTGGCGCCGCCGGCGGCAATCTCAAGTGCTCCTTGCCGGAGAACGCCAATCCGGCCCAGGGTCTCCAGTCGCTGGTGTCCAGGGGCGCCGCCGGCTGTCAGGTCGCCAAGGCCAGGGTGCTCGGCCATGCGCCGAAGGAGACGTTCTTCGAGGTGGCCTGCCAGAACGGCGACGGCTACGTCATGGAGGCCGCCGACACGCTCAGCGGCAAGGCGCCTACGGTCTCCCCGTGCCTCGCCTTCCTGAGCTCCAACAACATCAAGTGCACGCTCTCGGACACCACGGCTCAGCTCGCCAGGGTCGACCAGCTGGCCGCTCAGTCGGACAAGCCGTGCCAGGTCAAGGACCGCCGCTACATCCTGACCTCGGAAGACAACAACAACTTCTACGAGGTCGCTTGTCAGGACGGGAAAGGCTACGTGCTGCAGCAGGGGCCGGACGGCAAGCTGGCGAAGACCATCAGCTGCGCCAACGCCGACTACATCGGCGGCGGCTGCACCCTCACCAACGCCCGCCAGGCGCAGAGCGAGGAAGCCGGCATCTATACGGCGCTCGCCAAGAAGGCCGGGTTCGACTGCGCGGTCTCCAAATACTCGCCCTTCGAGGTCGCCAACCCGGGGCATGAGGTTGTCGAGCTCGCCTGCTCCAATCGTCCGGACGGCGCGATCGGCGTCTTCCCGGCCAGCGGGTCCGAGCCGGGCAAGATCCTGCCGTGCGGCCCCTCCGAGCTGGCGGGCTACCGCTGCGGCCTCACCCCGCAGGCCGCCGGCTACTCCAACCTGACGGCCGCGCTGCGCAAGCTCGGAAAGACCACCTGCGACGTCTCCTCTTCCCGGGTCGTCGGTCTGACGGCCGACAAGCAGGACGGTCTGATCGAGGTGGGATGCTCGGACGGCAAGCCCGGCTTCCTGCTCGACTATGCGGTGGCCTCGCTCACCCCGAAGGAAGCCACCGCCTGCACCTTCGCGGGCAAGAGCTGCACCTTGCCGGGCAACACCCCGGCCAAGTAGCCCTCGAGGCGCGCTGCGAGCAGAGCGGGCTCGGAATCATCGCAGCGCCCCTCAGGGAAGCGCCGCCTCGATCAGCCGGGGCCCGGGCTCGGCCATGGCCCGGGCGAAGGCGGTCTCGAAGGCGTCGGCGTCGTCGCACCGCGTCGCGGGCACCCCCAGGCCCTTGGCCAGGCTGAGCCAGTCGATCCGCGGGTCATCGAGGCTGAGTAGCTTGGCGGCGGCGGGCCCCGGATTGCCCGCGCCCGTGCGGCCGAGCTCGATGTTCAGCACCCGGTAGTTCCGGTTGGCGAAGATGATCACGGTGACGTCCAGGCCCTCGCGCGCCAGCGTCCAGAGCCCCTGCGGGGTGTACATGGCCGCGCCGTCGCCGTTCAGCGAGATCACCTTGCGTCCGGGCGCGGCCACCGCCGCCCCGATCGACATCGGGATCCCGAGCCCAATCGCCCCGCCGGTCAGCGCCATCCAGTCGTGCGGCGGGGCGCTGCGGGTGGCGTTGAGGATCGGCTGGCTGGCGGTGACTCCGTCGTCGCAGACGATGGCGCCTTCCGGCAGGTGGCGGCCGACGGCCGCCCCGACCGTGCTCGGCGTCAGCACGCCCGGACGCGGCGCGGGGCGCTCCAGCGGCTGAACCGGACCGGACGCCGGCGCCCCCAGCGCCTCGGCCAGCATCGATATCGCCGCCGCGCCGTCCTGCTCCCGCGAGGCGAGCACCGTCGTCTCGCATCCCTCCGGGACCAGCAGGCTCGGCCGGCCCGGATAGGCGAAAAAGGCCGCCGGGGGATCGGTCTCCACCAGCGCCATCAGATCGACGCCCGCGAGATCCTCCAGCGCCTGCTCGCCGAAGTACATCATCCGGTCGGGGAGGAAGCGCCCGGCGCCGCGCGGCTGGCGGCCGATGAAGGTGTCGGTGAGGATCCTCACGCCCAAGGTGGCCAGCCGGGCCGCCGCCGCCAAGGCGGCCTCGCCGCAAGCCCCCTGGCCAAGCACCAGGACCGGCTTCTTCGCCGCCTTCATCCGGCGCGCCACCGCCTCCACCGCCGTCCCGTCGGGGTGCGACTTCCCGCGGCGGATCGCCTTGGGCCTAGCGGCCAGGACGGCCGGCGACCAGGCGCAATCGGCGGGCAGGATCAGGCTCGCCGAACCGCCGGGCGGCCCATAGCTTGCGCCCACCGCCTCGGCCGCCAGGTCGGCCACCTGGTCGGGCCCTTCGGCGCTCTTCACCCACACGGAGTTGGCCCCGGCGATGGCGGCGATATCCGAGGCGAGCGGGGCGTCGTAGCGGCGATGATAGGTGGCGTGGTCGCCGATCACGTTGACGATCGGGGTGAAGGCGCGGCGGGCGTTGTGGAGGTTGGCGAGGCCGTTGCCGTAGCCCGGACCGAGATGCAGCAGGGTGCAGGCGGGCTTGCCGGCGATCCGTCCGTAGCCGTCGGCGGCCCCGGTGGCCACGCCCTCGAAGAGGCAGAGCACCGGCCGCATCGCCGGCTGCCGGTCGAGGGCGCTGACGAACTGCATCTCGCTGGTGCCAGGATTGGCGAAGCAAGCGGTGACGTCGTTCTCGATCAGCGTCTCGATCAGGGTGTCGGCGCCGTTCATGTCAGGCCTCCAGGTTGAAGACGTCGGAGTCAGGCGCGGCGGCGAACAGGTGCTGGATCTCGCCTTGCCGCAGCCGCCGGGCGCGCATCTGGTTGATGTAGCCCTTGTCGGTGATCTCGCCGGCGGCGGGATCGGGCTGGTCGGCGAGGATGACGGCGCGGGCGATGCGTGCGCCGGCGCTCCTGGCCTCGCGGTTGAACGCCAAGAGGCCCTCGCGCACCGCCGTGCGGGTCTCGTCCGGTCCAAGGCCGCTGGCCTCGTTGCGGAAGATCAGCAGGCCCACGCCCGCCTCGCCCTCGCCGCAGACGATGGCGTCGCGAACCGCCGGTCCGAGCGCGGAGAGAACCGCGACACGCAGCGCGCCCGCGTTCACGAAGGCGCCGCTGGCCAGCTTGAAGTTCTCCGCCAGGCGTCCATCGAAGGCCAGACCCTGCTCGAGCCGGGCGGGATCCACGGGGCGGACGGCGTCGCCCAACCGGTAGAAGCCCTCCTCGTCGAAGGCCGCGCGGGTGGCTTCGGGCGCCCGGTAGTAGCCGGGCGAGACCTGCGGCCCCTTGATCCGGGCCTCGAGGCGCTCGCCCACCGGGGCCATCTTCAGCGAAACCCCGGGAAGCGGCAGGCCGACCACGCCCATGGTGTCGTTGGGCCAGTGGACGTTGGTGGCGCTGGGGCCGGTCTCGGTGGCGCCGAAGGCGCTGCCGAAGGTGATTCTTTCGCCCACCGCGCGCACCGCCGCGGCCTGGATCCGGTCGCCGACCGCCTGGCCCAGCGCCGCGCCCCCGTACTGCATCACCCGAAGACGGCTGAAGAAGGTTCGGGCCAGCGCCTCGTCGCGTTCCAATTCGCCGGCCAGCAGGTTCCAGCCCGCGGGCACCATGTTGTGGTAGGTGGGGCCGATCTCCCGGAGGTTCCGCACCGTCTCGCCGAACCGCCCCGGCGCGGGCTGGCCGGCGTCGATGTAGAGACTGGCGCCCCGGTGGAGGGCCGTGTGCAGGATCGCGTTCGATCCCATGCTGTGGCTCCAGGGCGCATGACTCACCAGCACCTGGGGGTCCGGGTCGTCGTAGCAGGCGGCCAGCTGGGCCCCGTTGTAGGACATGTTTCGATGCAGGGTCATCACCGCCTTCGGATCGCCCGTCGATCCGGAGGTGAGCAGGAGCCGGGCGATGTCCTCCGAGGCGGCGACGCTGTCGGTGTCGCGCCCGCGCCGCAGGTCGTCGAGGCTCAGGTGGCCGCGTCGAGGATTGCGTCCGGCGATCACCGGCAGGCCGGCCACGAACGGGGCGTCGAGGGCCTCGGCGAAGGCCTCGGCGTCGTCCACGTAGAGGGCCGCCGGACCGATCAGCCTCACCGCGTGGGCGAGGCGCGAGAGATCCGCCCCGGCCAGGCCATACTGTGCCGAGACCGCCGCGGCGGGCAGCGCCTGGCTCATGATCGCGTAGGTGACGAGCGCCGTGTCGATGCTGTTGCGCGCGAGGAGCAGGACAGGGGCGCCCGGCGGCAGGCCGAGCTCTGCGAGCCCGCCCGCCAGCCGCCGCACCTGGTCTCGCCCCTCCTGGTACGAGAGCCGCCGCCAGCCCGCGCCGGAACGCTCGGCCAGCCAGGCCCGCGAGGGGGCGATCTCGGCCCAGTGCCCGAGCGGCTCCAGCGTGGTGGCGAACACCCGCCCCACCGGCCGCGGATTGGTGAGGATGACGGCGCCGTCCGCGGCCTGGCTCACCTCCAGCGCCCGCGGCGCGAAGCGCGCGTCGCGCATGGGAGCGCCGGCCAGACCCGCGGTCACGGGGCCATGGTCTCGCCGAAGCGCATGGGCGCGCCGAGGCCCGGCCTCAGGATCTCCTCCTCGCGCATCACCGCTACGCCCCGGATCACCGTCGCCATCGGCCAGCCCTTGGCCTGGAAGCCCTCGAAGGGCGTCCAGCCTACCCGGGTGGCCATGTCTTCGCTGCGGATGGTCCGTCGGGCCTTAAGGTCGACGAGGGTGAGGTCGGCGTCGTAGCCCACCGCCAGCCGCCCCTTTCCGGCGAGGCCGAACAGCCGCTGCGGGCCCGCGCTCGTCAGGTCCACGAACCGCTCCAGGCTGAGCCGGCCCTCGGCCACATGGGTCAGCATGACCGGAACCAGGGTCTGCACCCCGGGCATGCCGGAGGGCGAGGCCGGGTAGGGGCGAGCCTTCTCTTCGAGCGTATGGGGGGCGTGGTCGGAACCCAGTACGTCGACGACCCCGGAGGCGATCCCGCGCCAGAGGCCCGCCTGGTGGGCGAGGCCGCGGATCGGCGGGTTCATCTGGGCAAGGCCTTTCAGGCGCTCATAAGCCTCCGGGGCGGCGAGCGTGAGGTGCTGCGGGGTGACCTCGACGCTCGCCAAGTCCTTGTGCGCGGCCAGCAGCTCGATCTCGTCGGCGGTGGTTACGTGCAGCACGTGGATGCGCTTGCCGAGCGCCTCGGCGATGGCCAGCAGGCGCCGGGTGGACTGGATCGCCGCCTGGGCGTCGCGCACTTCCTCGTGGCTCGTCCAGTCGCCGGTGCGGGCCAGCGGCCGGCGCTCGGCAAGCCGGTATTCGTCCTCCGAGTGGAACGCCGCCCGCCGGCCCACGTGCTTCAGGATCTCCCGCACGCCCTCGTCGTCGGCCACCAGCAGCGACCCGGTCGAGGCGCCCATGAACACCTTGACCCCGCAGCAGCCGGGAAGCCGCTCGAGCTCGCCGAGGAAACGGGCGTTCTCGTGCGTGCCGCCCACATAGAAGGCGTGGTCACAGCACATCCGGCCCCGCGCCCGGGCGAGCTTGTCGGTGAGCGCGGCGGCCGCGGAGGTGACCGGCTCGGTGTTCGGCATCTCGAAGACGCCCACCACCCCGCCCAGCACGGCGGCGCGTGAGCCCGTCTCCAGATCCTCCTTCCACTCGAGGCCCGGTTCGCGGAAATGCACCTGAGTGTCGATCACTCCGGGCAGCACCGCCAGGCCGGCCGCGTCGATGATCTCGCCGGCCGCCGCCTGGCCAAGATCGCCGATCGCCGCGATCCTTCCGCCGCGCACCCCGACGTCGGCCGCGCCACGCCCCGCGTGGTTGACGATCTCGCCGCCGCGGACGATCAGGTCGAAGGTCTCAGACGCCAAGTGCGGTCTCCTCGAGCAGGGCCTCGGCGGCGGTGAAGACGCTTTCGGCCGAAAGGTCCACCATGTGGCTCACCGCGGCGGTGAGGGTCGGGTCGACCTTGCGGATATCCTCGAGGGTGCGGGCGCCGCGGACCACCCGCACGTTCGCGCCCCACGGCCGCCAGATGCGGTCGTCCGAAGGTCCGAACAGCGCCAGGGTCGGCGCGCCGGCGGCCGCGCTCAGCTGACTGAACCCGGTGTCGTTGCCGATATAGAGCCGCGCGTTCCTGAGCGCCGCGTAGGCCGTCAGCAGATCGACCTTGCCGACGAGGTCGATCGTGCGATGACGCGAGGTCACGCTTCGGAGCGCATCGGCGGCGTGGGATTCCGAAGCCGATCCCAGGATCATCAGCCGCCCCTCCGGCAGCGGGCCGCCGGCCGCCAGGAGCCGCCGGGCCACTTCGGCGAAACGCTCCGGCGGCCAGGCCTTGCCCATCCATTCCGCGCCTGGCGCGACGGCCAGGATCGGTCCGCCGCCCTCCGTGAGCGCCTTGGCGCGGGCCTCGGTGGCGGGGGCGGTGAAGAGAAAGGGCGCCGGCGGCTCGTCTTCCAGGCGCATCAGCCGCGCCGCCTCGATCAGCTTGTGCGCCGGCTCCTCGTGGCGGCGACGCAAAGCCTTGCCACGGGGGCGCAGCCGGCCGGTGGTCACCCCGGCCGGTGCGTCCACCACCAGCGCCCACCGGCGGGCGCGGATCGGACCCAGCAGCCCCAGCCAGCGCCGCGGCGACGATTTCTTCCGGCTGACGAGGATGCGCTCCACCTTGGGCATCTCGGCGAAGAGCGGCGCGACCTTCGGATCGGCGACGATGGTGAAACGCGGATTGGGCGCCTCATCGTAAAGCTTCTTCAGGAGGCCGGACGCCAGCACCGCTTCGCTCAGATTGGCGGAAGCGATGAACAGGATCGGGAAGGTCTTGGCCGCCATCGACGCAAATCTATAAGCGGCCTTGCCCTGGCGCTCCAGCCGCCCGGCCGCCACATTGCCCACATGGCCGAGCCGCTCCGCATCGCCCGCCTGGACTCCCGCGCGCTGATTTCCATCCGCGGCCCGGACTGGATCCCGTTCCTGCAGGGGCTGCTGACCCAGAGCGTGGAGGACCTGAAGCCAGGAGACCTGCGGTTCGCCGCCCTGCTCACGCCGCAAGGGCGGCTCCTGTTCGATCTCTTCCTGATCGGAGGGGACGAGGGTTGCCTGATCGATTGCGAGCGCGCGCGCCGCGCGCTGCTGATCCAACGCCTGACGTTCTACCGGCTTCGCGCGAAGGTCGAGATCGCCGCGGACGAGCGGCCCATCTACGCGGCCTGGGGCCAGCGGCCAGACGCCGAGGCGTGGGCGCCCGACCCGCGCCTTGCGGGGCTCGGGTGGCGCACCTGCGCCGCCGTGGCTGCGCCGGGCGCCTCGGAGGCCGACTACCAGGCCCATCGCCTCGCTCTCGGCGTTCCCGGGCCGGCCGACTGGGGCAGCGAGGCCGTCTATCCTCTGGAAGCGGACTTCGACCTTCTGAACGGCGTCGATTTCAGGAAGGGCTGTTTTGTGGGCCAGGAGACGACCTCGCGGATGAAGCGGCGGGGGGCGCTCCGCTCGCGGATGCTGCCCATCGATTTCGAAGGCCCGCCGCCCGCGCCGGGGACCGAGGTGCTGACTGGCGCTGGCCTGCGCGCCGGCGAGTGCCTCTCCGGCGCGGGGGGGCGCTCGATGGCCCTCCTGCGCCTCGATCGGATCGAGGGCCAGGCCCTGAGCGTCGACGGTCGTCCTTGCCGGGCGGTGCGACCGCCCTGGATGGAGGGCGAGTGATGCGGCGGCCACGCGCGGCCGCTTGACCACGCCCGCCGTCGCCGCCGACATTGGCGCCATGTCCAACCGTCACGTTGCGCTTCAGGGCGCGAGCAATTTCCGCGACTTCGGCGGCTATCCCACCGAGGCGGGGAGGGCGGTCAAATGGCGCCGCCTCTACCGGTCGGACCACCTATCGGAGCTGACCGCCGCCGATTTCGAGCGGCTCGCCGAGCATGGGGTGCGCCTAGTGTGCGACCTTCGCCGCGACTCCGAAGCAGAGGCCAAGCCCACCCGCTGGCCGGGACCGGGCGCGCCGGTTCTCGCCCGCACGCCGCTGTTCAACGACGCCGACGGCCTCAACACCTTCCAGAGGATCGACGGCGACGAAGACGCCCGCAACGATCCGGCGGCCTCCCGCGCGGTCATGCGCGAGCTCTACCTGCGGCTGGTCACCGAGCCAGGACCGCTCGCGGCGCTGCGCGGGATCTTCGAGCGGCTGGCCGAGGCGGAGACCGCGTTCCCGGTGCTCTTCCACTGCGCCGCCGGCAAGGACCGGACGGGCGTCGTCTGCGCCCTGGTCCTGGGCGCCCTCGGGGTCGCCCGCGCCCACATCGTGGAGGATTTCATGCTGACCCAGCAGCTCTACGACGCCTCAGCCGCGCGCCGCGAGCGCATCTCCCAGATCATCGAGAGCACCCAGTTCCGTTCCTGGAGCGCGGCGGCGCTTCGCCCTATCTTCAGCGCCGAGCCGGAATACATCGAGGTCGCGCTGAACGAGGTCGAGGCGGCCGGCGGCGTCGTGACCTTCCTCACCGGCCGGGCAGGCGTCTCGCCGCAGGTTCTGGAGCGGCTGCAGGGGGCCTTGCTGGAGTGATCTTGGCGCCTTGACACCGCGCCGCACCCGGCGCGGAGCGGGGCTGACTAGCGGGGGGAGGGCGAGCCGGTATGATGCGCGCCATGGCCCAGGCAAAGACGATTCTGATTGTCGACGACGACGCAGACCTCCGCGCCTTGCTGTGCGAGCAGCTGGAGCTGCACGAGGAGTTCGCCGCCCGTGAGGCCGCCACTGCGTCGGAAGGCCTGAGGTTGGCGCGGGAGACACGTCCGGATCTCATCCTTCTTGACGTGGACCTCCCGGACATGGACGGCCGCGAGGCCCTGAAACTTCTTCGCGGCGGCGGCGTCTCGATCCCGGTGATCATGCTCACCGCCGCCTCGGGCGATTCCGACACCATTCTCGGGCTCGAGTCCGGGGCCAACGCCTATGTGACGAAGCCTTTCAAGTTCAACGTCTTGCTGGCGCATATCCGGGCCCAGCTACGGAGCCACGAGCAGTCCGAGGACGCGGTCTTCCGCATCGGTCCCTATGAGTTCCGCCCCGCCGCCAAGCTGCTCCTCGACGCCCGGGCGCGGAAGATCCGCCTGACCGACAAGGAAACCAACATCCTCAAGTACCTCTACCGCGCCGGCGCCAAGGTCGTCTCGCGCGAGGAGCTGCTCACCGAGGTGTGGGGATACAACGCCGGCGTCGACACCCACACCCTCGAGACGCACGTCTATCGGCTGCGCCAGAAGATCGAGCCCGACCCCGGCGGGCCCAAGCTGCTGATCACCGAAGCCGGGGGCTATCGGCTGGCGCCCTAGGCCCCAAGACCAACCGGTCCTTAACAAAAGGAGCCGACAAAAGGGGCTTCACGGCCCTTTGGGGAGCTCGGCCCGAATGAGGACCTGCCTCGTCGTCGACGACAGCCGGGTGATCCGCAAGGTGGCCCGGCGCATCCTCGAGGATGTGGGCTATGAGATCGCCGAGGCGGCGGACGGGATGGAAGCGCTAGCCTGGTGTCGCGCCGCGATGCCCGACGCCATCTTGCTCGACTGGAACATGCCGGTGATGACCGGCATCGAGTTTCTCCGCCGCCTCAGGGCCGAGCCCGGCGGCGATGCGCCGGTGGTGGTCTTCTGCACGGTGGAAAACGACCCCGTCCATATCAAGGAGGCGCTGGAGGCGGGCGCCAACGAGTACGTCATGAAGCCTTTCGACGGCGACATCATCGTCGAGAAGTTCGCCGAGGCGGGACTGTGAACGCCGAGGAAGTGGCCATGGCGGTCTCCCTCACCCGGGCGCGGGCAGGCCTGAGGCTCGCCCCCGAGAAGACCTACTTTATCGAAAGCCGCCTCGCGCCGGTGGCGCGTCGCGAAGGGTTCGAGAGCGTCTCCGACCTACTCGCCGCCATCCGGGCGCGCCGGGACGAGGCCCTTATCTGGGCGGCCGTGGAGGCGCTGGCCGCCGGCGAGACCTGCTTCTTCCGCGACCGGACCCCGTTCGTCCTCTTCAAGACCGAGCTTGCGCCGCAGCTCGCGGCGGCGCGGCGAGGCCGGTCCGTGCGGATCTGGAGCGCGGCGTGCGCCACCGGCCAGGAAATCTACTCGCTGGCTATGTTGGCCGACGAGCTGGCTATGGAAGATCCTGAGTTGCAAATCGAGCTCGCCGCGTCAGATCTCTCGGGCCTCGCCCTCGAGCGCGCTCAAAGTGGGCTCTACGACCAGTTCGAGATCCAGCGCGGCCTGCCGATCCGCCGGCTGGTGCGGTATTTCGAGAAGGTCGACGATCACTGGCGGATCTGCCCCGAGGTGCGTCGGCGGGTGCGCTGGCGGCGCATAAACCTGGTCGCCGGCCTGAAGGCGATCGGCCGGTTCGACGTGGTGTTCTGCCGCTATGTGCTGAGCAGCATGACCGAGGAGGCGCAGCGCAAGGTGGCCCAGGAGCTCGCCGGGGTGCTGGCCGAGGACGGCTTTCTGGTCCTGGGGCTCAAGGAGAGCGTCGCCGGGCTCGGCGAGGCCTTCCAGCCCGTGGTGGGGCGTCCGGGCCTCTATCGCCGCAATCCCGCCTTCCGCGCCGCGGCGGCTTGACTGGGGCGGCGGTTTTGCCTTCCGCGCCCGCGCCGCCTAAAGGGGGCTGATGACCCTCGCCGTCCCTGACGCCGTCGAGCTCGCCCAGGCGCTCATCCGCCGCCCGTCCGTCACCCCAGCCGACGCCGGGGCCATGGATCTCGTCGAGGAGGCCCTGCGCGCCCTCGGCTTCGCCTGCCGGCGCATGCGGTTCGGCGAGATCGAGAACCTTTACGCCCGGCGAGGAACGGCGCGGCCCAATCTCTGCTTCGCCGGCCACACCGACGTGGTCCCGGCCGGCGACGCCGCCGCCTGGTCGGCCGATCCCTTCGCGGCGCGGATCGATGGGGGCGTCCTCTACGGGCGTGGCGCCGCCGACATGAAGGGCGCGATCGCCGCCTTCGTCACCGCGGCCGGAGGCGCGCTCGGGGCGGGGGAGGTGACCGGCTCGCTTTCCTTGCTCATCACCGGCGACGAGGAAGGCGAGGCCGTCTGCGGCACCAAGGCGGTGGTCGAAAGGCTGCGCGCCGAGGGCGAGGCGATCGATCATTGCCTGGTGGGCGAACCGACCTCCGCCGCCGAGCTCGGCGACATGATCAAGATCGGCCGCCGCGGCAGCCTCAACGCATGGCTGACCGTCGAGGGCTCGCCCGGGCACGTCGCCTATCCGGGCCGGGCCGCGAACCCGGTCCCGGTCCTGATCCGGCTGCTGTCGGCCCTGCAGGCCCGTCGTCTCGACGAGGGTTATGCCCAGTTCCAGCCGTCGAACCTCGAGATCACCACCGTGGATGTCGGCAACCCGGCGGCCAACGTCATCCCCGCCCGGGCGGCCGCCCGCCTCAACATCAGGTTCAACCCGAACCATACCGGAGCGTCCCTGGCCGAGTGGATCCGGGCCGAGACGGCCAAGGCGGCGGCGGACTTCGCCGGCCGGATCGATGTCCGCACTCATGCGAGCGGCGAGGCGTTCCTGACCCCGCCCGGCGCCTTCACCGAGCTGGTGGCGGGCGCCGTCGCCAAGGCGGCGGGACGGCGGCCGGAACTGTCCACCACCGGCGGCACCTCGGACGCACGGTTCATCCGCGACCTCTGTCCGACGGTTGAGCTGGGGCTGGTGGGCGCCAGCATGCACGGAATCGACGAACAGGCGCCGCTCGCGGACATCCGCCAATTGGCTCTGATCTACCGAGAGTTGATCCGACGCTACTTCGAGAGCCCCCCCACCCACTAGACTAGAGCGGGTCGAGTTGGATCTGAATCGCTCCTCTCATCGTCACCCCCGGACGGCCTGAAAAGGCCGATCCGGGGTCGGACCCTCCGGCTCTCAGACGAACGCCAGCTTGGCGTCGGCCCGTCCGGCCCCCTTCGCCCGCGGTGACGGGGTGGATTGTTCGATCCTATCTCAACGCGATCTCGTGTGGTGGATCAGAAGTTCGCCCCATTGTCGCGGCGGCCGCTGTGGCGAACTTCTGATCCGTAAACCACACTAGAAACATATACTTGGCTAGTGTCCTCATCGATTCCGAAGTTCGAACGGAGGCGCCGCTCACGCTAGCGAACTTCGGAATCGGGACACTAGCGGCGGGTCAGCCGCCGGCAGAGGTCGTCGAGCTGCTCGAGGCTCGCGTAGCGGATGCGGACCTCGCCGGCGCCGTCGCGGTCGCGGATCTCCACCGCGAGACCCAGCGCCTCGGCCAGGTCGGCTTCCAGAGCGAGGGTGTCGGGATCCTTTCCCCGGCCGCGGCCCTGGCGCGCGCCCCGCGGGTTCTGCCGCCCGGCCTCCCTCTGAGCGAGAGCTTCGGCGTCACGCACGTTGAGGCCTCGCTCCACGACCTCGCGGGCCAGCGCCTCGGCGTCCGGCTTGCCGGCGAAGGGCCGCGCGTGCCCCGCCGTCAGGCGGCCGTCACGGACCATCTCCTGCACCGCCGGCGGCAGCTGCAGCAGGCGCAGGGCGTTGGCGACATGGACCCGGCTCTTGCCCACGGTCTCGGCGACAGCCGCCTGGGTGCGCCCGAAGCGGTCGATCAGCGCCCGGAAGCTTTCCGCCTCCTCGATGGGGGAGAGGTCGGTCCGCTGGACGTTCTCGACGATGGCGATCTCCAGGGCCTCGGCGTCGCTCAGATCGCGGACCAGCGCCGGCAGCAGCCGCAGCCCGGCCCGCTGGGCGGCCCGCCAGCGTCGCTCGCCGGCGACGATCTGGTACTCGCCTGCCGCGCCAGGCGCCGGGCGCACCAGGATCGGCTGCAGCACTCCCTTCGACCGGATCGAGTTTGCAAGGTCGTCGAGGTCGGCTTCGTCGAAGCGCCGCCGCGGTTGCGCCGGGTTCGGCCGCACCAGCTCGATCGGAACCTCGGCGGCGCCCGCCCGCGGCGCGGCCTCCGAGGCGGCGGCCGGCGTCTCCAGCTCGTCGAGCAGCGCCGACAGCCCCCGTCCCAGTCCCCGTCTGCCCTCGGCCATGCGCCCTCCTGCCCCAGCGTGGCGTGCGGGTCAGCCCGCCGCCCTCAGTCTTGCCCGTTCCCGGCCCACCAGCTCGCGCGCCAGCTGCACATACGCCTGACTGCCCGCGCACTTCAGGTCGTAGATCAATGCCGGCTTGCCGAACGACGGCGCCTCCGAGATCCGGACGTTGCGCGGGATCTGGGTTTCGTAGACCAGTTCGCCGAAGTGCGCCCGCACGTCCTGAGCCACCTGAGAGGAAAGGCTGTTGCGGCGGTCGTACATGGTGAGCACCACCCCCTGGATCTCTAGGGTCGGATTGAGGCTGCCGCGGACGAGCTCGATGGTGCGCATGAGCTGGGTGAGGCCCTCCAGGGCGAAGAACTCGCACTGCAGCGGCACCAGGACCGCATCCGACGCGGTCATAGCGTTGACGGTGAGGAGGGAGAGCGCCGGGGGGCAGTCGATGAGCACGTAGTTGTAGGTCCGCGCCGCGCGGATCGGCGCCAAGGCGTCGCGCAGCCGGTAGGACCGCCGCGGCGTCTGGCCGAGCTCGACCTCGACGCCGGAAAGGTCCGGCTCGGCCGGGAGCAGATCGAGGCCGGGGAGGGTGGTGGCGATGGCCGCTTCCGTAGCCGGAAGATTGTCCATCAAGACGTCGTAGAGGGTCTTGCGCCGCAGAGCGCGGGAGACCCCGAGGCCCGTGGAGGCGTTGCCCTGAGGGTCGGCGTCGACCAGCAGCACGCGCTCACCCACCGCCAAGAGGGCGGTGGCGAGATTGATGGCCGTGGTCGTCTTGCCGACGCCGCCCTTCTGGTTGGCGACCGCGAGGACCCGAGTAGGCTTCGGCTCAGCGGACACGCGCCACGTCCCAAATCCGCAGGACCCGCCCCTGCGGGTCGCTCAGGCTCGGCGTCGAAGCGAGCTCGAAGCGCCAGGTCTTGCGGGCTTCGGCCACTTCCGCCTCCGCCCCCCGTCCCTTCAGGAAGATTCCAACGGCGCCCAGATCCAAGGTGGGCTTGGCGAACGCCAGCAGCCTGGTGAGGGGGGCCACCGCGCGCGCGGTCACGACCTCAACGGGGAGGGCGAGATCCTCGGCGCGGGCATGGCGCACCTGAACGGGGAGGGCGAGCGCCTCGGCGACCGCCTCCAGGAAGCGGCAACGCTTGGCGAGGCTTTCCACGAGCTCGACGCGGGCGCCGGGCTCGTCCTTCAGGAGGATCGCCAGCACCAGGCCGGGAAAGCCCGCGCCGGACCCCAGATCGGCCCAACGGCGCGCGGCCGGCGCCGACTTCACGAGTTGGGCGCTGTCCCAGACGTGGCGGGACCAGAAGTCGGCCAGACCCGAGGGACCCACGAGGTTCATCCGTTCATTCCAGTCGGCCAGCATCTCCTGGAGGTGTTCGAGGTTGGCCATCTGGCGCGGGCTTGCGCCGGCGGCCGCCGTGAAGCCGGCCCCGTCCATCGCCGCCGGGCGGTCAAGCAGCGCGGGGGCGTCGGACATGAGCCAAGAGGGCGGTGAGCGCGCCGGGGGTGATCCCCTCGATCCGGCCGGCCTGGCCGAGGGTGGCGGGCCGGACAGACGCCAGGCGTTCGCGCGCCTCGGCGGAAAGGCCGCCGACCGTGGCGTAGTCGAGGTTCGCCGGCAGCGCCAGCGCCTCGTCGCCGCGGAAGGCCTCGACGTCGGCGTCCTGCCGCCCGAGATAGCCAGCGTAGGCGGCGTCGATCTCGATCTGCTCGCGCACCTCGGCCGGCCAGGCGCCGACCTGGGGCCAGATCCTGGCGAGGTCTGCGAACCCTATCTGCGGATAGGCCAGGAGCTGCAGCAGGCTGCGCCTCTGGCCATCGGGGTTGACGTTGAAACCCGCGCGGATCGCCTCGTTCGGGGTCAAGGCGAGGCCGCCGGCCAGGGTCCGCGCCTCGTCCAGCCGCTCGGCCTTGGCCCGGTAGGCGCTCGCCCGCTCCGGCCCGACGCAGCCCAGCGCCAGGCCGCGCGGCGTGAGCCGCTGGTCGGCGTTGTCGGCCCGCAAGCGCAGCCGGAACTCGGCCCGGCTGGTGAACATTCGGTAGGGCTCGGTGACGCCGCGCGTCACCAGGTCGTCGATCATCACGCCGAGGTAGGCCTCGTCGCGGCCGAAGCTGGCCGGCTCGGCGCCGGCGGCGGCGCGGGCGGCGTTGAGACCGGCCACCAACCCTTGGGCCGCCGCCTCTTCGTAGCCGGTGGTGCCGTTGATCTGGCCAGCCAGATAGAGGCCCGGCAAGCGCTTGGCCTCCAGGGCCGGGGTCAGCTCGCGCGGGTCCACGTAATCGTACTCGATGGCGTAGCCGTAGCGTCGGACCTGAACCGCTTCCAGGCCGGGGATGGTGCGCAGGAAGAGGTCCTGGGTCGCCTCCGACACCGAGGTCGAGACGCCGTTGGGATAGACGGTGTCGTCGTCTGCGCCTTCGGGCTCCAGGAAGATCTGGTGGCTGCTCCGGTCGGGGAACCGCACCACCTTGTCCTCGATCGAGGGGCAGTAGCGCGGGCCGCGGCCTGCCAGGCGCCCGCCGTAGACCGCCGATTCGCCCAGCCGCTCGGCGATGATCCGGTGGGTCTCGGCGGTGGTGAAGGTGATCCCGCACTCCACCTGGGGCGTGTCGATGGCGGCGGTGAGGAAGGAGAACGGGGAGGGCAGGGCGTCCCCCGGCTGCATCTCCAGGCGCTCCCAGGCGATGGTCCGCCCGTCCAGCCGCGCGGGCGTCCCGGTCTTCAGGCGGCCCATCCGCAGCCCCAGGCCGTAGAGGCGATCCGAGAGGCCGATGGCCGGCGCCTCGCCGATCCGGCCGGCGGGGATCCGGGTCTCGCCCCGGCACACCACCCCCTTCAGGAAAGTGCCGGTGGTGAGCACCACCCGCCCGGCGCGGTATGCCTGGCCCGCGGCGTCGGTCACGCCCGCGACGCGCCCGCCTTCAACGATCAGGTCCTCCACCGCCGCAGCCTGCACCTCGAGGCCGGGCTGCGCGGCGAGGGCGGCCTGCATGGCGGCGCGGTAGCGGGCCCGGTCGATCTGCGCCCGGGGACCGCGCACGGCCGGCCCTTTCGACCGGTTCAAGAGGCGGAACTGGATGCCGGCGGCGTCCGCCAGCCGCCCCATCAGGCCGTCGAGGGCGTCGATCTCGCGCACCAGGTGGCCCTTGCCGAGCCCGCCGATCGCGGGGTTGCAGGACATCTCCCCGATGGTCTCGGGCTTGTGAGTCAGCAACAGGGTGTCAGCGCCGGCCCGCGCGGCGGCCGCCGCCGCCTCGCAGCCGGCGTGCCCGCCGCCGATCACGATGACATCCCAGATTCGCATGCCGCACCCTACCGCATTACGGGCCGGCTGGTCGAGGAAGTGGGGGTGTTTCACGTGAAACGGCGCCGCACCTTCACGCGGCTTTCGCCCCCAAGCGTTTCACGTGAAACAGCCTCACTTGCCGATGCAGAAGCTCGCGAAGATCCGATCGAGCACCTCCTCGGCCCCGATGCGCCCGGCGATGCGCTCCATGGCGCGGGCGGCCAGGCGGAGGTCCTCGGCGGCTAGTTCCGGCGTCGCCAACTCCGCAGCGCCCCGCCGAACGCAGGCGAGCGCTTCCTCGAGCAGCGCCGCGTGCCTCTGACGCGTCACCGCCGGAAAGTCGGCGCCCGCAAGCTCGCCCCGCACCCGCGCGGCGAGCGCCTCCCGCAGCGCCGTGATCTCGCCGCGTCCGGCTGCGACTTCCAGGACGGCGACCTGCTTGGCGGCGGCCGCGGCGGCCGCGGCCCCGGCGTCGGATCCGCGCGGCAGATCGGCCTTGTTCAGCACCAGCAGGTCGCCTGCCTGTGTCAGGGCGGCGGCCTCGCCCCAGGCGCCGTCGCTGGCCCCGCCGTCCACCACCCAGAGCCGCAGCGCCGCCGCCTCGGCCCAGGCGGTGGCGCGGCGCACGCCCTCGGCTTCGATGGGCTCGCACGTGGTGCGGACCCCGGCCATGTCGGCCACCAGCACCTTGAAGCCTTCGATTGTCAACGGCGCCTCGATCACGTCCCGGGTGGTCCCAGGCGTCGCGGTGACGATCGCCGCGTCGCGGCCGACCAGGGCGTTGAGGAGGCTGCTCTTGCCGGCGTTTGGGGCCCCGACGATGGCGACCCGGTATCCTTCCCGAACCGCCTCGCCGCGCTTCGCCTGGCCGAGCGCCGCCGCCATCTCCCCGATCAAAGCGTCCAGTCCCAGGCTCGCCCGCTCGATCAGATCCGGCGGCAGGTCTTCGTCGGCGAAGTCCACCGCCGCCTCCAGGAGCGCCAGCGCTTCCAACAGCGCGCCGCGCCACGCCGTGTAGCGGGCCCCCAGCGCGCCGCCGAGCTGGGCCAGGGCCTGGCGCGCCTGCCCCTGCGTCTCGGCCTCCACGAGGTCTGCGACCGCTTCGGCCTCATCGAGGTCGAGCCTCCCCCCCTCGAAGGCCCGCCGGGTGAACTCGCCCGGCGCCGCGAACCGCAGCCCCAGCGCCCCGAGCGCCTCGGTGACCCCCGCGACCACCGCCGCCCCGCCGTGCAGCTGCAGCTCCGCGCAGTCTTCCCCGGTATAGCTCGCCGGGCCGGGAAACCACACAGCCAGCGCCTCGTCGAGGGGCTGGCCGTCCCAGGCCAGGCGCCGCCGGCTGAGCGTGCGCGGCGGCGGCAGGCGGCCGGCCAGGCTTCGCAGCGCCGCGGCGGTCTTCGGACCCGAGATTCTCACAACCGCCACCGCCGAGCGGCCCGGCGCGGTGGCCGGTGCGAAGATGGTGTCCCTCATCCCCCGCTTCGGCCGCGCAAGCCCTGGCCCGCCGCCGCGCTCATCAGTTTCATGAACTGCTCCGACGCCTGGCCTCCGAAGGCCATCCAGCTCTTCATCAGCTCGTCCGGCGCCAGCATGGCGATGTTGGCGTCCATGCGCTTCTTCATCTCGCCGACCAGGTGATCGTTGAGGCCGCTCACGTCCGGCAACCCGAGAAAGGCGCGCGCCTCGGCCGGGGTGCAATCGAGTTCGATGGTGACCTTCATGGCGGCTCCCTTACGCTCAGCTCTTCTGTTTATGGCCATCGCCCGGCTGGCGCGCCAGCGAAAGGGCGACCCTGCGAGAGGAGGCGATCATGGGCGAGACGGTGAAGATCAGGACACCGGATGGCGAATTCTCGGCCTACGTGGCCCGCCCAGCAGCCGCCAAGGCGCCCGCGGTGGTGGTCATTCAGGAGATCTTCGGGGTCAACGCCGTGATGCGCGCCATCACCGACGACTACGCCGCCCAAGGCTTTCTTGCCGTCTGCCCGGACCTCTTCTGGCGCATCGAGCCCGGCATCGACATCACCGACCAGAGCGAGGCCGAATGGAAGCGCGCCTTCGAGCTCTTCAACGCCTTCGACGTCGATCTGGGCGTGAAGGACATCGCCGCGGTCATCGCCCATGCCCGCCAGGACCGAGGCTCGGCCGGCAAGGTCGGCGCGGTGGGCTTCTGCCTCGGTGGCCTGCTCGCCTTCCTCACCGGCGCCCGCACCGATTCGGACGCGGCGGTAGGCTATTACGGGGTGGGGATCGAGAAGCACCTCGGCGAGGCCGAGAAGCTTAACGACCCGCTGATGCTGCACATCGCCGAGGAGGACCAGTTCGTCCCCAAGGAGGCCCAGGCGCTGATCGTCGCTTGCCTGAAGAACCATCCTCAGGTCGAGATCCACACCTATCCGGGCCGCGACCACGCCTTCGCGCGCAAGGGCGGCCAGCACTACGACGCCGCCGACGCCGCCCGCGCCAACGAGCGCACCTTCGCCTTCTTCCGGAAGCACCTCGCCTGAGCGGCGGCGCGCCTGACGCCGTCCCGTTTCTCAGGTGTTCATCGACTGGAAGAACTCGGCGTTGTTCTTGGTCTGACGCAGCTTGTCGAGCAGGAACTCGATGGCGTCCTGCGCGCCCATGGGGGCCAGGATCCGCCGCAGCACGTGGGTCTTGGCGAGCTGGTCCTTCGGCGTGATCAGCTCGTCCTTGCGGGTGCCTGACTTCAGGATGTCGATGGCCGGGTAGATCCGCTTGTCGGCGACCTTGCGGTCGAGCACGATCTCGGAATTGCCGGTGCCCTTGAATTCCTCGAAGATCACCTCGTCCATCCGGCTTCCGGTGTCGATCAGCGAGGTGGAGATGATGGTCAGCGACCCGCCCTCTTCGACATTGCGGGCCGCCCCGAAGAACCGCTTCGGCCGCTGCAGGGCGTTGGCGTCGACGCCGCCGGTGAGCACCTTGCCGGAGGACGGCACCACGGTGTTGTAGGCCCGGCCGAGGCGGGTGATGTTGTCGAGCAGGATCACCACGTCGCGCTTGTGCTCGACGAGGCGCTTGGCCTTTTCGATCACCATTTCGGCCACCTGGACGTGCCGCGTGGCCGGTTCGTCGAAGGTCGAAGCGATCACCTCGCCCTTCACGGTCCGCTGCATGTCGGTCACTTCCTCGGGCCGTTCGTCCACGAGGAGCACGATCAGGTAGCATTCCGGATGATTGGCCGCGATCGCCTTGGCGATGTTCTGCATCATGATCGTCTTGCCCACCCGCGGCGGAGCGACGATCAGGCAACGCTGGCCCTTGCCGAGCGGGGAGACGATGTCGATCACGCGGCCCGACCGGTCCTTGAGCGTCGGATCGTCGATCTCCATCACCAGCCGCTCCTCCGGGTAGAGCGGGGTCAGGTTGTCGAACAACACCTTGTGGCGGACGTTCTCGGGGTTCTCGAAATTGACCATCTGCACGGTGGTGAGGGCGAAGTACCGCTCGCCCTCCCGGGGACTACGCACGCCGCCGTCGACGGTGTCGCCGGTGCGCAGACCGAACTTCCGGATCTGGGAGGGGCTGACGTAGATGTCGTCGGGACCGGCCAGATAGTTGGCCTCGGGGCTGCGCAGGAAGCCGAACCCGTCCTGCACCACCTCCAGGGTGCCCGACCCGAAGATCTCCACCCCTTCCTCGGCCAGCGTCTTCAGGATCGCGAACATCATGTCCTGCTTGCGCATGGCGTTGGCGTTCTCGATGTCGAGCTTTTCGCCGAACGTCAGGAGGTCGGCCGGCGACTTTTGTTTCAGCTCCTGCAGCGAGATGCGGGTGAGGCCGAGCTCGGCGATGGCCTTGGCCGCCGCCGACGGCTCGCCGGCCTCCGTCGCTGCGTCGAGGTCGAAGGCGCCCTGCGCCTCGGGCTCGAGGTCGACAGGTTCGATTTCAGTGATGTCGGACATTGGGATATTTCGGCTTGGAAGTTACTTCGGTTGGGATGCCGATGGAGTCTCGGAGGAGACTCTTCAGCGAGCGCCGCACCTTTTCAGTCGGTGAAACGCGCGGCGGACGGTCTGGGAGCCGGGCAAGCGACGCTTTTTGGCGGTGGTCCGGCAGGAGGCGGGAAAGCGGGGATCGCGGATGCGAGTCGCTTCGGACTTCAGCGGAACCACATGGCGCGAACTGCGTCAAGAACTCACTAATGGCCAAGGCGCCCTTCGGCTCAGAAGGCGAACTTGGTGGTGATGGTCAAAACCATGACGATGGCGGCCAGGAACGGCAGCTCGTTCGTCATCCGCCAAAAGCGCTCGCTGCGGGAACGCCGCCCCGTCGCCAGGCTCTTGCGCGCGAGGCCTAGATAGTGATGCCAGCCGGTGAGGAAAAGAACCCCGGCGAGCTTTGTCAGCATCCAGGGCGTCAGCAGGAAGGCCCAACCCCAGCCCAGCACGGCGGCGTCGAACCAGATGAGGGTAAGCCCCAGCAGCCAGACCGCGATCATCGCCGGATTCATGATGATCCGCAGCAGCTTGACCTCCATGACCCTGAAGGTCGCGTCGAGCTCGGACCCGGCCGCCGCGCGGGTGTGGTAGGCGAACAGCCGCGGCAGGTAGAGAAGCCCTGCCATCCAGGCGATCACCGCCAGAATGTGTAATCCTATCAATAGATTATGGTAGAAGGCCAGGTGCTTCAAAGGCCGGCTCCCGTTTGCGAGCGACGCAGCGCGCAGCGGCCGAATCTCGCCGGGCAGGCGCCCGCGCCTGGTCTAACGCCGGGCCACGCCAGCGCCGCTTCGGCGAGCTTCGCGAGGCCTTCGATGAACCGGGGTTCGCAGCTCAGGGTCGGCACGCGCAGATAGGCCGGCGCCCCCGCCCGCCGCGCCGCCTCGGCGTAGTCGCGATCCAGCTCCACCAGGGTCTCGACGTGCTCCGAGACGAAGGCGATGGGATCGACGATCACCCCAAGCCCGGCGTTCGCGGCCGCCTCGATCGCTTCGACGGTGGAAGGGCCGATCCATCTCAGCGGTCCGACCCGGCTCTGGTAGCAGACCTGCCAGTCCCACCCGTCGCCCAGCCGCGCCGCCACCTTCGCCGCCGTCTCTTCCACCTGCCACTGGTAAGGATCGCCGCCGGCGAGCGTCCGCTCGGGCAGTCCGTGCGCGGAGAAGAGCAGCCGCAGGCCCTCCGGCCTGCCCGCCGCCGTCCAGGTCCGCTCGATCGCCGCCGCATGGGCGTCGGCCAGGGCCTCGTCGTCGAAGTAGCAGCAGACCGTGCGAACCGCCTTGCCCTGCCAAGCTTCGCTCCATGCCTTCAGGGACGACCCGGTGGTGGTGGTGGAGAACTGGGGATAGAGCGGCAGCAGCACGACATCGTCGGGGGCGAACCCCGCCACGGCCGCCGCCGCCGCCTGGATCGTGGGCGCCCAATAGCGCATGGCCACGAAGCACCGGACCTCGTCTCCGGGCATGCGTCTGGCCAGTTCCGCCTCGAGCGCCGAGGCCTGCGCTTCGGTCTCCCCGCGCAGCGGCGAGCCGCCGCCCAACACGGCGTAGTTGGCGCGCGCCAGCGTCTCGCGCGAGCGCGAGATCACCTCCGACAGAAGCATCCGGATCGGCCCCGGCGCGGCGATGATGGCCGGGTCGCGGAAGAGGTTCCTCAAGAACGGGCGGACGTCCTGCGGCCGGTCGGGACCGCCGAGGTTGAAGAGGACGACCGCAACCCGGCTCATCGACTGCGCCAGGCGGTCACCTGATCCACCACCGCGGCGATATGCGCCAGGGGCGTGTCGGGCAGAACCCCGTGCCCGAGGTTGAAGATGTACGGCCCCGGCGACCATTGCCTCAGCAGCGCCTCCACCCGACGCCCGAGCGCCTCGCCGCCGGCGCGCAGCAGCAGCGGATCGAGGGCCCCTTGGATCGCCACGGCGCCCTGCAACCGTCGGCCCAGCGCCGCAGGGGCCTGCACGTCGAGGCCGACGCCTTGGACGCCGCTCTCGGCGCCGTAGCGCTCGACAAGGGCGCCTGCCCCGCGTGGAAAGCCGATCACCGGCGCGGCGATACCCTCCTGGCGAAGACGCCGCACGATCTCCGCGTGGGGTTGGATGACCAGCCGCTCGAACACGTCCTCGGGCAGCAGCTCGGCCCAGGATTCGAAGATCTGAAGCGCCTGGGCGCCGCTGCGCGCCTGCATGACGAGGTAGCGCGCGGTCGCCTCCGTCAGGACCGCCACCAGCGCCTCCACCTTGGCCGGATCGGAGAAGACGAGGGACCGGGCGAGGGAACGGTCGCTTCCGCGTCCTTCGAGCATGTAGGTGGCCACCGTCCAGGGACCCCCGGCGAACCCGATGAGGGCGCGCTCAGGCTCCAGGGCGCCGCGCACCCGGCCGAGCGTCTCGCCGACCGGGCTCAGGCGCGCCGAAGCCGCTGCGGCCTCACGCTCCAGGGCGGCGATCGAGGGCAGGGGGCCCAGCCGCGGACCCTCCCCGGTCTCGAACCACACCTCCTGGCCGAGCGCCCGGGGCAGCAGCAGGATATCGGCGAACACGATCGCCGCGTCGAGGGCGAACCGGCGCATCGGCTGCAAGGTCGCCTCGGCGGCCATTTCCGGATCGAGGCAGAAGGAGATGAAGTCGTCGGCGCGGGCTCTCAGCGCGCGGTATTCGGGCAATGAACGGCCCGCCTGGCGCATCAGCCAGATGGGCGGTCGGTCCGTCGTCTCGCCGCTGAGCGCGCGCAGGAGGAGAGGTCTAGCCGCCATGGCCTCCTTAAACCGGCTCCCCTCGGCAGGCTCAAGGGTCTGCGGGAGGCGACCTCCTCTTCATCTTCCTAAATAAAATATGAAGGAATGACGGAAGAAGAGATGGGGGGCCGGAGTCATGGGGACGAGGCCCCCACCGTCCATTCGGCGCCCTTGCCCGGCGCCCGCGGTCCAGCGTTCGTCCCAAGCCTTCCGTGCGGCTGTGAATTACGGGAAGAAACAGGCAAGCTGTTGCCGGGCAAGGCGGTTTCCAGCGCCGGGGCGGGATCCTTCTTGGGAGCGACGGGAGTTGTGCACGTCTGTGGCTAGAATCGAAGACGTCGCCGTCCCCGGCGCCGAGGTGTTGGGGATAGGCGGCCGCATAAAGCCTCCGTCCGTCCCCAGGCGGCGGCTGGCGCCGCGAAATGGGCGGATTCGTCCACGCCTGCGCGCCGCCAGCCGGGCTGCGGTTAACCTTTCGTTAACCATCCGCTCACAGCTTTTTTTGGGATCGCGGGGCGGCCGATGAGTCACGTCTCCAAATTGGCCACCTACTTCCACGTCCACCTGGTGTCCGACTCCACCGGCGAGACCTTGAACGCCCTGGCCCGCGCGGTCTGCGCCAGGTTCACCAACGTCCTGCCGATCGAGCACATCTACGCCCTCGTCCGTTCGCCCAGGCAGCTGGAGCGGGCCCTGGAGGAGATCGCCAACGCTCCCGGCGTCGTCCTCCACACCATCATCGACGGCGGCCTGCGCGAAGCCTTGGAGGTCGGCTGCCAGAAGCTCGACATGCCGTGCATCGCGGCGCTCGATCCGCTGGTCTCGGCGCTCTCGCGCTACCTCGGCGCGCCGCTCTCCACCCAGGTAGGGGCCCAGTACTCCCTCGACGCCGACTACTTCAACCGGATGGAGGCGCTCAACTACGCGCTGGCGCACGATGACGGCCAGGGCGGCCAGGACCTGGAGCGGGCCGACGTGGTCCTCGTGGGCGTCTCACGAACCTCCAAGACGCCCACCTGCATCTATCTCGCCCATCGCGGGGTTAGGGCCGCCAACGTCCCCCTGGTTCCCTCCGCGGAGGCGCCCGCGGCGCTGCGGGTGCTGAAGGGGATCCCCATCGTCGGTTTGACGCTGGCGCCCGACCGGTTGCTGGAGATCCGCCGCAATCGCCTGAAGAGCCTCAACGAGCATCGCGACAGCACCTACGTCGACGCCGACGCGGTCCGCCAGGAGATCGTCCAGGCGCGCCGGTTGTTCGCCCGCGAGGGCTGGCCGGTGATCGACGTCACCCGCCGCTCGGTGGAAGAGACCGCCGCGGCGGTGATCAACATCCTCTCCGGCGGACGCGGACAGGTCGAGGTCCTGCGGTGATAACCCTCGCCTCGAAGAGCGCTTCGCGGGCGGCGATCCTAGCGGCGGCCGGCGTCGCCTTCGCCGCGGTCGACTCCGGGGTCGACGAGGCGAGCGCCAAGGCGCGGCTGGCGCAGGAGGGGGCGAGCCCGCAGGTGACGGCCGAGCGCCTGGCGGCGCTGAAGGCAGGGGCGGTCTCGCGCGGGCGTCCCGGCCTGGTGATCGGGGCCGACCAGACCCTCGAGCTCGACGGGGTGCTCTACGACAAGGCGACGACAAAGGCCGAGGCGCGCGGGCGGCTGTTGGCGCTGAGGGGCCGGACGCATAGTCTTCACACGGCGACGGCGGTCGCCGAGGATGGCCGGATCGTGTGGGAGGCCATGGAGAGCCCCCGCCTTCGCATGCGCCCCTTTTCGGAGGCCTTCCTGGACGACTATCTGGAGCGTGCGGGGTCCGCGCTCACGGGCTCGGTGGGCGGTTATTATCTGGAGGGCCTCGGCGTTCAGCTCTTCGAGCGGATCGACGGCGACTACTTCGCCGTCCTGGGTTTGCCGCTGCTGCCCTTGCTGGACTTCCTGCGCAGCTGCGGAGCCCTGGCGCCATGAACCCGCCGATCTCGGGGACAACGATGGTGGCGGGCGTGGCCGGAGCGCCGGTGGCCCACTCGCTCAGCCCGATCATCCACAACGCCTGGCTGGCGGCGGCGAGGATCGACGCGGTCTACGTCGCCTTCGCCCCGCCGAGGGAGCGGTTCGCGGCTTTCGCTGAGGGTCTTCGGAGCGGCGCCGTTCGCGGACTGAACCTCACCGTCCCGTTCAAGGAACAGGGCCTCGCTCTGGCGGACGAGGCCAGCGCGGCGGCCCGGCGGGCAGGGTCCGCCAACCTGCTGCTCTTCGAGCCGGACGGGCGCATCTGCGCCGACAACACCGATGGGGTCGGGCTGCTGGCGGCGCTCGCCGCGCAGGCGCCGGGCTTCGATCCCAGGCATGCGCCGGCGCTGATCCTGGGGGCCGGCGGAGCGGCCCGCGGCGCGGCTGCGGCCTTGCTGGAAGCCGGCGCGCCGGAGGTCCGCATCATCAACCGCACTCACGCGCGCGCCGAGGCGCTGGCGGAGGCGGTGGGCGGCCTTGTCCGGGTCTTCGACGAGGTCGACGACCGCGCCCTCTGCGACGTGGGCCTCATCGTCAACGCCACCACCTTGGGGCTTGGCGGCGGCGCAGGCCCCGCTGTGTCGCTCGGGGCCGCCCCCGACTCGGCGGTGGTGATGGACATGGTGTACCGCCCGCTCCGGACGGAGTTCCTGCACCGGGCGGCGGCGCTCGGAATGCGGACGGCGGACGGGCTGGAAATGCTGATCGGCCAGGCCGTCCCGTCCTTCGCCGCCCTGTTCGGCGTCCCGCCGCCGGCGATCGACGTCCGGGGGCTCTGCCTGAAGGCCCTCGAGGAGAAAGCATGATCGTCGTCGGCCTCACCGGCTCCATCGGCATGGGCAAGTCCGCCACCGCGGCCATGTTCCGCGAGGAAGGCTGCCCGGTCCTCGACGCCGACGCCGGCGTGCACGCGCTCTACGCGCCCGGCGGCGCCGCCGTGGCCCCGCTGGAGGCGGCGTTCCCAGGGGTCGTGAAGAATGGGGCGGTGGACCGCGCGACGCTGAGCGAGCGGGTGATCGGCGACCATGCAGCCATGGACCGGCTGAACGGCATCGTCCATCCGCTGCTGCGCGCCAGCCGCAACGCCTTCTTCGAGCGGGCGCGCGCCGAGGGCGCCAAGATCGTGGTGCTGGACGTACCGCTGCTCTTCGAGACCGGCGGCGAGCGGAACGTGGACGCGGTGGTGGTGGTCTCAGCGCCGGCCGACGTCCAGCGCGAGCGGGTGCTGGCGCGGGAGGGCATGAGCGCGGTCAAGCTCGACGGCATCCTGGCGCGCCAGACGCCCGACGCGGACAAGCGCGCGCGCGCCGACTTCGTGGTGGACACCAGCCGCGGATTCGACAGCGCCCGCGCCCAGGTCAAGGACATCGTCGCCGCCTTGCAGGCCAGGGCCGAAGCGGCTCAATAAGGTCCCATGGCGCGCGAGATCGTTCTCGACACCGAAACCACCGGCCTCGATCACCGCGACGGGCACCGGCTGATCGAGCTCGCTTGCGTCGAGCTCGAGGACCAGATTCCCACCGGCCGCTCTTTCCACCGCTACATCGATCCCGAGCGCGACATCGAGGCGGGGGCCGAGCGGGTCCATGGCCTCTCCGTGAGCTTCCTGCGCGGCAAGCCGAAGTTCGCCGACGCCGAGGTGGTGGAGGCGTTCCTCGACTTCGTGGCGGACGCGGCCATCGTGGCGCACAACGCCGCCTTCGACCGGGCCTTCCTCAACGCCGAGCTGGAGCGCGCGGGCAAGGCGCTGCTCGCCGATCATCGGTGGGTGGACACCCTCGCCCTGGCCCAGGCGCGGTTCCCGGGGATGTACAATTCCCTCGACGCGCTCTGTAAGCGGTTCAAGATCTCGCTGGTCGAGCGCGAAAAGCACGGCGCGCTGATCGACGCCAAGCTGCTGGCCCACGTCTATCTGGAGCTGAAGGGCGGGCGCGAGCGGGGCCTCGATCTCGAGGTGGCGGTCGCGCGGCCCGGCGCGGTGGTCGCCGGGCCGGTGGGCGGCTACGGCCCTCGCCCGCGGCCGCTGGCGCCCCGGATCACCGCCGCCGAGCTCGCGCGCCATGCGGCCTTCGTGCGCGACGTCCTCACCGGAGGCCTCTGGGCGGCCTTCGAAGCCTGACTTCAGGCCATTTCCGCCCGGACCCGGGCGCGCAGCACGTCGATGGGCGCAAGACCCTTGTCGGTCCGGAAGTGCCAGTAGGTCCAACCGTTGCAGGCCGGCGCCGCCTGGACCATGGCGCCCAGCTTGTGGATCGAGCCGGAAAGCTCTCCCATCACCAGGCTGCCGTCGGCCCGGACCTTGGCGGCCCGCTCGCCGCGCGGACAGTAGAGGGTGTCGCCGGGCCGCAGCAGGCCCGCCTCGACGATCTGCCCGAACGGCACCCGCGGCTCGTCGCGCCTGGAGCCGGTGATCTCGAGCTCGTCCGGCGCGACGGCGACGACCTTCTCGATGCGCGAGCGGGCCAGGGAGACATAGCCGGGGTTCTGCTCGATGCCGATGAACCGCCGGCCGAGCCGCTTGGCCGCGGCGCCGGTGGTGCCAACCCCGAAGAAGGGATCGAGGATCAGGTCGCCGGGACGGGTGGTCGCGAGGATCAGCCGGTGCAGGAGCGCCTCGGGCTTCTGGGTGGGGTGCGCCTTGGCGCCGGTCTCGTCCTTCAGGCGCTCCTCGCCGGTGGCCAGCGGAAGGGTCCAGTCCGAGCGCATCTGCAGGTCGTCGTTGGCGACCTTCAGGGCGTCGTAGTTGAAGGTGTAGCGACGTGCGCCCCGATGCTTGGCGGCCCAGATCAGGGTCTCGTGCGCGTTGGTGAACCGGGTGCCCTTGAAGTTCGGCATCGGGTTGGCCTTGCGCCAGACCACGTCATTGAGGATCCAGAAGCGCAGATCCTGCAGCGCCGCGCCGACCCGGAAGATGTTGTGGTAGCTGCCGATCACCCAGAGCGCGCCCTCGTCCTTGAGGACCCGCCGCGCCGCCGCCAGCCAGGCGCGCGTGAAGGCGTCGTAGGCCTCGAAGGAGGCGAACTGATCCCAGTCCTCGTCCACGGCGTCGACCTTGGAATTGTCGGGCCGCAGCAGCTCGCCGCCGAGCTGGAGATTGTACGGCGGGTCGGCGAAGACGAGATCGACGCTCTTTTCCGGCAGCCGGGCCATCTCGGCGATGCAGTCGCCCAGGATGATCCGACCGGGCTCCTCGCCACGCTTGTTCGCCATCGCCAACTCCTGGAACGCCAAGCCAGCCTGGCGGCGACGCGGTTAAGGGCAATTTAAGGGCGTCACCGTGGGCCGGCCGCAAACGGCGGCCGTATCAGGCGCCCTCCTAATCTGCGAGCCCTCCCCAGTCGATCCAGGCGCCGTGGGCATGGACCGTGGCGAGGCGGCAGTCCAAGCCCCCGGGCCAGACGCTGAGGCGAAGCTCGAACGGCGAAGCCCCCGCGCCGGGCTCCATCCGAAGCCAGGCCAGGGGCGCATCGTCGCTGGCGGCGGCCCCGTGATCGGCGATCGCCTCGGCGAGGGCCTGCTGAGCCCCGGCGGCGAGGTACTGCCAGAACACCGAGTGGTAGATCACGGTCGCCAGGCCCGGGCGCGGCGCCGCGGTGCTCCGGACCCAGTCGACCGCGTCGCCGGCCTCGACCGCGACGCCGGCCGCCAGGGCCATCCGGACGGCGCGTTGCAGCCGCTCCAGGCGCTCGGCCTGGTCGGGCCAGACGTAGGCGGCGAGCCGGCGCCGGGCGGCCGGGTCGGAAAGGCGCACCGGCGCGCGATCGCAGGCGGCGGTCTCAACCACCGTCACCGCCACGCCCAGCGGCGGCGGCGAGCCGCGCCATTCGGCCTCCAGGCAGACCGGCGAGGCGGGGTCGCCCCAGGTCCCCCATGCGCCATACCGGTAGCGAAGCTGGGGCCACAGCTGATTGAGGCCGGCGCTGGCCCCGAGCTCCAGGCAGCGGAGCGGCAGCCGCGTCCGCCGCCCCACGGTGAGGAATCCGGGCAGCAGGCAGGCGGCCCGGCCGACCTCGTTGGTCTGGGGCTCGTGTCCCATGAAGGCCTGGATACGCGCTCCGTGGTCCTCGATCGCCGCGAGCGCCGCCGGCCAGGCGCGCGCGGCGTCAGCGTGGGGCGGAAAGAAGCGGGCAAGGTCCGGCGCAGCTGCGTCCAGCACCAGGTCGTGGAGAGCGCCCACGAATCGGAGCGCGACGGCGTCGGCCATCAGCGCCTCGCGCGGTCGGCCCTCCCAGGGCGCGAAGAGGGCTCGCAGCGGCGGCGCGGGATCGGCCGCGGCGGCCTGCAGCAGGGCGGCGTTGAAGGGCGAGCCGAGGTGGGCGCAGACGCTCGATTGCAGGCGCAGCGCGGCGGCGAGGGGGTCGTCCATGGCCTCACCTCGGCCCCGGCGCCCGAGACGGTCAAGCTTGATCGGGCCGGTCAATCTTCGGCGAACGGCAGCTCTTCCTGGAAGGCGGCCTCGTAGGCCAGCATCGGGTCCTTCCCAATCAGCGCGAGCTTCACCGGTCCCCATCCCAGCCGGTGGATCGGCGAAGGACCGAGGCGAAGCAGGGCCTCGGCGTGGACCCGGGCGCGATAGCCCTTGTGGCCGGCGAAGCCGTAGCCAGGATAGGCGTCGTCCATCTCGGCCATCAGCCGGTCGCGCGCCGTCTTGGCCAGGATGGAAGCGGCGGCGATCGACGCCGAAAGCCCGTCGCCGCCCACCACCGTCCGCACCGGACAGGGGAGGTCGAATGGGTAGTTGCCGTCGACCAGGGCGAACACCGGCGAGACGGTCATGGCCGCCACCGCCCGGCGCATGGCCAGGCCCGTCGCCTGGACGATGTTGAGGGCGGCGATCTCCTCCACCGAGGCGAAGCCGATTCCCCAGGCGAGGGCGCGCGCCTTGATCTCCAGCTCGAGCTCGGCGCGCCGGGCGGCCGACAGCTTCTTGGAATCGTCCACCCCTTTGGGGGCGGCCCGGGGCTTCAGGATCACCGCCGCGGCGCAGACCGGTCCGGCCCAGGGTCCGCGGCCGGCCTCGTCGATCCCGCATACGGGCGCCGGGCAGTCCTTCTCCAGGCGCATGTGAGGCCCGGGGCGGGCGGCGCGCGCCATCAGGACCTCGCCAGCTCCGCCACCGCCTGGTGGCGAAAGCAGCTCGTGACATGGTCGTTGACCATGCCCACCGCCTGCATGAAGGCGTAGACGATCACCGGCCCGCAGAACTTGAAACCTCTGGCCTTCAAGGCCTTGGCCATCTCCACCGCGGCCGGCGACTGGGCGGGAACCTCGGCGATGGCGCTCCAGGCGTTGGCCACCGGCTTGCCGTCCGTGAAAGCCCAGAGGAATTCGGAAAAGTCCTCGCCCCGCTCGCGCATGTCGAGGAAGACCCGCGCGCCGGCGATCGCCGCATCGATCTTGGCCGCCGAACGGACGATCCCCGCGTCGGCCAGCAGGCGGGAGCGGTCCATCGCGCCGAACCTCGCCACCGTCTCCGGATCGAACCCGGCGAAGGCGGTCCGGAAGGCCTCCCGCTTCTTGAGGATGGTGATCCAGGAGAGCCCGGCCTGGAACCCGTCCAGCACCAGCTTCTCCCAGAGCGCGCGGGGATCGTATTCCGGCACGCCCCACTCCTCATCGTGGTAGGCCACGTAGAGGGGCTCCTTGGGATTGGCCCAGGCGCAGCGCCCTTGGCTTTCGTAGACGGCCAGGCCCACCGGCGGCTCCTCGCGGACGACGCCCTTGATCTGCCCAAGAATCGGCCGGCCGACAACCGCAGCGTCGGATGGTCGTGGCGCCATGGCGCCGCATCGTGCTTAGGATGCCGTCATGGTCACCCTAGCCCGGCGCCGGCCGCTCGCCGAAGAGGGCGGTCCCCACGCGCACCGAGGTGGCGCCGAACCGGATCGCCGTTTCGAAGTCGGCGCTCATGCCCATGGAGAGCTTCGCAAGCCCGTTGCGCGCCGCGATCTTGGCGGTCAGGGCGAAGTGCGGCCCGGGCGGCTCTCCTTGCGGGGGGATGCACATGAGCCCTTCGACGGCGAGGCCGAACTCGCCCCGGCAGCGGGCGATGAAGGCGTCCGCCTCGCCTGGCCGGACGCCGGCCTTCTGCGGCTCCTCGCCGGTGTTGACCTCGACATAGAGCCGCGGCGCGCGCCCGAGCCGCTGGCCCTCACGGGCGATCGCCTCGGCCAGCTTCGGCCGATCCAGGGTCTCGATCACCGCGAAGAAGCCGCAGGCGTCGCGCGCCTTGTTGGTCTGCAGCGGGCCGATCAGCCGCAGCTCGAGACCGGGCGGGCCATCGCGCCAGTGGGCGAACGCCTCCTGGACCCGGTTTTCGCCAAACACCCTCTGACCGGCCGCGAGCAGGGCGGCGAGCCGCTCGGGCGGCTGGGTCTTGGAGACCGCCACCAAAGTGACGGTCGCCGGATCGCGGCCGGCGGCGCTCGCGGCCGCTGCGATCCGCGCAAGGATGCGCGCCCGCGCCCCGGCGAGATCTCCAAGGGGGTGTCCGGCTGATGGCGAAGTCGGGATCGGCGGAGATCCTGTGGCGAGCGGCGCGGACGCTAAGGCCGGCGCGGGCGCGGGGGAAGGCCCTTCCGCGCCTGCTGTTCTTCACCGATCCGGCGCGCGTGGCCTCGCCCGAGGCGGTGATCGCGGCCCTGCCGAGGGGAGCGGGGGTGGTCTACCGCGCCTTCGCCGCCCCCGACGCCCTCGCGAAGGGCCGAAGCTTGGCGCAGCTGGCGCGTCGCCGCGGCCTCGTCTTCCTGGTGGGGGCCGACGCGGGCCTCGCCTCGCGGCTGATGGCCGACGGCGTGCATCTGCCGGAACGGACGCTGGCCCGGGCGCGGGGGCTGAGGCGCGAGCGGCCCCGGTGGCTCGTCACCGGCGCGGCCCACTCGGCGGCCGCCCTGGCCCTGGCCCGGCGCGCTGGCCTGGACGCGGTGGCGCTTTCCCCGGCGTTCGCCAGCCGCAGCCCCTCGGCGGCCAAACCGCTGGGGGTGTTGCGGTTCGCCCAGCTGGTCGGGGGGGCGCGGCGCCCGGTCTACGCGCTGGGTGGGATTCGCGCCGACAACGCCCGACGGCTGGTCCGCCCCGGCGTCGCCGGCCTGGCGGCGGTGGAAGCGCTCGCGCAGAGCGCCTCGCCTAGAACTTGAAGGTGGTCTCCAGCCTCACCCGGGGGGCGGGCTGCTCGAACGCGTGCGCGTCCGGCGCCGGCTCATTGCCGAGGCTGACGCCCACGCCGGTCCGGAGACCGGGCGCCACCCGGTAATTCAGCCCGATCCGCGCGTCACGCCAGTCGCCGGTCCGGTTAGGCGATTGGTTCAGGTCCAGATTGAGGCCCCAGCGACCTTTGCGCGCATCCCACTGGAGCACCCGGTGCGGGCTCTGCGCCTGGGATCCCGGCTGGTTGGTGGCGAAATCGTTCTGCTGGGCGAAGGGGTCGAGCGGCGGCGCGGCGCGCACGGCCGTTCCCGCCGCGGCCAACGCCACCGCGGTTGCAACGACCATCATCGAGCGGGCAGATCCCGACGCCACTTCCCCCATCCGTCCCATAGACGCAGTCATTCTGCGCCCACATTCCGCAGAACCGATTAAGGGCCGGCCTCGCGAAAGGTCAAGGCGCAGGGACCACGGCGGCGACGAAACGGCGTTTTCGCTGCGGCGCTGTGGCCGGAAGGTCACGTGATTCCTGTTTGGCGTGCTTAAGGGGATGTTATAGACCCGCTCCCACGGGGACGAAGCCGCTTCGCGGCGTCAGGCGTTTGAAACCACTGGAGCTGACAGCATATGCCCTTCCGAAGCGGGGTTGCGACGCGTGGAGCCCTGATGGGATTGGCGGTGATCGGATTTTTCGGCCTGGCCGGGTGCAACGGCTTCCATAAGTCGAGCGGGCCGCCTCCGACCCCGGCCACCGCCATCGGCGTCAACGCCTATCTGTGGCGGGCCACCCTCGACACCCTGGCCTTCATGCCGCTCGCCTCCGCCGATCCCTACGGGGGGGTCATCATCACCGACTGGTATGTGAACCCCGAGAAGCCGGACGAGCGGTTCAAGTGCACGGTCTATATTCTCGACACGCGCCTCAGGGGCGACGCCATCAAGGTGACCGTCTTCAAGCAGATCGCCAACGGTCAGGGCGGCTGGACGGATGCGCCTGTGGCCGACCAGACCCCGGAAGACATCGAGAACGCCATCCTGACCAAGGCGCGTCAGCTCAGGCTCTCCAACCTGCGGGGCTGATCCCAAAGCTCCTTCATGGCCCGCTACAATCCCAAAGAGGTCGAGCCGAAGTGGCGCGCCGCGTGGGCCGCGGCCGACGTCTTCCGAGCCGATAACCGTTCTGCCAAGCCGAAGTACTACGTGCTGGAGATGTTCCCGTATCCGTCGGGACGGCTGCACGTGGGCCACGCGCGCAACTACGCCATGGGCGACGTGGTGGCGCGCTTCAAGCGCGCCCGCGGCTACAACGTGCTGCACCCCATGGGATGGGACGCCTTCGGCCTGCCGGCCGAGAACGCCGCCGCCGAACGGGGCGTCGATCCGGCGAAGTGGACCTACGACAACATCGCGGCCATGCGCGAGGAGTTGAAGCGGCTCGGGGTTTCGATCGACTGGTCCCGGGAGTTCGCCACCTGCGATCCGGCCTATTATGGACGCCAGCAGGCCTGGTTCCTGCGGCTGCTGAAGAAGGGCCTCGCCTACCGCAAGGAGGGTCTGGTCAACTGGGATCCGGTCGACATGACCGTGCTCGCCAACGAGCAGGTGGAGAACGGCCGCGGCTGGCGCTCGGGCGCGCTCGTGGAGCGGCGCAAGCTCACCCAGTGGTTCCTGCGGATCACCGACTACGCCGACCCCCTGCTCGAGGGCCTGAAAAGTCTCGACCGCTGGCCCGAAAAAGTCCGGCTGATGCAGGAGAACTGGATCGGCAAATCACGCGGCGCGCGGCTCGCGTTTCCGTTCGCGGGGTCTGCGCCCGAGGGGTTCGAAGACGGCGTCTTGGTCTACACCACCCGGCCCGACACCCTGTTCGGCGCCAGCTTCGTCGCCCTTGCGCCCGACCATCCGATCAGCGAGGCGCTGTCGGCCGCCGATCCCAAGCTCGCCGCCTTCATCGCCCAGTGCCGCAAGGGCGGGACCTCGGAGGCCGAGATCGAATCCGCCGAGAAGCTCGGTTTCGATACGGGCCTCAGGGTGGTCCACCCCTTCGATCCGAATTGGACGCTGCCGGTGTGGATCGCGAACTTCATCCTCATGGACTACGGGACCGGGGCGATCTTCGGCTGCCCGGCCCACGACCAGCGCGACCTCGAGTTCGCGCGCAAATACGCCCTGCCCGTGAAGCCGGTGGTGCTGCCGCCGGGGCAGGATCCCGGCAGCTTCGCGATCGGCGACGAGGCGTACGTCGGCCCCGGCCAGGCGTTCAACTCGGGGTTCATGGACGGGCTCGAGGTCGAGGCCGCCAAGCAGGCGGCGATCGACAAGATCGAGGCGCTGGGTCTCGGCGAAGGCGCGACCGTCTATCGGCTGCGCGACTGGGGCGTTTCGCGCCAGCGCGGCTGGGGCTGCCCGATCCCGGTGATCAACTGCGCGGTCTGCGGGGTGGCGCCGGTCCCGGAGGACCAGCTGCCGGTCGAGCTGCCCAAGGACCTGGACTTCAGCCGCCCCGGCAATCCCCTGGCGCGCCATCCGACCTTCCGGTTCACCACCTGTCCCGGCTGCAAGGGCCCAGCCGAGCGGGAGACCGACACCCTCGACACCTTCGTCGATTCCTCCTGGTACTTCGCCCGCTACGCCAACCCGGACGCGGCCGAGCCGATCGACAAGGTGGCGGCTGACTATTGGCTGCCGGCCGACCAGTACATCGGCGGTGTGGAGCACGCCGTGCTGCACCTCCTCTACGCCCGCTTCATCACCCGGGCGCTGGCCGACGAGGGCCTGCTGAGCGTGCGCGAGCCCTTCGCCGGCCTCTTCACTCAGGGGATGGTCACCCACGAGACCTATCGGCGGCAGAATGGCGACTGGGTCGACCCGTCGGAAGTCGAGATCGTCTCCGAAGGCGCGACCCGCACGGCGCGTCTCGTCGCGGCCGGCGAGCCGCTGGTGATCGGCGACGTGGAGAAGATGTCCAAGTCCAAGCGCAACGTCGTCGCGCCGGCCGACATGGCCGACCGCTACGGCGTCGACGCCGCGCGGCTGACGGTGCTCTCCGATTCTCCGCCCGAACGGGACGTGCAGTGGACCGCGGCCGGCGTCGAGGGCGCCTGGCGTCTGGTGAACCGGGTCTGGGCGGAGTTCGACTCCCCGCCCGCCGCGGCGACCGAGGCATGGGAGCCGCGCGCGGCGCGCCGCATCGTCCACCGGACGATCAAGGCGGTGACGGAGGCCGTGGAAGGCTTCCGCTTCAACAGCGCGATCGCTCGCCTCCACGAATTCGTCAAAGTCGTTTCGACCATGCGCGCGCCGGCCGGCGACCCCGAGCGCTCGCAGGTCCGGCGCGAGGCGCTCTCGGCGCTCGCCAGGCTGGTCGCCCCCTTCGCCCCCCACCTGGCGGAAGAGTGTTGGGCTGAGCTCGGTGAGACCGGATTGGTGGCCGCCGCCCCCTGGCCCGTCTTTGAGCCGCAGCTCGCCGAAGACGAGCAGCGGGTCTTGCCGGTCCAGATCAACGGCAAGCGGCGCGGAGAGATTCGCGCCGACGTCGGCGCTTCGGAGGCGGAGGTGGAGAAGATCGTGCTTGACGATCCGGAGATTGCGCGCCGCCTGGAAGGCCTCAGCATCCGGCGGGTGATCGTGGTCAAGGACCGCATCGTCAACATCGTGGCCGCATGAGACGCCTCGCCCCGGTCCTGGCGGTTCTCGGGCTCGCAGCGCTCGGCGGTTGCGGCTTCACGCCGCTCTACGGGGGGCCGGGCGCGACCTCCGGGCTCTCGCACATCGACGTCGTGGCTCCCGAGGGCAGGGTGGGCTTCCTGCTCCGCGAGGATCTGGACGACGCCCTCGGCCACGACAAAGGCGCCCCGCCGGCCTATCGCCTGGAGCTGGCGATCAGCCAGGGACGGGCCGCCCACGGCCTGACCGTCAGCGGCGTCTCTCAGCGCTTCGAGATCGACCTCGGCGTCGACTACACGCTTACCGACCTCGCCACCGGCAAGGTCGCCCGCACCGGTCACGTGACCAGCGACATCAGCTACGATTCCGCGGTCCAGCCCTACGCCGGCATCGCAGCGCGGCAGAACACCCAGGAGCTCGTGGCGCTCAACGCGGCGGCCAAGATCCAGCGTGAGCTGGCGGCCTGGATGGCGAACGGCAAGCCGGGACCGCCCCCGCCCAAGCCCCCGAAGCCGGCGACGGCGGCGACCGCGGCCACGGAGGCGAGGTGATCCTCGGCCGCCGGCCGGACGTCGAGCGGTTCCTGGCCAGGCCGGACCCCAAGATCAACGCGGTCCTCGTCTACGGGCGCGACCTGGGCGTGGTGCGCGAGCGAGCCCAGGCGCTGGCGGAAAAGGCGTCCGAGCGGCCGGACGATCCGTTCGACGTGGCGCGCATCAGCGACGGCGACCTCGAGTCCGATCCCGCCCTCATCGCCGACGAGCTCGCGGCCTATTCCCTGATGGGAGGGCGCCGGCTGGTGCGCCTTCGCCTCTCCAGCGAAAAGGCCCAGCTCGACCGGCTGGCGGCGAGCGCCCTGGAGCGTCATGCGGCCGGCGAATTCAATCCCGAGGCCCTCCTGCTGATCGAAGCGGGCAATCTAGGCCGGGAGTCCGCCCTGCGTCGGGCCGCGGAGAAGAGTCCGGCGGCGGCGGCCATCCCCTGCTACGAGGACGAGACCGGCGATCTCGCCCGCCTGACGCGCGAGGCGCTGGGCGCCGACCGCCTCGGCCTGACCGCCGAAGCGCTCGACCTCTTTGTCCGGCGCTTGCCCCACGAGCGTGGTGTGGCCAGGCGGGAGATCGAGCGGCTGGCGCTCTACCTCGGCCCCGGAAGCGGCCGGGTCGGCGACGTCGAGGATCTCGCGGAATTCCTGGGCTCAGAGCCGGAAGCCTCCCTCGCCGATGCGGCTCAGGACGCCTTCGGGGGCCGGCTGGCGGCGGCGCAGGCGGGTCTGCGGCGGGCGGCGGCCGAGGGCGAGGGCGGGCCGTCCGCGGTGCGGGCGTTGGGCGTCCATCTGGGACGGCTGCGGCGGACGGCGGCGCTCAGGAGGTCGGGCGCCGAGCTCGCCGAGGCGGCCAAGGCCGCCGGGGTCTTCTGGAAGAACGAGCGGGAATTCCTGCGCCAGGCGCGGGCCTGGGACCTGGAGGAGCTCGATCAGCTGCAGCCGGAGCTGCTCGCCGCCGATCGGGCCTGCAAGCAGGCCGGCGCGCCCGACCGGCTGATCGCCGAACGCCTGGTGCTCGGCATCGCCGCGCGGGCGCGGCGGCTTGGGCTCTGAGCCCTCAGTAGTCTACCGCCGCCAGGTAGAGCCCGTGGGCCGGGGCCACCGGCCCGCAGGCGGCGCGGTCGCGGGCCTCAAGCGCCGCGCGCAGATCCTCCGGCGTCCAGCGGCCGGCCCCGACCTCGGCGAGGCTTCCGGTCATCGAGCGGACCTGGCGGTGCAGGAAGGAGCGGGCGGCGAAGGCCAGCCAGATCTCGGGTCCCTCGCGCCGGACCTGGGCCAGGTCGAGGGTCTTCATCGGGGAGGCCGACTGACAGTCGACGTCCCGGAAGGTGGTGAAGTCGTGGTGGCCCACGAGGATTTTCGCCGCCTCGGCCATGGCCGCTGCGTCGAGCGGCTTCTTGACGTGCCAGACCCGGCCCTGGTCGAGGGTGGGCGGCGCCATGCGGTTGACGATCCGGTAGAGATACCGGCGGCCCTTGGCCGAAAAGCGGGCGTGGAACCCTTGCGGGGCGAGGCCGGCGGCGAGCACGGCGATCGGTTGCGGGACCAAATGGGCGTTCAGGGCGTCGCGCACCACGGCCGGCGCCCAGGCCTTCTCGAGATCGAGGTGGACGACCTGCTGAAGGGCGTGAACGCCCGCGTCGGTGCGGCCCGCGGCCTGCAGCCGCACGTCCTCGCCGCAAAAGGCCTTCACCGCTCGTTCGACCGAGGCTTGGACGGTGGGAAGCTCGCCCTGAGCCTGGTAGCCGTGGAAACCGCGGCCGTCGTACTCGAGGTCGAGCCGGTAGCGCGGCATCAGCCGAGCATGTCGCCGGGCCGCAGCGGAAAGCCGCGCAGGAACTCGGCGGCCGCCTGGGGACCGCGCCCCTCGCGCTGCACCTCGAGCAGCCGCACCGAGCCCCCCGCGGCGCCGACCAGCAGGGCCTCGTCCAGGATCTCGCCGGGGACGCCGTCGGCGTCTTCCGCGCGGGAGAGCAGGGCCTTCACCCGCACCGGGCCGCGCTCGCCAGGGACTTCGAACCAGGCGCCGGGATGGGGCGAAAGGCCGCGGATCTGCCGGTCGATCGCCGCGGCGGGCTTCGACCAAAGGATCCGCGCCTCCTTCGGCCGGATCTTCTTGGCGTAGGTGACGCCTTCGGCCGATTGCGGAGTCTCGACCGCCGTCCCCGAGGCGATGGCCGCAAGCGTCCGGACGAGCAACTGGGCGCCGGCCGAGCCGAGCCGGCCCTGCAGGGCGCCGGCGGTGTCCAGGGCGTCGATCCTCAGGCGCTCCTCGGCGAGGATGGGCCCTTCGTCGAGCCCCTCGGTGAGCCGCATCACCTGGATTCCGGTGATCTTGTCGCCGGCCATGATCGCCCGCTGGATCGGCGCCGCGCCGCGCCAGCGCGGCAGCAGCGAGGCGTGCAGGTTGAAGGTCCCCCGGGCGGGCGCCTCGATCACCTCGCGCGGCAGGATCTGGCCGAAGGCGACGACGACCGCCGCATCCAGGGCGAGGGCCTCGAACGCCTGGGCGACCTCCGGCTCGCGCATCGAGGTCGGGGTGCGGACCGCAAGGCCCTTGGATTCGGCGAAGGCGTGGACCGGCGAGGGGGCGAGCTTCCGCCCGCGGCCCCTGGGCGCCGGCGGCTGGGTGTAGACGCACGCCACCTCGTGGCCGGCCTCCAGCACGGCCGCGAGGCTGATGACCGCGAACTCAGGGGTGCCGAGAAAGGCCAGACGCATGGCGAGCGGTTTAGCGGCGCGGCCGGGCGGGCGCAAAGGCGCGAGCTAAAGCGCCTCGGCCTCCGTCTTGGCGGCCTTCTTCACCTTGCTGACCGCCCGCTGGCGCTTCAGCCGCGACAGGTGGTCGATGAAGAGCACGCCGTTCAGGTGATCGATCTCGTGCTGGATGCAGACCGCGAAGAGCGCCTCGGCGTCTTCTTCCACAAGCCGGCCGTGATAATCGAGCGAGCGCAGGCGCACCTTGGCCGGCCGTTCCACCTCGTCGTAGATCTCCGGCACCGAAAGACATCCTTCCTCGTAGACGCCGGTCTCCTCCGAGGCCCAGACGATCTCGGGATTGACGAAGAACCGGGGCGCCTTCGGCTCCTCGCCGCGGGCCAGATCCATGACGATCACCCGTTTGGGCTCGCCCACTTGGATGGCGGCCAGGCCGATGCCGGGCGCGGCGTACATGGTCTCCAGCATGTCGTCCATCAGCGCCCGCAGGTCGTCGTCCACGGCCACGACCGGCTGCGATTTCTTCTTCAGCGTCGCAAGGTCTGCATCGACGGTGAGGATACGGCGGACGCTCATGCCGCGGACGTAGGCGCCGGCGCTTTCACCGTCAAGATCGTCGCCCGGGGCGGCTCCTCGGCGACGAGTTTGGTCAACGGACGGGCGCCGACGTCGACCGTCGGGGGCTCCGGGAGGCGCCGGCCCTCATGGTCGGAAGCCAGATCCTCGAATCGCCGCGCCTGGGTGAGGACCTGGGTCTCCAGCGAGGCGACGAACTGGTTGTAGCGCCCGACCGCCGCCTCGAGCGCCTTGCCCACCCCGGCCACGTGGCCGCCCATCACCGAAAGGCGCTTGTAGAGCTCGCGCCCGAGCGCCGCGGTCTCGGCCGCGTTCAGGGCCTGTTTCTCCACCCGCCACCCGTAGGCCACCGCCTTGCAGAGGGCGAAGAGGGTGGTGGGCGTCACCAGGATCACCCGCCGCTCCATGGCCTCGGTCATCAGGTCCGGGAGGCGCTCCAGGGCCGCCGCCAGGAAGGCGTCGCCGGGTACGAACATGGCCACGAAGTCGGGCGAGGCCTCGAACTGGTCCCAGTAGGCCTTGGCGGCGAGGCTCTGGACGTGGGTCTTCACGCTCTGGGCGTGGCGCTGGTAGCCGGCCTCGCGGGCGCCCTCTTCCGCCGCGTCCTGGGCTTCGAGGAAGCCGTTCAGCGAGCACTTGGCGTCGATCACGAACGCCCCGCCGCCGGGCAGCCGCACCACCACGTCCGGCCGGCGCGCGCCGCCGTCCGTCTCGGCGTGCACCTGCTCCTCGAAATCGATCCGCGCCTTCAGGCCGGCCAGCTCCAGCACGTTGCGCAGCATCTGCTCGCCCCAGCGCCCCTGAACCCCGGCCCCGCGCCGGAGCGCGGTGGAGAGCTTGCGCGCCTCGGCCTGGGTCGCCGCCGTGGCCGTCAGCAAGGCCTCGAGCTGCTGCTTCAGACCGCCGGTCTCGGCGGCGCGCGCCTTCTCGGCCTCAGTCACGCAGGCCTGGAACTTGGCGAGGGACTCGGCCACCGGCTTCAGCTTTTCTTCCATCCGCGCTTGGGCGACCCGCTCCTGCGCCTGGAAGCTTTCCGTGGCGCGCTGCACCAGGGCCTCGGCCACCGCCTGGGCCGACTGGGCAGCCTGGGCGGCAAGGGTCTCGGCGTTGGCCTCCAGCAGGCGGGCGCGCATCTCGGACCGGGCCGCGCGGCCGCGCTCGAGGATCGCCCAGGCGACGGCGGCGGCCGCCGCGAGGCAGGAGAGCAGGGTCGCGAGCATGAGGGCGTTCATGCTCCGTTCGTATCCGAGTCGGCCGGCCTTGGTAAGGCGCTAAGCAGGCCGCCTGGCGCGCAAGGCCTGGGCGATGGTGCCGTCGTCCAGCCAGTCGAGCTCGCCGCCCACCGGGACTCCGCGGGCCAGCATGGTCACCGCCACGCCGGTCCCGGCCAGCCGGTCGGCCAGGTAGTGGGCGGTGGTCTGGCCGTCCACCGTGGCGGGCAGGGCGAGGATGACCTCTTTGACCGTCCCGTCCCGGGCTCGTTCGGTCAGGCTCGCCACCCTGAGCGCCTCGGGGCCGACGCCGTCCAGCACCGAGAGCAACCCGCCTAGGACATGATAGCGCCCGCGGTAGGCTCCGGCGCGCTCCATGGCCCAAAGCGCCCCCACCTCCTCGACGACGCAGATGAGGCTGAGATCCCGTTCGAGGTCTGCGCAGACGGCGCAGGGGTCGCGGGTGTCGAGGGCGCCGCAGATTCTGCAGGCGACCACTTGATCGGCGGCCGCGGTCAGCGCGTCCATCAGCGGCAGGAGCAGCTGTTCGCGCCGCTTCAGGAGCGACAGCGCCGCGCGCCGGGCTGACCTCGGCCCAAGGCCAGGCAACTTGGCCAAGAGCGCGATCAGCCGCTCTATCTCCGGCCCGACCGAGGACACCTAGGCGCTCAAAACTTCGGCATTCCGGGCAGTCCCGCCAGAGGGCCGGCCGCGTCGCGCATCACCTCGGCCTGGCGCGCTTCGAGTTTGCGGCGCGCGTCGGCGTGAGCGGCGACGATGAGGTCGGCGACGATCTCGCTTTCGCCTGGGGCGAGCAGGCTTTCGTCGATGGTGACGCGGGCGAGCTCGCCCGTTCCCCGCAGCGCCAGCCGCACCATGCCGCCGCCGGCGGAGCCGTCCACCTCCATCTCCGCCAGACGCGCCTGGGCGGCCTGCAGCTTCTCCTGCATGGCCTGCGCCTGCTTCATGATCTCGCCGAGGTCCTTCATGTCAGTCCGCGTCCTCCTCGTCGTCGTCGGGCGGAGCCGAGGCCGGCTCCGGGGCCGCAAGCTGGCGCACCTCGATGAGCTCGGCGCCCGGGAAGGCCTCCATCACGCTGCGCACGAAGGGGTCCTGAAGCGTTTCCGCCCGCGCCTTGTCCGCCTCCCGGCGGCGCTGCTCGGCGAGGCTCTCGGCGCCGCCGCCGCCCTCGGCCGCGACCAGCCACGGAAGCCCGGTCCATTCCTTCAGCCGCGCGGCCAGCCGCTGAGCGAGGTTGTTCGGCGCGCCCGGCGCGGGCTCGAAGGCGATCGCTCCGGTCCTGAAGCTGATGAGGCGGACGTATTGGTCCACGTCGAGCTTGAGCGCGATGTCCCGACGCGCCTCGATCAGCGCCACGACGTCCTCGAAGCTCCTCAAGCTCGGCTGCTGGTCGATGGCAGGTCGGGCCGCCGCCTTGGGCTGTGCGCCGCCGCGCGCCGCAGGTCCGCCGGTGGGGGGCGCGGCGGGCGCTCCCCCTGCCATGGCCTCGCCGCCGCGCAGCGCTCTCAGCGCCTCTTCCGGGCCCGGCAGATCGGCGGCGTAGGCGAGACGGACGAGCGCCATCTCGACCGCCGCCGGCGGATCGGGCGATCGGCGGACCTCTTCGTAGGCCTTGAGCAACATCTGCCAGAGCCGCGACAGCGCCCCGGCGTTGCAGGCGGCGCCGATGGCGGCCAGCTTCTGGGACTGGTCGCTGGGGAGGAGGAGGGCGGCCGGGCCGAGGGTCTTGGCCACGGCCGCCCCGTGGCAGTGCTCGAGCAGGTCGGCGACCACCGCGGCGGGCTCGGCGCCGTAGCCGTAGAGGGTGCGGAAGGCGCCGATCGCTTCGGCCGCCTCGCCGCGCACCGTCTTCTCGAAGAGGTCGATCGTCTGGCCGCGGTCGGCGAGGCCCAGCATGTCGCGCACGACGGCCGCGCCCACGACCGCGCCCGCCTCGGCCTGCACCAGCGCCTGGTCCAGCAGCGACTGGGCGTCGCGAACCGACCCCTCCGCCGCCCGGGCGATGAGCGCCAGGGCCTCTGCCTCGATCCGCGCCCCTTCGGCCTCGGCGATGGCCGAGAGGTTCCCGGCGATCACCTCCGGCTCGACCCGGCGCAGGTCGAAACGCTGACAGCGCGAGAGGATGGTGACCGGTACTTTGCGGATTTCGGTGGTGGCGAAGATGAACTTGGCGTGCGGCGGCGGCTCCTCGAGGGTCTTCAGCAGGGCGTTGAAGGCCGCTGTCGAAAGCATGTGCACTTCGTCGATGATGTAGACCTTGTAGCGGGCCTCCACGGGCGCGTAGCGGACCCCGTCGAGGAGCTCGCGCATCTCGTCCACCTTCGAGCGGCTGGCGGCGTCGAGCTCCAGCACGTCCATGTGCCGTCCCTCGATGATCGCCGGGCAATGGCGCCCGTTCTCGGCCAGGCCCTCGATCGAGGGCTCGTGGACCGTCGCGCTCTCGTAATTGAGCGCGCGGGCGAGCAGGCGGGCGGTGGTGGTCTTGCCGACCCCGCGCACCCCGGTGAGCATGAAGGCGTGGGCGATGCGGCCGGTGGCGAACGCGTTCTTCAGCGTCCGCACCATGGCCTGCTGGCCGATCAGGTCGTCGAAGGTCTTGGGCCGGTACTTGCGGGCGAGGACCGTGTAGGCGGCCGCCGCGCTGGGCGCCGGCGGCGCCCCGAACATGTCCGCGGTCGCCTCGTCGCCCTCGACCGGGACGGCGCGGTCCAGGTCTGTTTCGGGCGTCAGGTCGTGGTCGGCCATAACTCGCTGAGGCTGAGGGCGCGGGTGGAGACCGGCAGACGACCCGGAGCAAGACTCGTTACGGCTGCTTCCTTCCGGACCTGACCGGGTTGGCGAGGCCTCCGCCCATCGCCGATCTCCGCCGCCTATATCGCGTGCGCGAGGGGCGGGCGCAAGCCGGCCGCTGGCGACACAACCTCACAGTGCTGACGCGGGCGCGCAGGCGCGCTATGAGCGGCGCATGCCGCTCAACGCCTTCACGAACGTGTTCGCCGGCAACCCCCTCGACCGGGCGAGCGATCGACGCATCGACCAGGACTGGGTGGCCGCGCGCCTCGCCGACCCCGATAGCCTGGCGCTGGCGATCTGGAACGGCAAGCCGATGGTCGAGGACGGCAAGGAGGCGAAGGCGCAGATCGCCTACGTGCGGGCCGACCTCGCCCGCGAGCTTTCGGGCGGAACCGAGCGGCTGCTGTTCATGGGCCTCTGGAAGGAGACCGCCGTCTTCGCCCTCGACCTCGACGGCGCCGCCGATCCGGCCGACGGTCCGCTGGCGGGCCTGGGGCGGTTCGAGGAGCTGCGCGCCATCGCGCTCGAGCTGCCGGCGGCGGACGCGGCGATCCTGGCCACCGCCAAGGCGATGTTCGAATGGCGGCGACGCCATCGCCATTGCGCGGTCTGCGGAGAGGCGAGTCAGCCCGCCGACGGCGGCTGGAAGCGGGTCTGCCCGTCCTGCAAGGCCGAGCACTTTCCCCGCACCGACCCGGTGGTCATCATGCTGGCGACCCACGGGGAGCGCTGCCTCCTCGGTCGGCAGGCCGCCTGGCCCAAGGGGATGTTCTCGGCCCTCGCAGGTTTCCTCGAGCCGGGGGAGAGCATCGAGGAGGCCTGCGCGCGGGAGCTCAAGGAGGAGGCGGGCCTCATCGCGACCCGGGTCACCTATCATTCCACCCAGCCCTGGCCCTATCCGAGCTCGCTGATGATCGGCCTCATCGCCGAGGTGGAGAACGAGGACGCCGCGCCAGACCAGACCGAGCTGGAAGCGGTGCGCTGGTTCAGCCGGGAGGAGGCGAGGGCGCTGGTGCGGGGCGAGCTTGCCGGGGTCGGCGCGCCGGGCGGCATGGCCATCGCCCACCAGCTGATCAAGGCCTGGGCGAAGGGTTAGGCGCCGGCGCGCCGGCGGAAAGGGTCCGCCGGGTAGACGCCCATGATCTCGAAGTGGTCGGAGAAGAAGGCGAGCTCTTCGAGCGCCCGGGCCAGGGGCGGATCGGCTGGCCGGCCGTCGACCTCGGCGTAGAAGAAGGTGGCCGTGAAGGCGCCGTTCTCCATGTAGCTCTCGAGCTTGGTCATGTTGACGCCGTTGGTCGCAAAGCCGCCCAGCGCCTTGTAAAGGGCCGCCGGCAGGTTGCGGACCCGGAAGAAGAAGCTGGTCACGCAAGCGCTCCCGGCCGGCGGGTCGGGCGGGTTGGGATCCCCCGTCATCACCAGGAAGCGGGTGGTGTTGTGGGTCTCGTCCTCCACGTCGCGGGCCAGGATCTCCAGGCCGTAGAGCTCGGCGGCCAGGGCCGGGGCGAGCGCGGCGCGCGACGGATCGGGGTTCGCCGCCAAGGCCTTGGCCGCTCCGGCGGTGTCGCCCGCCGATTCGGTTCGCGCCTTCAGCTGGCGGATCAGCTTGCGACACTGGCCAAGCGCGATCGGCATGCTCGCCACCACCTTGACGTCCGCCAGCTTCGCTCCCGGCGCGCCCATGAGCTGGAAGTGGATCGGCTTGAAGCGCTCGCCGATGATCTTGAGGCCGGATTCCGGCAGCAGGTGATGGACCTCGCTGACCCGGCCGGCCGTGGAGTTCTCCACCGGAATCAGCCCGAGATCGCAGCCGCGCGACTTCACCGCATCGAGGGCGGCCTCGAAGTCGGTGAACGCCGCCGGCTCGTGGGTCGGGAAATAGAGCCGGCAGGCTTCATGGCTGAACGAGCCGGGCTCGCCCTGAAAGGCGATTTTCAGCGGCGCGTTCATGAGGCTCTCCCGGCGAAGGCGCGGGCGGCCTCCAGATCGGCCGGGGTATCGACGGAAATCGGCGTCTCGTCCATTACCGCCGCCCAGATCGACAGGCCGAGCTCCAGGGCGCGCAGCTGCTCGAGCTGCTCGCGCCGCTCCAGCGGGGAGGGGGGCGCGGCGGCGAAGGCGGCGAGCGCCGCGCGCCGATAGGCGTAGATCCCCACGTGTTTCCAGATCGGCCCGACGCCGTAGAGGGTCGAGCGGGTGAAATAGAGCGCCCGGCCGCGGACGTCGCCGGGGGCGAGGGAGAGGATCGCCTTCACCACCGAAGGGTCCTCTCGGTCCGCCGGCGAAGCTTCCGGCGCGACGGCGGTGGCGATGTCGCAGCCGGCTTCGGCGGCCAGCACCCCGATGCAGGCGGTGAGGGTCTTGGGGGCGACGAAGGGCATGTCGCCCTGCAGGTTCACCACCACGTCATGGCGCCCCTCGGGATCGATCGCGCCGAGCGCCGCCAGCACCCTGTCCGAGCCCGACGCGAGGGCGGGGTCGGTGAGCGCCGCCTGCCCGCCGGCCTCGATGACCGCCTCGGCGATCTCGGCCTCGCCGGCCGCCACCACCACCGGACCTATCGCCGCCGCCTCGGCCTGGCGCAGAACCCGCACGATCATCGGCGTCCCGCCGATGTCGGCGAGCGGCTTGCCCGGCAGGCGGCTCGCGGCCATCCGGGCAGGAATGATCACCAGAGGGTTCATCGAGGCAGATTCTGCAGCGTGGTTTTCGACGCGGGTTGGCGGCCCTCGACTGGCCGGTTGCGCGGGGGGCGGTAGCGTGTCAGAGACGCGCACGCAACTCGGGGCGGGATTCCAGGGTCGACGATGGCCGAATTGACGTTCAACAAGATCGCCGGCGCGGCGCTGGCGACCGGTCTAGTGATTTTCGGCCTCCAGAACGTGACGAGCATCCTCTTCGAGAAAGAGCCGCCGGCGAAGCCAGGCTACGCCATCGCCGTGGCGGAAAGCACCGGCGGGGGCGAGGCGGCCGACGTGATTCCGGACTGGGGCACCGTGCTTCCCAAGGCGGACGTGGCGGCGGGGCAGGCGGTCAGCGCCAAGTGCGCCTCCTGCCACCAGTTCGATCCCGCCGGCTCGAACAGCACCGGACCCGGTCTCTTCGGAGTGGAGGGCCGCAAGCCCGGATCCCACGCAGGCTATAGTTACGACCAGGCCATGGAGGACTTCGCCGCCAAGCATGCGACGTGGACCTATGACGAGCTCTACCAGTTCCTCAAGAGCCCGCAGGGCTACATTCCGGGGGTCAAGATGACCTTCGCGGGACTGAAGTCGTCGCAGGACAGGATCAACCTGATCGCCTACCTGCACACCCTCGGCGCAAGCCTGCCGATCCCGCCGCCCAACCCCAAGGCGGCTGCGCCGGCCGAGGGGGCGACGAACGCGGTGGCCGGCAACGCGGCCGCGCCCTCGAACACTGCGGCCGCCGGTGGAACCGCGCCGGCGGCGGCCAACGCGGTCCAACCGACGCCGGCGCCGGAGACCAGCCGTCAGGCCAACGCCCACTGAGGACGCCGGCCTCGAGGAGGCTGGCGCGAAACTTGCTTAACGGCGGACGATCTCTCGCTCGCCGGAGCCGCCATGCCCGCCTTGATTCGCGCCCTCGACCTCCTGATCGTCGCGGTGCTGTTCTCGGCCCTGACCTGAAAGTGGCGGCTCGACGATCTCGCCCGGATCGCGGGCCCTGGCGTTCAGCCATAGGACCCCTGCAAGATCCGATAGCGAGGCCCAGAGCCGCCCGAGATTGGTGTATTTGGAGCGCCCGGCCTGGCGTGGCCGGTGGCCGACCGGCTCGAACGCCGTCTCGAAGCCTTCGCGCAGCATCATCGCCGGCAGGAACCGATGCAGGTGATCGAAGTAAGGCAAACGCAGGAAGGCCTCGCGCCGAAACGCCTTGAGGCCGCAGCCAGTGTCGGCGGCGGCGTCTTTCAGCAAGGCTTGGCGGACCCCGTTGGCGATCCGTGAGGCGACCCGCTTGCCGAGATTGTCGCGGCGCTTGGCCCGCACGCCGCCCACCAGCGCCAGCCGGGCCGGCCCGGCCGCCAGATGATCGGCCAGGCGCGGCGCGTCGGCCGGGTCGTTCTGGCCGTCTCCGTCCAGGGTGACCACGATCGCGGCCCGCGCCGCCAGCACGCCGGTGCGGATCGCGCGGCTCTGGCCGGCGTTGCGCCGGTGGCGGAGCACCCGAAGCTGCGGAATCTCCGGCGCGAGCGCCAGCAGCGCCGCCGCGGTCGCATCGCGGCTGGCGTCGTCGACGAAGATCAGCTCGAACGGGCGCCCGGCGAAGGCCGCGGCGATCTCGCGGGCGAGGGAGGGGGCCGCGCCGGCTTCGTCGAACACCGGCACGACGACGCTGATTTTCGGGGCGGGGGCGTCGGCGAGCATCGCCGCCTCATAGCCGAAAAAACCTGTCCGGCGCAGGTTCATGCTAACAACCGGCGATGACGCTGAAGGCGCTGGCCGACGAAATCACCGCCAGGGGGCGCGGCCCCCTCATCGCCGCCCTGATGGCGCTGCTGGCGAGCCTGCCGACCCTCTTCACCCTCCCGCCCATCGACCGCGACGAATCGCGCTTCGCCGAGGCCAGCGCCCAGATGCTGGAGAGCGGCGATTTCACCACCATCATGTTCCAGGACCAGCCGCGGTTCAAAAAGCCGGTGGGGATCTATTGGCTGCAGGCGCTCAGCGTGAAGCTGTTCTCCTCATCCGAGCGGCGCGAGGTCTGGGCCTATCGGATTCCCTCGGTGCTCGGCGCCATGCTGGCCGCCGCAGCCTGCGTCTGGGGGGCCGCGGCGTTTCTGCCGGCCTGGGCCGCGACGCTTTCCGGAGTCCTGCTGGCCTCGGCCACGGTGCTGGCGACGGAGTCGACCCTCGCGGCCACCGACGCTGCGCTCTGCGGCGCTGTGACGCTGGCGATGGCGGCGCTCGCCCGGATCTATCTCGCCGCCCCGGGAGGCCCGCCGGCGAGCCGCTGGGTGAAGCTGCTGTTCTGGTCGGGGGTTTCGGCGTCGGTGCTGCTGAAGGGACCGATCGGGCCGCTCGTGGCGGCGCTGGCCTGCGCGGTCCTGGCCCTGTGGGATCGTCGGACCGCATGGCTGAAGACGCTTGGCTGGAGCTGGGGCCTGATCCTGTTCGCGGCGGTGACCTTGCCTTGGGCCATGGCGGTCACCGTCGCCACCGACGGCGCCTTCTGGGGCATGGCGGTGGTGGGCGACCTGGCCCCCAAGCTGCTGGGCGGTCAGGAGGGCCACGGCGCGCCGCCGGGCTACTACGCCCTGCTGAGCCCCTTGCTCCTCTTTCCCGCGGCCCTGATCTTGCCGGCGGCGCTGGCGGCCGGCTGGGCGCGCCGCGCCGAGCCCGGCGTGCGGTTCGCGATCGCCTGGCTGGTCCCGACCTGGGTCCTGTTCGAGCTGGTCCCCACCAAGCTGCCCCACTACACCCTGCCGGTCTTCGGGGCGCTCGCCTGGCTGATGGCGGCGGCGCTCGAGCGTCCGGTCGGGAGGCTGAGTCGGTGGGGCGGCGCTGCGCTGCTGGCCGTCGGCGCCGTCGGCTTCGGCGGGTTCGGCCTCTACGCCGCCTACGCCTACGGCGACGTCGCGAGCCGAAGCTGGGCCCTGCTGGCGGCCCTGTTCCTGGCGGCGGCGGCCATCGGCGGCGGCGTTGCGATGTTCAAAGGCCGCGCCGCCACCGGGGCGGTCCTCGCCTGCGCTCTCGGCGTCTTCGGCCACGATTTGATCCTGGGCGTGGTGGGCCCCTCGCTGCAGCCTCTGTGGCTGTCGCATCGGGTCGCCCAGGCCCTGGCCGGCGCCGGCATCAGTCCGCGTCAGGGCCTGGCCGAGGCTCCGGTCACCGTCGCCGGCTACGGAGAGCCCAGCATCGTCTTCGAGCTGGGCGCGCGCACCGAGCTCGCCGATGCGGCCGCCGCCGCCCAGGCTATCGGCGAGGGTCGCCCGGCGGTGGTCGAGGGCCACGAGCAGCGCGCCTTCCAGTCCTCCCTCGCCGGCCAGGATCTGGCCGCCCGTCTCACCGGCGTGGTGGCCGGCCTCGACTATTCCACCGGCAAGCGCCAAATCTTGAGGATCTATGCGCCGGTCCCCGACCAGCCGCCCCCGGAGCCTTAGGAGGTCATGAGCCGCTTTATCGAGATCGTGGAGGTCGGCCCCCGGGATGGGCTGCAGAACGAGGCGGCGGTGCTCGGCGTCGCCGACAAGCTGGCGTTCGTCCATCGGCTCGAGGCCTGTGGCGCGCGGCGGATCGAGGCGGTCTCGTTCGTCAACGAGCGGCGGGTGCCGCAGATGGCCGGCGCCGAGGAGATCATGTCCGGCTTGCCGCACGTCGAGGGCCGCGCGCGGATCGGCCTGGTGCTCAACGAGCGCGGCTGGGACCGCGCGGTGGCGGCCAAGGTCGACGAGGCCAACGTGGTGGTCTGCGCCACCGACGGCTTCGGGATCCGCAATCAGGGCGCGCCGGTGATGGCCCAGATGCAGGCGCTCGCCAATATCATGGAGCAGCGCGGCCACGCGGGCGGCCCGCCGGTCAGCGTCACCCTCTCGGTCGCCTTCGGATGCCCGTTCGACGGCGAGGTGGACCAAGACCAGGTGGCGGCGCTCGCGCGGGACGCGGGGGGGCTGGGCGTGGCCGAGATCGCCCTGGCCGACACCATCGGCGTCGCCGATCCTTGGACCGTACGCCGCAGGGTCGAGGCGGTGCGCGCGGCCGCGCCGGGCGCGCGGCTCAGGCTCCACTTCCACGACACCCGCAACACCGGCCTCGCCAACGCCTTCGCCGGCGTCGAGGCCGGCGTCGACGTGCTGGACGCCAGTTGCGGAGGCCTGGGCGGCTGCCCCTTCGCCCCGGCGGCCACCGGCAATATCGCCACAGAGGATCTGGTCTATATGCTCACGAGGGCCGGCTTCTCCACCGGCTATGATTTGGGGGCCCTAGTCGAGACGGGGCGATGGATCGGCGAGCGGATCGGCAAGCCGCCGGTGTCGGCGCTGAGCCGCGCGGGCGCTTTCCCCGCGTAGATCGAGGGGCGGGGGTCAAGGTTTCCGGAATGAGCAGAAGCTCGGGCGCAATCTCCATCCGCGCGGTGTGGGCGATCCCGGCGGTGGCGCTGATCACCCTGGGGCTCGGGACCTGGGGCTGGCTCAGCTACCGGATCGATTTCGCCGACGCCCTCTACCGAGCCATCGGTCTGTTCGACAACAACAACGACACCTACGGCGAGGGAGCCGGTCTCCACGACTGGCGCTTCCGGGTCGGCCGATTCGCCGGATTGGCGGTGGTGTTCTCCACCGCCCTGCTGGCGCTGGGGACGCTCCTCCAGCAGCGGGTGTCCACCACCCTGGCCCGCAGGATGAAGCAGTCAGTGGTCGTGATCGGCGACGACCCCCTGGCGACCACCGCCTTCGAGGACGCGCGGAGCGCCGGGCGCAGCGTCCTGTGGCTCGGGGCCGAAGCCTTCGGCGCCGCCGACCTGCGCACCATCGCGCTCCCGTGGCCGCCCCAGGATCGCGCCCAGTCGGTTCGTGAGCACGCCAGGGGCGCCGACCACGTGCTCATCGCCCATCCGGACGACGCCGAGGCCCTGACCATCGCCAGGGCGGCGCGCAGCGCGGCCAAGGACGCGCAGATCACCGTGCTGATGCGCGACGTCCGCCTGGCCGAGGACGCCGGAGCGACGCTCAACGAGGCCAAGACCCGGGTGCTTTCCCAGGCCGCCGTGGCGGCGCGGGCGCTGGCGGTCGCCGATCCGCCGTTCCTGATCGCCCGCGAGCGGCGCCACCCGCGCATCCACGCCTTGATCATCGGCTTCGGCCAGACCGGCCAGGCGATCGCCCGCGACCTGATCGTCAACTGCCGCACCACCTACCTGGCCCTGCCGCGGATCACCGTGATCGATCCCCAGGCCAAGTCCCTGGAAGGCGTGCTGCGGGTCCGGGCGCCCGAGATCGACGCCTGCGCCGAGTCCTTGTTCATCGAAGGCGAGATCAGCGGCCGCGCCGTGCACCCCGATCCCACCAAGATCGCCCGGGCCATCGCCGAAGCCGGCCCCCTCACCTTGGCCTACGTGTGCCTGGCGACCGACGTTGACGCCCTCTCGGCCGCGGCGATGCTGCAGTCGCTGCTGCGCTCCATCGACCTCGACCCGCCGCCGATCTTCGTGAGGGTCCGCGAGCTCGATACGATCGCCCCCGCCGGCGAGGGACGCCAGGGGCTGGACGCTCTGCGGCCGTTCGGGGACCTGGCCGCGATCCTGGCGGCGAGCGAGTTCCTTTCCGAGGCGCCCGACGCGGCCGCCCGCGCCTTCAACGAGGCCTACCGCACCTCGCTCACTCCCGAACAGCGGGCCGATCCGAACAATCGCTCGGCGCGGTCGTGGGACGCCCTCGACGAGACCTATCGGCAGGCCAACCGCGACGCGGTGGCGCACGTTCCCGCCAAGCTTGCGAGCGCCGGCGTCGACCCTGACCGTTGGCGGCGCGGCGGCGGGCTGCCACGTCTGGGGCCGGGCGAGCGGGTGTTCCGCAACGAGGCCGAGCTAGAGGCGCTTGCGGAGCTCGAACACGAGCGCTGGCTCTCCCAGCGGCGGATGGACGGCTGGCGCTGGTCCGACGGGCCGACCAAGAACGAGACGCGGCGGCTGCACCCCTCCCTGGTCCCCTACGACCAGCTCTCCGACGACGTGAAGGAATACGACCGGGTCTACGTCCGCCAGACCCAGGCGGCCTGCGGCGAAGGCGACTGAGTTCAGAACGGAACGGGCGCTTCCGATTCGACCCGCCGCGCCTTCGGACGGTGGCGGACCGCCGCCGGGCGCGCCGGCGCGGTCGCGTCATCCGACAGATTGGGCGCAGGCGCCTCGCTGTCGACGGCGGCCGGAGCGGTGAGGCTCGCCGGCGCGGTCGCTATGCCGGCAGCGGGCGCCGCCGCCGCGGGCGTTGCGGCGGCGGGCGCCGCCAGCGTCGGGGTCGCCGGTCTCGGGGCAGCCAGGGCGACGGCGGCCGGCGGCGGCTTCCTGGCCATCAGGGACGGCAGTAGCAGCGCCGCGACGCCCACCGCCAGCAGGACGACGGAGCTGATCGCCAGCAGCGCCAGGGGGGCCTTGCGGCGCTCGGACGCCGGGGGCGCGGCCGCGGGGGTCGCGGCCGCGGCAGGCCTGGCCGGCTGCGGGGGAGTCCGCGGGGGCGGCGCCCTGATGGCGGTCGGCGCCGCGGCGGGCGCCGCGCTTCGCGCCGCCGTCGCCCCGGCGTCCGTCGGCGCGCTCCTTGACGCCTCCTTGGCGGCCGGGGGGCCCGGCTCGGGCGCCTTCGGCGCCGGCGCCGGCGCGTCGAACGCGGTCACCGCAAGCTCTCTGACCGCCGCGGGCGCTTCCGCCCTGGCGGTGGCCGCCTCCCGCATCGCCGCCGGCGCCGCTGTTTGGGTTTCGACCACAGCGCGCGCAGGGCTTTGAGCCGGGGCCGGCGCCGCCGGGGCGGGGCCGGGCGCCCGGGCGACGGCAGGCTTCGCCGGCGCGCTTTCGCCAACCGGCTCGGGCGGCACCGCGCTGGCGATGCGCTCGCTGAGCTGGTTCATCGCCGTTTCCCAGTCGGCGAAGAAATCGATCCACTGCCGGGTCGCGAATTCGTAGGCGAAGGCGTCGTTCGGCGTGACGTCCTCGATCCTCAACGGGACCACGATCAGCTTGTGTTGGCTGGCGAGCGCCAGCTCCTTGGTCATTTCTTCCGAGTTGTTCGAGTTGCCGGTGAAAACGAGAAGCATCATCTTGGCGTTCCGGATGGCGCGCACGATCGCCACCTGGAAGTTCTCGCCCGGAAGGATGTCGCGGGCGGAAATCCAGCATTTGAAGCCGCGACTTTCCAGCGCCTTGCAAAGAGTCATCGCGACCTTCAGGTCGTGCGCCGCGAAACTGATGAAAATGCTCGCGCTCATGAACGATTCCGACTCGGACGCGGCAATGCCCCAGTCACTTAAACGGCAGCCCCTTCGGGCTTGCAAGCCGGAATTCCGCAGGGGCGCAGGCCGTGACGGAACGCCGCCGTGCGCCCATCGGCTTGACGGCGGCCGCCTGGTTGCGGGGCGTCCGAGCCGCTTGCGCGGCCAGCGCGCCCTCGCTAGTTATCCCGGCCTCGCTCTGAGGGCGCCTGGGAGAGGTGGCTGAGCGGTTGAAAGCACCGCACTCGAAATGCGGCATACTCGCAAGGGTATCGGGGGTTCGAATCCCCCCCTCTCCGCCACCGGCCGTTAAGGGTGCTGAAATCCCTAGGAAATTTCGTTCATTCGGCTTCTGGGGGACTAATGGCTGCGCGGGCCGCGCTACAGCTAGTGTCCGAGCCTTGGCCTCCCCCCGTCAGGAGGCTGCAAGGTAGGGTGTTACCGATGGCGGCGGCCAGGAACTGCTTTGCCTCGAGCACTTCGCACGTCAAATCCTTGCGGTCCTGCATAACCTCATTCCCTAAGCTCATCCTCCTGGCGGAACCGGAATGTCAGAAGCCACAGCCCAGCGATCAAGTGGTTCGCCCCCGACCTCTACGGCTTCGGGTCGCCGGCCCGGCGTAGTCTACCTCTTGACGGCATTTCCTGCCGGCCAGTCCGACGACGGAAACGACAAACTATCAGGGCGATGGGTACGTTAAGATTGCCTCTAAAGACGGCTGCGAATCCGGATCCGACAGCGATTCGGAACGTCAATGCCATTTTGGACCGAGGAAGTAACAACTTCGACCTGATTAGGCTGCTGGCCGCATCCGGTGTTATATTTGGCCATTCCTTCTATTTGTTTCCTACTGGCGGGTTTCGAGAGCCAGTTACCATCTTTGTTCGTAATAATTTTTCGGGTACGTTGGCCGTAGGCGCGTTTTTCTTTATTAGCGGGCTGCTGATCACTAGAAGTTTCGATATTTCGCGGCGCCCGCTCCGTTTCGCGTCGATGCGGATCGCTCGGATATTCCCGGGAGCAATCGCGTGTCTGTTCATCGTCACATACGTGATTGGGCCTATGGTAACTACTTTGCCGGTAAGTAGTTACATCCTCTCTTCCGAGGCGCGATGCTATTTTTGGCGGAACGCCAGTCTGTTTCTCTACGGACATGGCTGTACGTCGCTCCCGGGGGTCTTCATCGGGAATCGCATCGGCGCCACGCCGAATGGCTCGCTCTGGACTTTAGCGCCCGAGTTAGCGTGCTATGCCTACGTATTGCTTCTTGGATGGATGGGTCTCACGAAATCATCGCTATCGATTATCGTCACTGTCCTGTCGATATTGTTGTTGCACCATCTATCGCCGTCACTAGTCCCATATTTCTCGGACAATCATTATACCGACGTACTAAAAGTTGGGATGTTTTTCATAGCCGGCGTTATAACATATGCGCTCCGCTATGTCATAGTGATCAGGACTGGAATTTTTGTCGCGCTAATTGTAGCTGCGGCGGCGCTGCAAAAGACGCCGGTAGAAGAATACGCCCTATACGCGGCTCTATTTTATGGGGTATTGGTCGCCGCCGCTTCGTCACGCTTGAATCGCCTGACGCTTCCCGGAGATTATTCTTATGGGGTATACCTTTACGGTTACCCTATTCAACAAACCGTTCAGCATTTTTGGCCCGCGATAACGTCCTACGAAAGCAATTTGATCTGTCTGCCGGTGGCGCTGGTTGCTGGCTACCTTTCCTGGACCTTGATCGAACGGCCCGTGCTCGATGGCGCGCGAACCCTATCCAGCGGCAAGGAAGGTTCCATCTCATCTCTGTTCCGACGCCGTCAGTTTGTGCGCTTTCCACATTCTCGCCTGCCCTGAGGCGGGCTGCGCGGACTAGGCGCGACAGGCCTGGTCCTAGCGCCGCGGCCTCTGCGCGGGACCCGCCTCGCCCCAGCGCGTCGATGGCCCTCAGGAGCTCGGCGATCTGGATGGGCTTGGCGACCACGTGGTCCATGCCGCAAGCCAGGTATTCGGCCTTCTGGTGCTCCATGACTTGGCGGTCAGCGCCACGATCGGGGTTCGCGGGCGGCCGTCCGCCGTTCCAGGTCGCGGATCGCCCGGCTCGCAGCGGGGCCGTCCATGACCGGCATCTTCCCGCCCATGAGCTCCGACAGCTCCCGGCAGATGGCCAGGCCCAGGCCCTTGGCGCGCGCCACCGTCCGGAAACCCGCCGCCGCTCCTTCGACGGCGTCGGCCAGATCGAAGTCCAGGCGCCACACGCCCTGACACGCTCCGGACACATCGACGAAACGTCCATCGGCCATAGGGTGGCGGCCGGCGCTCCTCTCCTGGGCGCCGACACGAAGGCCCCGGACCTCCCTCAGTTCTCCGGGGCCTTCACTTCCCCGTCGGCGCCCGGAGCTCGGCGCGAGGAACCAGATGGGGCGGGTTGAAGCCTCGGCGGCCCTGGCCCAGGGCCCGGCCTCGGCGGCCCCAGCGAAGGCCCCGGAGGTTTGGCGTTATCCGGGGCCTTCTGGCCGCGTTGGCGGCGCCATGTGAACCGCCGCCGCCCCGACCGGGTCCAGCATCGCCGAAGCGCGCGGCGGCGCCATCACATTCGCCCGCCACGTGAGTTAGGGGAGCCGCCGCCGGCGGCTCCCCCGCGGGTCTTTTCATCGGGCGCGGGCCGTATCAAGGTGGCCTAGCCGGCGTCGCCCGCCGGCGACGTGAACGGAAAGATCGGAGGCCTCACGTGTCGCGCCCGCCGCCCGCAAGATCGCCGGCAATGCCCCCGGGACGAGGCGCGAAGGCCCTTCGCCGGCTGTTCCCTGCGGTCTTGCTCGGCCTCGCCGCGCAGCCGGCGCAGGCCGCGCCGCCCGAGTATTGGTTCGTGATCTCGACGACCGACGGGGCGCGCATCGACTATGTGGATGCGAAGTCGATCACCGATCTGGGCGCGGGCCAACGGTCCGCGTCGCTGGTGAGGGTTCACGAGGGTCCCGACGCCGCCGAGGCGCAGTCGGTGAAGTACGACAAGATGGTCTTCGCCTACAACTGTGCGAACCCGGGCTACCTCCTGAAGTCGATCGAGAGCTACTCCAGGGATGGCAAGCTGATCTCATCCTCTTCCCAATCGAACCTCGCCTGGTCCGAGTTGTCGACCAACGAAGTGATCTCGGCGGATCAGAAATTCGTATGTGGGGCGGTCTCGCAGCGCCCCAGGGGATCAGCGCCGATCAGGGACGATCCGGTCGCCAACGCCGACGCCGTCTACAGCGTCTTTACGCCGCACTAGGTCTCGCCGGCGCCGCGGCGTTTCCGGAGCCGCGCGTGAGGACCAGGACGTGCATGCCCGATTGGTCCGGCGCGTCCGCCACGACTCCCTGCGTGGGGGAGGATCGAACCTCCACGAGCGGCTGCGGCGACCAGCGCCCGCGGGCGGCGAACCGGCCTTGCGGACGAAACTGCGCCGCCGCGACGGTGGGCGGGCGGCCTGCCGGCGCCGCCGGGTCATCGCCCGGCAGGTAGAAGGGCGGCCACGCTTGG
>Ga0213876_10000080_pt1 | contig 109125 bp, 109 predicted proteins | sample BarmaccomBMRX_R9_FD_160113 | JGI IMG/M metagenome (GOLD analysis project Ga0213876, IMG submission 160113) | Root-associated microbial communities from Barbacenia macrantha in rupestrian grasslands, the National Park of Serra do Cipo, Brazil - RX_R9 | ecosystem: Host-associated > Plants >... | reverse complement strand
CGCAGATCGTCTACGTCTCCGCGACGCCCGGTCCGTTCGAGATGGAAAAGACCGGCGGACTTTTCGCGGAGCAGGTCATCCGGCCGACGGGACTGCTCGATCCGAACATCATCATCAAGCCGGTGAAAGGCCAGGTCGACGATCTGATCGGCGTCATCAAGGAGCGCATCGCCAAAAGTGAGCGCGTGATGGTGACGACCCTGACGAAACGGATGGCCGAGGATTTGACCCGGTACCTGATGGAGCTCGGCATCAAGGTCAACTACCTGCACTCGGATGTCGAGACGCTGGAGCGCATCGCTATCATCCGCGACTTTCGGGTGGGGACGTACGACGTACTGGTCGGCATCAACCTGTTGCGCGAAGGGCTCGACATCCCGGAGTGCTCGTGCGTGGCCATCCTTGACGCGGACAAGGAAGGATTTCTCCGTTCGCAGACCTCGCTGATCCAGACCATCGGCCGATGTGCGCGCAATCTCGAAGGCGTGGCGATTCTGTACGCGGACAAGATGACCGACTCGATCAAGTTCGCGGTCGCCGAAACGAACCGCCGCCGCGCGATCCAGCAGGCGTACAACGAGGAGCACGGAATCGAGCCGGCCTCGATCATCAAGGCGATCGACAGCGATCTGGTGAAGATGGCCAACCTCGATTACTTCGAGGTGCCGGGCGGTCCATCGTCGAAAGCACGCCTCGACCTGACGGACGGCGAGGATCTCGACAAAGCGATCGCGCGGCTGACGAAAGAGATGAAGGACGCGGCGAAGAATCTCGATTTCGAGAAGGCGGCGGAGATTCGCGACAAGCTGCGCGAGTTGAAAGAGATTCGGATCTTCGTGTGAGAGAGTTTTTAACCACAGAGGCACAGAGGACACCGAGTTCAACCTCTGTGCTCTCTGTGCCTCTGTGGTGATATCAATCTCCGATGGAGAAGGTCGCCATCGTCGGGCCCGTGTTCCCGTTCCGCGCCGGCATCGCGTATTGCACGACGCGGCTGGCCGAGGAGCTTGGGGCGGATGTCGTCTCCTTCTCGCGGCAGTTTCCGAAGCGCTTCTATCCCGGCGGCGATGACATCGATCCGACGCTGCCGCGCGCCAAGGGCGACTTCATCATCGACGTGATCAATCCGCTGACCTGGCTGCGCGCCGGCTGGCGGCTGCGGCGCTACGACGCGGTGATTTTCGTCTGGTGGGTGTGGCTCTTCGCGCCGGCGTATCTGACGATGATCGCGCTGCTGCGGCGGCGCACGCGCGTGATCCTGCAATGCCACAACGTCGGCGACAAGGAGCCGGCGCCGTGGAAGCGCTGGCTGACCAATCGCGTCCTGCGCCGCGGCGACGCGCTGGTCGTTCATGCGCAGTCGGAAGCGCGCGAAGCGTGGACGCGATCCGGCGGCCGGCAAGTCGTGAAGACGTTCCTGCCTGTACACGAGCTCGGCGGCGCGATTCCGTCGCGCGCCGAGGCTCGTACAACGCTTGGAATCGCTGCTCCAAACGTCGCGCTCTTCTTTGGTCACGTCCGTCCGTTCAAAGGACTCGACATCGCGTTACGTGCTTGGCGTGAACTGAAAACCGACGTGCTGCTGGTCGTGGCAGGGGAGGCGTGGTGGGAGAAGGCGGACGAGTATCGACAGCTCGCGGAGTTTGTGGAGGACCACGTCCGCTTCGATTTCCGCTTCATCCCCGACTCCGAGATCGCCACATTTTTCGCCGCCTCCGACGTCGTCCTCGCGCCGTATCGCATCGAAGCGCAGAGTGGCGTCGCGCTCACTGCGTTTCATTTCGCGCGGCCGGTCATCGCAACGACGGTCGGAGGATTGCCGGAGATCATCGACGGCAGCAACGGCATCCTCATTCCCCCCGAGGATCCGTCCGCACTCGCGCGCGCGGTGGATGAGTTCTTCACCACGCGCGACCGCGCTGCGATGGAACGCGCCGCCGCGGCCTCGGCGCGCCGCTACTCCTGGCCGGAATACGCTGCTGTGTTTGCGGCCTTACTGGACCGTCGATGAAACTCAACCCCAGCCGCATCAAAGTCGGCCTCGAGCTGACGTCCAAGTGCAATCTCCGCTGCGGCATGTGCCCGCTGCCGGTGCTGCGCCGCCCGTACGAGGACATGGAGTGGCCGATGGTGGAGAAAGCCGAGCGCGAGATTCACGGCGCCGGGCTGAAACTCAAATGGCTGCACGAGATGGGCGAGCCGCTGCTCTACGCGCGCATCGACGATGCCATCCGTCTTTTCCCCGAAGCCAGTTTGTCGACGAATGGTCTCGTGCTGACCGAAGAGATCGGTGCGAAGCTGCTGGCCTCGCCGCTGAAACGCATCCGCATCTGCGTCGACTCGATCAACCCCGAGGTCTACCCGCAGCTGCGAACGGGCGGCGATTTCGACAAGCTGGTCGTGCTCACGCGCGCGTTTCTCGAACAGGCCAAAGGTCATCCGATCCGCATCGAGATCCAGAAGATGCGCTCGCGGCTCACCCTGACCGAGACCGTCGACGACTTCCGGAATCTCTTCGACCTCAAGCAATACAAAAACGCACGCGTCATCGAGAAGACGTGCGAGGCGCTCGACGTCAACGAAGAGACCGACCTCCACGGCAAGTTCTACGGCTGCGTGCAGGGCGCGTTTTTCACGTGGGTGGTGATCTTCGCGGACGGCCGCGTGACGCACTGCTGCTACGACGCGCACGGCGATCAGGTCCTCGGCGATCTGAAGACGCAGACGCTGAACGAGATCCTCGACGGGCCGCGTTTCGCGATGATGCAGGACGCTTTCGCGCGCCGCGATTTCACGAACCTTCCGCGCTGCGCGGAGTGCTTCAAACACGGCGGCGAATCGAACGCATTCAACGACGTCCTGACGCGCGTTCAGAACCTGCCCGGCGTCGCGAAGGACGTCGTGCGCAAAGTGATCGACGTGCGGTACCGCACGTGATCCATATCCTCAACATCACCTTCGGCTTCATCCCCACGCTGATCCTCGGCGCGAGTATCGCCGCCGGAGTGGACGATGACCGTCACCATCGCAGGATTTTTGTCCTCGTTTATGGTCTCTGGTCGATCACTCTGGCCATGTGGAACTGGATGCGATCGGCCCCTGCTGCATGGATAGCCCTCTGGAGCATTGCAGGGTTGATCGCCCTCGGCATGCCGGTTGCGTTGCGGTCGCTTCGCCGGCACCCGCGGAGGAACTCATGAATCGACGTACTGCAATCGTTTTCGTTAGCTGTTCTCTCCTCATCAGCGCATGCGCGACGCATGCGCGCACGTCGACGCCCGTCGCCGTGAAAATCACGTCCGACACCGCCACGGACAACTTCGTGAAGCAGGTCCGGGACACCACGATCAACGTGATCGCGGAACAGGTCCCGAACGCGCGTCCGATGACAATCAATGTGAAGCTCGATGTGACCGAGAAGAGGCAATCGACGCCGAGCATGGGCGGGGGACTGCACACGGTCAATGAGCAGCGGGCGGTGCCGAGTCTCAGCCGCGATCCTTATAACGACGTCCCTGTCCCGACGGTACCGGTCAACAATTCCGTCTTTCAAACCACAACGACACAACAGATCACCGGCTACCGCGTCGCCTACACGATCAGCGATGCGGCCGGTCAAGTGGTGGAATCGAATGAGCTGACGCTCGATAACGGACGCCTCGTCGACGCCAAAGCCGGTGCGCCACTGAAAGCGCGATATGGGCTGGTCGGCGACACGGCCATGTTCCTCGCGTCGCGCGTGAAGACGCTCGATCAATGAAGCGCGGCGGCGCTCATTAAGAAAGGGAAATCATGGCCCGACACGCAGCTCTATTTGCGGCCCTTGGCTTTCTGCTCATCAGCGGATGTGCGACGACACCAGCCCGTAGGTCCACGCCTGTCGCTATCACGGTCACGTCAGACCCTGGCAACAACCTCTACGAGCTGTGGTTTCGCGATACCACTCTTGATGCAATCGCGAAGCAGGTTCCTAACGCGCATCCGATGACGATCAACGTGAAGCTGGACATCGCCTCACGCTTCAAGGAGACGCCGACGGTCATTTCTTCGGAGCCTGCGCGGGCTGAGCAAGGACAGGCGGCGCCAGAGTTCAATTTTCGAAGCCCAACCTCAGAACAGATCACCAGCTACCGCGTCGTCTACACGATCAGCGATGCCGCCGGTCAAGTCGTCGAATCGAATCAGTTAACGCTCGACAACGGACACCTCGTCGACGCCAGAGCCGGTGCGCGCTTGAAAGAGCGCTATGGGCCGGTCGGCGACACGGCCATGTTCCTCGCGTCGCGCGTGAAGACGCTCGATCAATGAAACGTTTTCTGTTGGTTGCGTTGACGCTTCTGCCTGTGATCGCTACCGCGGCGGCGCGGGTGTCACCGAAGGATCTCGCTGCAATCCGCGCCGTCCTCGACGCGCAGGCCGCGGCCTGGAACCGCGGCGACATCGACGCCTACATGGCCGGCTACGCCCAAAGCGACGACACGATGTTCGTCGGAACGGACGTGACGCGCGGCTGGACGAAAGTCCGCGATCGCTACAAAGCGAAATACGACTCCCGCGCGAAGATGGGCACGCTCGTCTTCTCCGATCTCGATCTCCGCCCGGCCGGCATCGACGACGTCGTCGTCACCGGCGCCTGGAAACTGACGCGCGACGCCGACACGCCGCACGGCCGCTTCACACTGATTTTTCACCGGCGACCGGAAGGGTGGCGGATCGTGTACGACCATTCGTCGTAGGTTCATCCCCAAAGGCTTTCACCACAAAGACACAAAGGTCACAAAGAAGATCTCTTTGTGCTCTTTGTGTCTTTGTGGTGAAACGCCTTTTTACCGGAACGACACCGGAATGTCGTCCATGGTCAGCACGCCCGGCCGCGCGCTGACTACGCGCGGGATCGAATTCACGACCATCGCTGCGGTGGCGCGATCACCGTGGATTCCGCCTTTGATTTCCATCTCCACGTTCGGGACGCCATGCACGATCACGCGGTCCGCAGCGACATCCTCGGCGCCGACGTACATGCGCAGTTCGAGACTCACGTTGATCCTGCCTTTGCCGTAGATCGTTTGATGCACGCCGGCCACCTGTCCCGGCGCGCAGGTCAGGTACTGCGTCTTCACCTCTTTATTGGCAATGATCGGCTCGATCTTCTCGTCACTCACGGAGTCGAACTCGACGCCGAGTCCGTTCCCGACCATCATCAGCGACTCGCGCAGACCCATGTGTTTGATTTTGCCGGCATCGACGGCGGCCCGAAACTCGTCCGGAGTCATGCCCGCGCCGACTTTGCGCTGCAGCGGTTCGCGCCGCGTCGAGGCGTTCTGGATGCGGATGATTTCGACTGCATCGATGTGCTGGCAGACTGAGGTCACCGTCAACGGCAGTTTGTCCATGACGAAGCCGGGATTGACGCCGGTGCCGAGGAGCGTGACGTTCTTCGCGCGCGCGACCTGCTGCAACTCTTCGCGAATCTGGTGATCGAGCGGAAACGAGAGTTCCTCGCACGTCGACACCACGTGGCAGCCGCGATCGAGCAGATCCTTGAGCTGGCCGGAAACGTCGCGCAGCCGTGAACCGGTGGAGTGGCAGACCACGTTCGGATGTCCCGTCAGCTCGCGCGTGACCTTGACGCCGACTTCGCGATCGAGCCCGATCACTTCGCCGAGGTCTTTGCCGATCTTGTTCGGATCGACGTCGACGGCGGCCACGATCTTCAGCCATGGTTTGGTCAGCAGCAGCCGGGCGATCTCCGCGCCGATCGGCCCGATTCCGTACTGCGCCACTGTGATCGGTTGAACAGGATTCATGAGCACCTCATCCGCAAAAGTGGCGCGCATTGTAGTGCGTTCGCGCGGCGGTGGAAGTCGTTCAAACCATCCGGTCGAGCACTTCGCGCGGAACGCGCGCGCGAAGGTGTGGATACGTCTCGATGAGTCGTCCGATATCCGCGAGATCCTTCTGGCGCTTGCTTCCGCGACGCTGTTCGTCGAGAAATGCCCAGAGCTTGCCCTGCAGGACATCCTCGACAGCAGCGACCTGCAACGTGACGCCGAGAACCTCGCGCGGCGTCGCGCGCGGGACGAACGCGGCATAGCGAGGGTCGGTCTGAATCTGCACGCGAAGCTGCGAGCCGGACGCGTTGACGTTGAGACTGTGCGGAAATTGTTCGACGTGAAAACGCTCTGAGAGGAGCCGTTCGACGCGGTCGAGATCGTCCGTCGCGACCGCGACGTCAAGATCGAGGCTGACCAGCGGCTCCGCATACGCATTCACGCCCTGGCCGCCGATCACCGCGTAGCGAATTCGATTCTGGACGAGCAGATCGAGAAATTCGTCGAGGAAATCGCTGCGATCCTGCGTCACGGCTTTCCAGTATGCGAGCGCCTGCACCGATTCATCTTACGCCGCGCGCGTGACCGGCAGCTTCAGCACCATGCTCGTGCCGACGCCTTCGATCGAGGCCACCGTTACCTCGCCGCCGTGGGCTTCCACGACCTGCTTGACGATGTACAGGCCGAGGCCGGTGCCGCCGCCGCCGCGGAGGGACTTATTGCCGGACTGCTTGTACTTGTCCCAGATCTGCTGCAGCTCGACCGCTTTGATGCCCATGCCGCTGTCGGTCACGGTGATCACAATCGCCTCGGGGAGATCGCCGTTGCGGATGATCTGGGCGCCGACCGAGATCAGCCCCTTTTTCGGCGTGAACTTCAGCGAGTTCGAGATCAGGTTGATGACCGCCTGCGTCAGTTTCTCGACGCTGCCGATGATCTGCGGGACGTCGCGGCCGTGCGCGGAGAGGAGGAAGACTTCGTCGCGCGAGGCCACGCTCTGCAGGCTGCGCACGGCGCGTTTGAGGAGGCCGGCGATGCGCACCGGCTCCTGCTCGACGGCGAAGCTGCCCGACTGGATCTTGGAGAAGTCCATGATCTCGTTGATCAGGCTCATCATCCGTTCCGACTCGCGCTGGGCCTCGGTCAATAAATCGAGGTGGAGCGCGTCCATCTTCGACGTTTCCTGCGAGAGGACGAACTCGAGCGTTCCCTGGATTCCGGACAGCGGTCCGCGAAGGTCGTGGACGATCTGCGCGGTAAAATCGGACTTGGCCTGCTCCGCCTCGCGCTGCCGCGTCACATCCTCGAACCAGAGCGCGACGGCGGGAACGGTGTAGTCGTCGGCCTGCATGATTTTGTCGACGCGATAGGTACGGCCTTCGATGTCGACGTCGAGCGAGCGGTGTGCGTCGGCATCGTGGAAGAAGCCCTGCAGCCATCCACGCTCGCCGGCCACTGTGCGCGCGGCTTGCGTCAACCAGTCTTTCGCGTCGGAGCCGAACGTTGTGGCGAAGGCGTCATTGCGCCATTCCACTCCGCCATGTTCGTTGACGATCGCGATCGGCGTTTTCAGATGCTTGGCGATGACGTAGTTTTCGTTTGGATTCATTGCGGCACCGTGATGGCGCGTTCGTGTTGCAGCTTGGCGAGCGTGAAGAGCGTCGTGAACTGATCGAAGGGGCTGAGGATCAGCAGTTTCTGCAGATCGAGGCGGCCGTCGATGAGCGACATCAGGTAGCCCTCCTGCGCGGTGAGATTGAAGCGGTCGAAGTTCGAGAGAAACTCGGCGGTCAGCTTGGGCACCGAGCGCATTCCTTTCGGATGGGCGAGGAAGTCGCGGACGATCGTGTTGCGCAGGATTTCCGTGTAGCCGCGCAGCGAGAGATCGTCCGGATACGCGGCGCGCGCTTCGACGAGTTTCAGATACGTGTGCCACGCGCCGTGCTGCGCGATCGAATCCGCCACACGACGGCTCCAATCGGCGGTTGCCGGAGCAGCTGGAGAGGGAGCGGAAGACATTGCGGGCATTCTATTCTGGCGGAGGCGCAGACCCGAGTGACTGAGCTGCGTCAACTGCGGATAAACTCTTAGAGTGTCCGCGCGCCGCAAATCCCGGCTGATCCTCATCGGCATCGCCATCATCCTCGGCATCCCGGGGGGCTTCGTGCTCGCGCACGCCATCCGCGTCCCGCTGGTGAAATCGCTGGAGAACTATCAGCCGGCCATCATCACGCGCATCTATGACCGCAACGGGATCGGATTCGCCGAGTACTCGATCCAGAAGCGGATCGTGGTCGCGAAACGTGACATGGCGCCGGCGTTGGTGCAGGCGGTCGTTGCCACCGAGGACGCCGATTTCTATCACCACGGCGGAATCAATCCGAAGGCGATCTTTCGCGCGGCGTTGAAGGACATCATCGCCCGCAAGAAAGTGGAAGGCGCGTCGACGCTGACGCAGCAACTCGCGAAACAGGTCTTCCTCACGCCGGCGAAGGATTTCCGTCGCAAGATCAACGAAGCCTTTCTTGCGGTCGACATCGAGAAGAACTTCACGAAAGATCAGATTTTCGAGCTGTATGCGAATCAGGTTTACCTCGGCCACGGCGCATACGGCGTGGAGGCGGCCTCGCGGCTCTATTTCGGGAAGCACGCGAAGGATCTGACCGTCCCCGAAGCGGCGCTGATCGCGGGATTGATTCGCGCGCCGATGTACTACAGCCCCATCACGCACATGGATCACGCCACGGCGCGCCGCAATCACGTGCTGCGGCGGATGTACGAGGAGCATTACGTTAACAAGCAGCAGTTCCAGCAGGCGCTCAATGCCCCGATCGTCCTCGGCACGTACAAAGAGGAAGCGCCGCGCGTGGGCGCTTACTTCTCCGAGGAGATTCGGCAGTACATCGAACGAAGCGACAAGTTCGGCGTCGAGAATCTCTACCAGCGCGGACTGAAGGTCTATTCGACGCTCGACTTACGCATGCAGATCGCTTCGGAGACCGCACTGCAACGCGGATTGCGCCGATGGGACCGGCGCCGAGGATTTCGAAAGCCGGCGCGGAATCTCGTGACCGAGGGGATCGATCCGAGTGCGTACAAAGATGCGAGCTGGTCGAACGACGCGTACGTTGCCGACAAGCTCTATCCGGCAGTGGTCATGGCCGTCGACAAGAACGGCGTCACGGCGCGTGTTGGCAAAGACTCGATGACTCTGCCCGCCGCATCGTTTGCGTGGACGCAACACAAGACGATGGAGGGGACGCTCAAGACCGGCGACATCATCCACATCCGTCTCGACGAAGACACGAAGACCCACGCGAAGAAGTGGATGCTCGATCAGCTGCCGCAGGTGCAGGGCGCGGTGGTCATCCTCGACGTGAAGACGGGCGAAGTGCGCGCGCTCGTCGGCGGCTACGACTTCCAGATGTCGAAGTTCAACCGGGCCATTCAGTCACGCCGCCAAACAGGATCGTCGTTCAAGCCGTTCGTTTACGGTGCGGCATTCGAGAAGGGTCTGACGCCGGCGGATACGGTCTTCGATGAGCCGGTGGCCATTCCGGTCGGCAATCAGATTTACTCACCGAAGAATTACTACGGCAAGTACGCGGGCATCGTGACGATCCAACGCGCGCTGGAGCTGTCGATCAACGTGCCGGCGGTGAAGACGTGGATGATGGTCGGCGCGAATCACGTGGTCGATTTTGCGAAGCGCTGCGGCATCACCTCGGACATCCCGCGCTATCCGTCCACGGCCCTCGGCGCGGCGGGCGTGTCGCCGATCGAGATGGCCGGCGCGTACAACGTGTTCGCGAATCAGGGCGTCTACGTGAAGCCGCGCATGGTTCGCAAGATCGTCGACCAGACCGACCGCGTACTGGAGGAGCAACTGCCGGAGTTGTCCGAGGCCACGCAGGCGCAGGTGGCGTTCGAGCTGGCGCACGTGATGCGCGGCACGATCGATCGCGGCACCGGTTACGAGGCGCACATCCTGCCGCCGCCGCTGGCTGGAAAAACGGGGACGACCAACTCCTACACCGACGCCTGGTTTCTCGGCTTTTCGCCGGAGTACACGATCGCCGTGTGGACCGGTTACGACGATCCGAGCCGCTCCCTCGGCGGCGGCGCAACCGGCGCCGAGGTGGCGCTCCCGATCTGGATCGACATCGTGAAGCAACTCGACGCGCAGAAACTCCGCACGCCGCGTCCGGAGTTCGATATCCCGCCCGGCATCGTGATGGCGCCGATGGATCTGAAGAGCGGACGCCGCGGCATCGGTCCGTGCGAGCGCGTGATCACCGAGGCGTTCATCGCGGGGCAGGAGCCTGACAAGGATTGCAGCGGCGCGACCGTCGCGGTGAGCAAGCTGCCGTACTACCTGCAGAAGCCGTTCTATCAGCCAAAAGAGCTCGAGCCAACGCAGGCCGCGCAGGACGCCTCCGCACGTTCCGGCGAAGGCGCGGAGTCTCCCGCACCGAACGTCGATGAAGGACCGAAGACGGTGGCGCCCCCGCCGACGACGACTGCACCTCCGGCGACGACCACCGCACCGCCACCGCCCTAGTCGATCTGTTATTGTGGCGCCGGTCCAACAACCGATGTCCCCTCTCCTCCCGCCGCGCCCTCTTCGCACGCGATGAAGTCGCTTGTCATTGCGCCGCGTTTCCCCTGGCCGCCGTACACGGGCGACAGGCTGCGGGCATCGAGTTGGGTTTCCGCGCTTGGGAGCAGCGGCGATGTGGCGTTGGTATCGCCGCGCGGAGCGATTCCGGCGAATGTCCCCGCGCTCCGCTTTTACGGCGCGCGATCGTCCCTACTTCGCGGCATTCGCGGCACGATGACCGCGATCAGCGAACGCCTTCCGGCGCAATGCCTGCTCGCTGCGCCTTACGACTGGCAACGCGCGATCGCCGATGCGCGACGAGAGCTCGGGCCGTTCGACGTCACGATTGTCTTGCTCTCGCGCATGCATCCGTGGGTGCGCCAGTCGCTCGAAGGGCGCACGATCCTCGACGCCGTCGATTCCCTTCGGCGCAGCGCCGGTGAACGGCGGAAAGCCGCGTCGCCATTCGCGCGCTGGCTCTGGAACATCGAGGAACGCCGCATGGCGCGCATGGAACACGAAGTGTCGCGCACGTACGGACAGGTGGTCGTGGTCAGCGACGACGAGACCGCGGAGTTCGACGACGCGGTAGCCGTTACGATCGGCGTCGCGGCGAAACCGCTGGATGATGCCGCGCGCGGCTACGACTTCGGTTTCTGGGGCCGCCTGCCGTACTTCGCGAACGCCGATGCCGCCGCGTGGCTGCTCGACGAGATCTGGCCGGCCATCCGCGCGCTGCATCCATCGGCGACGTTGATCATCGGCGGCGCGGAAGCATCGCGCGGGCTGCGCAACGACGCTCGCCGCAGCGGCGTCACGCTCGTTTCGCCGGTGGAGGACATGCCGTCGTTCGCCCGCAACATCCGCGTGGCGCTGATGCCGTTGCGCTACGGGAGCGGGCAGGCTACGAAGGTCCTCGAAGCGGCCGAAGCGGGATGCGCGATCGTCGGTAGCCCGACGGCGTTGCGCGGACTCGGCGCGCTGGCGCCGCACGCACGCATCGAGTCGTCCGCATCGGGATTCGCGAGCGCCGCGGTCGATCTCCTGACCGATGCCGATGCGCGCGCGCGCATGACCGCACGGCTGCGCGATGCGATCGCCACGCACTACGACCGTGCCACCGCGCTTCGGCGCCTTTCCGCCATCGCGGCTGCGGAGGTTGCATGATCCGCCCAGGTTCGCGCGAACGTTCCTTCCGGACGGCCATTTTACTGATCGGCGATTTTTCCGTGGCGTGGCTCTCCCTGACGATCGCGGTCTATTTCCGGCGCCTGGTGCCGATGACGTTCACGCGTTCGCTACTCGCGCCGGACAGCCTGCCCCTGGACCTCGCCGTCATCTCACTCTTCACGATCGCATTTCTCGGCGCACTCGGGCTGGCCGGGTTCTACCGTCGCCGCATCATGTTGCGCGCGCGGCCGGTGCTTCTCGTCGCGTTACTGATTCAAATCGCGGCGGTGACGGTGGGCGCGACGCTGCTCGAGCAGCCGCTGCCTCGCACCGTCCTCTTCGCCGTCCCGCTGCTGGAAGCGCTGTTGTTTCCGTTGTGGCGTTCGATCCAGTACACGATGTGGCCGCTGCGGCTGCGCGACACGATCCTCGTCGGCGATCCGGCCGAGATCGCCGCGGCTCTGGCAGTGCTCGAAACGGACCGCGATCGTCGTGTGCGGGTGATCGGTTACGCCGGCTCCGGTGACGCCGGCGTTGACGTGCCCTGGCTCGGTCCACTCACGGATGGGGACGTTCGCACTGCCGTCCGCGATGTCGAGGAAGTGATCTGCGTCTGGTCCGAAGCCGCACCGAGCGGCCGGCTGGAACTGCTGCGCATTCGCGGGCCGCGCGGCTATCTCCTGCTCGCGTCATCCGCGGACGCGCTGCTCGTCTCCTCGGTTCTCGGATGGATGGGCGACGAGCCGCTGATCGAAGTGATGATCGGCTGCGGCTTCGGCGTCCGCGCGATCGTTAAAAGAAGCATCGACATCGCGGTGACGCTCGTTCTTGCGATCGTGACGCTGCCGTTGTGGGTCGTCATCGCAATCGCCATCTGGCTCGACGACCGCGGTCCCATCCTCCACCGTCAGATGCGCCTCGGCCTCGGCGGGATTCCGTTCGCGATGTGGAAGTTCCGTTCGATGCGCGTTTCGTCCGGCGTGTCGGACAGCGAACGCGTGACGCGCGTCGGCGCGGTGTTGCGCCGCTATCGCATCGATGAACTGCCGCAGTTGCTCAATGTCATTGCCGGCGACATGAGCCTGGTCGGTCCCCGCCCCGAACGTCCGGAGATCGCCGAACGCATCCTCGAAGAAGTCCCCGACTTCGATCTGCGCTGCATCATTCGTCCGGGCATGGCCGGCCTGGCGCAGATCCTCGTCGAATACGACTCGCGTCCCGCCGTGAAACTTCGCTACGACCTGACGTACATGTGCTCGTGGTCGCTGTGGTTGGACGTGCGTCTGCTGTTCCGCAGCGTCGCCGCAGCGCTATCCGGCAGTGGCATGTAGTCAAACGATCGTTCGATACAACTCGATGTGTGCGCGCGCGGCATCAATCGGCGTGGCGATGTCGTGAGGTGGCGTGGCGGTGATGCTGCCGGCCAGCCACTGATTCACGATCGCTGCTAATCCATCGGCACCACTTTCCAGCGGCGCGAGCCAGCCGCCGCCATGCGCGCGAATCCGTTCGGCTTGTGCGCCGAGGTCGAATGCAGCGACCGCGGCGCCGGCTAGCCACGCTTCGGAAATCACGAGGCAATGCGCTTCCGGCCAGATCGAGGGAACGATGACGAGGCCGATGCCGTGCTTTTGCAGCAGTGAAGGAAGCTCGCCTCCGCGGTAGTAGCCATGGACCGTGACGTTGGGCCGGCTGCGCAGATCGCGCAGCACGTCCTCATCGCCGCCGCCGAAGATGTGCAACGCTGCGCCGGTCCGCTGTGCCAGTTCCCCGAGCAAGTGCGCACCTTTGTGGCGCTTCGCGCTGCCCGCGTACGCGATCGCGCGTCCGGGCGCCGCGCCGCGAAGGTCGCGACTGCAAACGGCCGGCTCGATCACAACTCCGGCCAACTTCGGCATCGAGAAAATCTGGCGATGTTGATCGAGCAGAAACTGCGACGGAAAAATCACATGCATCGCTGAGGTGAGGATGTGCTGCGCCAGCGCGCGATGATCGCGCTGTGCGTTCTGTACGACTGGCCATGTTTGACTGAGACAGCGATGGCAGCGGTCGAAATCGCGGGAGTAGAAGCAGAACGTGTCGCCCGGTTCCTCGATGAGGTGCGGTCGCTGGCAGAACAGCGAAAAATCGTGAACGCTGACGATGACGTCGAAGCCGTCTTCGATGAGTCGCAAGACCTCCGCAAACGGCACGCCGTGCATTCCTTCGAAGTGGATCGTGCGCGCACCGGTGATGGCGATCGCGTCGCGAATCGCAGTCTCGATCTGCGTCGAAACGCCGCGCGTATGACGGGAGGGTCGCGACAGATCGAGAATGCCCGGACTGACCACCGCCACGTTGCGAAAGTGACGTTCCTCGTCGAGCCGCGCCACGAGTTGCGCCTGCAGGCCACCGAGCCGCAGCGATGTTCCATCCGCGGCCACGTTGAGAATCGACGCCTGCGCATTGCCGGCGAACGTGCCGCGAAATCGAAATGCGGCGGCCTGCGCGGCTTCCGCAATCCGCTCGCGCGTCCGGCGAAGCGCGGAGCCAACTCCTTCGCCGCGGATGACACTTCCAATCGCGCGGATCACGATTTGCGGTGCCTCAGCACCGATTCATACACGGCCTCGATCTCTGCCGCATGGGCGTCGTTGCGTTTCGGCGGGTGGATGCGCGCCGCCCAGCGATCGATGACCTCCGGCTCCTCGACAATGCGCCGCAGAATGGAACGCAACGCATCGGCGTCGCCGGCCGGAAAAAATTCGCCGCCGTCGCCCGGCGCGAACATCTCTGACAGCGCTCCGCCCGCCGAGGCGATGACGGGAACGCCGCAGGTCAACGCCTCGCGCGCGGCCAGGCCGAAGGACTCCAGTCCGATCGACGGCACGAGCAGGACGTCCATCGATGCGTAAACCTGCGCTCTGTCCTCTTCGCGGAAGCGTCCTTCGAAAATGATCGCGGCGCCGTTGCCGCGCCGCGTTAAATCGGCGGCGTAGTCCGGAAATGCGCCCGCGTCGCCCCAGATGTGCAGTGAGGCCTGCGTGGAGTTCATCCCGCGCACTGCATCGACCGCGACATGCACACCTTTGTGCGGCGCGATCGAGCCGACGTAGCCGAATCGGATTGGCCGCATCGCGCGACTTCGCGGCGCGTTTGTCGTCACTCCGACTCCATACGGGATGACGTGAAAGGGCTTCGACGCATCGATCATCCCCGCGCGAACGTAGTCTTCGTGAATGGATTCGGAACCGGCCACGTACGCATCGGCAGAATCGATCGCATTGCGCGCAGCCGAGCGACGCGCCATGTGTAGCAGGCGATTCGTGATCGGCGACGGCGCGATCTTCGTCAACGTTACGCAGCGCGCGCACTTTTCGAAGCCTGGACCGCTGCAGCGATTTCCGTCGCGATCGTAGAGGTTGACGCGCGCGCAGAGGAACCACCAGTCCTGAATTTGCAGGACGATCGGGATGCCGAGGCGACGCGCGACGCGGGCGAGTGAAAAGGCGTGGCCTGCGAGGTGATGGATGTGCAGCAGGTCGGGTTGTTGCTGTTTCAGATAGCGTTCGAAATCGCGCTCGATCTGCCGGTCGCGGATGGCGTTGCGCCGAAATGGATTGCGCGCCGTGAAGTTGTTCGTCACCAGGCGCACGCGGATGCCGTCGTCGAGCAACTCCATCGCTTCGCCGTGCGCCCGCTCCGGATCGGAGGCGCGGACGTAGACCGAAACCTCGTTCGACGCCTGCTGTTGGCGCGCGAGCCAATATGCGTACAACTCCGTACCGGCCTGCTGAAACGGCGGCCAGCCATGGACGAGATGGACGATGCGTCGTTTGTGATCGGACCGCGGCGTGATCGCGGCGACGACTCGCGCGCGAACCTCCGCGAGCGGATCGCTCTTCATGAACACCGCGATCGTGGCCATGTAGCGGGGATGCCGTCGCCGCAATGTCGCCGCACCGCGGCGTTCCAGTCGCGTGTGCGACGCTCCGAAACTGCGATGACCGGCGTGGTAGATGAACGTCGACTCGTCTGCGACGTGAACCCATCCGCGGGCGAGTGCACGCATGCAAAAATCGTTTTCCTCGCCGTAGCCGAGTCCGAATTGCTGGGCGTCGAAAACGCCGATCTCGTCGATCAGCGCGCGGCGAATGTAAAGACAAACGCCGACGCCGGTTGGAATTCGCGGATAGCTGCGCTGCGAAACCTTTTCGACGACAGCCGCGAATGAGGCCGCATCGAAGCTGGTGGGCAGAAGGTTCTCCTCGAATGCGCGTGGTATCGAACAGAGCGTCGCGTGATTCGAAAGCGGTGTGACGGTTCCTACATCACCCGACGAATACGCCGCCTCGATCAGCTTCTCGATCCAGCGCGGCGTGACGATCGTGTCGCTGTTGAGCAGCACGACGTCCGAGGACGTTTCGCGCATGCCGTGATTGGCCGAGCCGGCGAAACCGAGTCGTTGCTCGTTGCGGAGAACGCGGAAATCGAAGCCGGCGATGACTGACTCAACATCGGCATCCTGCGGCCCATCGACGACCAGCGTGACGCGATGCCGCGTTTCGCGCGCGACACTTTCGAGGCACGCGCGAAGCTCCTTCGCAGCGCCGTACACCGGCACGATCACGTCGACCTCGGGCGGCGCCATCGCGCGCGGACGCCCGGCGCTGCGAGTCCAATCGATCGGACGGCGGGCGACGATCCGGCGAATGGAGTCGGGCAGCGGCACTGCCGCGATATTAGAACGGCGGATGAAGCCGCCAAAGCTCCGCGCCATCGTCGGCGTAGACGCGTTCGAACGACGGCTCGGCCGGAAGGCGCTGCCAGCCGGTCCGGCAGTGACGTCTGGAAATGAGCAGATAGCGGACATTCAACGGTTTCAGCGCGCGCGATAGATCGTCCGCATTCTTCGCGTTGCGGAAGACCGTTTCGTTCGCGAACGGCCCGATCACCTCGCCGAGGAAGTCTTTGCCGCCGTAGTAGTTCAACTGCTCCGCACCGCAAACGTAAATCCGGCCTGCGCTGCGCCGCTCCAGCGCGCGGAACTCGGGAATGTGTGCCTCCAGATACTGCCGGCGCTGCGTGGCATTGAGCGGCGGCGGACCTTGCCGCCAAAGTCGATAGCCGGCGTAGGCGAGGCCCGGTGCGATCGCGATGATCGACAGAGCCGTCAGCATTCTCTTCGACAACAACGGCGCGATCGTCATCGCCGCCGCAACGCTGACCAGCGGAAGCAGCGGCAGCAGGTAGCGCGAGTCCTGCGGCAGGAAGGTGAAGATGGCGATGTATCCGATGCAGACAATCGACAGAAACGCGGCGCGCCGGTTGCGCACCGCTGCGATGAACGTGATGAGCACCGCGATCGCGAACAGCGGCGAGTACGGCGGCTGGAGTCCGACCTGATCGCGGGCAAACGTCACGTTCCAGAACAGACGCAGAGTGCTCGATAGAGGATCGGTCGAAGAGGGCAACGCCATCGTCCACGCACTCGCACCGAACACCTTCGGCAGAAACGGGAAGAACGGGTTGCCGGTCAACGCAACGATGCGGGCGTACATCGGAAGCACGGCCAGTACGAATGTTCCTGCGAAGAGGGGGAGGTCGCGCCGGCGGTTGCCACCGAACAGCAGCACGTAGACGAATGCCGCCGCAGCGAAGTACCAGCCGAGGTACTTCACGCTGCAGGCGGTGCCGAGGAGGAATCCGGCCGCGGCAGGATGCCGGTCGAGGCAGTACGCACCGGCGGCGATGAAGAGCATCAGCGCGGCGTCGACGTAGGTGACCGTTCCGATCTGCATAACGATCGGATTGCCGAGGACGAGCGCGGCGGCGAGGATGCCGGCGGTCCGCTGCCTGGGCCACGCGATCACGATTCCAGCGAGGAGCAGCACCTCGGCTACCGCAACGAAGTGCGTGGCGGTGTCGCCGAAGAGGAGAAAGATGGGGACGCAGAGGGCTTCGTGAAGTTGGGGGAAGATCGGGAATCTCAGATTGGCGACCCAGTTGATGGTGCCGCTGGTCGCGATCGCTCGGACGAAGGGGAGGTGGTAGAGGGTTTCGTCGAAGGCGATCGGGGGGTAGAGGGCGAGTATTGCGAGCGGGATGAGGAGGACGGTTTCACGCGGAGGCGCGGAGTCGCGGAGAAAGGCAGAAACTCCTCCGCGTCTCCGCGTCTCCGCGTGAAAAAGAATTAGAGCGATCGCAGCGAATGCAGCGAGAACCCATGGCCGGAGCAGACCGCAGATCGCCAGCGCCACGAGCACTTGCCCGATCACCGCGAGCACGATCGTCAAACGAAGAGCCAAGCAGCGGATGATCGCACGCGGTAACGTTGGGGCTGTGATCGAGCTCTCCGTGGTCATCCCGACCTTCAACACCGCACAGATGACGCTGCGCTGTTGCCGCGCGGTGCTGGCGTCGCTGCCGCGTGATTCAGAGGTCATCGTGGCGGACGATGGATCGACCGACGGCACCGCGGAGTTGCTCGCGCGCGAGGCGCCCTCGGTGCGGGTCATCCGGCTCGAATCGAATCGCGGCTTTGCGCCGGCCGCGAATCGCGGCGTTGCCGCGTCGCGAGGAAAAATCATCCTGCTGCTCAACAGTGATGCGATCGTCGAGGGAGAGGCGCTGCGCGAAATCCTCATAGCGTTCGCCGCCGATCCGAAACTCGGCGTTGCCGGAGCGCGCCTACTCAATCCCGATCGCACGCCGCAGTGGAGCGGCGGCGCCGCGCCGACGATGGCGTGGATGATCGGCGTCGTCAGCGGCGCGGGACCTCTGGCGCGCTTCGTTCGCCGCCGCGGCTCGCGGATGCAGAGCGATGTCGATTGGGTCAGCGGCGCTGCGATGGCGTTCCGCCGGGAGGTGTGGGAGATCGCTGGGCCGCTGGATGAACGATTTCTCTTCTATTGCCAGGACATCGAATTCTGCGTTCGTGCGGGTGATGCGGGGTTCCGGGTTGCGATCCTTGATGCAATCCGCGTCGTGCATGCGATTGGGGGGACGGTTTCACGCGGAGGGGCGGAGAGGAGCGACGTGTTGCGGCATGATCCGGAGCGGTTGTGGGCGGATTTGCTGACGTGGGGAGGGAGGCGTTATGGGCGGCGGTGGATGTTTGTCGCGCGGAGTATCTTGACCATTGCGGCGGCCGTTCGTATCGGCGCACGGGCGATCCTTCGCCGCGACAACGCGCCATTCGTGCGCGCGATCAACGCGCTCCGTCACAGCGATTCGTAGAACGTCAGAAGGCCGGGCGCGAGTACATCATTGTCGTAGCGGCTGCGCACCGTCTCGCGCGCTGCGTTGCCGATTCGCGCCGCCGTCTTTGAATCGCGGAGCAGGAGCGCGACGGCATCCGCGAACGACGCGGCATCGTCCGCGATGAGGATGTCCCGTCCATGCTCGACATCGAGCCCGCCCGCGCCAAGTTTCGTGGCTACGACCGGCTTCGCCAGCGCCATCGCCTCGAGAACCTTGATCCGCATTCCGCCGCCGGCAAAAAGCGGCGCGATCATCACCGACATCGTGTTCATGAACGCAGTCGCGTCATCGACGGTCCCGCGAAAATCGACGGCGCTCATCCGCTGCCGCAGCCATTCCGGCACTCCACTTCCCGCAATCGACAGGCGCGCGTCGCCGGCCCGCTCGAGGACGCGTGGCCACAGCTCCCCGAGGATCCACTCCACTGCTTCCTGATTCGGACGAAAGTCGAGCGAGCCGATAAACCCAACGCTGTTCGGGATGGGCGCGTCGCGCGTCGGTCCGGACACGGCGACGCCGCACGGAACGACGTGCACCGGCCGGGTGGCGCCGAGGCGGCGGAAATCGTCGGCATCGTCCGCGGAGATCGGAACGATCGCGTCGCACGCATTGAGATGACGGACCTCGTATTTGCGCAACGACGATGCGATGCGCCGAATCGCAATACGGCGTAGTGGATTTCGTTCGAGTCGCGCCAGCCCTTCCCAGATGCGGAACTCCACATTCAGCGATCGGAGTACGACGCGCGCGTTGCTGTCACCTCGTACGACGCCGGCGTAGGGCAGCAGAAACGGGCTCTCGATCTGGACGACGTCGGGCACGAATCGTCGCAATGTTCTTCGTAACGCTTCCAGGAACTCATCCGAAAGGAATCGCGCCACGAGGAAGGGAATCCCAGTCGCAAACGCCGGCGCGATGATCCGCGAGGTATCGATGTCGATCACCTCCGTTGGAATCGGCGGTGTTGCCACCGCGCGATGCTTGCGCGGATTCAGCGACAGGATCTCGACGTCCGCTCCCGCGTCAACGAGCCCCTCCGCCAGCCGCGCCATCGCGATCCGTCCGCCATCGATCAGCGGCCACGGCAGCCGCGGCGTGAGGATGAGGATGCGCATGCGAACGCGCATGATAGGAGACACCCTGGTTCGTTTGCTGGATTTACTCGAGCATCATGATGCGTTAATCTTGATGCATGCGCACCACAGTCACGCTTGAAAACGATGTCGCCGTCCGGCTCAAGAGACTGCGAAAGAGCCGTCCTTTCAAGGACGTCGTGAACGATGCGTTGCGCGCAGGTCTCGATCAGATCGAGAGCAAGTCTTTCTCGAAGGCCCGGCGCTACGTCATCACTCCGGTGAAAGGCCGGCCTCTTCGGGCGAATCTCGACAATATTGCCGAGGTCATCGCCGAAGTCGAAGGGGACTCATACCGTTGATTCTGGTCGACTCGAATCTTCTCCTCTACGCGAAGTTTGAAGACGTACCTCAACATCGCCGCGCGAAGATCTGGGTTGAGGCGCAACTCAATGGATCGGCCAGAGTTGGGATTCCATGGCAGGCTTCGCTGGCTTTTCTTCGTCTGGCCACCAATGCGCGCGTCTTCGCACAACCGCTCACGATCGCGGCGGCGTGGAAGCAGATGATGGAGTGGCTCGATCACCCGAGGGTCTGGATTCCTGAGCCAACCGAAGAGCATGCGCCGGTTCTCCGCGATCTGCTCTTGGACGCGAACGTCACCGGGAATCTGATCGCCGATGCTCACCTTGCGGCGATCGCCATCGAACATGGGCTAACTGTCTGCAGCGCGGACTCGGACTTCGCGCGATTCGCCGGAGTTTCCTGGTTTAATCCGATCGCGGACGCGGCGCCACCTCGTCGTCCTCAATCGGGGCGGAGGCATCGCAAGCGTCCCAACTGATCCCCGCCTACGTGGCGCGCGTGAACAGCTGGCGCTGGCTGACCTGATAGGCGCGGGCGCGGATCATCTCGCGGATGTCGCGCGGCTTGGTGATGCCGTGCAGCATCGTCGTCGGAAAGGCTTTGTCGGAGGAGATCAGTGTCACGTTGCCGATGCCGAGGAGGCGTTCGGAGAAGGATTGGAAGAACTGCGTGTCGTCGATGTAGCGGAGATCGATTTCATTGAGGCTCTTCGACAGCATCCCGCGCTCGATCATCACGCGCTGATTCGTGATCGTGTAGATCGTGCTTTGCAGCCGCACCATCACGATCAGAAACGTGACGATCTGATAGAAGACGATGATCGCTGTGATCAGCCAGCCAAATTTCGTGATGCGGCCGGACGTCTCCAGATCGTTGGTCTGCGACGCGATGAAGCTCGCCGCGACCGGGATGAGGATCGCGGTGAGGATGATCAGGACGATCTTTCCGACGAGCACGCGCGCGGATGGCGATCCGCGCCACAGCGTTTCCTCCGTCACCGGGACGGCTGCCGCCGCGGAAGCGGCATAACTCGCCGGCGATGACGGACGTCCACAGTGCGGACACGCCGCGGCCATCGTGGAAACATCGCGTCCGCAGTCGGGGCAGGTGACGACAGGCATGGGCGGCGATTGTAGCGTGCGGCGTGCCGCTGCGATCCCAATCCGGCGTATCGTCCGCGGTATGGCTTTGTTCGACTCGTTGATTGCCTGGCTCGTCTCCGTCGTCGGCGTCGCCACCGGTGCCGCTTACATTCCGCAGGCGTTGCGGATCTGGAAGCGTCGAAGCTCGGACGACGTCTCCATCCTGACCTACGCTCTTTTCCTCGGCGGACAGATCATCTACCTCGTCTACGGAATCCGCATCCGTCAGTGGCCGCTGATCATCGGGATGAGCGCGAACATCATCGGAAGTGTCGCCGTGATCTTCAGCGCGCTGCGGTTTCGCGCTTCCACAATATCGGCGCCGCCTCATTCGTCTACAGCCTTAGATGAAGGACGCGAGCCTCGGGCCGATGGCGATCGAACAGGATGAGCGGATCGCCGATGTCGTAACGCGGGAGCAGTCGCGGCTTCGCGACTTCATCCGGCGTCGCGTTCCCGATCCGCGCGACGCCGAAGACGTTCTGCAGGACGTCTTCTACAAGCTGGTGGAGGCGAACCGGCTGCTGATGCCGATCGACCACGTCACCGGCTGGCTGTTTCGCGTTGCCCGCAATCGCATCACGGACCTCTTCCGGAAAAAGAAGCCGGAGAGTTTTCCTGAAGTCGATGACGACGAACTTCAGTTCGACGATCTGCTCCCGTCCGCCGACGCGGGCCCCGAGGCGCTCTACGCGCGCGGTGTGCTGCTCGATGAGCTCGACCTCGCACTCGATGAATTGCCCGGCGAGCAGCGCGAGGTCTTCGTCGCGCACGAACTGGAAGGACGCAGCTTCAAAGACATTGCTGCCGCAACCGGAGTGAACGTCAACACGCTGCTCTCTCGCAAACGCTACGCGGTGCTGCATCTCCGCGAGCGGCTTCATGACATCTACGACGAATTGATCAAAGGATGAGGTACCGAAAATGACAAGACGAAACCGAATGCTCCTCTTATCGCCCGTGGCAATTCTGGGGATGGCGCTGTTCGCCTTCATTGGTGGCGAAATCGTCTTCAAGCTTTGGAATTGGCTGATCCCACCTCTCTTCGGATGGCACGCGGTGACCTTCTGGCAAGCGCTCGGCCTGCTGGCGCTCTGCCGCATCCTGTTCGGCCGCCTCGGCGGTCAGGGCCTTGACTGGTCCGGCAACCGGCGCCGTTTCGAGGCACGCTGGAAAACCATGACTCCGGAGGAACACGACCGATTCCGCCAAGGCATCCTGGGCCGCTACGCTCCCAGCGATCCGAAGGAGGGATGACAACCTTCGATAGACTCCCGTCGCGATGCAGCCGTTCGTCACCATCCGCCAGGCGTCCGCGACGTATCCCGTTTACGTCGGACGCAATCTGCTTGATGACATTCGCTCGTTGATCCAGAGCCGAGGACGCATCTTCGTCATCACGTCGAGCGTGTTACGCGATCGTTTCGGTGAGCAGATCGCAGCGACGCTCGACGCGGACATCATCGCCATTGAAGAAGGGGAGGCGTACAAGACGCTGGAGACTGCGAACGAGGTCGTCACGCAACTCCTCGACCGCGGCGCGAAACGCGATTCGATGGCAGTCGTCGTCGGCGGCGGGATGGTCGGGGACACCGCGGGATTCGCAGCGTCGATCTTCTTGCGAGGCATCGATCTGGTTCACGTTCCCACCACGCTCCTCGCGCAAGTGGACAGCTCCCTCGGCGGAAAGCTCGCGGTCAATCATGCGAAGGGGAAGAACCTCATCGGCAGTTTCTATCCGCCGCGCGCGGTGATCTCGGATCTGGCCACGCTCGATTCGTTGCCGCGCCGCGAAGTGCTGAGCGGACTGTTCGAAGCGCTGAAGGGCGGCGTGATCGGCGATGCGTCGCTGTTCGAGTTGCTCGAATCGCCGCCGGACTTTGATGTCGAGCAAGTAGTGCGCAAGGCGATTCGGGTGAAAGCAGAGATCGTGTCCGCCGACGAAAAGGAAGCCGACCTGCGACGCCTGCTCAACTACGGCCACACCATCGCGCATGGCATCGAGGCCGCGCTCGATTACCGCGGCCTCACGCACGGCGAGGCAGTGGCGTGGGGGATGATCGCAGCGAACGCGATTGCGATCCGGCGCGGCGTTCTCGATCGCGCGATTGCCGACCGCATCGAGCGGGCCATCCGCGCCTGGAATCCGACGCCGCTGCCCGAGGGCATCGATCGCGGGGCCATCCTCGCAGCGACGGAGCACGACAAGAAGAACACCGGCAGCCAACGCGTGATGGTTTTTCCGCGCGCCATCGGACATTGCGAAGTCTTCAGCGATGTGAGCGAGGACGAGATCGCATACGGTGTCGATGTGCTGTTGTAGTCAGAGTGTTCCATCGCGCGCGAAGGCGCGCTCTGCAATCTTAGCCCGCGCTCAGCGCGGGGTTCGGAGGTGTTCGGGGGATGCGCGGCCGCGGAGGCGGCCGCTACAAAATCTCGCGCTGCCGGAACACTTTGTAGTGGCCGCCTCCGCGGCCACCAAATCGGCCACGTCCGTTTTCCCCGCGCCGAGCGCGGGGCTAAGTTTGCTACGCGCGCCGTCGCGCGCAACCGCTGGGAGACCCCGTCGCGACATTTCTCACGCCCCTCAAGACGCTGGCTCCGCAAACAACTCCGGCTGATCCTTCGCAGGCTCTTCTTCGTCATCCTCGTCGATGAAGTTCGACACGCCGATTCCTGCGAGCCGGTAGCGGCTCTGCGGAGGGAAATCGAAGCGCGTCAGGAGCTCGGCGCCGATTCGCGCCAGGTCGTCGCCGCTTGACGGAATCGACTCAGGCGTCAAACGCCGCGTGGCCGTTTTGAAATCGCCGGTGCGCAGTTTCACCGTCACCGTGCGGCCGACCAATTGCTTGGAGCTGAGCGCTTGCCACAGTTTCTGCGCTTCCTCGCGAATGTATGCGGTGACTTCGTCGAGCGTGATGTCCTTCGCGAACGTGTTCTCGCTCGACCACGACTTCCGTTTCTGCGACGCAACGACGGGCGACTCGTCGATGCCACGCGCCAGCTCCCACAGCCGCGTGCCCCATTTGCCGAAGCGCGCCACGAGCTGATCGACGGTGAACGAATGCAGGTCGCCGACCGTGGCGATCCCCATCTCCGTCAGGATTTTCTCGGTCGCCTTGCCGACGCCCGGGATCTTGCGCACGTTCAGCGGCATCAGAAATCGCTCGACCTGATGCGGCCGGATGACGAAACAGCCGTCCGGCTTTTTCCAGTCGCTGGCGATTTTCGCCAGGAACTTGTTCGGCGCCACGCCCGCCGAAGCGGTCAGCTGCGTTTCGGATTTGATCTCGCGCCGGATCGTCTCCGCCGTCTCGGTTGCCGTCGGGATTCCGGTCAACTCCTCGGTCACATCGAGGTACGCCTCATCGAGCGACAGCGGCTCGACGAGCGGCGTGTGCCGTTCGAAGATGTCGCGAATCTGCCGCGACACTTCGCGGTACTTGTCGAAGTTCGGGTGAATGAACTCCCCCTCGGGGCAGAGCCGTTTCGCGCGCGTGGCCGGCATCGCGGAGTGCACGCCGAACTTCCGCGCCTCGTACGACGCCGCGCAGACCACGCTCCGCTCGCCCGGCCAGCCGACGATGACCGGCCTGCCGCGCAGCTCGGGCCGGTCGCGCTGCTCGACGGACGCATAGAATGCATCCATATCGATATGAATGATTTTTCGCATGTGACGACGCCCGCGTTCCTCGTCGACCGCTCCATTGTCGAGCAAAACTGCGTTCGTATGCGCGCCAAGGCCCTGGCCTCGGGTGTCGGATTCCGCCCGCATGTGAAGACGCACAAGACCATCGAGATCGCCCGCATGCAGCACGGCGGCGCGACCGGCCCGATCACCGTTTCGACCATGGCAGAAGCGGAGTTCTTCGCGGACGGCGGGTTCGGAGACATCACGTACGCGGTGCCGATCGCGCCCGAAAAACTAGCGCGCGCGGCGGCGCTGGCGGCACGAATCGAGCGCCTGAACATTCTCCTCGACAGCGAGCTCGCTCTACGCGCGGTAGAGGAGTTTCACGCCGCGAACGGAGTCGTCTTCGATGTCTTCCTGAAAGTCGATTGCGGCTATCACCGTGCCGGCGTCGATCCGAATCATCCCGACAGCGTGCGATTGGCGATGGCCGTTGCCAATTCGCCCGCCATTCACCTTCAGGGATTGTTGACGCACGCCGGCCACTCGTACAACGCGTCCGGCGTCGAGGAGATCCGGAGGATTGCCGCCGAGGAGATCGAATCGCTGACGCGATTCCGTGCGCTGCTTGCGATGGACAAGCTGACGCGCAGCATCGGCTCCACGCCGACCACCGCGATCGCCGAGACCTTCGCCGACACCGATGAAGTCCGCCCCGGTAACTACGTCTTCTTCGACGCCTTCCAATCGACGCTGGGGTCATGCTTGATGGATGACGTTGCGGTCTCCGTGCTCTCGACAGTCGTCGGTTCCTATCCCGAGCGAGGCGAGGCGATCATCGATGCGGGGGCTCTTGCGCTTTCGAAGGATGTGAGTCCCGAACACCTCGACCCGAGTTTCGGCTACGGCCTCGTCTGCAACCTCGACCTCCACCCGCTGCCCGCGCGCCTCATCGCGTTATCGCAGGAACACGGCAAGCTCACGACGACTATCCCGCTACCTGTCGGCACCAGGGTCCGCGTGCTTCCGAATCACTCCTGCCTCACCGCCGCGATGTACGACCGCTACCACGTCATCGACGGCAGCGAGATTGTCGAGGAGTGGCGGCCGGTGCGGGGATGGTGATCCGCAGATGGACGCAGATGTACAGATATCTGCGTACCATCTGCGATCTGCGGATCAACGCCCCTGCAACTGCCGGAGCGCCGCAGTCTTCAACGCCATGTTCGATCCGCCGCGCGCAATCGATCTCACCTCGGACTCCGGTAGCGTCGGCAGGATTCGCAATGCGAAGGCGGGTGGGGTTTTGGCGTTGTGAATGAGGCCGAGGCGGACGTCGAGGTTGGCCATCCACTGGCCGGTTTTGATGATCACGTCGGCGACCTGGTAGGTGAGAAAGGACGATTTCGCCAGGCGCGCCACTTCATCGACGGTGAGTCGCGGATTCCGGAGCAGGGAAAGCAGGACGCGCGGATCGTTGTCCTGAAGTAGCAGCGCGCGTTCGGTTCGGTCGGCCTTCACAGCAAGCAGGAGTTTCTCCATCTGCGAGAGAGCGCGGATGCGGTCCCAGATGTTTTGTTTTTTCTCGGGTGTTTCGTCCGATGAATCGTCGGCCGGTCTTGCCAGCAGGCGCGCGAAATGTTCCTCGGCGTTTCCATCGATCGCCAGCGCGATCGCGTCGGGAAGGATCGCGACGACGGTGGCGCGCGCAAACGATTCGCCGCCCCAGGGGCCGCGCAGCGTCAGCAGCAAGGTGGCATTGAGTGCGACTGCCTCGGTGGTGGGGAGACGAAGGCCGCTCATCGACAGATTCGCGCGATGCTCCTCCCGCAACTCGTCGTCGTTTTCGAATTCGACGGTGAAGGCGGCGGAAGCGGTGCGTGTGACCTTCATGATCGCGGCTCGAGTTCGTCATTCTGCAACAGGTCGCACGCGGCGAAATAGCGTCCTTCCGCGGTACTGTTAGATCCCCCGTGCCGCGAACCGTCCTAGCCATCTCCCTCGCCCTCGCCACCATCGTTTCCGCGGCCGCTTCTGCTGCCACGACCAACACCATGCCGTTCTCGCAGGTCCGCAAGGGCATGCATGGGTACGGCGAAACCGTTTTCGACGGTACCAAGCTCGAGCGGTTCGACGTCGAGATCACCGGCGTCCTGCAGAACATCGGGCCGGGACAGGATCTGATCCTCGCCAAAGTGTCCGGTCCGGTCGTCGATCGTGCCGGCGTAATCGCCGGGATGAGCGGCTCGCCGATTTACATCGACGGCAAGGTCATCGGCGCGCTGGCGTACTCATGGCAGTTTGCGAAGGAAGCGGTCGCCGGCATCACGCCGATCGACGAGATGCTCAAGATCGCGCAGGTCGATGGGAAGCCGGCCGGCGCATACGTGGCGGCCACGCCGCGCATGACCGGAGGCGAGTTTCTCAAGGCGATCGTCGAGCACAAGACCAGCGAGACGTTCGAGTCGATGATGTCGAGCATGACCGGCGCCACGCCCGCGTCCGCCGTCGCCGGGGCGCGTCCGATTGCTGTGCCGCTTTCGATGTCGAGCTTCGCTCCGGACACGCTCGGTCGTTTCGGCAAGTACCTCGATCCGCTCGGCTTCATGCCTGTTCCGAGCGGCGCGTCGTCAACGTCGGCGACGACCTCGACTACGAACACATCCAAACAATTTGCGGCTGGCGACGCCATCGGCGCCGTTCTGCTGCGCGGCGATTTCAATGTTGCCGCGACCGGCACCGTCACGTACGTCGACGGCGATCGCGTCTACGCGTTCGGCCATCCGTTCCTGGACATGGGCGAGGTTGCGTTTCCGATGGCCAAGTCGGAGATCGTCGGCGTGCTGCCGAGTCTGGCCAGCTCGTTCAAATTCTCCAACACCGGCGCTGTCGTCGGCGCGTTCCGGCAGGACCGCGCGGTCGGCATCATGGGTATGATGGGCGAGAAGGCCGACATGATCCCGGTCGACCTGGAAGTGGAAGGAAGCGGCCCGGCGCAGAAGTACCACGTCGATGTCCTGCGCCACTCGCAGCTCACGCCGCTGATCCTGGCCATGGCCGCTGACACGGTCGTCGCGGGCGCACAGCGCGCCGCGGGCGAGCGGACCGTTCTGCTCGAATCGGAAATCAAGCTCAAAGGATTCAGCGAGCCGATCGTTTTGCACGAAGGTTGGGCTGGCGCGCAGGCGCGGCAGGCCATTCCGTCGTACATCGCCGTCGTGGCCGGCTACGTGATGTCGAACGAGTTCCGCTCCGCCGACATCGAGTCGGTGAAGATTCACTTCCGCCATGCCGACGATCTCAAGATCGCCAAGATCGTGGAAGCGTCGCTGGAGACGCCGAAGGGCCGCGTTCACGCGGGCGACGTCGTCAAAGTCCGCGCTGTGCTGAAACCGTTCCGCGGAGATGCGTTCATCGATACGTTTGACGTGACCATTCCCGACGACCAGGCCGCCGGCACTGCCTACCTGCTGGTCGGCAGCGGGTCTGTGTTGAACCAGGTCGACTTCATGCTCGTCCCGCCCGATCCGCGCAGTCTCGATCAGGTCATCGCCGTTCTGCGCCGCCTTCGTCCGTCCACCGAGTTGACGCTCGGACTTTACGAACCGACCGATGGCGCTGTTACCGCCGGTGTTTATCTGCCCAACCTGCCGCCGACGATGCGCGCCATCGTCAGCAGCGACACCTCCAACGGTCCGCAGGCGCCGGTCCGCTACCATGCCTCGCAACATCTCGCGCATCCGCTCGGCTACATCGTCGACGGCGTCGTGAAGATCGATCTCGATGTGAAGCCGGCGATTTGACCTGGCCACGTCCGCTTCAACGAAAGGAATCACCAGCACCATGCGCCGAAGCCTCGCGCTCGTAGTTACGCTGTTCGCAGCATCGAATGCATTTGCCGTCGCGCCGCAGTTCTGGCGGGTTCGCAACACCGAAGACTTCCTGGCCGGCGACATCGATGGCTTCGCGGTCACGTCGCGCGGCGAGCTGCGTCCGGGCCCGTCGCTGAAGAAGGCTGCCAACTTCACCGATCCCTTCGTCCTGGCGCAGGTGGCCGCGCCGAATGGCGATCACTTCTTCGGCACCGGCAACGAGGGGAAGGTTTACCGTCTCCGAGGAACGGAGTTGAAGGCGATCTACACGGCTGCGGAGCCGGAGATTTACGCAGTCACCTTCCACGACGGCGCGCTCTACGCCGGCACCTCGCCGAACGGCAAGGTCTACCGCATCGATCCGAATGACGGCAAGGCCGCGGTCTACTACGATCCGAAGCAGGCCTATATCTGGGCGCTCGAATTTCTGCCGAACGGCGACCTCGCCGTCGCTACCGGCGTCGACGGAAAGCTCTTCCGCGTGACGCCGAAAGGGGAGGGCAAAGTCCTCTTCGATTCTCCGGAAACGCATCTGCGATCGCTCGGCGTGAAGAAAGACGGGACGATCCTTGCCGGCGGCTCCGCGAAGGGACGTATTTACGAAATCCGGCCCGACGGCGCTGCGCACGCGCTCTACGACTCGCCGCTGTCGGAGATCTCCGCGATCTACGTCGACGCGAACGGCGTCGGCTGGGCCGCGGCAGCGAGCAACGTCCTGCCGTCGACGGCGCCGGTGAAGGCGACGCCGAAACCGGCCACGCAATCCGCCCCGGCGTCGACGACGGCCGCGGCCTCCACGGAGCAGAAGAAGGAGGATTCGGGCAGTGTCGAAGTCAGCGTCTCGTTCGAAGACAGCAGCGGCGCGGGCGCGACAACCGGCGGCGGGAGCGGCGAGATCTACCGCATCAATCCCGATGGCTTCGTCGAAGTCGTCCGCAAGTTCGAGCACGAGATGGCGTACGGCATCACCGGCGGAGCGAATGGATCGATCCTTCTCTCCACCGGACCGCAAGGCCGCATCTACGAGATGAAGGACGGCGAGGTCTCGCTCCTCGGCAGTGTCCCCGAGAAGCAGGTCGTTTCGATCTCGCGCAGCGGCAACGAGACGCTGGTCACGACCACGAACAGCGGCGCCGTCTACCGCCTCGAAGCCGCGCCGTCGGCGAAGGCGGAGTTCCGCTCCGCCGCGAAGGATGTGGAGCGCTTCTCCCGTTTCGGCAACTACCGGATCGAAGGGGAGAACGTCAGCGACGGCCATCTCGCCATCGCTTTCCGCTCCGGCAACACCCGCACGCCCGATGCGACCTGGAGCCCGTGGAGCGCCGCCTCGAACGCGAGCGACGGCGCGATCAACGCGCCTCCCGGCCGTTACATCCAATGGAAGATGACCTCGCCCAAGCCGGCCGCGAACGTGTCGGTCGACGCCGTCACCGTCGCCTTCATCAATCGCAATGTGGCGCCGGTCATCGACAACGTAACGGTTCAGGATCCGGCCGTCGTCTACATCACCGGAAGCTATCCGCAGTCGCCGCAGGTGGTGGAGGCGACGAATCCTGACGAATACGGCATCTTCACGAGCCTCGACACGCCGCGCGACAAAAACGAGCCGGGCAAGAAGGTTTACCGCAAAGGCTTCCGCACCGTGACGTGGCGCGCGCACGACGACAACAGCGACTCTCTGCGCTACACGCTGTCGTTCCGCCGCAAGGGAAGCGAGACCTGGTTGCGCCTGCGCGACAACGTGGAAGAGACGTCGATGAACTTCGACACCTCGCAGCTCCCCGACGGGATGTACGAACTGCGGCTTACGGTGTCGGATGCGCAGGACAATCCCGACACGCCGCTGGCTGATTCGAAGGAAGGGATCGACTTCCGCGTCGACAACACGCCGCCGTCAATCGCGTTTGGGACGGAGGGCGACGACGTCGTCATCCACGTCACCGACAAGCTCTCGCCGATCGGAAAAGTCGAATACTCTGCCGATGCGCAGAAGTGGATCCGCGTCACGCCGGTCGACGGCATTAGCGACTCCCCGAGCGAGACATACCGGATCAAGCGCAGCGCGGTGGCGGGTAAATTCGTGATCGTGCGCGCCGTGGATGCGTTCTACAACGTGGCCACGGAGTCGATCACGCTGCCGTGAAATCAGCGTGGCCAGTGGTCAGTGGCTAGTGGTCAGATCAATTTAAATTCTGACCACTGGTCACTAGCCACTGGCCACTTATACTAGCGGCGTGAACCGTATCCGAGTCGCCTTCGCTCTCAGCCTGCTGCTTCTTGGCGCCTGCTCGAAGGAGCGGCCGGTGCAGCCGCAAGCGTCCGTCGCAGCCGATGACACCACGCCGGTCGACGGCGGCACGGTCATCCGCAGGCTCGAGGGCGACGTCAAGACGCTCAATCCTCTCCTCATCGACACCAAGTACGACCATTACGTCACCTCCTACCTCTTTACTCCGCTGCTCCAGCTCGACGCGAATCTCCTCCCAACGACGGCCGGATCGCTGACGGACAAGTACGAGATTTCGGCGGACGGTAAGGAGTACACGTTCCATCTCAATCCGAAGGCGACCTTTTCGGACGGGACGCCGGTGCGCGCGAGCGACGTCGTCTTCACCATGACCAAGATCGTCGATCCGAAGTCCGAGGCGGCGCAGTTCGCCGGTATGTTCGAATTGTTGGATCCGGCCAAGACCCGCGCCGACGATGCGCACAACACGGTCGTCATCGCGTTCAAGGACGTCCTCGCGCCGCAGCTCACGTTCTTCGCGCTGGTCCATCCCATCCCGCAGCACGTCTATTCGCAGGGCGACTTCAAGACCGCGTTCACCTCGACTGCCGTCAGCTCGGGCCCGTTCAAGCTCGTGAGGCGCATACCCGGCAAAGAGATTCTGCTCGAGCGCCGAGCTGATTTCTGGGGAGTGAAACCGCACTTCCAGAACGTCCTCTTCAAAGTCATCACCGACGACAACACCGCCTGGCAGGCCGTAAAACGCGGCGACATCGACGAAACGATCATCACGTCCGACACCTGGATGACTGAAAGCCGCCGTCCCGAAATGCAGAAGATCCTCGACTTCCGGCGGTTCTACACGCTCAACTACAACTTCATCGGCTGGAACGAGCACGATCCGATCCTCGCGGACAAGCGCGTTCGCCGGGCGCTGGCGTCGTGCGTCGATCTGCAGTCAATCATCACGAATCTCTACCACGGCACCGCCCGGGCCATGAACGGACCCTTTACGCCGGATCAGTGGGCGTTCAACCCGGAAGTGCCGGTGATTCAGTACGACCCGGCTGAAACGAAACGGGTTCTCAACTCGCTGGGATGGACGGATACCGACGGCGACGGCATTCTCGACAAGAACAAGAAACCATTCACTCTCGACATGATCGTCGTCGGCGGCAATGCCCCTTCGGGGGCGTTCGCGCAGCTCTTCCAGTCGGAGTTGAAGAACGTAGGCGTCGACCTGAAGATCAGCACGCTCGATGGCGGTGCCTTCTTCGAGCGTTTCATGTCCGGCAACTTTCAAACCTGCTTTCTCTCCTGGGATCTCGATCCCGATCCCGACCCGCGGGCGCTCTTTCACTCATCGCAGGTCCCGCCGAACGGTCAGAACACCATCTTCTACAAGAATCCGGCCGCCGATGCGCTCATCGACCAGGGCCGCCGCGAACTCAATCACGCGAAGCGCGTGGCCATCTATCGCCAGCTTCACGCGCTCCTCGCCGACGACCAGCCCTACACCTGGACCATCCAGGTCTCGCTCAAGTGGGCGATTTCGAAACGGATCCACAACGTGAAGGAGAGCAAAGGCTGGGGCCTTTACCTCTGGTATCCCGGCGAGCTCGATTGGTGGATTCCAGCCGCGCAGCAGAAGAAGTGACTCTGCCTCTCTCCGCTTCTCCCCATCTCCGCGTGGACCCGTCCCCTGCGGGTTAAACTCGCCGAATGCTCACCTACGTCGTTCGCCGGCTGCTGTATGGCGTCCTGACGTTCTTCGGAATCACCATCGCCATCTTCGTGCTCGTGCACAGCGTGCCCGGCGATCCGGTCACGTTCTACGCCGGCAGCCATGGCCCAAGTTCACTTTCGCACGCGGTGCTCAATGAGATTCGCCACGCGCATCATCTCGACGAGCCCATCCTCCAGCAGTACGGCTGGTGGCTGCGCGGCATCCTCACCCTCGACTTCGGCACGTCGTTCATCGATCACCAGCCGGTCACGCACCGGATCGCGCAACGGCTGCCGAATACGCTCATCCTGAACGGGATCGCGTTCCTCGTCGCTGCTGTAATCGGCGTTCCGATCGGACTCTGGAGCGCGGCGCGATCAGGCCGCCCGATCGAGCGTGCATCGGCGGTCACCTTTTTTCTTCTCTACTCGCTGCCGAGTTTCTGGGTGGCGCTGCTGCTGATGCAGTTCTTCGCCGTCCGTTTCAACGTCCTGCCGCTCTTCGGCATGACCTCGGACGATTATCTCGACCTCGGCGGGATGATGAAACTCGCCGACCGCGCAAAACATCTGATCCTGCCGGTGATCACGCTCGCGTACTCACAGCTCGCGCTCTTCGCGCGTTTTTCCAAGTCGGCACTCACGGAGGTCATTCGCCAGGACTACATCACCACGGCGCGCGCAAAGGGAGCGACGAACGGCGCCGTTCTCTGGCGCCACGGTTTTCGCAACGCGCTGATCCCGCTCATCACGCTCCTCGGCATCACGCTCCCATACCTGATCTCGGGAAGCGTCATCACCGAACAGATTTTTCAATGGGACGGCATCGGACGTTTGTACTTCGAAGCCATCCTCACGCGCGACTATCCAACGGTCCTTGGCCTCTCCGTCGCCACGGCGGTAGCAACGCTCGTGGCCAGCCTGCTCGCCGACCTCCTCTACATCGCGGCGGATCCGCGCATCCGGCTGGAGACGAAGTGAGCGAGGTTCGCGGCGGCATGTGGGCGCTGACGTGGCGGCGCTTCCGGCGCAGCAAGCTGGCGGTGATCGCGCTGATCTACGTCGGGTTCGTCGGCGCGCTGGCGATTGCAGCGCCTTTCATCGCCGGCTCGAAGTCGACGCCGATTCCGTTCGGACCAAACGACGTGGACGTCGCCAACCGTCTGCACCCGCCCGACGCGCAACATCACTTCGGCACCGACGAGCTCGGACGCGACGTGCTGGCGCGAATGATTCACGGCGCACGCGTTTCGCTGACCGTCGGATTGCTCGCGACGATGATGGCGCTCATCGTCGGCTGCTTTTTCGGCGCCATCGCCGGCTATTACGGCGGCGTTGCCGACTGGGTCGTCTCCCGGCTCATCGAAGTGGTGCTCTGCTTCCCGCTTTTGTTTCTCGCACTGGCGATCGTGGCCTTTTTCGGCCCGTCGATCTGGACGATCATGATCGCGCTCGGGCTGACCACGTGGACCAGCGAAGCCCGCTACGTCCGTGGCGAGTTCCTGCGCATCCGCGAAATGGAGTTCGCCTACGCGGCCCGGGCAAGCGGAGCGCGGGACTCGCGCATCATCTTCCGTCACCTTCTGCCGAACGCGCTCGCGCCGGTCCTGGTGTCGGCAAGCTTCGGCGTCGCCTACGCGATCCTCACCGAGTCCGCTCTCTCCTTCCTCGGCCTCGGCGTCCCCCTTCCGACCGCGACCTGGGGCAGCATCCTGGCCACGGCCAAGCAGTTCATCGAATACGCCTGGTGGCTGGTCGTCTTCCCCGGCGTCGCGATTTTCCTGACGGTGGCCGCCTTCAACATCATCGGCGACCGGTTTCGGGATGCGCTCGATCCGCGTTCGGATTAGAACCACAGATACACAGAGGACACTGAGGACGGCCGCTTTGTGTCCTCTGTGCCTCTGTGGTCAACCGGTTATCCCACCGTTACCGGAAGTCGCGCCTTCAACGACTCCAGCACGGTCGGCGGCACGAGGCGCGCGACGTCGCCGCCGAGGCGGAAGACTTCTTTGACCAGGCGCGAGGAGACGTAGGTGTACTCGACCGCGGGCAGCATGAAGATCGTTTCGATCTGCGGATGCAGTTCGCGATTCATCAGCGCCATCTGAAGTTCGTATTCGTAGTCGGAAACGGCCCGGATTCCGCGCACGACCACATTCGCGTCGACGCGTCGCATGAAGTCGACGAGCAGTCCTGAGAACGAATGCACCTCGACGTTCGGCATGTCCGACGTGCAGCGCGCGATCAACTCTTTGCGCTCGCTGACCGTGAAGAGGGGAGCCTTCCCTTCGTTCTCCAACACCGCCACGAGGAAGCGGTCGAAGAGGCGCGTGCCGCGCCGGATGATATCGAGATGTCCGTTGGTCAGCGGATCGAAGGAGCCGGGGTAAATCGCCGTTCGCATCGCGCGAGATGGTAGCAGGATGCGCATTCGGACATGCACATCGAATGGTCAACGTCTTGACGATCGCCGCCATCGAACCTAATATGACTTGAATTCGAGTGACAACCGTAGTGGGAGGGTGTGAGTGATGCGACAACGGCTGGAGATCAAACGCTCGGATGCCCACAGCAACAACCGGCTCCTCTCCACGATCCGCAACTACCTGCCCGGAGCCTGGATCGCACCGAAAAACAATGAGCTGATCACGTTGTACCGGTTGCGGTACCGCATGGCGCTGGAGGAGCAGAAGTACGACGCCGCGCTGATCTTCCTCAACAAGATTCTCGAGCTCGACCCGCTCAACGCCGAGGCCAAGTTGTGCAAAGGGGAGATCTACCACCGCTGCCTGCAGGACTACGCGCGGGCTGTCGAGCAGTACAACAAAGTGCTGCGCATTACCGGCGACAGCGCCAGCGAAGCGATCCATCTGCGCGCCCGCGCGGCTATGGCCGAGATCATGGAGCTGCTCTCGTAAGTACTTTGTGAAGCAAAGCTAACAGCCAGCCGAGCGGCGGCGCCGTCACGCGGCACCTGGCAATCCGGTCAGCGGTCGCGTTCTAAAACGAAATCGAGCGCCAGTTCCAGAGCTTCTTTCGCCGGTGAATCGGCGAACGGCTCCAGCGCGGCGCGGGCGCGGTTGGCGTAATCGCGGGCAATGGCGCGCGTCTCGTCGAGCGTCTCATACTTTCGGACCAAGGCCAGCATCTCCGCGGGATCGATTCCGTCGAACGACTTCACCGCCGCGATGAGCGCGATCTTTTCGCGCTCGGCCGGCGTGGCGCGCGGCATGGCCAGAATCAGCGGCAGCGTGAGCTTGCCTTCCTTCAGATCGGAGAGCGCCGGCTTGCCGAGGACCTCGGTGCTGGAGGTGAAATCGAGGATGTCGTCGATGAGCTGGAAGCAGATGCCGAGGTTCACGCCATAGTCGAACAGCGACTGGCCGATCGCGTCGGGCTGATCGACCAGATACGCCGGAATGCGGCAGCAGGCGCCGAAGAGCAGCGCCGTCTTGCGCTCGACGATGTTGAAGTAGTCGTCGACGGAGAGGTCGGCGCGTCCGTTCTGCTCCAGCGCCAGGATCTCGCCTTCGATCATCTTGATGGTGGTCGTCGACAACAGCCGCAGCACATCGAGATTGGCCTCGGCAAGCGCCATCGACATCGAGTGCATGAAGATGTAGTCGCCGACGAGGACTGTCAGGTTGTTGCCCCACCGATAGTTGATCGACGTCCTGCCGCGCCGAACTTCCGCCTCGTCGATGATGTCGTCGTGAACGAGCGTGGCGTTATGGATGAACTCGACCACCGCGCCGTAGGTCACGTCGCGATGTCCCTCGTAGCGGAGCATCTTCGAGACGAGCAGGAGCAGGGCAGGGCGGAGGCGCTTACCTCCGCCGGCGAGGATGTGATCGCCGACGTCCTTGATGGTCTTGATGCTCGACTCGAAATTGCGGGCCAGCTCCGTCTCCACGAGCTGCAGCTTGGGCGCGACCAGATCGAGGAGGCGCTCGGCGCGCGAGAGCTGTTCGATGGGCGCGCTGCTGGGCGAGGGAGACGTCACGGCGCACAGAATAATCGAATGGTCCGGAAGCCTCAACCGCGGTAGTTCGTGAACTGGAGCGGGATTCCGTAGTCGTGTCCCTTCACGATCGCCATCGCTTTCTGCAGGTCATCCTTGGCGCGGCCGGTGACACGCACCTGGTCGCTCTGAATCGATGCCTGCACCTTCAGCTTCGCTTCTTTGATGGCTTTGACGATCGCTTTCGCTTTCTCGATTTCGATGCCCTGAACGATTTTGGCTTTCTGCCGCACCGTTCCGCCGGCAGCCTGTTCGAGTGCGGCGTAGTCGACGGCTTTCAATGACACGCCGCGTTTGACGAGCTTTGTCTCGAGGATGTCTTTGACGCTGCGCAACTTCCCTTCGTCGTCGCTGACCAGCACGATCTCCTCGGCGGTCAGCTCGATCGAGCTCTTGCTCCCTTTGAAATCGAAACGCTGGGCGAGTTCCTTCTGCGCCTGCTGAATGGCGTTGGTGACTTCCTGCATCTCGGTTTTCGAGACGATGTCGAATGAGAAATCCTGAGCCATCTGCTGCCTCCGCTACTGTTGTACGACTTCGACGCCGGCCGGCGGCGTGAAGCGAAAAAGGTCGGGCGTGACGGTGCGCCGCGTGATGCCGGAAAAGTCGAACATGGTTTCGTTGCCATCGCGATCCGAGTAGGCGACCCGTTGGATGGTGTGCGTTGCCGCTGCGATCGTGATCGTCACGCTGCGGATCAACGCCGATGCGGCGCGAGGGTGCAACATGACGACGACGTTGCTGCCGCTCGGGCTCTCGCGGACGACGAAGTTGCGATCTCGAGCGTCCTGATCACCGATCAGCAGAAAGGGGAGCTCGCGGCGATGCGCCTCGTCGAGCGTCGTGACCGTGACCTGTTTCTCCGCGGGGAGATAGAACCACGAGCGGCTGCCGTCGAAGACGAAGATCTTCTGTTCAGGCTTCGCGTAGGTCCAGCGCATCATCGGAAGGGTGCCGAAGACGACACTGCCGCTGTCGATCTGGCTGTTCTTGAATCCCTTCGGCGTGAAGCGCTGCGTGAACTGCGCCTCGGTTCCGGCGAGCGCCGCAGCGGCGCGATCGAGTTCGGCAGCGCCTGCGGCCGAGGCAACGAGGATGAGAGAGAGAACGAGCGATGTGATTTTCATGATGTGAATGGGCGGCGAAGCGCGCCGGCTTAGAGCTTTTCGACTTCGATCGAAACGATCGCCGAGTTGACAACAAAGATGCGGTCGTTTTTGCTCCGATCGCCCGGGAAGAGAAAAAAGCCGTTGCGCTCGGGGTTGTACTGCGCCACGCCGCGGATGACTTCGCCATCCGCAAACTCCACGGCGATTGTGCTTCCGGCCGCCGGCTCCTGCGATTCCTCTCGTTCATTGCGCGGGAAAAAGAGCGCCTTGAGAGTGGAGAACGGGACCTCGTCCTTCGCACCGCCGTCGCGCGATACGCGCACGAGTTGCCGATCGACGTCGGTCTCGATGAGTGTGGCCCGTTCGGTGCGGCCGTCGCGGTAGCGCAGCACCACTGTTGTTGTCGAATCCATCAGAAGAGTTCCAGACCCCAGAGATCGTGGAGGTGAATGATACCTTCGACGCGGCCGGACGCGCCGGAGATGAAGATCGAGGTGATCTTGCGCTGTTCCATCCGCTCCAGCGCTGCCGAGGCAAGCTCGTTGCCGTCGATCGTAACGGGATTCGGCTTCATGCAGTCGGCCGCGGTCTTTTGCAGGATCTCGGCGTCGGCCTGAAGAAGGCGGCGCAGATCGCCATCCGAAATCGCGCCGGCCAGGATGCCTTCATCGTCGACGACGGCCGTGATGCCGAAGCCTTTCGCCGACATCTCGTAGATGACGTCGTGCATCGGCGTGGCCAGCGGCACGATCGGAGTCTGCGCGCCGGAGTGCATGAGGTCGCAGACGCGCAGGAAGCGCTTGCCGAGTTTTCCGCCTGGATGGAGGAATGCGAAGTCCTCCTCTTTGAATCCCTTGCGCATCAGCAGAGCCATCGCCAGCGCGTCGCCGAGGGCGAGCGTGGCGGTGGTGGACGCCGTGGGCGCGAGGCCGAGCGGACACGCTTCTTTCGAGATTGCTGCCGACAGATGAAAATCCGCCCCCTTCGCCAACGACGACTGCGGATTGCCGGTGATCGCCACGATCTCCGCGCCGATCCGTTTGATGCTCGGCAGGAGCCGCAGCAACTCCTCGGTCTCGCCGGAGTTGGAAATCGCGAGCACGATATCGCCGCGAACGATCATGCCGAGGTCACCATGAATCGCCTCGGCCGGATGCAGAAAAAAGGACGGCGTGCCGGTCGACGCGAGCGTCGCGCTGACCTTCTTGCAGATGATGCCCGACTTGCCGAGTCCCATCGTGATGACGCGGCCCGACGACGTGTTGATCAGTTCCACAACGTCGACGAACGTGCCGTCGAGATGATCGATCAACCCGAGAATCGCCGCCGACTCGACCTCCAACACGCGCCGCGCCTCGGCGATCGCAGGATGGATTTTCGCGTCACGGATCGCGGCGGACTTCCGCGGTTTCGGCATTGCCCGGCATGGTAGTACGGCGGGTTGGATCGTACAATCTGCGCCGATCACTGAGTTAACTCTGGCTTTCGTTCTTTCACTCATCCAGCGAAACCGATGGTTTCCTCTGGGATCCTGGCGACGCGAGGATCGGCAACGGGCAACTCAGACCTGGTGCTGACGAAGCCGATCAACGTGTTCCCGCCGCTTCCCGCGAACGATCGGCGAGCGCTGGTCGTTGTGCCGCTTGCGATTATTGCGATCGCGTTCGTGCCACTACTACGCGCGCGACGAATCGGCAACGATCAAAAGTATTTGGCACGCGCGCTTGACATCGCCCGAGGTACCGTCCTAGATTACCTTACACACTTAGTGCTATCCGCCCCTCGGAAACTATAAGTAGCTGGAGGTCGCGATGAAGAAGCTGTTCTTCCTGGTTGCTCTGGGTCTGCTGATCAGTCTCCCAATGACGTCCGACGATTGTTACCAGTACCCCAACACCCACGTTCAATACTTCCAGGACTGTCGTTGCTCTGCGTGTGCCGGTACGGGCCCCGGATGCACGGCATGTACGAACGGCTCTGACACCTGCTACACCGACGGTGCGACCTGCGGCCCACTGAATCCGATGTAACCCCGGCACATGGGTTACTACCGCGGGAGAGTGGCGCTGGTCGCGCTATTGGCGACGATTTCGTTTGCGACGTCTGTTATTGCGGCGTTGCCTGTTGTTCGTGTCATTACTGATACCGCCTTGACCGGCGCAGCGGCGGAAACCGGCGGCGTCCGATGGGCTTCCGCCGATTCGGTGTACCTGACAACGATGGCCGAGGGCGTGCTGGAGTTCGATCTTCACGCCAAAACTCCGGCCAGGATCGTATTTCCGGCCACAAGAGGAAAATGCTTCACCTGCGTCCATCTCGGCACGTCGTCGCGCTACATGGTCACAGCCTTTCCCGCGTTCGCGATGGCCTGGAAGCGCATCACCGAACCGTCGATTCATCCTGTACCGTTCGACGTCATTTCCGCGCTCGACGTGCGCGACGACCGTCTCGTGTTTATCGGATCGCGGCGAGAGAAGGGACAGTGGGCACCGGATGGAGCGATCGCCTGGTCCGGCACATTGAGCAAGGATCTCGCCGATCTGCATCCTGTCCTTTTCTCTGCATTAGGTCCCGACGCGCAAATTCTCGGTGACTGCGGTTTCGGCGACGTCAGTGCCGCGCGTTATCTGCGCGATGGTTCTTACGTACTCGTGCCGGGCGTCGAGCCCGGTGTCTTTTTGTATGACCCGGACGGAAAACTGCTGTACACATGGCAGACGGATCGACTCGGCTTTCTGGATCGATGCGACATCTCGCCACAGAACCGGCTCTTATACGCTCGAGATCCGGAAGCGCGCTACCAGTGGCTGAATCACTACCGGACCGTCGAAGACATCCTTCCGCTTCCGGAGGGGCCGGCGTTGCTGCTGCGCGAAGTCCAGAGCGGCAGCACAAAGTGGAGTCTTCTGATTCTGAAGCGCAATGCACCGCCCTCGAAGATTGATCTTCCGATCCGCGCGCCGTCAGACGTGGCGATCGCTAAGGCGGATATTCGGGGCAAGCGCATTGTCTTTCTGATTCGCACCTACGGTGAGTGGCGCCGCGGCTGGAGGCCGCAGCCGGCACGTCTCATCGTCGCGGAGTTGCAGTGAGGCGAGCGCATGGCATCTCGCTGCTCTTGATTCTCGCGTGCAGCGCGGCGCGTGCCGAAGAGTTCACCATCGCGGCTTGTTCGCATGCGGTTTGCGCGTCGAAGATCGAAGCGGGCGCGAAGCCTGCGTACGTTTGGAGCTGGTCCGATCAATCGGCGCCTGTCCGGCTGGACGGTGATGCCACCTCGTCGTCAGCCTCTGCAGATCATGCCCTCAGAATCGCCCTGCGCGTGGTGCGACCGAGATCTTCATCCGACCATCCGTTGAAACTCATCGCGGCTCCAACGCGAATGTGGGTCGAAGTTCCGGAGACGATGCTGCCGCGGTTTGATGTCCCGAAGAGCGGGATCGTCGAAATCCCATTTGCGAAGGGGACGGCCTGGCGCGTGCGCGTCGTTGGGGATACCGAGGGAACGTGGTGGACGGATATGAGCGGAGCGAAGCCGTTGATTCCGAGCAACGCTTCGCGGCGGCGCGTACGAATCATGACGCCTGATGGCAAGCCAGCTGAGGCGGGCGTGACAATCATGGCGGCCCGTTCGATCGGCGGCGAACGCACCGTGATGGCGCAATTGCGCTCGGACGGCGGGGGGTGGTTCGTTCTCGATGCCGTTCCGGATCAATCGGTGACGATCATCATCTCCGACGACACGAACGCTCCCGTGACCATCACCGCTCCGATCAGCGAGATTCCCTCAATCATCACAATGGCGCCCGGCGTCACGGTCAAAGGAAAGTTCGTCAGCCGGGAGAAGCGGCCCGTGCCCGACGTCAAAGTCGAAGCGGAAGGATGGCTGGGTGATAGCGCGATCATTCATCGAGTGGCCGCGAGCGACGCGGCCGGCAACTGGAGCCTCGCGCAACTTCCCAGGGACGCGCATGTCATCGTAGCGGCGCATTGCGCCGGATACGCACCGATGCGGAAGGAACTCGCGCTCAGCGAGCGGCTCGACCTCGGCACGTTGACGCTGACTAAAGGGGAAACCCTGTCGATTCGGATCATCGATGACGCCGGGCACAAGGCGATCGCGGACGCGACGATCGACGCGCATCTGGACCGCAAAGCGACCACAAACGCAAATGGCGTCGCGACCCTGCGCGACGTATCCACCGATGAACCGCTCAACCTCACCGTGACCGCGAGCGGTTTTCTCACACGGGAGATCGCGCTCGCGCCACCGTTCGCCAAAGAGGCCTCGGTAGCCCTGACACGTGCGTTCTCCGTCAAGGGCCGCTTTGTCGACGCGGCCAATCAGCCGATCGCATCCACCAGCGTCCGGGTGACGAACGGCAAGGCATTCCGCGACGTGCACCTGAGCGACGCGTCGTTCAGTCTTACCCTCGATCCGGACCAACGCGCGGAGCTGGAGTTTCTTTCGCCTTCCACGCGGCCATTGCGCGTCGCCGTGGAAGGCAAGCGTGGCGAGGAGCGCGATCTCGGAGTCCTGCAACCACCCGAAGGTATCGCGATACGCGGGCGGCTAGTCGACGAAGCGGGTGCAGCGATTCCGAACGGCGCAGTGTGGGCGCCGCGACAGTCGGCGGGAGGAGCGATCGTGGCCTGGCGCACTGGCGCGGTCGTGCGCGCCGAGAGCGATGCCGATGGAACGTTTGTGCTGCGCGGGGTCGGTTCGGAGCCGCTCCTCTTGCGGGTCGATGCCGCGGGATTTGCGCGCTCTTTCGTCTCCGTCATGCCCGAGCGTGACGTTGCCGAAGCTGACCTCGGCAACATCACGCTGCGGTCCGGGACAACGGTACGAGTCACCTCGAAACCTGGAAGCAGCGGTGTAGCCCGCATCGCCCTTCGCAGTGAGGCGGGCGATGTCGACACGCTGACCTCCGCGATTCAGGACGGCGTGGCCAGCGTGGCGCACGTGCCAGCGGGACGTGTGGTTGTATCGCTGGTCCGCGATCGGTCAACGACCTGCGAAAAGGAAGTTGACGTTCCTGCGCAATCGGAACCGTTCACCGTCGACTGCGCGTCGGGACTCGTTCACGTTCACGGACGTGTACTGGTCGGTCAGCATGCGGCGCCGGGTGGAGTACTGGTTTGGTACTCGCCCCACCAAACGGAAACCGAAGGACTGATCATGAACCAGGCGTCGAACCTCGGCGCGCAGCAACAGCAGGTCTACGGCGCGCCCTCGGAAGTCACGCTACGCGTCGCTGCGAGCGGCGACTTCGATTCGGATGAATTGCGATCCGGCGCGTGGAGCGTGCGATGGATCTCGCCGGACAGCGGATCGACTGCGCCGCGTGATGTCACCATTCCCGCAGAGGAGCAGCCGGCGGTCGTCATCCAGTATCCGGACGCCGTCGCGCGCGGTCAGGTCGTCGATCAGGATGCCCATCCCGTACGGAACGCCAATGTGCGGGAGGTCGGTGGGAGCGCGTTTGCCATGACCGCGGAGGGCGGCGAGTTTTCGATCAGCGGCCTTCTTCCCGGCCCGCACCGCTTCCAGGCCCAGAGCGGGAAGCTCACCAGCGAGACGGTTGAGGTACGCATCGAGCCGGATCGCGAGCCGGCGCCCCTTCGCCTGGTCGTGCAGCAGCAGCCTTCGAACGACGTTGCGATCCATGTCTTGACCGCGGCCGGACAGCCTGCGGCGAATGCATTTGTCTTTGTCGATGCCCTCGATGGCACGACGCGAATTGTCACTACGGATCTTTCCGGCAGCGCCACGGTTTCTTTCACCGATCCACCTGAGCGCGTTCGTTGCGCCACCCTGTACGACGGGCAATGGGGATTCGATCGGTGGCGCGAGCGGAACGAGTGCCGCACCGGCGTAACGCTTCAACTGGGTGAGACAGGCTCGCTGCGGATATCGACCGAGAAGCTGGGAGGTGCGCTGAACGTCGAGGGTCCCAATGGATGGAACGTGTCGATGCTTCTGAGGCGAATCGGCACGGGAATGATGTTGAGCGCCGATCGGTCGATGAATCTCACCGGCCTTCCGCCCGGTCTGTACAACTTACACCTCGGTCCAGGTAACGATCAGGCCGACGTCCGCCCGCGCGAAACGACGTTGGTCACGTTTAAGAACTGACGGCCCTCGCGCGATTCCAGGAGATTCGCAAGATCGGATCGTACAATCTGCGGCGATGAAGGCGTTAACTCTTGCTTTCGTTCTTTCACTCAGCGCCGCGGCGGCGTACGCCATCAGCGCGTGTACGCAGCCGTCGCCGGCGAACACGAGCATCAGTTACTTCGGCTTCGACTCGAATTGCGCGAATGGCAACTCGTTGGTGTGTACGCCCAACGAAACGATGGTCTTCTCGGCAACCCCGAACGGCTACTCGTTCGGCTGCGAGGGTCACACCTACCTTTGGGATTTTGGCGATACGACGATCGGCAGCGGGATCAATGTGTTCCACACGTTTACGGCTCCGGGTACCTACGTCGTGAAGCTGACGTTGACGAGCGAGCTCTCGCAGACTCTGGTGCTGACGCAGACGGTCAACTGTTCCCGCCGCTTCCGGCGATCGATCGGCGAGCGCTGATCGCCTTGGCGCTGGCGATGTGCGCGATCGCGTTCGTCCGACTACGGTAGCTCGCCGCGCGCTTTCCGTTCCTGCGGCAACAGGAGACCGAGGAGCGTTTCGCAGACCGGCGTTGCCACGTTGGTCTCGCGGCCGAGGCGAACGACGGCGCCGAGTTGGGCATCGAGCTCGGACGGTTTGCCGTCGATGATGTCCCGCTGCAGCGATGACGTGGATTCGGGCGGCAGGCCGTCGAAACGGGCCAGCGTGCGATCGATTGCAGCGTCGCCGCCGAGGTCGACGTCGCGGGCGCGAGCGACATCGACGATTTCGCGGATGGCGCTTATCGCGAGTTCGCGCGGCTCGGGCATCGCGCGCCAGACGCCAATCGGGACGCGTGTGGCCGCGCCGATGCCGCTCATCGGCGCGATGAAGACGAATTTCGACCAGAGCGCGTGCTGAATGTCCGAGGGAATGTCGGCCTGCACGCCGGCGCGCAGGCATTCGTCGCGCAACGCCTCGACACGCGGCGTGCGCCGGTTGTCCAACTCACCGAACATGATGAATGGGTCGGCGCCGGCGTGGCGGATGTGACCCGGCGCGGCGATGAAACTGACGATGCCGCACAGGCCGCCGAGGACGTGTTCGGGTCCCAGGATTGCCGCGAGCTGGTCGGGCGCGTCGATGCCGTTCTCGAGCGGGATGACCATCGTGTCGTCGCGGAGCATCGGTTTGATCTGTTCCGCGGCTTCTGCGATCTGCCAGGCCTTGACGGTGACGAAGACCGCATCGACTTTGCCGGCCGAGGTTGGATCGTCGGTCGCGTTGGGATGCTCGATGACGAAGTCGCCTTTGATGCTGTCGACTCGCAGGCCGCGCGTGCCCATCGCCTCGAGCGTGGCGCCGCGGACGATGAAGACGACGTCGGCGCCGCCACTCGCGAGCTTCCCGCCGAAGTAGCCTCCTACGCCGCCTGCGCCGATGACTGCGATTCGCATAGCCAGATTCAACCACAGAGACACAGAGGGCACAGAGAGTCTCGGTGATCTCTGTGCCTCTGTGGTGAAAGCCTTTTAGACGATCCGCAGAATCTCTCTTCGGCCGCCTTCGACGAGGTCCATGTACCCCGCCATCGCTTCGCGGACGTCGTCGCGGCGGCCGTACTCGGCGAGGTGGTGCTCGAAGTCGGCCAGCGACTCGAATTCGCATTCTAGGACCACCGTCCAGTAGTTCGCGACGGCATCCACCATCACGCGGCAGTTGCGGAAGCGGTCCTCGGTCTCCATCGACGGGAAGGTCTTTTTGAACTTCGCGGCCAGCTCGCCGGCCTTACCGGGTTTGCACTGAAAGATGTCGCGGACGAGATACATACGGCCTCCTGCAGGATCGGGCGCATTCTATGGTTTCGTGTAAAATCCCGCACCTTCGCGCCCGTTCCGGCGTAATCCTTGCGTCGAACCAAGCTCACACAAATCTGATCCGTCGAGAGGACGAATTTCATGACCGAAATCCTGACGCTGCCCGTCGAGCCGAAGTCGGTGGTGTGGAACCCGACACCGGAACAGCTTCGCCGCTTCACGGAGGAGATGCCGAACTGCCGCAAGACGGAGTTTGGGAACGTGAACGTGGCCACGAAGGTGGTATCGCGCTCGAAGGGCTCCACGTACGTCGCCACCGACACGCCGGAACAGCACTCCGATCAGACCATCAGCCGCGCCGAGTACGAGCGGATGGCCAAACTGCAGAACGACTACATCCGCACACGCGACATGCTTGTCGTAGACGGTTTCATCGGCAACGATCCGCAGTTTCGCGTGGCAGCGCGCCTGATCATGGAAAAGGCGAATGCGAACATCGCCGGCATGCAACAGCATCTGTACTATCCGGCCACTCCGGCGGAACTGGAAAACTTCGAACCGACAGTGACGGTGATCTACACGCCGAATCTCAAGGCCGAGGGGTATCCGGACGAGCGGCTGATCGCGGTCGATCTCGAGAACTTCATCACACGCGTCTTCAACTCCGACTACTTCGGCGAGTCGAAGAAGGGCGGCCTGCGGATGTGGAACAAGATCGTCTACGAACGCGGCGGCCTGGCGCTTCACGCGGGCTGCAAGGTCATTCCGGTCGACGGCGTGAACAAGGTTGGCCTGATCGTCGGACTCTCAGGAACCGGCAAGACCACCACGACCTTCACGAAGCAGAACAATTCGCAGCCGGTGCAGGACGACTTCTGCGCGCTGATGCCGGGCGGCAAAGTGTACGCGACCGAGAACGGCTGCTTCGCCAAGACGTTCGGGCTCAATCCTAAGGATGAGCCGACGATCTTCGACGCCTGCGCGTCGCCGCACGCTTACCTCGAAAACGTCTCGCAGTCGGACGACGGGAAGATCGATTATTTCGATACGTCGTACACGCCGAACGGCCGCGCGGTGATCCGTATGGACGACGTGGCCGGCGCATTCGATGCGCGCGAAGTCAACAACGTCGACTTCCTCCTCATCCTCAACCGCAACGAGAACATCATCCCGGCGGTGGCCAAGCTCGAGGGACCATTGGCGGCCGCGTACTTCATGCTCGGCGAGACGAAGGGCACCAGCGCGGGCGGCGCCGCCGAGGCAGGCAAGTCGCTGCGCGTTCCGGGGACGAATCCGTTTTTCCCGCTGCTGCACGCCTTTCAAGGCAATCGCATGCTCGAGCTGATGAAGCAGAGTCCGATGGACGTCTACCTGATGAACACGGGACGCATCGGCGGCGACGACAAGGACGAGCGCTCGAAGAAGGTAAAGATCCAGCACTCGTCCGCGGTGGTGAAGGCGATCGCTGAGGGGACGATTAAGTGGGAGAAGGACCCCGACTTCGGCTACCTGGTGGCGACGGAAGTCCCCGGCATCGACGACGCCGACTACCTGCAGCCGAAGAAGATGTACGAGCGGCAGGGGAGAGGCGAGGAGTACCAGCAGCTCGTCGAAAAGTACAACTCGGACCGCCGCGCGTACCTCCGCAAGTGGAAAGGACTGAGCGAAGAGATCGTGAACGCGATCTGAATGAAAGAGTGAAGGGTGAAAAAAGGCGAACGGCCCTTTTACTCTTCACCCTTCCGGTCCGGGCCGCTCGACAAAGTTCGCGTCCCGACTTACTCTATCCACTGTTTCGACACAGCGGAGGACAAGGGATGCGACTCCGGGGGCTCGTTCCGGCAATGATCCTGGTCAGTACCTTGGCGGCGCCAATGCGCGCCGACCGCTCGCCGGCTGTCCCAACCACACCGGCTCCGTCAGCCATCGAGCACGGTCCAACTCTCGGAAAACTGCGTGTCCGCACGTCACGCGTCCGCCGCAACGTATCCGACCTCGATTCCCGCGTCCTCGCATCACTCCTGGCGATGGAAGCACCGAGCGACTTCGATTTCGAAGTCCGCGCCGGCGACGTTTCCTGCGATGGTCACACCTGCACGGTCGCGCTCGCGGTGAAGTTACCGGAGTCGCTGCCGCCGATGCGCCTGGCGATCGCGGTGTCAAATTCGCGCGGCGAGCTGTCGGAAGTGAAACATGCCGATTGCTTGGCCTCGACCTGCAATGTCTCCCTCGTCGTCGAACGCGGCCGCAACACGATCTCGGTCGGCGCCGCGGACGGCCTCCTGCAAACCTCGGCGTTCGTGCTCACGAGCGTGGTGGCCACACCGCACCTCGAAGCGAGCAATCGCGGCCGCAGCGAGTGGTTCTAGCGCTGTCATCCTGAGTCGCCGGAGCTGCGTAGGCGAAGCCGGAGCAGCGCAGGACGGTCGAAGGACCTCCTGACTGCTAACCCGGAAAGGGCGGCGGGGAATCTCGATGCAAGCACTTAGGGGGTCCTTCGACCGTCCTTCGCGACTCCGCGCTTCGCGCTACGTCGCTCCGGCGGCTCAGGATGACAGGCTACGTTTCGACGTTCAAAAACAAATACACGGCCGCGATCGCGAACAGGATATTCGCGCTCCAAGCGGACAGCATTGCCGGCAGGTTGCCGACCTCGCCGAACTTAGTGAAGACTGCGAAGATCATCCAGTAAAGGATGCCGAGGACCAGGCCGATGCCGACGCCGTAGAGGGCGCCGCGCTTGCCGATGCGGAAGGCGAAGGGGAGTGCGATGAGCGCCATGACGGTGCTGATGAACGGCCACGAGGTCTTCGTGTAGAGCTTCACCGACAGCTCTTCGGCCGCGTACCCCGACTTGCGGATCGTTTCGATGTATCGCCGCAACTGCGCGAAGGTCATCTGATCCGGTGCCCGCGCCTCGGTGGCGAAATCCTCGGGGCGCTCGCTGTAGTAGAGCCGCAGCGGGCGGGTGATTGGCGCGAACGTTGAGCTACCGTCGTCGGCGAACGAACGCATCCAGCCCTTCGAAAAGGCCCAGCCCACGCCGTCCCATCGCGCACGCTCCGCGTAGACGCGCCGCGTCAGGCGGAACTTCGCCGGATCGAATTCGAACACCTGCACCTGCGACAGTTCCTTCTCCTCGCGGTCGTAGGCCAGGAAGTTGATGATGTAACGTCCCTTGCCGAGAAACCACAGCTTCTGCTGATGCGGCGCCGTCACGACTCGCGTTGCTGTTCGTTTGGCTTTGATCCTGTTCCGCAGCTCTTCCACGCGCTGATTCGAGTACGGCAGGATGTAGTCGAGCTGCAGGTACGCCAGAAAGCTGATGGCCAACGCGATGCCGACGATTGGCAGCGCCGCGCGGTAGAGCGACATCCCGCCCGACTTGAACGCCGTCACCTCGTTATTCTTCGAGAAGATGCCGAAGGTCACGAGCGTGGAAACCAGCACCGAAATCGGCAGCGTGTAGTTGAGGATCTGGAAGATCGTGAAGCGGTAGTACGCGCCCACGATGTGCAGCGGGATGTGGTTCGTCCGGATGTCACCGCTGATATCGGTGTAGTCGACGATGATGAAGAGCGCCGCCGTGGACACCAGCACCAGCGTCAGGATCTTGAGGAACTCGCGGATGATGTAGCGGTCCAGCGTGTTCGGAAATGTGATGTCGAACCGGCTGAGAATTGAGGATCCTTCGCCGGCATTCGCGACCGCGCCGGCGACCTTCCGAGCCTTGAACGCCTGCACGACGCGCTTCACGATGCCACCCTCGGAGCGCTGCGCGCCGGTGTCACGGTTCGCGCGGATCAGGAGGTAGATGCCGAGCGCCAGCAGGACCACGTTGGGTGTCCACATCGCCACGGCCGCGCCGATTTTCCCCGTGTCGGCGAGGTGCTCGCCGTTGTTGATCATCACGTAATAGACAAGGATGATCGCGATACTTAAAGAAAATCCTGAGCTCTTGCCGCCGCGTCGATTGGTGATGCCCAGCGGCAGGCCGAGGATGCCGAAGACGATGCACGCGAACGGGATCGCGAACATCTTGTTCATCTCGACCTTCGCCGCCCAGTACGTTTCCCGTGCGTCGATGTCGTGCGAGTACTGAGACCAGCGAGCCTGTTCCATCAACTCGCGAAAGTTCATCTCACGCAACGAGCGCTGGTAGCCGCCGTTGTTGTCGCCGTATTTGTCCGGCAGCCGCATTCGCTGCGTGGCGTTGCTGTTGAGGTCGTATCGGTCAGGCTTTTTCGGATCCCAGAGGTGTGTCTGCGCCGTTTTCAGATTCAGCCAGACCTGGTTGTGCGGCTTGAGAATCGACAGGTTGCCACTTTCGGCGACGATGATCTTGTTGCTCGACCGTTGCGGCAGTATCTGCGCCGGCTGCGCGGCTTCGGCTTTCGCACCCTGAATCTGCTGCGCGATCGTCACCGGTCCGCTGCTGGTGCCGGTGCGCGTCTCATCCGCGGTCCGGCTGTCGGCCACGAACACGCCCTTCCACTGCAGCGTCTTCGGATCGACATCGTTCACGTAGATCGTGAGGTTCTCGTAGTCGTCGTAGAAGACGCGGGGCTTGAGCTCCTTTTCAATCTGCGACGTGAAAATCTCTGAGCGCAGCGACGCGAATTCGGCGTTGCCCTTCGGCAGAACGAAGTTCATCAGGTAGAGGTTGATCAGGAACACCAGGAAACTGAAGAGGAACACCGGCCGGTAGATCGTGCGCGTCGAGATGCCGAGGGCGCGCATGGCGATGATCTCGGAGTCGGACGACAGCCGGCCGATGGCGATGAGGATTCCGAACAGCAGCGACATCGGCACGGTCAGCACGACGATGTGCGGCAGCGACAGGAAGAGCAACCGGCCGACCGTCGCCGCCGGCAGCGAGCGCTTGATGATCATGCCGGCGAAGTCGAAGAGGTTCTTCATCAGGATGATGAAGGTGTAGAAGGCGAAGCCGAGGGCGGTAGGCCCGAGCATCTCTTTGAAGATGTAGCGCGTGAGGATCTTCATCGGCGTCGCGATTGTAACCGTCTGACTGAATTGAGGATTCGGCGGCCTGCGGATGGTTTCCACAAAGTCCGGTAAGATAGATTATGTTAAATCGAAGAGATGATTCTTTTAGCGCTTCGCTTTCTTCTTGCTCGAACTGTTGAACGCGACCGCTTGGCGAACGAGCGCCTTGAACGCAGTCGCGCCAATCTCTTCCCCTTCATGGATATCGATCGCGCGCCGCACGTTCCCGTCAAGGCTGGAGTTGAAAAGATGGGCCGGATCCTTCAGAGACGCGCCCTTTGCGAAGGTCAGCTTCACAACTTTCTTGTACGACTCGCCGGTGCAGATGATGCCGTCGTGCGACCAGACCGGCGTGCCCATCCACTTCCACTCCTCGACGACGTCCGGGTCGGCTTGCTTGATGAGCTTGCGCATTCGGCTGAGCGTTTCCCCGCGCCAGTCATCGAGTTCGGCGATTCGTTTCGAGATCAGCTCTGATGCCGGCTGGTCACTTCCGTCCGACTTTTTCATGGTGTCATCGTAGAACATGCGGCAATCTCGATCACGTCCGACAAGACTGCCGCAGCCGTTGGCAACGAGCCTGCGCCTTTCCCTTGAAACATCAGCTCGCCGACGGCTCTCCCGCGAATGACTACGGCGTTGTTTTCGTCGCGGATGCCCGCCAGCGGATGAAACTCCGGCAGTTCACGCCGCTCGACGCGCATCTCGATTCCGCCGCCAACCTGGCGCGCGGTCGCCACATGTCGCACGACGCAGCGTCTTGCTCGCGCCTGTTCGATCTCGGCGTGCGTGACGTCGCCGATTCCGTGCACGCGCATGTTCACGTGCTGCGGACCAAACGCCAGCTCGCCGAGGATGCGCAACTTCTGCGCGGCGTCCTCGCCGCCGACGTCGAGCGCCGAATCGGCCTCGGCGAACCCGCGCTCCTTCGCCAGACGCAGCGCCCCGTCGAATTCGAGATCGTCCTGCTCCATGCGCGTCAGGATGTAGTTGCACGTTCCGTTCAGGATTCCGCTGATCGATTCGATGCGGTCGCCGGCCAGCCCGAGCCGTAGCGCGCGGACGATCGGAATCCCGCCGCAGACACTGGCCTCGAATCCGATCCGAACACGATTGCGCTCGGCGGAGGCAAACAGTTCGCGGCCTGAATCCGCGAGCAGCGCTTTGTTCGCCGTGACCACGTGTTTCCCGTTCGCCAGGGCTCTTCTTACAAACGCTCCGGCCGAATGCACGCCGCCGACTAGCTCCACGATGATGTCGCAGCCGTCGTCGAGGATGTCGAGCGCAGCGGTGCTGAGGAGCGAGGGATTGATGCCGGGACGCGGTTTGTCCGCGTCCCGCACCAGAATGCGACGCACAGCGATGTCAACGCCGTCGCGCCCGCGAATGCGTTCGCGTTCGCGCGCGAGCAGATCGACGAAGCCGCGGCCGACGGTGCCGCATCCGAGGAGACCGATGTTTATCCTGCGCATGCGGCCCTCCTCGGCGCGATCGCCTCGAGCGCCTGATCGAGATCGTCGATGAGGTCGCGAACATCTTCGAGTCCGACTGACAGCCGGATCAATCCGTCTGCGATGCCGACTTTGCGCCGGACCTCGGGCTCCACCGAGGCATGCGTCATGGTCGGCGGATGACAGAAGAGGCTCTTCACGCCGCCGAGACTTTCGGCGAGCGTCCACAGCCTCAAGCGTTTCGTGAAGTCGATCGTGTCGTCGACGGAAGCGTCGATTTCGAATGAAACAATGGCTCCGAAATCGGGGTAGTGAATCCGCGCGATCTGGGCGTGATCTGTTAGATACGCGACCACTCCCCTTGCGTTCTCGCAATGCCTTGCCATCCGCAACGGAAGCGTCTTGAGCCCGCGCAGGATGAGGAAGCAGTCCTGCGGTCCGGGCACGGCGCCGATCGCGTTCTGGAAAAACTTCAACTCGGCGAAAAGCGATTCATCGTCGGTGATCACCGCGCCACCGAGTGCGTCGCAGTGTCCGTTGATGTACTTCGTCGTCGAATGCACCACGACGTCCGCGCCGAGCGCGATCGGCTGTTGCAGGACTGGCGTGGCGAATGTGTTGTCGACGACCGTGCGGATTCCGGTGCGCCGCGCAATCGCGCTGCACGCAGCGATGTCGGTGACCCTCAGCAGCGGATTCGATGGTGTTTCCAGCCAGAGCAGCTTCGTCTCGGGACGGATCGCCTGTTCGACGGCAGCCAGGTCGCTGCTGTCGACGAAGGTGAAGTCGATTCCGAATTTCGCGAAGTACTTCGTGAAGATACGCCACGCGCCGCCGTAGAGATCCTGTGTCGAGACGACGTGATCGCCGTGCCGCAGCAGCGACAGCACGTTGTGAATCGCGGCCATGCCGCTGGCAAACGCGAGCCCGTATCGCGCGCCCTCGAGCGAGGCCAGACACTCTTCTAGTGCGCGCCGGGTCGGATGCTCGGTGCGCGCATAGCCGAAGCCGCGATGCACTCCCGGCCCGAGTTGTTCGAAGGTTGAAGTTTGATAGATAGGAATGGTGACTGCGCCGGTGGCAACATCATTCGGCTGCCCCGCGTGAATTGCGAGTGTGTCGAAGCGGTACATGTTTCCCCTCCTGCCGCACAAATGCGGCGGACCTCACGCTGCTGACATGTCGGGGAGAAAAGCTTAAGGAGGGACCCGGGTCGAGGAGGCAGTCAGTCTACGCGTCCGCGCCCGGGCGGGGCATCAACATTCGGCGCGTGGTGCGGCGTGACATGCGGGCGGGAGAGTAATTTCGTTTTGGTTTGATGTCAACGGGGAGACGGTTCACGCGGAGACGCGGAGGGGCGGAGAAAAACATACAAAACCGGCTTCTCCGCTCCTCCGTGTGCTCCGCGTGAACCCGTCACTCTTTTTCCAAACGCCGCAGCAACTCCTGCAACGCCGACACAATCTCGCTCTTCTCCACATTCGCCTTGCGGAAACTGAGGTTGACGCTGAACGGGAGTGCTTTGTCCTTCACCTGCCAAGTGAAGTTCTTCGGACGTCCAGCCTTTTTCGGCTCCGGCTTCGCGGTCTGTTTGCGGACTTCATCGCGCGTCAGCTCGCCGGCGGCGTAGCGGCGGACGACGTCCTCCATCGCCTCTTCGTCGTCTGCGCGCGCGATCTGCACGAGGATCGATTTGTTCGTGATGCCCGCTTCGCGGCACATCGCGCGGATGCGCTGCGGGATGTCGTTGATCGACAACGTCTCCGTGATGGTCGTGCGCGACTTGCCGATCACGTGCGAAATCTTCTCGTGCGTGTAGCCGAATTTCTGCTGCAACACGTAGAAGCCTTCTGCTTCTTCGAACGGCGTTAAGTCTTTGCGCTGGATGTTTTCGATCAGCGCGATTTCAAGCTGCTCCTTGTCGTCGACGTCGAGCTCGATGGCAGGGATCTCGTCGAGTCCCGCCAGCGACGCGGCGCGGAAGCGGCGTTCGCCGGAGATGATCTGGTAGCGATTCGGTCCGATGGCGCGCACCAGAATCGGCTCGAGAACGCCCTTCTCGCGGATCGACGCGGCCAGCTCTTCGATGTTGCCGAGCGTCGTGCGGGGCTGTTCGGAGTTCGGCTCGACGAATTCGAGCGGGATCATCGATCCGATGTGCCGTCCGGAACGGCGCGTCAGCTCTTCCACGAAATGCGCGTCGTGGCGCATTGTGGCTCGCTCCGGTAATCCGCGTTTCATGCTCATCGGGCTTCCTCAGACTCGGGACAGGATTTCCTCGCTCAGCGAGTAATACTCCATCGCGCCGCTCGATTTCGGCGCGAAGGTGAAGATCGATTCCTTGTACGCCGGACTCTCTTCGAGCCGGATCGACTTCGTGATCACGGTGTTGAACAGACGCTCGCCGAAAACCTGGCCGATCTGCGCGTGGATGTCGCGCGCCAGCGTGGTGCGTTTGTCGTGCATGGTGATGACCACCCCGAGCAGCTGCAGGTTCGGGTTCGGACGCGCTTTGATCTTCTCGATCGTTTCGAGAAGATCGTCCGTCCCTTCGAGCGCGAAGTATGACGACTGGATCGGGACGAGCACGTGCGTCGACGCAACCATCGCGTTCACGGTAATCATGCCGAGCGTCGGCGGCGTGTCGATGAAGATGTAGTCGTACTCGCTGGCCGCATCCTTCATCTTGTCTTTGAGGCGGAACGGGCCATCCATCTCGCCGATCAGTTTCGACTCCAGTTTGGCGAGCGCGATTTTCGACGGTGCCAGGAAAAGATTCGGCAGCGGCGTCGGCACGATGACGTCGTTGAATCCAAGCTCTTCGCTCACCAGCACATCGAACATCGAGCGCGAAATGCTGCGCGGATCGACGTAACTCATCGTGCTGTTCGCCTGCGGATCGAGGTCGATCAGCAGCGTCTTGTTGCCCTTGTTCGCGACGGCGGCGGAGAGGTTGATGGCGGTGGTGGTCTTGCCGACCCCGCCCTTTTGATTGGCGACGGTGATGATCATCTGGACTGGGGCGGATTGTACCTGCGCGGCTACATCTTGTACTTGCCCAAATCCTCGCTATCGAGATTCTCGAACCACTTCTTCGTCTTCTCTTCCTGGTCGTCGGCGTCGGGCGTGATCGTCTGCGCTTGATCCAACACAGACTGCGCGACGTAAATCGGCGCCTCGGTGCGCAGCGCAAGAGCGATGGCATCGCTGGGACGCGCGTCGAGCTCGAGCATCGTGTCCGATCCGGCGCGGTTCACCATCATCCGGATCTGAGCGAAGAAGGTGGAGTCGCGAAGGTCGTGAATGACAATGCGCGTCACGCGGCCGTCGAGCTGGGAGATCGCGCTCTTGAGAAGGTCGTGCGTCATCGGCCGCGGCGTTTCCACGTTCTCGAGCTGCAGCGCGATGGCGTTGGCTTCGAAGATGCCCACCCAGATCGGCAGGAAGAATTTCTCTTCCTCATCTTTCAGCACGACGATGGGCGAATTGGAAACGGGGTCGAGCATCAACCCTTTGATCGACATCGGTACGAGCTCACTCATGCGACGGCCTCCCCGCGCAGCGTGTGATGCTGCGCCTGATCGATGCGCACGCCCAGCATACTCCCGGGCGGCGTCGATGCGGCGGCGCTGAAGTTGACGACGATGTTGTAGTCGGTGCGGCCAGTGAGCATCGAGGCGTCGTGCTTGCTCGGACCTTCGACCAACACGGGCAGGATGCGCCCGCGATACGACTCCAGGTGCTCGCGCTTGATGCGCTCGTGGAGGTCGAAAACGCGCGTGAGGCGTTCCGATGCGATGGCGTCATCGACCGGCGCGCCGATCTTCAGCGCAGGCGTTCCCGGCCGCGGCGAGTACTTGAACGCGAACATCGATCCGTAGCGGACTTCTGCGATCAGCGACAACGTCTGCTCGAAATCGTCGTCGGTTTCGCCGGGGAAGCCGACGATGACGTCTGTCGAAAAATGAATCTCCGGAATGGCTTGGCGGATCCGCGCAATCGTTTCGAGGTAATGCTCACGCGTGTACAGCCGTTTCATCCGCCGCAGGATTTTCGACGATCCCGACTGCACCGGCAGGTGGAGGTAGCGCGAGATGTTTTCGTGATCGCGCATTGCCGCAATCATCGAATCATTCACCTCGGCGGGATGCGAGGTCATGAAGCGAAGGCGCGCGACGTAATCGATCTCGGCGACCGCAGACAACAATGCTCCGAAATCGCGCCCTGAGATCGGACAGCGATAGGCATTGACGGTCTGTCCGAGCAGTTCGATCTCGACGCGTCCCGACTCGACCGCAGCGCGCACTTCGCGCAACACGTCATCGAACGGACGCGAGACCTCGCGGCCGCGGGTGGTCGGCACGATGCAAAAGGTGCAGTTCTTGTTGCAGCCTTCAATGATCGTCACCTGGGCTTTGGTGGCCGAGGGACGGTCCACGGCGAGATAGTCATAGTTGCGATCGTCGGGAAAATCGATGGCCACGCGGCGATCGCCCGAAAGAATCTGATCGAGATGCCCGACATTGCCGGGCCCCATCACGAAGTCCACCCACGGCGCGCGGTGAAGAATGGCCTCCCCTTCCTGCTGCGCCACGCAGCCACAGACGCCGATCTGCAACTCGCGCTCGCTCTTCATCTCGCGAAGCCGGCCGAGGCGTGAAAAGACTTTCTGCTCCGACTTGTCGCGAATCGAGCAGGTGTTGAGAAGGATGAGGTCCGCCTCTCCTTCCGTGTCGACGCGCCGATAGCCGCGCAGCTTCAGGCTGCCGGAGAGCCGCTGGCTGTCGAGATCGTTCATCTGACAGCCCCAGGTTTCGATAAAAAAGGTTTTGGTCATTGGATGGAAAGCGTTTCACCACAAAGACACCAAGAGCACAAAGAGACTCCTTCGTGTCCTTTGTGGCTTTGTGGTGATAAAGCCTTTTCAGCTCACTTCGTTTTTAACTTCTCCAGCGCGTCTCTCGCCTCGGCGAGTTCCTTTCGCGCCGAGTCGAGTTGTTTCTTCGTCTGCTCGAATCGCTGCGCGATCGTCTTGTCGCGATAATTCGGATCGTTTTCCGCGTAGTACGCCTGCTCCAAACGATCGAGTTCTTTATCGAGATCGTTCACTTTCGCCTGCGCCGCGTCCGTGCGCTTCTGCGCGGCTGCGCGATCGTGCAGGAGTTTGTCCTGATCGGCGATCGACATCGGCGGCGCGGCCGCCGGAGCTGTTGACGTCGCGGCAACCGAAACCGTTGCTACCTTGCCGGACGACTTTTTCACGTCGGCATTCGTGATGACTTTCTTCGTCGACTTCTTCGGACCGCCGTTCGCCTTGGCCGCCTTCACCAGCGGCGAATCATCCGCGAAGCTCGCGGCGGCGACCAGGAAGATGACGAGTGCGAATTTCATGGCGCGTTCGTTCCAGTGCGTCCGTATCGATCTTCGAGTCTTACGACATCCTCGAGCTCCGGCGTGGAAACCTCGGCGACGTCCGTGTCCTCGATTGCTTCCATGCGATGAATCATCCGCGGCGCGATGTGAAAAGCCTCGCCGGCGTGTAGCGGCAACTCGCGCCGGTCGCCGTCGATTTCGATTGTCAGCTTCAGCTCCCCGGCCACAACAAACAGCGTCTCTTCTTTGATTTCGTGGTATTGCAGGCTCAGGCTCTCACCGCGATTGATGTGCAGGATCTTACCGACGTAGCGGTCCGTCTTCGCGAAGATCAGCTCGTAACCCCACGGCTTCGGAACCCGTTTGATGGGCAGGTTCGCAAATCGATCGTCGCTCATGACGCCTTGTTGACCAGCCCCTCGGGGAAGCGCATCGCGACGCTCTCGATGACGAACTCCTCGATCTCCTGCGCTGTCTTTTTCGTCAGTGCAACCTCGGCGATGCGCCGGCAATCTTTGTAGCGCACCGACCGCACGATGTTCTTGATCACCGGAATCGACGACGGATTCATCGAGAAAACTTCCAGACCGAGGCCGAGGAGGACGACGGCGAACAGCGGGTCTGCCGCCATTTCGCCACAGAGGGACACCGGGATGTTCGCCCTGTGTCCCGCGTCGATCACCATCTTCAGCAGCCGGAGCAGCGCCGGATGAAGCGGCTCGTAGAGATAGCTGACGTTCTCATTCGAGCGATCGATGGCCAGCGAGTATTGGATGAGATCGTTCGTGCCGATCGCGAAGAAGTCCGCCTCGGTGGAGAGGATGTCTGCGATGATCGCTGCAGACGGCACCTCGATCATGATTCCGATCGGAACATCGGGATTGTTCACGATTCCCTCGGCATCGAGTTCCGCGCGCAACTCGCGAACGAGCGTCTTCACCTGCCGCAACTCCTGCACGCTGGTGACGACCGGGAACATGATCTTGATCTTGCCGAACGCCGAGGCGCGCAGCAGCGCGCGCAACTGCGTCCGGAACATGTCGCGGTGTTTCATGCACAGCCGCAGACCGCGCAGCCCGAGGACAGGATTGTTTTCTTTGCTGCCGATGACTTCCTTGGCCAGCTTGCGGCCACCGAGGTCGAAGGTCCGGATCACGCACCACTGCGGCGCAGTGGCCTCGGCCAGCGCTTTGTAGAGCTGGAAGTGCTCTTCCTCATTCGGCAGCAGCGGGCTCTTCGAAATGTAGAGAAATTCGGATCGATAGAGCCCGATGCCCTCGGCGCCGAAACGGATGGCGTCCTTCAACTCTTCAACCAGTTCGATATTGGCCTGCAGCGTGATGCGGCGCTCGTCCTTCGTGACTGCTACGAGATCGCGATTTTCGAGCAGCCGGCGCTCGGCTTCTTCGTGACGGATGACCCGCGTCTGGTACTCAGCGATCATCGCCTGCGTTGGATTGACGAGCACCGTCCCTTCGTAGCCATCGATGATCACCATCTCATCGTTGTCGACGACTTTGGTCAGGCGCGGAACTCCGATGATGGCCGGCATGAAAAGCGATTTGGCGATGATCGACGTGTGCGACGTCCGCCCGCCCGCCTCGGTCGCGAACCCGACGATCGGCCGGCGATTGAAATGGATCGTGTCGGACGGCGTCAGATCATCGGCCAGGATGATCACGTCGTGCGTGATCTCGGAGACATCGTGATGTGCGATGCCCTGGAGATTCTTGAGCACCCGGTCCGCGACGTCTTTCACATCGGCGACGCGCTCGCGCAGGTAGACGTCGTCGAAGCTGAGAAACCGCGCCTGCAGCTCTTCCTGCACCTCGGCCATCGCCCACTCGGCGTTGACCTGCTCGGCCTCGATCTTCTGGATCACTTTGTCGGCGAACGACGGATCGCTCACCATCATCGCGTGCGCCTCGAAGATCTGCGCGTATTCGTCTCCCATCGAGCGCTTGACGCGCTGTTTCAGCTCCTGAAGCTGCGTCTTCGTTTTCTCGACCGCTTCGAGAAATCGATTGACCTCGGAAGGCACCTCGTCATCGCGGATGGGAACGCGATAGATGGCCGCCTCGCGCCGCTCGATGATGACCGCGCGCCCAATGGCGATGCCCGGCGACACGCCGATCCCTTTGTAGGTCCGGATGGCGCTACGCGAGGCGGTAGCGAGTCTGGCAGTGCCTTCGGTGAGCATGAAATGCGGCTTCGAATGAGCCGCAAGTCATTCTACTTCATCGAATTTAGCGTCGATGAGCTTCTCGATCGCTTCGACTGCCGCGGCTTCGTCCTCGCCGTTCGCTTTGATGGTGATGATCGTGCCGCGGCCGGCGGCGAGAAGGAGGATGCCGAGGATCGACTTGCCGTCGACCTCTTCGTCGCCTTTGCGGATCTTGATGTCGGAACGAAACCGCGCGGCGCAGTGGACGAGCTTCGCGGCGGCGCGTGCGTGCAGGCCGAGCTTGTTCTTGATCTCGATGTCGTGCTCGATCACGACGCGGCCCGCCGTTCCGCGCTAAGCAGTTCCGAGGCGACGCGAATCGCTTTCGACCCCTTCTCGCTGATCGTGTGCGCGACCGCGGTCAGGTCCTTGCCATCCTGCTGCAGCGTCGCGAACTTCACGACCATCGGCAGGTTGACTCCGGTGATGATCTCGACGCGATCCTTCTCCAGAAACGAGAGGCTGATGTTGCTGGGGGTGCCGCCAAACATGTCGGTGAAGATGATGACGCCGCCGTCCGTGCCGACGCGGTCCAGCGCCACGCGGATTTTTTCGCGCGCTTCGTCGACGCTGTCCGTCCACTCCAGCGGCACAGCCTCGATGACGATATCCGTCGATTCAATCTTGCGGGCGGCGTTGAGCAGTTCACTCGCCAGGTTCCCGTGCGTCACGATCAAAGCACCAATCAATCAACTCTCCTCTGCAGCGGGCGAATGATAACCGTCCTACCGCTTGCAGTCGCGGTGGACGATCTCGATCGCGTATCCGCGAGCGGCAAGATCGTCGGCGAGGCGCTGTCCGATGGCGACGGAGCGGTGCTTGCCCCCAGTGCAGCCGATGCCGATCGTCAGGTAGCTCTTCATCTCTTTCTGATACTCGGGCAAGAGGTAGGTCACGAAGTCGAGGAGCTTGCCGTAAAAGACGTCGTATCCCGGTTGCGCTTTCAGGTACGCGACGACCTCGGGATCGAGTCCCGTTTTCGGCCGCAACGATTCGACAAAATGCGGGTTGGGAAGAAAGCGAACGTCGAACAGCAGGTCGACGTTGTACGGCATCGCGTATTTGAATCCGAAGGTGACGATCGTGACCAGCATGGTCACCTTCTCGTCCTTCAACTCGAAGCGCCGCATGACCTCGGCCTTCAGTTCGTGAACTGAAAACTGCGAGGTATCGAGCACCATGTTCGCCAGCGACTTGACCTCGGTCAGCGCGTCCCGCTCGGAGGCAATCGCGTCGATCAGCGGCTGATCCTTCGCCAGCGGATGCGGGCGCCGCGTTTCGGAATAGCGCCGCGCCAGCACTTCATCGCTCGCTTCAAGAAAGATCAGGACGACGTGCGGTACGAGCTTCTGAATCCGCTCGCGATAGAACGTCGGGAAGACGTTCGCGAAGTCGTGCGTGCGCACGTCGACGACGATGCCGACGCGATCCGCGTTCTCATGCTCCCCCACTTCCTCGAGAAACGGCTCGATCAACGCGATGGGCAGATTGTCCGAGCAGTAGAAGCCGACGTCTTCCAGCGTCGACTGCACGTAGCTTTTTCCCGAGCCGGAAAGGCCGGTGATGATGACGAGGTATTCGGGGCGCGGCATTCACATCGAAGTTTATCCTGAGCGGAGACTCAGGATCTCCGGTGGCACGCATCATGGCCGCATCTGACCGGCCGCGCGCGAAGGCGCGCGTCACAAACTTAGCCCCGCGCTCTGCGCGGGGTAAACGTGCGGTCGGATGTTGGTGGCCGCGGAGGCGGCCACTACAAAATTTCGCGCAGCGCGAGATTTTGTGGCGGCCGCCTCCGCGGCCGCAAAACCGGCGGCGCCACCCAACCCCGCGCAAAGCGCGGGGCTACATTTGTGAAGCGCGCCTTCGCGCGCAATGGCGCGGACGAAAACCTACCGCTGTCTTCTCGTCCGATCCAGCACGTCCGGCTGAAACCGTATCTTCGTGTTCATACTGCGCAGCTCGGAGCTGGCCATCTCATTCGGATTCGAGTGCGGCAGAGAGTCGCCGGCACTCCCCTGCTTCGCGATCTGCGCGTCGATGCGCTGGAGGAAAGCGCGCGCGGAATCGTAGCCTTGCAGTTTCATCAGGTGATTGCGTGCCGCGATCTCAACGAGGAGCGCGAGGTTGCGTCCCGAGGCCACGGGGAGGCGGACATACGGTTTCGAAACTCCGAGCATCTCGTAGGTTTCGCCGGTGATGCCGAGGCGGTCGTACTCCGTTCCTTCCACCCACTTCTCGAGGCGGACTACGAGATCGATGGGCTTCACGTCGCGCGTCGAGGCGACGCCGAAGAGATCTTTGATGTCGATAATGCCGATGCCGCGCAGCTCCATGTGGTGGCGGAGCAGATCGTTCGAGTAGCCGAGGAGGACGTCGTTCGGATGGCGTTTGATGATCACCATGTCGTCGGCGATGAGCCGATGGCCGCGGTAGATGAGATCGAGAGCGCACTCGCTCTTGCCGATGCCGCTGTCGCCGAGGAGGAGCACGCCGATGCCGTAGACGTCGAGCAGGCCGGAGTGCATCGTGACCTTCGGCGCCATCGTCTCTTCGAGGAAGTAGGTCGTGCGCGTGATCGACGTCGACGACATGGCCGGCGTGGAGAAGAGCGGCACCGACCGTTTCTCGCACTCGTGTTTGAACTCTTCGAGCGGCGTGATGCCCTTCGTGACGATGAAGCACGAGACGTCGAGCGCGGCCACGTCGCGCACGCGCTTCTCGCGCAGACGCGCAGGAAGGCTCTGCAGATATTTCGTCTCCGACTCGCCGATGATCTGCACGCGCCACGGCTTGATGTATTCGTAGTAGCCGGCGAAGGCCAGGCCGGGCTTCTGCACCCGAGGACGGAGGATGGTGCGATCGAGGCCGTCGTCGCCGGTCACGATTTTCAACGCCAGCTCGTCGAGCTCGCCGCCCATCAATGAGCGGACCGTGGTCTCGATGAAATCGTCGTTTTCGCTCATGCGGCGTTACGGCGTCGCGGGCTTTGCTGCGGCGAGTTTTGCCTGCGCCGCCAGTTCATAGACCTTGTCGAGTTCTTTTTCCGCGCTATAGGAGGACAGCCGATCGGTTTCTTTTCCCGGATCAACCTCGATTTTCACGGTCAACGCCTTGCCATAAGCAGGTGGCAACGCAGCGGCCGGATACGTGTAGGTGTATTCGGTGATGAACGTCGTCGCATTGCCGGGATCGTTCGTTGCGGCCTGCATGTCCTGCATGGTCGGACCGGATAGATCGGTGCCCATCACGGTTCCCGGGGCCATGTGAACCTCGCCGGCCTTCTTCTTTTTCGTCGCGCTGGCCGGAGCGGCCGGGCCGAGAAGAATCATCATCTTTCCGCGCACGGTTTCCGATCCGGGAGTCTTCCCGATGCTCAGGTATTTGTCCGCCTTTTCGGCGTTCTGCGCGACCTCGCGGGTAAACGTCTCACCGCCGCGTCTGGCGATGAAGTCTTTGATGAACCGTTCCGCCTCCGCATCGGTCTGCAGGGCGGACCACTGCTTCTTCTCATCGTTCGTCATGTAGTAGCCGATCGGTGTTTTCGGCCAATCCTTGTAACTGCGCGAAACGCCAGCCAGCGCGGCGCCCGTGCACAGCACAATTGTTACGGCGGCGGCGATTCGTTTCATGTGGAGGGTCTCCCTGGTCAGATTTCGGGCGCGATCAGCCCGAGGTTGTTGTCGCGGCGTTTGTACATGACGGAGATGCGGTCGTTGTCGAGATCGCGGAACACGATGAATTCGTTCTTTGATCCATCGAGCGACTCGGCGGCGTCCTCGATCGTCATCGGCAAGATCGGAAGATCGTTCGTTTTGATGATGCGCGGCAGCCGCTTCGGACCCGGCTTGCGCAGTTTCCCGGGCTCGAGGACCTGCACGGACCACTGCGTCACCAATCCGGTCGCTTCCTTGTTGCGGCTGCCGTCTTTGCGATGGTGATCGCGGATCGTGCTGCGATTTTTCTGCGCCTGCCGCTTGACGTGATCGAGGGCGCTGTTGATCGCGTCCTGCATCGAGTCGTCCGACTGCTGCACCGACTTTACGTCGTGCTCTTTGCCGGTGATGAGGATCTCGCAGATGTTGCGATACTTCTCGACCTGCAGCACGACGCGCACGTCGATGACGTCGTCGAACAGTTTCTCGACGATCTTGTCGAGCTTCTTCGTGATCAGGTCACGGATGTCCTTCGTGACTTCATAGTGGCGCCCGGTGATTGACGTAGCCATGGCGCCTATCGTACTCCGAGGCGTTGAACCACGGAGACAAAGAGGTCACAGAGAGTCTTCTCAGTGTCCTCTGTGCCTCTGTGGTGAAAGCGCTTTTCAGCTTAGGCGCTCTTCATCCTCGGCCGGCACGTCGCCATGCCGATGGTGATCGCGGATTTTCTCGCGATTCTTCTGCGCCTGGCGCTTGACGTGGTCGATGGCGGAGTTGATGGCGTCCGGCATCGACGACTGCGACTCCTGCACCGACTTCACGTCGTGCTCTTTGCCGACGATGAGGATCTCGCAGATGTTGCGGTACTTCTCGACCTCGAGCATGACGCGAACGCTGATGACGTCGTCGAAGAGGCGATCTTCGACGCGCCCGAGTTTGGACTCGACCATCTCGCGGATGTCAGGCGTGACTTCGAAATTGCGCCCAACGATCTCGGGCGTGACTGCGGACATTCGGAACCTCTTTCTAGAAAATTTGCTTGCGGTCCGTCGACGAGGGGATGTTCAGCTCATCGCGGTACTTCGCCACGGTACGACGGGCAATATTGATGCCCTCGTCGTTGAGGATCTTCATGATCTTGGAATCCGAGAGCGGTTTCCGCGGATCCTCGCCGTCGATGAAGCCCTGAATCTTTTTCTTGACGGTGAGGCTGGAGATGTCCTCGCCGGTATCGGAGTCGATGCCGCTGTGGAAGAAGTACTTCATCAGGAACAGCCCGCGCGGCGTGTGCATGTACTTGTTGGAGACGACGCGGGAGACTGTCGACTCGTGCATCTGGATGTCGTCGGCGACGTCGCGCAGGACGAGCGGGCGAAGGAAGTCGATGCCCTTCTCCAGGAACTCGCGCTGATGCTTGACGATCGACTCGGCCACTTTGTAGATGGTGCGCTGGCGCTGGTCGAGCGATTTGATGAGCCACACGGCCGAGCGGATTTTGTCTTTGATGTAGTTGACCGTCTCGCCGTCGGACTTCGAGTCCATCGAGTGGAGCATGTTGCGGTAGCTGCCGTTGATGCGCAGCTTGGGCATGCCGTCTTCGTTGAGAACGATGATGTATTCGTCGCCGACTTTCTGGATGTAGACGTCGGGCTCGACGTAAATGGCGCGCTCGTTCGAATACTTGCGCCCCGGCTTGGGATCGAGATGCTTGATGATCTCAACGACTCCCTCGAGGGTCTTCATGTCGATCGCCAGCGCCTTGGCGATCTGCACGAAGTGGCGCTGCATGAACATGTCCCAGTGGTCGCGGACGATCGACTCGACCATGGGGTTGTCGACTTCGAGAAATTCGAGTTGGAGCAACAGGCACTCGCGAAGATCGCGCGCACCGACGCCGATCGGATCGAGCGACTGGATGGCGGAGATCGCTTTCTCGACGTCGGCCGGATCGTACGGACCGGCGGCGGCGATCTCGTCGCTCGTGGCGCGCAGATAGCCGTCTTCGTCGATGTTGCCGATGATGAAGGCGCCGATCTCTTTTACCGCCGGCGAGCAGTCGCTCATGCCGAGCTGCCAGGCCAGGTGATCGGTGAGGTTGGGCGGACGGGTGAGCGTGTTCTCGATGGGGAACTCTTCGTGGTCCTCCCCCATCCGCGGGTTGTAGCCGTACTCGATGTAGTCCTGGAAGTACGCGTCGTAGTCGATTTCGTCGAAGGAGTCCTTCTCCTTCTCCGGCGCCGGTTCCGCGGCTTTCGCCTCTTCCTCGGTTTGCGTCTTTTCCTGCGCTTCGGCTTCCGCTTCTTCCTGCTTCGCTTCCTCGGCCGATTCCTCGAGGAGCGGGTTTTCGAGGAGCTCCTGGTTCAGCACTTCCTGGAGCTCGAGTTTCGACAACTGCAGCAGCTTGATCGCCTGCTGCAGCGAAGGCGTCATGATCAGTTTCTGGGAGAGTTTTAGGTGGAGTTTTTGTTCTAGTGCCATTGGTCTGGGTGGGCAGGTTACTACGTATCGAGGCGCTCTCCGGTCAGTAAAGGTTGAAGGACTCGCCCAGGTAAATTCTTCGAACCTCTGCGTCTGCGGAGAGAGTCTCAGGAGCTCCCTGCCGGAAAATCTCGCCCTCTTTGATGATGTAGGCCCGATCCGTGATCTTCAACGTTTCGCGTACGTTGTGGTCGGTGATGAGGATTCCGATGCCGCGCGAGCGGAGCTGCGAAACGATGCGTTGAATTTCGAATACGGCAATTGGATCGATTCCTGCAAAGGGTTCATCTAGCAAGATGAATGCCGGGTTGATTGCCAGGCTCCTTGCGATCTCCACACGCCGCCGTTCTCCCCCCGAAAGTGAGAAAGCCCGATTGCGCGCAATGTGCGTGATGCCGAATTCTTCGAGCAGCATGCGCGTGCGCCGCTTCCGCTCCGCCAGCGGCAAATCCATCGTCTCGAATACCGCCAACAGATTCTCTTCGACGGTGAGCTTGCGAAAGACCGAGGCTTCCTGCGGCAGGTAGCTGATGCCGCGCTGCGCGCGCAGGTACATCGGCAGATTCGTGATGTCGTCGTCTCCGAGCGTCACGTGGCCGTCATCGGGACGAACGAGTCCAACGATCATGTAGAAGGTCGTGGTCTTGCCGGCGCCGTTCGGCCCGAGGAGTCCGACGATTTCGCCCTGCTTGATTTCGACGGAGACGTCGCGCACGACTTTGCGGCGCTTGTAGACCTTGACCAGGTGCTCCGCCGCCAGCCGCAGCGGCGCATCAGACGGACGATCGCGCTCGGCAGCCGTGAAGGGAACGACAGTTCGGCGATCAGACATTCAGGGTGCGGATGTTAACTGATGCGCGGTCCGCCTGAACGTCACGATCTGCCCTACGGCTTCGGCTTGTACGTCCCTTCCATCGCCGACTTCGGGCTGACCACGTCGACCTTGTTGCGCGCCAGGTCGATGGCCATCATCTCTCCGTTCTTACTTCCGTTCGGGTCGCTGACGACGGCCGGCGAGCCGGTGAGGTAAATCATGCGCCGCCCGACGTTGTACGTGACGCGGTCGCCCGTTCCGCGCCGGCCAGTTCCTTTCTCCACGAACACGATCTTCTCCTGCGCCTCGATGTGATCCATCTTCTTGTTGGCGTCGAAGAAGAACGAGGCGTGTTCGGACGTGAGATGGCGCTGCTCGCCGTCGTCGATCTGGACGTTGCCGTTGAGATCGATGCGCCGGTCCCCTTTGTGCGCGATCAGCACGTCGCTCTTCGATTGCATCGGAACCTTGCGCTGCTCGGCGGTGGCGTTCGCGCTGGTGTTGTAAAGCAGCGTGCGCACGTTGCCCCGCGCCGTGACCTGATCGCCGGCGCCCTGCACCTGCAACTCCTGCGAGAAAACTGTGTTCGTCTCCTGCCACGCGCGAACGTTGCCGCTGAAGACGGCGATCTTGCTGGCCTGGCGCATGGTCACCGTGTCGGAGTTGACGAAGACCGGCTTGTTGGTCGGAAAGACGTTCGTGGAGTCGGCGCTGACGGCGGTGGCCGCGCCGTTGGCCTGTTTCGAAACGAGCTGCGCGATCACCTCGCCCGTCGCGCGCGCGGTGCCGGCGCGCGGCGAGAACTCGATCACCTTCGCCTTCAGCGTCTGGCCGTCCGCGACGACTGCAGGGAAAAAGCCGGGATCGCCGGTGAGGACGACCGAATCGTTGTTGATGTCGTAATTCGCGCGCACCGACCGCGCATCATTCTTCGGATCGTTGTAGTGGACGTCGCCCTCCAGATTCGCGCTGGTGGCCTTGTGCGTGGCCGGGTCGAAGTAGACGACGAGATGCCCCGAATTCATCTGGCGTTTGATTGGAGCAGTCTCCTTCATGACCACATTCTCGTCGGCCTTCATGTCGGTGACCTGCTTGTTGGCAATGCCGACCCGGAAGGTGTGCGCGACAAGATCGCGATTCGGCGGGCCTTCGATGACCGCGTGCGCTGGTGCGGTATCGCCGATGAAGTTGAGCGCGCTGATCTGCTGATTCGCGCCAATCTCGCTCCAGAATCGGTCGGCGGTGATGGTCTTGCGTCCCGCGGTTTCGGCCGGCTTACCCGTGGCCAGGTCGCCGCTCATGACCACGGTCAGATGCCCCTGCCCTTCCAGCGACAGCAGCGATTTGCGGTCGGCGCCGAAGCGGCCGAGGATGTGATCGACGTTGAAGCGGTCGGCGTCGCGCGTGGCCACGACGTCCTTCGTGAACTCGGCGTAGTTCTCCTTGCGGCGGAAGAACCCCTCCTGCCCTTTGATGTTCAACGGCGACTCGGCCGCCGTCTCGGGCGCCATCGTGGCGTCGACTTTGTCGTACAGCCGCACCATCTCGCCTGGGACGTCCATGTCCAGCGCGCCGCCGCTGCCGGTCCAGCGATCGACCTTGAAATTGACCGCGACGTGATTGGTGAGGTGATTGCCGTCGAAGTGGATCTGCGCGGTGGTGATCTCCACGCCGTCGCTCGACGTGACCCGCACGCCGCCCTTGGCGTCCGCCTCTTTGGTGTTGCTGTTGAACTGCGCCTGCGGGCAGACCAGTTCATAGGTCAGTCCCGTCGGCCGGTAAATGGTCATCTGCACGTTCTCGAGCGTGTTCCAGCCCGATTGAAACGCGACCACACGCTCGGCGCGGATCTTCGACGCGATCCGGCCGTTGACGGTCTGCGTGTCTTCGAACGTCACCGAGAGGATGGCCGGCTTGTCGTTCGGCCGCATCGTCGAGGTCACGGGAACGGAGCCGGCCTTGTCCTTGTGCGGTTTTCCGCGCCGCCAGTTGACGGCGATCACGGCGATGAAGGCGATGAAGAGGAGCGGAAGTGCTACGCGAAGGATGCGGATCGTGCGCTGCACGGGGCGGGTAACTTCTTGCCAGTAAAGGGTATTCCGATCCGCAGATTACGCAGATATCCGCAGATTCAGTTCAGCACTTGTAGACGGACGCGCATCGACGATCGTCAGCTTCGCTCCCGAGGCCGCGTAGCTGTCCGGCTCGATGTGAAACAGCAGGTCGATCGTCGCGCCGTTCTTCACTTCGCCCGCAAGCGCCTTCGCCGATGGCCACAGGACTGCCGCCGCCCGTCCCGTTCCGTCGTCGACGGTCAACTCGCAGCAGTCGGGCGCGAACTCGCGCGTGGCCGTTACGTTCGCATTGCGCGTCAGGAAGAGCGGCTGACGATTGCCCGCGCCGAATGGCTGCATCATCTCGTGCGCGTTCACGAACTCCTGGTCAACCTCCGCAAACGTGACTTCGGCGTCGACCTCTGCTTCGCGCCGGAACACGTCCTCATCGAACGCTGCGAATCGCTCCTCCAGCCGCCGCCGCAACTCGCCGACGTTCTCCGCCGGCAAGGCGAAGCCGCACGCGAATTCGTGTCCGCCGAAATGCGTGAAGAGATCCGCGACGGCAGCGAGCTGCTCGTGAAGATTGATCGTCGGAATGCTCCTGCCTGACCCGACCGCCAGGTCACCGTCGATCCCGATCGCCAACGTTGGGCGGTGATACCGCTGCGCGATGCGTCCGGCGGTCAGCCCGAGCACGCCCTTGTGCCAGTTGGTCCCGGCCAGGACAAAGACGCGCTCCGTCGATGTCGCTTCCACCATCGCCTCGGCCTCCTCGCGCACTCCCCGCTCCACTTCCTGCCGTTCGGCATTGAGTCGATCGAGCTCGGCGCAGAGCGTCCACGCCGATTCTTCGGAGGTTGCGGCGAAAAGGTCGATGGCGGTTTCCGCCGACGAGAGCCGTCCCGCGGCGTTGATGCGAGGTCCGATTTTGAAACCGACATCTACAGCTCGTAGAGGCCGGCCCAGCATCCCAAGACGGCGGATGAGCGCCCGCAAGCCGGGATTTCGCGGATCCGCAAGACCAGCCAGACCGAGCCAGGCGATCGTTCGATTCTCGCCGACCAGCGGCGCGACGTCCGCCACCGTTCCGATCGCCGCGATTTTCAGCAGCGAGGCGATGGCCATCTTCTTGCCGCTCCGCCGCAGCAACTCGCAGCAGAGTTTGAACGCTACTCCGACTCCGGCCAGTTCCTTGAACGGGTACTCACACCCCGGCTGCTTCGGATTCAGCACCGCCGCCGCCTCGGGCAACAGCTCCGGCGGCAGATGGTGATCGGTGACGATGACGTCGATCCCACGCTCGATGGCCTGACGCACCGGATCGACGCTTGTGATCCCGCAATCCACTGTGATGATGAGCTTTACGTCGCGATCGATCAGCACGCGATCGATGACCGAGGTCTTGAGACCGTAGCCGTCGACGAGCCGGTGCGGGACGACGTGCGCCGCATCGGCACCGATCGCGCGCAGCACCGTCTGCAGCAACACGATCGACGTCACGCCATCGACGTCGTAATCGCCATAAATGAGAATCGTTTCGCGGTCGCGCACGGCCCGCTCGATCCGCTCGCACGCCTCGCCGATGCCATGGATCGTGGCCGGATCGTGCAGATCGCCAATGCACGGCGCCGCATATCTCCTGAACTCCTCATCGGTCGTGATGCCCCGCCGCGCAACGATCGCGCGCAGCTTGTCGTTCGCAATGGGAAGCAGCGGAAGTTCCTGCAGCGGTTCCGCGAGGTGCCATGAGTCGTGGAGCATTCGAAGGAAAGTGTACGTGGATTTGTCATCCAGAGCCGTCCCGTCGCGCTGCGTTCGTGGCCGGAACGCTGGCGTCTCGCCGCCGAATGCGAGGCTTGCGCAGTCGTACCGTTACCAACGAAATTTGAGGGGTTGGCGGTTCGGCGGCGAAACGCCGCCGGGCCAGCCGGCGAGGACGCCAGCGCTCCTTTTCACACTTAAGTTAAGGCGTTTGGATGATAGGCGAAAAAGGCGATCCTGCTAATCGGACACTACGTCGCCGCCGGCGCGGTCGCAACGCGGAGGATGTCGTCGATCCGGGCATCGGCGTCGGACTCGCCGATCTCGATGAGGCGTTGCAGGTATTCGGGGACGAACATGAAGAGGCTCATGAAGTCGGCGTTCGAGGTCTCGCGCGTGCCGAGGCTGCGCGTCAGGAAACGGAATGGACGTGGGAGCTGCGGCTCGTATTCGGCGGCGAGTTTGCCGATGTCCTGCGACGGACGAATGACCACAAAATCGATGGGCCGGTAGCCGCGGCGAAGCTCGGGAGGCAAGTCGAGGAGAAACTCGTTGGAGCGCTGCAGGCGAAGCGTGTCCTCATCCATCACGTCGAGAAAGATCGCGTCCATCAACTGCCCGAGAATCTGCGCCGGCGGCGGGTATCCCGCGGTCTCCGGCTCGTTCGCCTCGGAAACCGATTTGGCGTAGTGCGTCGACACCGTCAGCATGCGCGTTGCGCCGAGGTGCAGGGCCGGCGATAGCGGCGCGGAGAGGCGGATGCCGCCGTCGCCGAACCAGTGCTTTCCGATGCGGACGGCGGGAAACACGACCGGCAGCGACGCCGACGCCATGATGTGATCGATCGTGAGCGTTTCGCGCACGCCGCGCCGCAACGGCCGCTGCCACGCCTCGATGTCACACCCGTCCACCCACGTCACCGTTTGACCGGTGTTGTAATCGAGAGCCGTCATCGACACCGCCCGCGGGTGACAGCGGGCAACGTTCTCGGCAATCCCGGCGATCTCCCCTCGCTCGTTCGATGCAAAGATCCGTTGCAGAAGTTCGCGAAGTGGCGTCGTATCGACCAGGCCGCGGACGCGCGGCGCCACGGGCGTGCCGCCGGAAATGAGCTTCCCGCCCCAGCCAAAGACGTTCCGCGCCAGCGATCGCGAGTCGATGCGGATCACATCTTTCAACGTCAGCGTGCGCCAGACCTCGCACAGTTCTTCGATGACATTGGGGAGTGATGCGCTGCGCGATGCGAGGAAGGCCGCGTTGATCGCTCCGGCGGAGACTCCGGTGATGACGTCGAAGCTGTCCTTCGGAAGGTGCCGCGCCAGACAGCGCAGCACACCTACCTGATACGCCGCACGCGCGCCTCCGCCGGTGAGAACGAGCGCGAATGAATCAGGGGTCGTCGCCATCGAGAAACAGAATACTCGTTACACCAACGTGTGATCGTTTCCCATGAACTCTGCTACCGTCCGCACGATCCCAATGAGCTTGCCGGTCCGCCGTCGCGTGTTCGCCATTGTCCTCGTCGTCGCGGTGTCCGTGTCCGTGGCCGCGCCGCAACAGACGCTGACCGAATCGATCGAGGTTCGCGTAGCCAACATCGACGTCGTCGTGCGGGACAAGGCTGGGAATCCCGTCACCGGGCTCACCAAGGACGATTTCGAGCTCTTCGAAGACGGCAAGCAACAGCCCATCACGAATCTCTACGAGGTCCGCCGCAATGCCGACGTCATTGCCCCGCAAGCAACGCGACCCGACGAGACGCCCTCGGCGGTAACACCCGCGGCGCCCGTCGAGCAGCGTCCCCGGAAGCTGATTCTCTTCGTGGACAGCTTTTCCCTGCAGCCCTCTCGCAAGGCTCCAATTCTGGCCGCGGTCGAGCGATTCATCGACCGCCAGATGAAACCTGAAGACCAGGCCATGCTGGTCTCCTGGCGGCTCAGCGTAAGCGTGCTCACACCATTTACATCGGACAAGGCTGTGGTGAAGAACGGAATCGAGGCGCTCGGCCGGACGGTGCGGGGGCCGGATGAAGTCTCGAAGTTGAAGGCCGATATTCAGGAGCTCATCAGGATCGCTCTGACCGGCACACCCATGATGTCCATGGGCGAGGCTCGCGCGAGATCACTCCAGTTGGTCGATGCCTACGCAGCGGGCCTGGAGCTCCGCGAGCAGGATCTGCTCAATGACCTCGGGCGGATGGCGGCGACGCTGGCGGGCGTCGAAGGGAAAAAGGTGCTCGTGTTCACAGGCGAGAATCTCCCCGAGCATCCCGGCGCCGAACTCTATCGATACGTCAACGCGCAGTTCGCACCGTACCTGGGCCGTAATAGCAACCCGCTCGACATGCAAGAGGTCATGGGAACCACCGGGAATCGAATGCAGCAGACCATCACCAACGTTGCAAACCAGGCAGGGGCATACGGCGTCACGATTTACACGATCAATGCGGCCGATACGAACTCCGACTTTTCGGCGGATAACGACGGCGCACCTGACCCTTCCGAGAGCTTCACCCGGTACGCGAATACCTCGGCAGCACTCCAGACGATCGCCAGCATCACCGGCGGCGTCGCCATCGCGAACACGACGAACTTCGATCTTGCCTTCGACACGATCGGCCGCGACCTCGACTCGTACTACTCCCTCGGATACAAGCCACGCGAAAAAGGGAGCAGCACTCGCAAGATCGTGGTCAAGACGAAGAACCGGGCGTACAGAGTCCGAACTCCGCAGACTTTCATTCTCAGATCGACCGAGGATCAGATGAAGGACCGCACGATCGCAAACCTTTATGCGGAGATGCCGAGCGCATGGCCGGTCGCGATCCGAACTGCGCCCCCGAAGAAGGACGGGCGCGGCATTTACGCGATCCCGGTCCAGGTCGTGATGGCTTCGACGCTTACGCTTCTTCCCGAGGGCAAGGATCTCGTCGGCGGATTCGTCCTCTACTTCACCGTAGGCAGCGTCGCGGGCGGCCCGTCCGAAGTCATGCGCAGACCCGAGACTCTCAGGATTCCCGCCACAGCGGAAGCGGCTGTCCGCGCCAAACCGATGACGTTCACGACGACGATTCGCGTGAAACAGGGCGAGAGCATGCTCTCGGTCGGTGTCATCGACCAGACCAGCGCCACGACAGGCTTCGCTCGCTTGAAACTCGTCGCTCAGTGATGTTCGGCCACGCTTACGGATCGCGGGCAATCCTGAAGCCGTAGTCAGCGTAGCGAAACTCCGGCGGAAGACTCGACCGCGCGGCGCAGCGGCTGAATGGGACCTGATGCCGCCATGAGCCGCCACGCGATGCGCGGCGCGATCCGCTGTCGGGACCTCGGGGATTTCTGTCCGGCGAACGCTGATAGTAATCGGGCGCATACCAGTCGCTGCACCATTCGTGAACGTTCTCGCAGACGTCGTAGAGACCGTACGCGTTCGGCGTTCCTCGGCCAACGCGCCGCGGTTCATTCGTCGCGGCATTCGAAGGCAGCTCATCGCCCCACGGATATCGCACCCCTTCCACGCCGCCTCTTGCCGCGGACTCCCACTCCGCTTCGCTCGGCAGACGAACGCGCCGGTCGGAGTGTTTGCTCAACCACTCGCAGTACGCGACCGCGTCGAACCACGACACACCCACCACCGGCTGCTCCGGATCGTTGAACGGAGCCGGCGGCGGCGCATGGCCCGTAGCATTCGCGAACGCCGCATAGTCGAAGTTTGTGACCTGGCACTCTGCGATCTCAAACGCATCGACCCACACGCGATGGACCAGACGCTCATCGGGCCTGCCGTCGTCCGCTCCCATGAGGAAGGACTGCGCAGGGATGAGCGCGAACTTCAACGCGATGCGCACCCCGCGCCGGCGCAATCGAGCGCGACGAAAACCTCCGAGGCAATCGTCCACGATGGCAGGCCCGCGCTGGTGGTGGCCTTGCGCCAGACCGCGAGGTAGTCGCCACGCCAATCGGCGGTGCCGGCAGGAGTCGTGGTGTGGCCGGTCCAGGTGCCGCGCTCCGATGCGGCGGAATCGCTGCGGCTGATTTCGATCGTCGCCGGCGTACGCACGAAGACCAGATCCGGCTGCGAGCTCCAGCGCGATTCGATCCCCTGCTGGATGGCCGCGCGTCCTTGAGTCACTTTTCCGCTTGCGGCGACGACGGTTGCGTCATCTTTGAGAACCTGTGCGAACGCAGCGCCGTTATGCGCGGCTAGCGCTTCATTCGAGGCGGCGCGCGAGTCGCGGATTATGGTTTCGTCGCGCGGCGTCGACACCAGCGCGATCCGATCGCCGCGCGGGCTGATGGCGATCCGCGTCAGCCCCTGCAACTCGGGATTGTCGAACGTAGCTGCGACCCGCCAATCATCCGGCTTCGCCGGATTCCACTCGTAGATCGTGTGTCCGGACGCCATCAGCAATGTGCCGCGCGAGGTCCAGACGTGGCTCCCCGAGGTCGGAAATGAAATCGAAGAGAGCGTCGGGACCTGATAGTCGTCGAGATTGAGCTGGCGGAGAAAGAGCTTGCGCGGCGGTGGCACCACTCCTTCCGGGGACGGAAATGGCTCGACGGCGACGAAGCTCACGGCGCGCTTGCCGGGAATCCGGAACGGCGCCGTCATCGAACCGAGCGCCATCGTGTCGAGCGCCTTCGTCTTCGGGTCGTACATTACGATCCGGCGCTGCTTGTCGTTCATGTAGAGGACCCAGGTCTGCTCGTCGAATCGCGTGAAGTAGCCTGCGTCCTTCGTCTCAGTGAGCTGCGTCTCTTTCCCCGAGGCTTCGTGAAGGACGACGTGTCCATCGCGCAACAGCATCAGCGATCCATCAGCAGCCGGCGTCGGACTGAATCCGAGCGCGCCCGGCACCGGCGCCGACGTCCCCTTCGCGAAATCGTGAATCACGGCTTGCACCGCGTGTCCGGTCTCGTCGAGCACCGCGATCTGCGACGTGAACACGAGCTTCCCATCCGGAAAAAACGCCGGCTGGTTGTCGTATCCAGGATGCCTTGAGATGTTCATCAGATTCGAAACCGCGAACCGCCCGCCCGACATATCAAGTGAACCGGCCCAAACCTCGGAATCATTGATCTGCGCGTGCAGAGTCGCCGCGGACGCGAGAAGGAGGACGAGAACGATTCGACGCATGCAGGAGATCGTATCGCGAGGGCGCGCAAGCTAAAGTGTTGCGATGTCAATCCCACTGCCCCTCTTCACACCACGCGCGATCGGATTCGCGCGAACTCCGTTCAAGGAAACGGCGCAGGTTCCGAAGGGTCCCGGCACGAAACATGACGCGAATGGCCTGCTCGAAATCCTTCCCGAATTCGAAGCCGGTCTCACGCACATCGAAGGCTTTTCGCATCTCTTCGTGCTCTGGGTCTTCGATCATTCCGAAGGGTTCGAACTTCTCGGCGCGCCGCCCGGCGAAGAGACGCCGCACGGCGTCTTCGCGACGCGATCTCCCTTTCGTCCGAATCCGATCGCTCTCACCGTCGTCGAACTTCTTCGCCGCGACGGCGCCTCGCTTCACGTCCACGGCGTCGACATGCTCGACGGCACGCCGATCCTCGACATCAAGCCGTACATGTCGAGCATCCCCGTGGAAACGCTGCGGCGTGGCTGGCTGGAGGACGCAGAGCGCCGGCGCGCGAGCAGCGGCAGTTAGACCTTACGCACAGGTCCCGCGTACCGAGCGAGTTGCTCATCGGCCGTAAGAAGTGTGACGCCTTCGGCAAGAGCCTGAGCGAGCAGGATGCGATCGAACGGGTCCTTGTGCAGAGGCGGCAATGCGTCGATGCTCACAGCGTGTTCGCTTGTGATCGGGAGCTCGAAATATCCGTTGTCCAGCAATGCCTGCCGTAGCAGTCGAGGATCAACGCGAAAGTCGTCGCGGCCTAGAGAGCTCTTGATCGAGATTTCCCACAGGCTGCCAGCGCTGAAGATAAATTCGTTCGCTGCGTCGCTGAGTTCGTTCCGAAGTTCTTCCGAGAGGCGTTCTGGATCTCCCGCAATCCAAAGTAGGAGGTGCGTATCCAGCAGAAACTTCACACTTCTGCTCCGAACAGACCGGCGATTTCTTTCTCCCCCATCCGATCAAAGTCGTCGGGTACGGCTATCTCGCCTGCGAGAAAGCCGATGCGCCGGAGGCTCGAATCGGTGTGCAGAGCCTCAACCTTCACCAGCGGCTTGCCATCTTTCGCGATCACGAATGATTCGCCTTTGACGGCCTTGTCGACCAGGTTCGAAAGCTGCTTCTCCGCTTCTTCGATCTCTACCGTGTGCATGGCTGCCCCTCAATTGACGGAAGTAGTCTGGATTGTCGGTCCGGCTCCGTCAACAGGCAGCTCACGGCACCGCCGCCACCACTCTCCGATCTTCTTTGCCGGTGAGCACGATGAAGTGATCCTGGCGTTGGCCACGGATGTAGATGATCACGTGGACGAGCGTCTCCATCGTCAGGCGCGTGCTGTCGCCGGAGTAATTGACGAGCGCGATCTGGTAAGGACCGGCGGCCATGTGCGGCAAGGTGTAGGTCTCGGGTCCGAAACCGGCTGTGACATCGGCGTGGAGGAATCCATTCTTCGCGCTACGGGGATGGTTGTAGTAAACCTCCTCGCCGCCGGGTTCGACGACGTGGAGATCGATGTCGGTGTAGTTCGAGTCCCACATCGTTTCGATCTGTAGCTCGGCGTTAGGATCGATACGCGGATCGATGCCCGACTGACGGCGCTGCAACTCGGCCTGCAATGCGGCGTCCGTCTGCTGCATTCGTTCGTCGCGCGCGTACGACGCGTAGCGTTTCTGCCGCTCGGTGAGATCTTGCCCTTCGCGGATATCGAGGAGGAACAGTTCGCGCCAGGTCTGCGTCTCGCGCGGCGAAATCTCCAGCGCGCGTTCGAGGATCAGGCGCGCCAGATCGTCGCGGCCCCAGCCGCTGAGGACGCGTCCGATGATGCGCATCATCGCGGCGTCATCGGGATTCGTTTCGATCAGGTCGGTGAGAACGCGGACTGCCAACTCCGGCGAGACGTCGCGCATGACGATCGCGGCTTCGGCCTGGAAGAGTTTCTCGCCGCCGAGAATCCCGCGGGAGGCGAGGTAATAGCGGAAACGGCCGTCGGCAGAATTGAGCGTCTTCAACTTCGCCAGGACGTCATTGACGATGTTCAGGCGTTCTTCCGCGGTCTTGTGCGACAACGCATCGGACTGTGCCAGCTCCGTCCTCGCCGGATCGAGCAATTGATCGGCGAGCGTCGATCTGCCCGTCGAAACATTTGAGGCTACGGATGCCACGGTGATCATTTCTGGAGCCGAGCCCGTGACGGTGATCGATTCAGAGACGCCGGCGATAAGACTTAGGACGACGTGAGTTCCCTTCGCTGGATGATCGAGTCGTTGAACGGTTGGAGTGAAGCCAGAGAGCTGGGCCATCAACTGCGCGAAGACAGGAGCGGCGATTTTCGCAAAGCGGAAGCGGCCTTCATCATCCGTAATCTGAACGATCGGCTGGCGTCCTGACGGAATCAGCGTCACGGTGACGCCGGGCAGCGGCGTGTCGCGTTCCACGACTTGGCCCGTGATGAACCAGTCCGACCCAGCGTCTGCGGCGCTCCGGTCCGCTGCGAGCTGGACGCGGGCCTGCATGATCTCCCGCTGATTGCGCTCCCACGCGGCCCGCGCGTCACGAGCGCGCGCTTCCTCAGCCTCCTTCTGCTCCCGCAGATTGGGCGGAAGCGGCAGACCATTGCTCTCGTAGTCCTGCCAGCGTTCGAGAACGAGCAGCGATGTGCGCGGCGTGAGCTGGCTGAATTTGCGGCCGTGTTCGAGTACCTCCTCCGGCGTCGCGCCGTTCTCCAGCAACTCGCGCAGCCGCGCGCGTGCCCACGCGCGGCGAACGAGATCGATCCCCTCCTCCGTCTCGAGAACCTCCACAGGAATCTCGTGACGCGCGTTTCCGGTGACGACAGGAAACGCCACGATCGGATCACGCGACCGTCCGCTGACGGTGATCGATGCATCGCTCGTCGTCAGCACCGACGATGGCAGTACGTCACGGATTGGCGGCATGACCACGCGCACCATCATCAGCTCCGGCCGGCGCATGCTCGCCTCGGCAGCCGTAGCCGGATCAACGTGCGTGAGATCGAGGTACGAACCGCCGGTCGCGCGCGCCAGGCCGCCAAGGAACCGGTCGTCAGCCGATGGCGACGCGTTGATGATCGTCAGCGGCCGGCGAATCTTCGCAACCTGTTGGACGGCATGCGCCAGCCGCGCCGAGTCACCGATCGAGGTGATGCCGTCGGAGACGAGCACGATCCGCGATCCCGCCGGCTGCGATGCCGCGATGAGAGGCAGGTGATCGAGGAGTTCGGCGAGGTTCGTCGCGCCGGCGGCAGAGATCGCAGTAAGCGTCTGCTCCAGATTGCTCGCGTCTGTCTCCACGGCGGCATCGACGGAGATGTGAAAGGGCACGATGCTGATCGATGTCACCTTCTGCAGCGACAGCAATTGCCTGAGGTAGTCACGAACCTTCGCATCGTCGCGCTGCACCGCACTCGCGGACGCGTCGTACAGAACGGTCATATGCGTCGCCGGTTCGACGTCGCGTGACGTCGAGCGGACATTGACCGCCGCCGATGCGTACCAGTTCCCGTCCGCCGATCGCGCCGCAATCGCGGTCTCGCGTTTGTCGCGTACCGCGCGGATTACGCCATCGAGTTGGTACTGCGTCCGGTGCATCGACCAACGATCGCCCGACCTCGCCAGCGGCAGCCCCTCCGCATCAATGCGCGAATCGCTCTCGATCGTCAGCTCCACATTCGAAAGCGTCGCGCCGTACCGCAGATCGAGCTCGTACGGATTTGCCGTCAGCTCCTGGTCGTACGCGAGGTGAACCACCTTCACGCCATTCGCCGGAATCGGATAAATCCGAAAGTGAAGTGCGCGCGATGACGCGCTCCACTCCGCAAGCGCAGGATCGACGCGGCGGTGCACCGTCGTCTCGTAAATGCTCCTCGCCATCACTCGTTCGACCGGAACCGCGTGCCGCAGTCGGCCGTTGAAGTACAAGCCGAGGTCGCTGATCTCGGCGTCGGGCGGAAGGGGAAAGGCGAAGTCACCGTCGAGCTCGCGATTGGTGCCGTTGCGATACGTGAGGTCGTACGTCGTTCGCGCCAGATGCCCGCGAAGCAGCACGTGGATCTGGAGCGAGTCGAGAGCGAGCGGCAACGTGCCGTCATCGCCCTCCGGCACTGTTAGCCTCGGAATTGCCGCGTGCTGCGTCGCCGCAAACGCCGGCATGATCGTGAGGATCGTGAAGAGTACGGTGATCGCGCGCAACCGCATGAGAGCCTCCCCTTTCGCAACAGGAACTGGCTCACTTCGACACACGTCGCGCGTGTTGCGTAACAGGATCGCCGGTGACGGAACAGTGAAGTCGCGCGCCTACGGCGCTTTCATCGGCAGCCGCTTCTTGTCGATCTTCACCATGACCGTGTACTCGGGATCGACCATCTCGACGATTGGCGTCTTTGCGTTTTGCGAGACGAATTCGTAAGCGTCCATCTCGGCGAGGCCGGTCGTATCGATAATCCAGCGAACCATCTCCTTGAACGCGATGCGGGCGGCGTCTTCGAGCGGGCGACCGGCGCCGACGGTCATCATCGACTCGCTGTTCTCGATGCGCGGCCAGCGCGTAGTGCGGCCCTTGATCAGATCGACGGTGAGGTCGACGTTCATGGCACCCTCGATGGCGGTGCCGATGATCTCGCCGTCGCCCATCGCGTAGTGCCCGTCGCCGAAGGAGAGAAGCGCGCCCGGAACATTCACGCCGAGGTAGATCGTGTTGCCCGCGCGGACCTCGGGGCAGTCCATGTTGCCGCCGAAGAAATCAGGGACGATCGTGGAGCGCACCTCCTGGCCCGGCGAGACGCCGAGACATCCGAGGAACGGTGCGAGCGGCACTTCCCACGACAACTTGCCGTCGAGCGACTTCGTGCGGGCGATTCCTTTCGCGCGATCGACGTCGTAGAACCAGACCTTTTCCGGAAGATCGGCGCCGAGGACGGCAGTGCGGTCCGTGCCGTTGAGCGCTCCAAAGCCGGGAAAGAATGACGAGATCCCGTGATCGCGCGCCGGTTCGAGTTTGTTGATGTGAATGGCGATCGTGTCGCCTGCCCCCGCTCCGTCGATGAAAAATGGACCGGTCTGCGGATTGTCGTGGCCCGGCGGAATGACCTTCGTCGGTAGTTGATCCGGCTTCGTCACCGCGCCGTCGTAACAGTCCTCGGTCCACGTAACGATGCGCGTGCCGGGCTTAATGTGATGCGTCGGCGCGACGCCGCCGAACGTGTACTTCAGCTCATCGTGCTTCGGGACGTAGTTGAGAACCGGCTGATCGGCGGCGAAGAAAACAAACGCAATCGCAAGGACGCTCATAGAAAAGTCATTTCACCACAGAGACACAGAGAGATTCCTCTGTGCGCTCTGTGTCTCTGTGGTGAAGTGACTTTTACGACTTCTCGAACATCCCCATCTTCCGGAACTTCTTGTAGCGCTCTTCCGGAAGCGCGGACGGTTTGAGCTTCATCAGCTCTTTCAGCGCTTTTTCGAGATACGGCGCAAGGAGCTCCGCCGCTTTGGCAGGATCGGCGTGCGCGCCGCCGTTCGGCTCAGGGACGATTTCGTCGATGATCGCGAGGCGCTTGAGATCGGACGCCGTGATGCGCATCGCCGCCGCTGCTTCCGCTGCTGCCGACGGGTTTTTCCAGAGAATGGCCGCGCATCCCTCGGGGGAAATGACGGAGTAGACCGCGTGCTCGAGCATGAAAACGCGGTCGCCGACGCCGAGCGCGAGCGCGCCGCCGCTGCCGCCTTCGCCGATCACGATCACGATCACCGGCACGCTCAGCATGGCCATCTCGCGAAGGTTGACCGCGATCGCCTCGGCCTGGCCGCGCTCTTCCGCGCCGAGGCCGGGGTAGGCGCCCTGGGTGTCGATGAAGGTGAAGATCGGGAGGTTGAACTTCTCCGCCAGCTTCATCACCCGCAACGCTTTGCGGAATCCCTCGGGGCGCGGCTGGCCGAAGTTGCGGTGGATCTTCTCCTTCGTGTTGCGCCCCTTCTGATGGCCGATGATCGCGCAGGCCGTTCCGCGGAAGCGCGCAAAACCGGCCACGATGGCGGGATCGTCGGAGAACTTGCGGTCGCCGTGGATCTCCGTCCACTCGTCGAAAAGGTAGCCGATGAAGTCGAGGGTGTACGGCCGCTGCGGATGCCGCGCAACGAGCGTCTTCTGCCAGGGGGTGAGGTTGGCGAAGATTTGGTCGGCGAGTTTGGTAAGCTCTGCCTCAAGCGCCGCGACCTGACTCGGATCTCCTTCAGCCGCGGCGGTTTCCTCGATTCGACGCCGGAGCTGCAGAATCGGCTCCTCGAACTGCGTCGGGTCAGGATTCATAGGTGCGTGACCCTAACAGATGACCAGCATGCTCGCAACTGACGCAGAGCAGACCGCCGCGCCGCGGCCGTCGCTCGAAACATGGGCTCGCAATGAGCCGATGCGGCACGTTCCATCGGCGGAGTGGATGGCCTGGAAACTCGACCAGGACCTGCGCCGCCGGATCGAAATTCTTTTCACCGCGTTCTCGCATCTTCCCTCGGACGACGCGCGCAAATCGTCGGTAGAAGTTGAGTTTCGCACGCTCTGCCGCGCCATCGATCGCCTGTCGGAAGCCGCCCGCCACAACCGCGTCAATCACCCTCCGCACGACCTCGGCGACCGCATCGTGTGGGGCGTGAATCAGGCCGTGTCGAGCCTCAATTCGCTCGACCCCCACCTCATCGGCCGCCGCTTTCCATTCCACACCGGCGAGCGTTCCAAGGGGGAGCCGATCTACGGCGCGCTGCTCGTCGTGATCCAGCATGTCGAACGTGTACTGACGCTGGTACGCACGATCGACCGCAACGTCGACGAGCATTTGCTCGATGGCCTGGTCAAGCTCGAGACGCCGCTCCGTCCCCAGCCGATCGCATGACGATGCTCGACGCCGTTCGCCCGCTTTTCGCGCACATGGAATGGGCGGACGCGATGGTCTGGCGCGCCGTCCGCGAGTGCGGCGCCGCCGCCGCGGACGACAAGACGCTGCACGACCGTCTGTACCACATCCACGCGACCCAAACGGCCTTCCTCCAGGCGTGGCGCGGTGAGCAGGTTGTCTTCACCGGACCGGAGGACTTTCCCGGACTCGATGCCGTCCGCGGACTCCGCCGCGCGTTCTACGCCGCCGCACCGGGCTACGTCGCATCACTCTCCGCCGATGCCGTCGACCGCGAGATGGTCCTGCCCTGGTCGTCCTACTTCGCCAAACGCGCCGGGTTCGCCGCCCACCCTTCCACGCTCGGCGAGACGCTGCTGCAACTCCCCTCGCATTCGACCTATCACCGCGGACAGGTCAACACGCGTCTTCGCGAGCTTGGCGGAACGCCGCCGCTAGTCGATTTCATCGCCTGGGTTTGGGCGGGGAAACCAGCGGCGAAGTGGGTGAAGTCGTCAACGACGTAGCGCCGGCCGCTGGCCGGCTGGACCGCTGCCGGCTCGGCGGCGCGTACCGAAAAACGCCAGCGAGCCGCTGGCGGTCCAGCCGACGAGCCGTCGGCGCTACGATGCATCTCGTGTCACTCCGATTCACCGCCCGCAGCGTCATCCGCACGACTCCGGAACAGCTTTTCGCCTTTCACGAACTGCCGGATGCGTTCCCCCGCCTGCTTCCGCCCGGCGAAACGATTCGCGTGGTTCAAACCGCGCCCAACCTGGAGGCCGGAAGCCGGACCATCGTCAGAATTCGCATCGCATTCCTGTGGGTGACCTTCGAATCGCTGCACACCGGATACGATCCGCCGCATTCGTTCGAAGATCAGCAGGTGCGCGGCCCGTTCCGGAGCTGGCGCCATCGGCACATCGTCGAGCCGCATGCGGAGGGCGCCACCCTCATCGACGACATCGAATACACGCCGCCCTTCGGCATCCTCGGGCGCGCCGCCGACGGCATCGTGATCAAGCCGCGGCTGCGCAAGGTGTTCGCGTTCCGCCATCGCGTGACGCGCGAATACTGCGAGAATGCCCGGCCATGAACATCGACGAAGTGATCGCCGCAATGTACCAGAACGTCTCCTTCGAGCCGGGCACGCGCCCCGACTGGAAACGCGAATCCGAAATCTTCGCGCCGAACGCGCGCTTCGTCCGCGTCAATGACGACGGCGTCTTCGAATTCACCGTCGAGACCTTCCGCCAGAATTTCGAATCGATGATCGACTCCGGCGTCCTCCCCAGCTTCTGGGAAGGCGAAATCTGGCGCGAGACTCACCGATTCGACAACATCGCCCACGTTCTCAGCGCCTACGAAACCCGCTGGACCCGCGCCGGCGACGTCATCAACCGCGGCGTGAACAGCATCCAACTCTTCGAACGGGACGGGAGCTGGTGGATCAGCGCGATGATCTGGCGCCGCGATGGAAAGGACATCAAGATCCCGGAAACCGCGCCGGCCGCAACTTAACGCATCCGCGCTTTCTCATACTCGCTGATGTACTTCTTCGCCGGCAGGCGTCGAAGGGCTTCGCCGAGGACGTCGAGCGCGAGATCGTCGACGTTCTTGAAACGGATGCAGGCCTTTCCCATGTCGAGTTTCTTGCCGCTCTTCGCCCACGCCTCGCGAAACCATTGCATCAACCGGTTGTCGCTCACGCCCTCGACGCATCCGCAATACAGCCCCATGAGATACACGGACATGTAGTTCTTCTGCGACGCCAGCCCGGCGAACGGTAACCCCAATTTCGGATCGGCGTGGTACCCCGCCGGATAAACGCGATGCGGAACGTAGTACCCGATCATCCCGTACTGCATCCCCTCCTCGTAGTCCTTGTCGAGATTCGCCACGATGACCTTGCGTACCGTCTCGATCGCCACGCGACGGTCGGGCGGGAGGTAGGCAAGATAGTCGGAGACGATCGTCGCGTTGCTCTGCACGGGAGGAGTGTACCGGTGTCTATTTTATTGTTCAGTTGGAAATGGAATGGTCCGCTAAAACCAATAGTCGTGCATCCGCGCAAAGAATTCGGCGGTGATCGCGAAACCCGATGCGTCTCCGATCACCGAGTCGATACCGCACTCGGGGCAGAGCGCCGTCCTCTCCATCTCCAGGAACTCAGTCACCGTTGAAGCTGGGAAGATTTTGCAGCAATAGAAGCAACCGGCAAGTGCGCTCTTCGCCAGCGCACTCTCATTCGCGGTGCAGTGCGCATGAGCGTTCTCGAGCCCTCGGTCAAACAAGTTCGAACACCTCCTTCACGGTCGTATCTCCACCACCGTGCCGTTCGGCACCAGCTTCCAGATCTCCTCGATGTCCCTGTCGGAAACGGCGATGCAGCCCGCCGTCCAGTCGATGCGGTGAAACGCGAGGCTTAGCCATCTCCACCGATTCGGAGTGCCGTGAATCATGATCTCGCCGCCGGGTGAAACTCGCATCCGCCGCGCACGGGCGCGGTCGGCGGCACTGGGATACGAGACATGAAGCGCGAGGTGGTACTTGCTGGACGCATTGCGGCTGTCGATCGTGTAGAGACCTTCGGGAGTTTTCCCGAATAGATACGTAAGACCGACCGTGTCGTTTCTAGCGCTCAACACGTTCGATATTTTTCACGCGATCGATCTGGCGATCGAATGACGCAACGCGCTTGACGTCCGACATCTCTGCCAGCGCGGACAGATAGGCCTCCGCAAAGTCGAGTCGAAGGATTTCATAAATTTCGACGGTGCGCAGGAGCAGTTCATGATCACCGGTTTCGATTGAGGGAAGAGCCAGCAGCGAGCGCGCCGTCCGTGCGATGTCCGTTCTCGGAATTTCGTAAAACGACTCGAGGACGTAGACCATCTCCGCCAGCACCAGATCCGTGAGGATGAGTTCGTGCGAATCCCCAAGAAACGCAGTTGCCCGCTTCGCCTGTGCAGGCGGATCGCCAGTGAGATGGCGCACGAGTACATTCGTATCTACAAGCGCTCTCACTTTCGGACTGCCGCGCGATGACGCCAGGTACTAGCCTTAATCGCCGGCCACGACTTCCCTTTCTTTTCGGGTGACACCTTCACGCTGCCGGCGAGATCCAGGAAGTCCTCAACCTTTGCCAGAACAGCTCGCCCTTCGAGAATACGGAACAGGACGCGATCGCCCTCGTTCAGTTCTAAGGCATCGCGTACCGACTTTGGAAGGGTGATCTGTCCCTTCGAAGTCACGGTTGCTGGAATGTCCATTATTTGAGTCTCCTTACTTCGTATCGCCAGTAAGGATAACAGATCTGCCGCGCGGAATCCGGTCACAAAATATTGATCGGATCCACATCCACCGCCACCTCCACGCCTTTCCACTTTTTCCCCACCATCACCGATTCGACGGCTTTGCGGAGGGCGGTGCGGTGGGGGGAGCGGAGGAGGATTTGGTAGCGGTAGACGCCTTTGATCCGGGACATCGGAGCCGGAGCGGGGCCTTGGATGCGGGTGCCGGTCAGGGGGCGAATCGACTCTTCGAGGCGGCGGCCGGCATCCAACGCAGCGCGGTCGACGTCCGACAATTGTTCGCCGCGGAAGAGGATGGCGATCATTGACGTCACCGGCGGGTAATGAAACATTTTGCGGAATTCGATTTCGGCTTTGTAGAACGCCTCATAGTCGTGGCGGAGGGCGTGCTGGATTGCGTAATGAGTCGGGAACGCGGTCTGGATCAGCACTTTGCCCCGCAACTCGCCGCGGCCGGAGCGGCCGGCCACTTGCGTCAACAGATAGAACGTCTTTTCGGCGGAGCGAAAATCGGGGTAGCCGAGGATCGAGTCGGCGTTCAGGACGGCAGTGAGGGTGACGCTGGGGAAATGATGGCCCTTGCTCAGCATCTGTGTGCCGATCAGCGCTTGTGTTTCCTTTCTTCGGAAGCGATCCAGGATGCGAACCAGCTCCCCTTTCTTGCGCGTCGAATCGCGGTCGAGGACGTCCACTGTGATTTCGGGAAAGTCGCGGCGGAAACGTTCCTCCACTTTTTCCGTACCGAAGCCGATCGGCTGGAGGACTTCGCCATTGCACAAGGGACAGAGCGCAGGAATCGGTTTGCGCAGCCCGCAGTAGTGGCAAATGAGCATTCCGGCGCGGCGGTGCACGGTCAGCGTCACGCTGCAATCGCGGCAGCGGAACTCGTGTCCGCATTCGCGGCACAAGAGATACGGCGCGTAGCCGCGGCGATTGATCAGGATGATGGCCTGCTCCCCTGCCGTGAAGGTCTCTTTGAGCTGGTCTTTCAGCGGACTGCTGAAAATGACGAAGCCCTTGTCCTCTTTTTCCGCGCGTTCTTTGCGGATGTCGATGACGTCCGCTTCCGGCAGTGGGCGCGCCTCGACGCGCGAGGTCATCCGCAGCAGTGTGTACTTGCCGCGCGCGGCGTTCTCGCGCGATTCGAGGGACGGAGTTGCGGAGCCGAGGACTACCGGGATATTGCGAAATTGCGCCCGGACAACGGCAAGATCGCGGGCGTTGTAGCGCGGCGTCTCATCCTGCTTGTAAGCGGCGTCGCCTTCTTCGTCGACAACGAGGAGTCCGAGTCGCTGGAAGGGTGTGAAGAGAGCCGAGCGTGGACCGATGGCGACGTCGACCTCGCCGCGGCGCGCGCGCCACCATTGGTCGAAACGTTCGCTCGCCGAGAGGCTGCTGTGCAGAATCGCGATCCGTTCGCCGAAGCGTTCCTTCAATCGCGACGCGAACACCGGCGTCAGCGAAATTTCGGGGACCAGCAGCAAGGCCTGCTCCCCTCGCCTCACGGCGTCGCGCATCAACTCGATGTAGATCTCGGTCTTGCCGCTTCCGGTGACTCCTTCGAGCAGAAACGGCGCGAACGTGCCGAGCGATTTGCGAATCGTTTCGATGGCCGCGGTCTGTTCGAGCGAATGCCGGATCTCGCCGACACTGGCTGGATCGAGTCCCGCCAGAAAGGCGTCGAGCGTATGCCGCCGCGCGCGCCGTTCGATGCGGACGATGTTCTTCTTCGCCAGCGCCGACAGCACCGCCGCGCTGACGCCGGCGTTCTCCATCGCGCGCACGGACATCTCCACGCCTCGCGCGGACAGCACATCGACCGCCTGCTGCTGCTTCGGCGTCAATCCAGCCGGCACGCTCTCGAGGATGACGAAGCGGTCATAACGGACGCCTTTCGCGTCAGTCACGCGATCGCCGATCGTGATTAGCCCCGCATCGCGCAGCCGTTCGATCGACGATCGCGAGCTCGCTTCGAGTGCGGTGGCGAATGGCAATGGACGGCGTCGCAACTCATTTACCAGAGGCAGATCGGCGTCGAGAACTTGCTCCGAGGAGATGGCTGCAGCGATCATCGACTCATCGGCGACGAGCGAGAGTTCCCGCTTGCCTCGCGCGGACATATTCGCCGGAAGCGCCACGCGCAGCATCTCGCCGAGCGGCGCGATGTAGTACTCGGCGGCCCAGCGACAAAGCTCGATGATCTCAGGCAGCAGCGCCGGCTCGTCATCATCCAGCACCGCGTGGATCGGCTTGATCTTGCTTCCCTCGGGCGCAGCATCCAGGAGACCGACCACGAATCCGGTGTTCCGCTTCGCGCCGAACGGAACTTCGACGCGCGAGCCGAGGCGCACCGCGTCGCGCAACTCGGGCGGGATTGCGTACGTGAACGTGCCGTGTACCGCGACAGGCACCGCCACCTCGGCGAATTCGGAGAGACCGGACGGCATCGGCCGCTATTGTCTCCGCCGCAGGAGCGCGATCGCCACCAATGCCGCGATGGCGATGTACACCGCCGCCTCGGGCGCGCGAATGCGGGTGCGCGGCTCGGGCGCGAAGCTCATCTCGTACGCGCAACTGTCCTGCGATCCCGCGATAATTTGCGTCCCGGCTGCGATCACGCGGCCGTTGCCGTTGACGCCGCGCACGCGAATCACGGCATGGGCAAGATTGACCGCGGGAAACATCTGTCGCGTTTCGGTAGCGAGGTGTTCGAAGCCATCGAGGAAGAACCGTTTCTCGCCGAGGACCTGGCCGTGCAGATCTTCGACAGCGACGACGACAGATAACGCCGAGCCCGAGGTTTCGATCACGTACAACTTGTACTGCGCGTCGGTCGAGCCAACGCCGTGCAACACGGCCGACTGGCCGTTGCCGATGCCGAGGCGCGCGGGGATGCCGGTCAACGCCATCACGACCGCGGTGCTCGCACTGGCGCCCGGCACGTAGCCATAGATGCGTGCGGAAGCGACGACGTCGGCATTCGATTCGATGCGCAATGCGCCGATGCTGTCGGCGCTCGGCAGGATCGGCGGCCCGAGAGGATCGACGACGTACGTCTCCCGCGGCGGAAGGGTGACGGTAGTCTTTCTCGGCGAGCGATTGGCGTGGCCGCTTTCGAGATACGACAGCGACATCACCGCCGCATGATCGTCCGTGTTCGTGATCCAGAGCGCGGTCAGGAAAAGGCGTCCGGAGCGTCCAGCGGCACGGCCGACAACGGGGATGACGAGGTCGCGGTCGGCGTATGCGGCCAGCAGCGGTTGCGCCGCGAAGAGGAGGAGCGTGAGGGTGATGCGTCGCATCCGCGCAGTATGCCGCGTGCGCGGGTACAATCAGCAACCGAGTGGCAGGTCCGCCGCTCCGATTCCTTGGGCGCACTCCTCTACCTCCTTTCCGCTGCAGCTACGCTCGCCCTGGTCCGCCGATTGACGGCGCTTTCGCGCGTCGCGGCGCTGGTGCTGCTCCTGCTGCCGCTGTGCCTCACGGGCCGCGCGTTCGTGACGGGACGGGTCTACGCGCCGATCGATCTCGCTTATCACTTCGATCCGCTTGCGTCGATGGCCACGCGCGCCGGCATCGAGCGGATCGCGAATCCGCTGCCGTCCGACGTGGCGGTGCAGTTCGTTCCGTGGAACGCGGCGCTGCGCTGGTCGATCGCGCACGGGCAATGGCCGCTGTGGAATCCGTTCGAGTTGTCGGGCAACGTGCTCGCCGCGGCCGCGCAATCCGCTCCATTCCATCCCGTCACGCTCCTCGGCCTTCTGATTCCGGCACCGGACGCGTTCGGATTCATGGCCGCGATGACGTACTTCCTCGCGGCGCTGGGGATGTTTCTCTTCCTCCGCAATCTCGAACTGCGGCAACTACCGTCGCTGTTCGGTGCGGCGGGATGGTCGCTCTCGACGTACGTGGTCGCGTTCACACACACGGCGCACGGAAACGCGATCGCGTTGCTGCCGCTGGTGATGCTAGGCGCGCGATGTGTGGCGCTGCGTCCGGGAATCCGCGCGGCTTCAATACTCGCCTCGGCGTTGGTTCTCCTCACGCTGTCCGGTCATCCGGAGACGTCGCTGCACGTCGTCGCGCTCTCGATTGCTTACGTGATCTTCTCAGCGCGAACGAATCTCTCGCGGGTCGCGGTCAGCGGATTGGCGGCAGGCGTCATCGCGCTGCTCCTCACGGCGTTCTTCCTCTTGCCGATGATCGACGCCATTCCGCAGACGCGTGAGTACCAGCATCGAAAGTCTGGCGCCGAGGGCGGGAGCGCGTCGTGGGGTGTCGTCGCGCATGTGCTGCGCAGCAACATCGTGCCGTTCGCGGAAGGGACGCCGGGCGAGGAAGAGCCGCAACACGAGCGAGGATTGGAGCATCACTCGATGGGGACGGCGTATGCCGGCGCGATGCTCTTCGCGCCGGCGCTCTTCGCGTTGCTGCGGGCGCGAACGCGGGAGAAGTGGTTCTTCGGCGGCGTGGTGGTACTCGGATTTCTCGCGGGCGCCGAGGCGCCCATCGTCAGCTCGATCCTGGCGCGGATTCCGATCTTCAGCCTTGCCATCAATGCGCGAATGATCGCGTTCGCTGCGTTTGGAACATGCGTACTGGCCGCGATCGGATTAAACGCGTCGTTGACTGAGCGCCGGCGTCTTGCACTTCTTTTTCTGTTCGTTGGCGTGTCGATCGCCGCATTGACGATTGCAATCCCTAGCACGCTCACGCCCGACTTCGTCCGCGCGAGCGCGATTCGCGAGGTGGCGCCGCTACTGCTCGCCTTCGCGCTGCTCGTTGCATTTCGAACAAACCGCGCCGCCGCCACCGGCCTGCTGGCGCTGTTGCTATTGCAGCGCGTCGTCGAGATCGGCGGCTACATCCCGGCCGTCGACCGTCGCGCGTTCTTTCCGCCGATCGCAGGATTCGAGCGATTGCCGCGCAACAGCGAGCCGTATCGCATCGTCGGCCAGGGGCCGCTTTTCGCGCCAAACATCGCCGCGCTCTACGGACTGGAAGACGTGCGCGGCTATCAGGCCATGACGTTCGCGCGTCTCGCGGAGACGTTTCCACTCTGGTCGATCCCGCAGCCGGTCTGGTCGAACCGCGTCGACGATCTCACCGCGCCGATGCTGTCGATGATGAACGTCCGCTTCGCGCTGGCGTTGCCGGATTCTCCGATTCCTGCGTCGTGGCGGCTGATCGGCCGCTATCCGGGATACGCGTTGCTGGAAAACAGCCGCGCGTTGCCAAGGGCGTTCATCCCGCGCGTTGTCCACACGGGACCGAACAACCTCATCCGCGACATGCGCGCCTGCAACGATTTCGGCGCCGAGGCGTGGATCGAAGCGCCGGGGCCGGCGATGGATGTCGCGAATGACTCCGGCTCGGTTCGCGTGCGCGCGGACGGCTCGCGACTGCTGCTGCACGCGTCGATGCAATCGCCGGGATGGATCGTCGTTTCGGAGACGGCGTGGTCCGGCTGGCGCGCGTCGTCCGCCGGCAATCCCCTCAAGCTCCACTTCGCCGACCGCGCGTTCCTCGGCATGTACGTCCCGGCCGGCGATCACGACATCGTGTTGTCATACCGCCCAAAGGCGATGACGACAGGAGCGATCGCTAGCATCGCGACGGCGGTGGGGTTGGTTTGTTTTGCGATCTTCGGCAGGCGCAAGCACGATTAGGACGACGTCGTCATCCCCAGCTCCGCCATCACCAGCTTCATGTCGTTCCAAACATCCTTTTTCGCCGACGGCGTGCGCAGGAGATACGCCGGGTGGTATGTCGGCATCACTTTTACGCCGTTGTATTCGAGCCAATGGCCGCGCGTGGCGGTAATGCCGTACGACTTTTCGGTGAGGCTTTGCAGGGCGAACTTGCCCAGGGTGACGATCACCTTGGGTTGGATGATCTCGACCTGACGGCGGATGTACGGCCGGCACGCGTCCAGCTCCTCGGGATCAGGATTGCGGTTCTCGGGCGGACGGCATTTCACGACGTTGGCGATGTAGACGTCATCGCGCGTCAGCTTCATCGCTTTGATGATGTCGGTGAGAAGCTGGCCGGCGCGGCCGACGAACGGCTCCCCTTTTTCGTCCTCATCGCGGCCCGGAGCTTCGCCGATGAACATCAGATCCGCGTTTGGACTGCCCACGCCGTAGACGACCTGCGTGCGCGTTTTCGCGAGCTTGCATTTCACGCAGACGGAGGCGATGGCCTGGAGTTCGGCCAGCAGGCTCTTGCCATCCGAGTCCTCGACGGCTGTCGTAGCCACAGTAATTTTGGGGATGTCGAGGTGCGTAAATCCGAGGTCGCGAAGGAAGGTGAGCTCGTGGCGGAGGGTGTCGTTCATGGTTTCCGCGGCGGATTATCCGTTATGTGCGGTCGGAACGCTGGCGTCCTCGCCGGCTGGCCCGGCTGCGTCCTCGCTGCCGAATGGGAGGCTTGCGCGGGTGTTGAGTTACCAGCGACATTCGATGGTTTGCCGGTTCGGCAGCGGGACGCAGCCGGGCCAGCCGGCGAGACGCCAGCGTTCCGGCCGTGGATCACGTAACGGTAGCGAGCCGCTCCACCACCAGGTCGAGAATGCGATTCGCGATCACGATCTTCGGCGCGCGTTCGATTTTCGTCGACGAGCCGTCGCGAGCGATGACGGTCACGGCATTCTGATCGGAGTCGAATCCGATTGAAGCATCGGCGACATCGTTGGCGACGATGAGATCGGCATTCTTGCGCACGAGTTTCTCGCGCGCGTTCGACTCCACGTCGTCCGTTTCTGCGGCGAAGGCGACGATGAACGGACGCGGCGAGGAGGCGCCGATGTCGGCCAGAATGTCGGGCGCTTTCCGAAGCGCCAGCATCATCTCGTCGCTCTTCTTGATCTTGTGATCCGCGGCCACAACGGGCGTGAAGTCGGACACCGCCGCAGCTTTGATCACGATCTGTTGCGACGGCAGCGCGTCCATCACCGCTTTGTGCATTTTTGCCGCGGTGGTGACGCGGATCAGCGCGACGCCGCCGGGTGGCGTGATCGCGGTCGGCCCCGAAATCAGAGTCACCTTCGCTCCCCTCCTCCTCGCGGCCTCGGCGATCGCGTAGCCCATCTTTCCCGACGAGCGGTTGGAGATATAGCGCACAGGGTCGATCGGCTCACGCGTCGGTCCGGCGGTGACGAGGATCGCGCGCCCTTCGAGGTCGCGCGTGGCGAACTGCTGCCTGACGAAATCGGCGAGCACGGGCGGATCGGGCATTCGTCCCGAGCCTTCATCGCCGCAGGCGAGGATGCCGCTGTCGGGATCGAGCACGATGACGCCGCGTTCGCGCAGCGTAGCCAGATTCAACTGGACCGTGGGATGTTGCAGCATCGACGTATTCATCGCCGGCGCGACGACAATCGTGCCGCGATGCGCGATCGCGTACGTCGACAACGCATCGTCCGCGAGGCCTACCGCGAGTTTGGCGATCATGTTCGCCGTGGCGGGCGCGATCAGCAGCAGATCGGCCCAGCGCGCCAGTTCGATGTGATCGACGCCGCCGTGACCGGAGTCGCCCCATTGCTCGATGATGACGCCGTGATCGGAGACCGCGGCCAGCGACAGCGGCGACACGAAGCGCGCCGCGTTCGGCGTGAGGATGACGCGAACGTCAGCGCCAACGTCGCGCAGGCGCCGCACCACGTCCGGCGCTTTGTACGCCGCGATCCCGCCGGTGACGCCGAGGACGATGTGCATGGTGGATGTCGGGTGTCGGGTGTGGGGGGTCGGAGGGGAGCCGCGCGATTTTCTTGCAACGGTCGACCGCGCTACATCCAGGATCAGGATACGGCGTCGGTTTTATCTCCGACACCCTACTCCCGACTCCCAACTACTCCGTTTCCAGCGACGTCGTCTCTTCTTCCGGCGGCGTGAGCTGCCACTTCACCTGATTCTTCTCGATCTCTTCCATCGCCATGCGCGTCGGCTTGGCGTGTTTGCTCTTGCTCTTCGGCGCGGATCCCTGCACCAGCTGCTCGGCGCGCTTGGCCACGAGCAACACGTAGCGGAACTTACTGTCAATGCCCTCTGGCAAACCTTCCATCTCGCTCCTCCTTCAGGCGCTCGGCCATCGCGGTGATCGCTTCGAGCGCCGTCTTCGTCTGTAGCTTCTTGGCGATGATCGCCGCCTTCAAACACTCGGCGGCGACGTTCAGGTCATCGTTGATGATGACGTAGTCGTAAAACTCTTTGCCGGCATCGATCTCGTCGGCAGCTTTCTGCAATCTGGTCTGAATCTCGTCTTCGCTGTTCAGTCCGCGGTCGTGAAGCCGCTGCTCGAGATGATCGAACGACGGCGGAAAAATGAAAATGTTGAGCGACCGCGGTTTCAGTTCAGGATCGACCGCGATCTGCCGGGCGCCCTGATAGTCGATGTCGAGAATGACGTCTTTGCCGCTTTTGAGGCGGTCCAGAACTTCGGCCTTTGAAGTCCCGTACCGCTGCTCATGAACGAAGGCCCATTCGATAAATTCCCCTCGCGCGGCCATCGACTCGAACTGCGCGGTCGGAACGAAGTGGTAGCTGATGCCGTCGATTTCGCCCGTCCGCGCGCGCCGCGTCGTGTGCGAGACGGAAAAGTAGAGCGTGATGCCGATCGGCTCGAGTTGTTCGCGGACCCGGTTGATGAGCGTCGTCTTCCCGGCACCCGACGGGCCCGAGACGATGAACAACGTCCCATCGGGGTGGAAGTTACTCGACATTCTGGACTTGCTCCCGGATCCGCTCGACCTCGGTTTTCAATTCTACAACGAGGGTGCGCAGCGCCGCGGAGCGCGACTTAGAGCCCATCGTGTTCACTTCGCGCAGCATTTCCTGCGACAGAAAATCGAGCTTTTTGCCCGCCGCTTCACCGCCGCTCACGGCCTTCTCGGCCTGCTCGACGTGATGCGCAAGCCGCGTCAACTCCTCGGCCACATCGCCTTTCTCGACCATGATCACCACTTCCTGAGCGATGCGGTCCTGGTTGACGTCGACGCCGGCGACTTTCGCGATTTCCTGCACGCGCTGCTGATACGACGCCAGAAGTTCGTCGCGGATTTCGTCGCGGTGCGCCGCCAGCCGCTGCTGCAATTCGCGAATGGTCTGCAGCCGCGTGGTGATGTCGGTGCGCAGCGACTCCCCTTCCCGCACGCGCATCGCTTTCATCTGGGCAAGCGCGTCGCGGACGATGATGGCGAGCGATTCGCGTTCCTCTTCCGTGATCTCGGCATCGATCGGCTCGACCTGCAGCAGATCGGGAACGCGCAGCAGATCGCTGCCGGAAAACGTCGACCCGAGTCCCAGCTCCTCGGCGATGGCGCGGAGCTGCGGAACGACCGTGTTCGCGATCTGCGTGTTGATGCGCACGTTGTAGTCGGGCTGCGCGGTCCGCTGCACGCGGATGGAGATGTCGACCTTGCCGCGCGCGAACGTCTCGGAAGTGAGAGCCCGGACCGTGGCCTCGGCTTCCCACAAATAGTCCGGGATGCGCACCGAGGTTTCGAGAAAGCGGTGGTTGACACTCTTCGCGGTGACCGCGACGAAGTAGCGCGCCGAAAGCGCGCCGGCTGCCCGGCCGAAGCCGGTCATGGAAGTGATCATTCGTTTACCAACCGTTCTGCGTCATCCGCAAGCTCGTTCATTGTTTCCTGTAGCCGCATGCGCCACTCTTCCGTGTCGCCGTCGCGCGGCACGAGCATCGGCGCGCCGTAGAGGAAGACGACGCGCGTGAACGGCAAGGGGACGACCATGCGGTCCCACGAGCGCAGCAACTTTTTTTTTTTGCAGCGAAGGCGAACGGCACGATCGGCAGTCCGCTCACTTTCGCGACGTAGATCACGCCGTCTTTCACGATCTGCGAAGGACCCTTCGGACCATCGGGCGTGAAGGCGATGTTCTTCCCAGCCTGGATCGCGCGCAGGATCTCACGAAGTGCCACTTCGCCGCCGCGCGTCGATGAACCGCGCGCGGTTTCGGCTCCGTAGAAACGAAGAACACCCGAAACGATCTCGCCGTCTTTCGATCGCGAGATGATTGCGGTGGTCGGCTTCCGCCACTTCGAGTGCAGCGACAGCAGAATGTGGCGATGCCAGAACGCGAGGATGTAGCGCGGCGAACCATTGAGATTTTCGACATTCACGTGGCGCACGCGCATCGTCGCGGACAGCGCGCGAAGAAAAAGATAGCCGAGAAAAGAGAGCAGCTTCGTCACGCAATCGCTCCGGTCGGGACGGCATCGTCCGCGAACTGCAGATCGTAGAGCTTGCGATAGACGCCGCGCCGGGCCAGCAGCTCGTCGTGCGCGCCGCTCTCGACGATTGCCCCGCGATCGAGGACCACAATCTTGTCGGCGCTACGAATCGTAGAGAGCCGGTGGGCGATTACGAGTGTCGTTCGGCCCTGCATCAGACGTTCGAGCGCGCCCTGCACGAGACGCTCCGATTCAGTGTCGAGTGCGGACGTGGCCTCGTCGAGGATGAGGATCGGCGGATCTTTGAAAAGAGCGCGCGCGATCGCCAGGCGCTGGCGTTGTCCGCCGGAAAGCAGCACGCCCGACTCACCGATCTCGGTGTCGTAACCGTTCGGCAGCGCGGAGATGAAATCGTGCGCATTGGCCGCCTTGGCCGCTTCGATCACGCGCGCTTCCTCAGCGTCGCCGCGGCCGTACGCGATGTTGTTGCGGACTGTGTCGTTGAAGAGCACGACTTCCTGCGTAACGAGACCCATCAGGCCGCGCAGCGACGAAAGGCTGACGTCGCGGATGTCGCGTCCGTCGACGGTGATGCGGCCGCCGTTGACGTCGTAGAAGCGCGGCAGAAGGTTGACGAAGGTCGACTTCCCCGCGCCGCTACCGCCCACGATTGCCACGATCTCGCCGGGCGCAATGGTCAGATCGACCTCGCGCAGCACCGGCTCGGCCTGGTACTGAAATGAGACGTTCTCGTAGCGGATGCCGCTTCCAACAGCCGCGATCGAGCCTGCGGCAGGCTTGTCCTCGACTTCGTTCGGAATGTCGAGCATGCGGAAAACGCGCTCGGCCGCGGAGAGCGCCGTGTTCACCGACAGATTGACCTTGTTCAGCTTCTTGATCGGCTGGTACATCGCCGCCAGCGCGGCGATGTACGCCATCAGCGCGCCCATGCTGAGCGTGCCGTTCGCGATGCGGTGCGATGCGTAAGCGAAGATCGCCAGCGCACCAAAGCCGGTGACGAAGTCCATGACCGGCGACGAGAGCGCCTGGATCTTCTGCGCCTTCAGATTCGATGAGAGATGGCGTTTCGTGGCCAGGTGAAAGCGTCCGATCTCGAAGCGCTCCATCGTGAAGGCCTTGACGATCCGCACGCCGCGAATGGTTTCCTCGAGCAGCGTGGCCATGTCCGCCATGCGCTCCTGCGAACGATGCGTCGTGCCGCGCAGCCGGCGGCCGAAATGAACGACCGGATACACCATCACCGGGGCGACGATGAAGGTGATCAAGGCCAGCTCGGGATTGGTCCAGAAGACGTAGCAGAGCAGGAAGAAGAGCGTCAGCGATTCCTGGAAGAGATCGCCCATGCGCGTGGACACGGCGGCCTGGATTGCGTCGGCATCCGACACGACGCGGCTGACCATCTCTCCTGTCGACCGCTCCGAGAAGAATCGGTGACTCTGAAAAATGATCCGCTCGTACAACTGATTGCGCAGGTCGCGAACGGTCGAGAGGCCGACTTTCTGGAACGCGTATTCCGAAAAAAAAGACGCCAGCGCGCGCAGGACGATGACTATGAACAGCGCCACCAGGATGTGGTGGAACTGGTCGTTGCGGCTTTCCTTGTCCCACCACGCGTGAAAGCGATGGTTCGCCGCATCGAGATGATTGATGATCCAGCCGCGCTGCCCTTCCGGGACATCGCGCCTGAGGACGGCATTGGCCACGCGGTTCTTGGTCACTTCTTCGCGCGATACGTGCGTCACGGCCGGTTTATGCGCGCCGGGAGGCGTGAGGCCGACGTCAACGACCGGCTGCAGCAACCCGATCATGATCGTCTGCGTCACGGCGAAGATGATCATCGAGCCGAACGCGAGCGCCGCCCACGCTTTGTAGCGCTTCAGGTAGCTGTAAAGCCGGCGCAGAAGCTTCATCGTTGAACGGCTTTCATGATCGATTCGGCCGCGCGTCGGGCCGCGCCGGCGTCGCCGAGTTTACTCCGCACCGCCGCCAGCTCTTCCACGACGCGCGCGTAGTTGGCCGGTTCGAGCAGCCGCCGCGTTTCGTCCGCGATCGTTCGTCCGTTCACGTCGCCCTGAATCAGCTCCGGCACGATCTTCTTCCCCGCCACGATGTTGATCAGCGCAAAGTGCGGAATCGTGACGACCATCCTGCCGAGCCAGTAGTTGGCGAGCGATAGCCGATACATGACGATCACCGGCGTGCCGAGAACGGCGCATTCGAGTGTGGCTGTACCGGAGGAGGACAACGCGACGTCCGCCGCGGCGACGGCTTCGCCATGGTCGTGTTCGACGACGCGAACATTTCTGCCGGTCACATATTCGTCGAGCAGTTCGCGCGGAATCGTCGGCGCTTGCACGACGTACGCGTCGACGCTGCGCTCGCGCGCCAAAATCTCCACCGCATCGATCATCGCGGGCAGCAGCGACGCCACCTCAGCCTTCCTCGATCCCGGCAGCAGCGCGATGGTGGTTGCGGGAATCGGGAGTCGGGTGTCGGGTGTCGGAGAAGAGGCGTTCGGCTCGGCGATGCTGGTCGCTCCGACCCCCGACCCCCGACTCCCTACTCCCGGACGCGCAATGTGTCCGATCTCTTCGATCAACGGATGGCCGACGTACGCCGCCTCGATTCCGTGGTCGCGGTAGAACGTTTCTTCGAACGGAAAGATGACGATCATCCGATCGACGTACTTTGCGACCTGTTTCACACGTCCTTTTTTCCAAGCCCAGAGCTGCGGCGAGATGTAGTAGACGACGCGCAGTCCCAACTCCTTGCAGCGTCGGGCCATGCGCAGATTGAATCCGGGGTAGTCGACGAGCAGAACGGCATCCGGTTTTTCGCGCGCGATTTCGTTCACGGTTTCGTCAAAGATCCGCCGGAACCTGCGCAGATGGCGCAGGACGTTGAAGAAGCCGACGATGCCCATCTCGCGCGCGTGATGCACGAGGCGCATCCCTTCGCGCGCAAGAAGATCGCCGCCGATGCCGAAGGTTTCGATCGCCGGATCGAGGCGCTTCAACTCGCGCAGAACCTCGGCGGCGTGCAGATCGCCGGATGCCTCACCGGCGACGATGGCCAGTTTCATCGCAGCGGGAACGGAAACATGGTCCACGCCAATGCGATGCCGCCGAAAAAGAGCGAGCAGAAGATGACGAGGAAGGTGCGGATCCGTTCAGCGCGCGTCTCCTTCCACAACAGCGCGAAAAAGATGCCGGTGGCGACGGCGTAGATGAACATCAGCACGATGTGGTTGCGGAGGAGGCTCATTCTTTTCGTCCCTGCGCGATATCGAACGCGTCCACCACGAGCAGCAGGTTCATGAGGCCGGCGGTGGTGGTGAAGGCCGTACCGTGTTCGAACGTGATGGAGGTTACGTCGCCATGCACGCCCATCCAGGCCGCGATCCAGTAGATGACGCCGGAGCCGAGCGAGCCAAGAGCACCCAGCATTCGCAGCAGCGAGCCGTTTGCGTGATTGATCGTGTAGAGATCGCCGTCGATGGCGACGCCGATCGCGAACAGCAGCACGACGATGAGGAAGAACGCAATGGCCCGCGCGCGGCGGCCGAGGTAGAGGTGGCCCGCGCCGGGTACGAGGTACGCCAGCAGCATGGCAGTGACGGTGCGGCCTTTCATTGGTCGGTGATCGATCCCTTCGAGAGTTTCGTGAAGTGCGGCAGGAGCTTGTCGTACGTGACGCCGAGATCCTCCGGCACGATGCGCGTGCGGGCGGTGACAGTCATGAAATTCGAGTCGCCGCTCCAGCGCGGCACGATGTGCATGTGGTAGTGGTCGGCCACGCCCGCGCCTGCAACCTGACCGAAATTCATCCCGACGTTGAAACCGTCCGGATGGTAAACGTCGGAGAGGATGCGTTGCGATTCCGCGGTCAGACGGATGAGCGATTTCAAAGAGTTGTCGCGGCTTTGGAACAGCAGCGCTTCATGCGCGACGGGAGCGACCATCAGATGGCCGTTCGTGTAGGGATAACGGTTCAGCATCACCAGAGCGTCATCAGTGCGGAAGATTGTGAGCGTGTCGCGAAGCGCGTCCGAGCTCACGGCATTGCAGAAAATGCACGAACCTTCGCTCTTCGGCGCCGTCAAGTAGGGATATCTCCAGGGGGTGAAAAGGATGTCCATTGCATGGAAAGAATTTTTCACCACAGAGGCACAGAGAGCACAGAGAAGTTCTCGGTGTCCTCTGTGTCTCTGTGGTTAAACGCCTCCGCCTTCTGAGGTCGCGGCTTCCAGCGCCTTGTTAATGAGTTCCTTCAACTCTTTCCCCGGCTTGAAGTACGGGATCTTCTTCGACGGCACGTCCACCTTCTCACCGGTTTTCGGATTGCGTCCCGTACGCGATTTGCGGCTGCGAAGGCGGAAGCTGCCGAAGCCGCGCAACTCGATCTTCTGGCCGGAGCGGAGGGAGTCGACGATCGAATCGAAGACGATGTTGACGATGGTTTCAGCCTGCTTCTTCGTCAGCGAAACGACCCGCGCGACCTCGTCCACGAGCTCCGCTTTGGTCATCACGCCCGCTTTATCCGCGATCTCTTCTTCGGGTTCCAGGTGATCCAAAGGTGCCTCCTCGCTCATGACGTTCACCACTGAAACAGAAACCGCGGACGGCGGGTGAGGATGCGGCTGATGGCGGTCTCCGTGTCGGAGTCATCGCTGGTCAGCGCGTCGAAAATCCCGCGTGTCCGCTTCTTCGGATAGATGGTTCCGGGCCTGCCGGAGATTCCGCCGAGTTTGCCGGCAACGCGCACGGCGTCCTCGAGATTGCCGAGCTGGTCGACGAGTTTCATGCCGAGGGCCTGCTCGCCGGTGAAGACGCGGCCGTCCGCGATTTTGCTGACGTCCGCCTCGCTCAGTTTTCCTTTCCGTCCCGCGGCAACGGCGCGGACGAACTGCGAATGCAACTGCATGACGATCGCCTGAAAATAGGCGCGCTGGTCGTCGGTGAGATCCTGATACGGCGAACCAGCGGCCTTCATCGCGCCGCTGGTAATCGTCTCCGGCTTCAACTTGGCCCAGGCCAGCAGGTCCTTCGTTTCCATCCACTGAAGGATCACGCCGATCGAGCCGGTGATCGACCCGGGATTCGCGACGATGCGGTCGCAGGCCGAGGCGATGTAGTAGCCGCCGGACGCCGCTACGCTGTCGAGTGAAGCGATGATCGGCTTGCCGTTGCGCGCGCGGACGTTGCGGATTTCTTCGTAAATCTCCTGCGACGGCGCGATGGCTCCGCCAGGGCTGTTGATCCGAATGATGATCGCTTTGACGCTGTCGTTCTTCGCGTAGCGGTGCAGCGCGTCGATCGTGTCGCGCGATCCGAGGATCTCGCCATCGATGGGGATGATGGCCACCTTGTCGCCGAAGACGTCGCCGCGCGTGGTGGTGTCGTTGTTCCCCATCATCGCGATCATCACGCCGAGGAGCGCCATGCCGACGAAGACGATGAGGCAGCCGCTGAACGCACCGAGAAAGAAAACTCCTGTGCGCGATTTGCGCGGCGCGGGCACGGCAGCCGGCTCGCTAACCGGTTCTGCAGGCGCCTGACCGAGGGTTGGAACGGGATCGAGTTCCGACATCTTCGATCAGCCTTGCGGCGTGGTCTCCGCGGTTTCCGGTTCAGATTCGGACGCTGATTCGGCGGGGTGCTCTTCGACCGCGGGCGCTGATTCCGTGTGTTGCGCGACCTCCGCCTCAGTCAGCGGCTCGACGTCGCGTGTGGAGAGTCCGATCTTCTTATCGGTCCAGTCGATTTTGATGACGCGCGTGCGAACGGCTTCGCCGACATGAAAGGTTTTGTCGAGCTTCGCTTTCGGATCACGAGAAATCTCCGAGATGTGCGCGAGTCCTTCCACGCCGTCGGCAACGCGAATGAAGAGGCCGAAGTCGGTGATCTTGGCGATCGTGCCGATCAACTCATCGCCGACGTTGTGCGACTTCGCGAAGTTGTCCCACTCGTTCGGCAGGAACTCTTTGATCGAGAGCGAGAGCCGCTGATTCTCGCCGTCGACGCTGATCACGCGCGCCTGCACGGCGTCGCCCTTCTTCAGAACTTCGTTCGGATGCTTGAGCCGGCGGTTCCACGACATGTCGGAGATGTGAATCAGTCCGTCAATGCCGTCTTCGACTTCCACGAATGCACCGAAGTCAGTGAGGTTACGAACCTTGCCGGTGACGACAGCGCCGATCGGATAACGCTCGGCGATGGTGTCCCACGGATTCTGTTCGAGCGCTTTCAGCGAGAGCGAGATGCGACGGTTCTGAATGTTGACGTCCGTAACCACCGCATCGACCTCGGTGCCAATCGCGAGCAGCTTGGAAGGATTGCGGACTTTCTTGGTCCACGACATTTCGGAGACGTGGATCAGTCCTTCGACGCCTTCTTCGAGCTCGATGAACGCACCGTAGTCGGTGAGCGAAACGACGCGGCCGTGAACCTTCGAGCCGAGCGGATAGCGCTGCACGACGTCCGTCCACGGATCCTGGCTCTTCTGCTTGTAGCCGAGCGAAACGCGCTCCGCTGTGGGATCGAACTTGAGGACGACCACCTCGATCTCATCGCCGACGTTGAAGTATTCGGAAGGGTGGTTGACGCGGCCCCACGAAACGTCAGTGATGTGAAGCAGTCCGTCCACGCCGCCGAGGTCGACGAAGACGCCGTAGTCGGTGATGTTCTTGACGATGCCGTGCGTGTGCTGCCCTTCCTGAAGCCGGCTGAAGGTGTCGGCTTTGGCAGCGGCCTGTTCGACTTCGACGATCGCGCGGCGCGAGAGCACCACGTTGTTCCGTTTCTTGTCGAACGAAACGATCTTGAATTTGTATTCGTGCCCGCGAAGTGCGTCGAGGTTTTTTACCGGCTTCGTGTCGATGAGCGATCCGGGGAGGAATGCCTTGACGCCGCCGACGTCGACAGCCAGCCCGCCCTTGACGCGTTCGATGACGCGTCCGGCGATCGGCTCGTCGGCTTTGAACGCGCCTTCGATGCGATCCCAGACCAGCATCCGCTCCGCTTTTTCGCGCGAAAGGACGATGTAGCCGCTGTTGTTTTCGAGGCGCTCGATGAAGACGTCGAGCTCGTCGCCAGGCTTGACCGTGATCTTACCGTCGTAGCCGGTGACCTCATGGACAGGCAGAACGCCTTCGGACTTGTAGCCGATGTCGATGACGACTTCGGCGCCGAGGACTTTCAGGACACGCCCGCGGATGATGTCGCCCTCGGCAAAGTTCGACATTTTCCGGTCGTACATGTCGAGCAACTCGTCCATGCCGAGGCCTTCGAGGTCGTTGGGCTCCCCCCCTTTTCGGAGCGGTTGATTCAGGTTCTTAGGATCGTCACTCGACGGCATGAAACGGGCTACCTCCTGGAATTTCCGGGCGCATACGCCCGGAGGCGCACGTGGCGTAAATTGTTGATACTAGTCGAAATGCGGAGTTTAGTGGCGAGCCTCCGGGGGAGTCAAGGAATTACGGGCTGATGTCATCCTGAGTCGCCGGAGCTGCGTAGGCGAAGCCGGAGCAGCGCAGGACGACGAAGGATCTCAAGCTTCCCAAGTTGCGTTGAATCCCAGCGGGTTCCAGCTCGAGTTGCGCATCTTGAGATCCTTCGTCGTCCTGCGGCGTTCCGCGCTACGCGCTCCAACGCCTCCGGCAGCCTCAGGATGACAAACTAACAATCCGCTCCACCACCTCTTCAATCGTCAAATCCGAGGTATCGATGACCGTGTACGAGTCGTCGAAGCTCAGCGGCGAGTCGGCGCGGGTGGAGTCTTGTTCGTCGCGGGCGATGGTTCCAACGAGGATGGTTTCGTAGGACGCGCCCTCCCCTTTTGCGAGCAGCTCGGCGTGGCGGCGGCGGGCGCGGACCTCGGGGCGGGCCGTGAGGAAGAATTTGTAGGGCGTTTCGGGGAAGACTTTCGTACCTATGTCGCGGCCTTCGAGGACGCCTCCGCTGCGGCGTCCGAGGTCTTGTTGGAGTCGGACCAGGACTCGGCGCACGGCGGGAACAGCGGAGACGTTGCTCGCGGCCATGCTCATTTCCGGCGAGCGGATCATCGACGTCACGTCTTCGCCGTTGAGCAGGACGCGGGCGCGTTCGCCGGGGATGAAGTCGATGCGCGTGCGCGAGGCGAGGTCTTCGAGCTTCGCTTCATCGCGCGTGTCGATCCCTTCGCGTGTGGCGGCGAGCGCGAGTGCGCGGTACATCGCGCCGGTGTCGATGTGCGGGATGCCAAGCTCGCGTGCAACGGCGCGGCTCGTGGTGGTCTTACCGACGCCTGATGGGCCGTCGATGGCGATGATCTTCGCCATGAAAATTATCGCCGCGCGCTGCTGCGCGATGAACGCGCGCCGGCGCGGCGGACTGCAGGTTTCTTGGATCCGCTCGACTTGCCCGAGGCAACTTTCGGCCGCGGAGTGGCGGGACGCGGCGACGGTGTGCGGCGCGTCGAGCTTCGCGTTTCCGTGCGCGAAGACGCCGAGCGTTTGGCAGCGGGCTTCGCACGCGATGCCGCAGGTTTTCGCGAAGCGGCCGCCGCCGGTTTCTTGCGCGACGTGGGACGCGCCGCCGTCCGGCGCGGCTTCACCGTCTTCTTCGGCTCCTTCATCGTCTCCAGCATCTTCACTTCCTGCTTGGTCAGCTCGCGCCAGACGCCGGGAGTGAGTTTCGGATCGGAGATGGGACCGATGGCGACGCGGCGCAATTTCGAAACGGGATGGCCGACCGCCTGGAACATCTTGCGGATCTGCTGCGTGCGGCCTTCTCGGAGTTTCACTTCGAACCAGCTGTTGCCTTCGTCGTCGCGTTTGCCGGTGGTGTGCATCCGCTCGATGTCACACGGCAGCGTGCGTTTGCCGTCGATGGTGATGCCGCGACGCAATTTGTCGACCAGCCGTTCCTCGGGAACGCCGCGCACTTTCACGCTGTACGTTTTTACCGAGCCGTGCGTCGGATGCGACACCTTGAACGCGAGCTCGCCGTCGTTCGTCAGCAACACGAGGCCCTCGGAATGGAAGTCGAGGCGGCCGACCGGATAGATGCGCTCGCGAATTCCGCGCACGAGATCGATGACGGTGCGGCGTCCCTGCGGGTCTTCCACCGTCGTCATCACTTCCTTCGGTTTGTACAAAAGGATGTAGCGATGCGGCTCGGCTTTCGTGATCAGTTTGCCGTCGACTTTGATGTGATCGCGATCGGGATCGGCGCGCGTGCCGAGTTCTTCGACGACACGCCCATTCAGCGTGACCCGACCCTCCCGGATCATCGCCTCGGCTTCACGGCGCGACGAAACGCCGGCGTGGGCGATGATCTTTTGCAATCGCTCTTGCATCACTCTGATTGTTCGTTGACGACGCGGGATTGTACCTCGTTCGTTGTGGCGTGCGCGTCGTCGTCGCTCGCAGAATTTTCGGCGACGACGTTCTCATCGCTCAACTCCGCGTTCACGGCATCGTCGATCTGCTCGCCTTGTGCGAGCGGAACCTCGATGCCTTCCGCGATCGGCGTCGACTCGATGGCCAGCACCAGATCGTCGTTGATCTGTTCGCCGATCAGGTCGCCGAATTCTTCGAGCCGCGGCATGTCGCGAATGTCGTTCAGTCCGAAGTGGACGAGAAACTCGCGCGTGGTGCGATACAAAAAAGGACTGCCGACGACGTTCTTGCGGCCGGCGACGCGAATCATGCGCCGCTCGAGCAGCGTTCGAATCGTCTGATTCGAATTGACGCCGCGAATCTCCGAAACTTCGGGTGCGGTAATCGGCTGGCGATACGCGACGATGGCGAGCGTCTCGAGCGCGGCAATGGAAAGCCGGTTCTCCCCTTTTTTCGCAAAGTACTTCTTGAGGATGGGATCGTGCTCGGCGCGCGTTGCCAGGCGCCATCCGCCCGCGGTCTGCTCGAGCATGAATCCGCCGAGGTGATCGTCGAGCGCGCGCTTGATCTCTTCGAGCTGCGCGATAACCGCTTCCCTCCCCTCGTCCGCAAACGCCTCGGCAAGCTCGTCGAGCTTCACCGGCTCGTTGCTGACGAAGAGGATGGCCTCAAGGGCCGCTCGTAGTTCGTTTGGTTCCATTGGCATTTCGTTTACCTTGTCATCGCACCAACGCGGACGCGACGCTCGCGCGCAGAGCGCGGGGCTAAGTTTCTTACGCGCGCCTTCGCGCGCGACGCTGCTCGTCGCGTCATCTCTTCACGACTATTCAGGATGACGTCCATTAACTGTTGTCGAAGACTGCAAACTGCGCTTCATCGATCGTCCTCTCCGTACTCGCGATCAGGATCTCGCCGAAGTTCCCGCTCTGCTTGAGCGAGATGCCGCCGAGGCGGACGAGTTCGAGCGTGGCCAGGAAGATCGCGATCAGTTCGTTGCGGTCGCGGCCTTCGAGGAACCACTGCAGCCGGATCGGCGACTTCTCGTGCAGCTTCGTGTACAGCTCGCGCATCTTGTCCGAAATCTTGTGAACCGTGCGCTTCAGTTCGATCGACTGCGGATGATTCTGTTTGTAGCGATTGAGCGCGCCGCGGAACGCATCGATGAGATCGAAGAGTCCTACTTCGCTCATGTCGATCTCCGACGCGTCGGTGCCAGGAATCGGCGTCGCCGGCCGCGGCCAGACGCCCATGCGCAGCACATCGAGCTCCGCGAACGATTCGGCGACCGCTTTGAAACGCTGGTATTCGAGAAGCCGGTCAACCAGCTCCTGGCGCGGATCCTCGATTACCTCATCTTCGTCGTGCGGCAGCAGCATCTTCGACTTGATGTGGATCAGCAGCGCGGCCATGTAGATGTAATCAGCGGCGACGTCGAGGCTCAGCTCCTCCATCGCGTCGAGGTAGCCGTTGTATTGCGCGGTGATCAGCGCGATGGGGATGTCGTAGATGTCGATCTTGTGCTGCTTGATGAGATGCAGCAACAGATCGAGCGGACCGTGAAACGACGGCAGCGTGACCTTGAGCGCGCCCGAGCTTTCATCCTGCTCGTCCGCGGGACGATCGTCGGCCGGCTGTGTGACTGTGTCCTGGTCGGCCATCGTCGTCATTGCAGCCCGCTGTAGTTGATTTTGACGGCGTCTCGGACGAGCTGCATCGTCTCCTGCGCGCGCTCGCGAGCTTTGCGGTTTCCGTCGCGCAGCACATCCCACACGATCGACGGATCGCGATCGATCTGCTCGCGCTTCTCGCGAACCGGCCGCAGCGACTCGATCATGATTTCGGCCAGCAGTTTCTTGTCGTCGACGCAGCCAATCTCCGCGGCGCGGCACTCGCGGTCGACGCGCGCGATAGTCTCGTCGTTCGAAAAGAGCTTGTGGAACTGAAAGAGATTGCAGACGTCCGGCCTGCCCGGATCTTTGCGGCGGATGCGCTCGGGATCGGTGAACATCGTCATCACCAGCGCGCGGATGTCGTCGGCGCTCGCCGTCAACGGAATGGTGTTGCCGTACGACTTCGACATCTTGCGTCCGTCGAGTCCGGGCACTTTCGGCGTTGTCGTTGCGAGCGGCAGCGGCTCCGGAAAGACGTCGCCGTAGAAACGATTGAAGCGGCGCACGATCTCGCGAGATAGCTCCAGGTGCGACTCCTGGTCTTCGCCGACCGGAACGAAGTTCGCCCTATAGATAATGATGTCGGCGGTCTGCAGCAGCGGATAACCGAGGAAGCCGTAGGTGTTGAGGTCTTTGTCCTCGAGCTGCGCCTGCTGATCCTTGAATGTCGGCACGCGCTCCAGCCACGGCAGTGGAGTAACCATCGACAAAATCAGATGCAGCTCGGCGTGCTCCTTGACCTCGGACTGCACGAAGATCGTCGACTTTGCCGGATCGAGTCCCGCCGCCAGCAAGTCTGCAGTCGCTTCGAACGTCGCATTCGTGATGCGCGACGTGTCTGCGTAGTCGGACGTCAGCGCGTGCCAGTCGGCGATGAAGTAGTAGCAGTCGTACAAATCCTGCAGACGCACCCAGTTCCGGACCGCACCAAAATAGTTGCCGAGGTGGATGCGGCCGGTGGGGCGAAGGCCACTGAGGACGGTCTGAGATGCAGAATTCAATCGAAGCTCGCGGGGTCAGATTTCAAGAGCGGCGCAGTGTAGCAGAGGCTTGATCCGCAGATGACGCAGATGGCATCTGGCCATCTGCGGATCAGTCTTTGACGCTCGCCGGAACCGGAACGCCGAGGAGCTTCTGCACGATCTTTTCGGCCTTCGTCACGCCATCCTTTTCGATGATTTCGATGGCAAGGTCGCGGGCTTTTTCCATCAGCGCGATGTCGCGGACGATGTGGCCGAATCGAAATCGCATCGCTCCCGATTGGCGGGTGCCGAGGAGCTCTCCGGGGCCGCGGAGTTTGAGGTCGAGGTCGGCGAGGTCGAACCCGTTGAGCGTCTTCGCGAACTGCGTGAGGCGATCCTTTTCTTTGTCGGCGACGAGTACGCAGTACGAATGGCGCGTTCCGCGGCCCACGCGGCCGCGAAGTTGGTGGAGTTGCGACAGACCGAAGCGGTCAGCGTCGATGATCAGCATGAACGAGGCGTTGGCGACGTCGATCCCTACTTCGATGACCGTCGTCGACACCAGGATGTCGATCTCGCCGCGCTTAAAGCGCTGCATCGTCTCTTCTTTTTCGGCGGGCGGCATGCGGCCGTGCATCATGGCCACGCGACGGTTCGGGAAGCGCATCTTCGTCGCTTCGAAGCCGATCGTGAGCGGTTTGAGATTCGACTTCTCCGACTCCTCGATGATCGGATAGACGATGTAGGCCTGCGCGCCGGCAGTGATCTCCGTGTCGATGAAGTGGTAGACGCGCTCGATCTGCTC
>Ga0213876_10000078_pt1 | contig 110940 bp, 76 predicted proteins | sample BarmaccomBMRX_R9_FD_160113 | JGI IMG/M metagenome (GOLD analysis project Ga0213876, IMG submission 160113) | Root-associated microbial communities from Barbacenia macrantha in rupestrian grasslands, the National Park of Serra do Cipo, Brazil - RX_R9 | ecosystem: Host-associated > Plants >... | reverse complement strand
GGAACTCCTGCACGCCCTCCTGCGCGATGGTCGCCTCGACGCCGCCCGAGACGGTGTTGGTGCTGCCGCCGTCCACGGCGACGAGGTTGCCGCGGCCGTTGTTGCCGCCGAAGGAGAGGCCCGAGTTCGGCGTCTGCGCGACGCGGAAGTCCGAGGCGTCGGCGATGTTGTCGGCGTCCGAGACGCCGGGCGTGAGCAGCGCGTAATCGAGGTAGTTGCGGCGGCTGATGGGGAGGTTCGTGATCTGGTTGACGCCGATGACCGACGACTGCTGCGTGCGGTCTGTGTCCACGACCTCGCCGCCGGCCACGACCTCGACGGTCTCCTGGAAGCCCTTGGCGCCGAGCTGTAAGGGGATGTTGGCCTGCTGGCCGACCGTCAGGTCAACGCGCATCGTGCCGGGCGCGAAGCCGCCCGACGCGGCCGTCACCTTCAGCTCGTAGGAGCTGGGCAGGAGGTTGAGGAAGACGTAGTTGCCCTCCGCGTCGGTGGCGGTCGTGCGGCCGGTGCCCTTCGAAAGGTCTGTGATGGTGACGGCGGCGTTGGGGACGGCCGCGCCCGCCGAATCCGTCACCTGCCCGCGCAGCTCCGCGGTCGAGCTCGACGCCTGCGAGAAAGCTGGGGAGACTCCGGCGGCCAGCAGGAGGAGGGCCGTCAAGCAGAACCGAGTCATGCTCCTCATAACAGTAATCTCCTTGAAGCGAAGTGTTGGCGGTCGGGCAGCCGAGACCCCGGACGTGGGGTGCGCGAGGCGACGAGCCTTTAAGAGACCGAAAAGGGAATTGACCTTGTGCCCGAGACGTGGGCGAATGGCTACCGAACGGTCGGTAAAGTATCACCGCGCCCTATAAACGTCAACGTTTTTGTTGCCGGCGCGCGGCCGCGTTTGTTGGCGGCTCGAACAATCACGGCGGCCTGCGCGCGGCTGACCGGCGGGCCGGACGGCGTCCGAAGAGTTGTTGGGGCGTGCAAAAAAACTTATGATGCGGCGTCTCGAACCTTTGCCCCGGAGGTGCCCCCGGATGCAGCCGCACGACTTAGTCTTCCTCTTCGACGTGGACAACACCCTGCTCGACAACGACCGGGTGACGGCCGACCTCCGCCGTTATTTGGAGCGCGAGGTAGGAAGCGAGCGCAGCGACCGCTACTGGGCGATCTTCGAGTCCTTGCGCGCGGAGCTGGGCTACGCCGACTACCTCGGCGCCTTGCAGCGCTACCGCGTCGAGTGCCCCTACGACTCGCACCTGCTCGCGGTCTCGACCTACCTCGTCAACTATCCCTTCGCCAACCGTCTCTTCCCGAATTCGCTCGACGCGATAGAGCACTGCCGGCAGTGGGGGCCGGTCGTCATCCTCTCGGACGGCGACGTGGTCTTCCAGCCGCGCAAGGTCGAGCGCTCCGGACTCTTCGAGGCGGTCGAGGGCAACATCCTCATCTACATCCACAAGGAGCTGGAGCTTGAGGACGTGGAGCGCCGCTACCCGGCCGGGCACTACGTGATGGTGGACGACAAGCTCAGAATCCTCTCGGCGATGAAGAAGAGCTGGGGGGCGCGCCTGACGACCGTCTTCCCGCGGCAGGGGCACTACGCGCTTGACGCGAAGGAGGTCGCGAAGTACCCGCCGGCCGACGTGACCGTCGAGCGCATCGGCGAACTGCTCGCGTTCGACCTGAACGCGCTGCGCGGGGCCGCCCGCACGCCCGGCGCGCCCGAGTGAACCCCCGAAAGGGGCGAAGCGCCTCCCCTCCGCATTTGGTCGAAACACCCCGGCCGGGCCTGACAAGCCCGGCCGAACTTTTTTAAGAACTTTAGCGGCGACGGCTCGTAACACACCTTGTGCTTCTACATATGCCGGTGTTATATGTAGAAGCAGGAGGTGTCTTAGATGACCCAGACCAAGTCCGACCTGCCGCAGGGCACGCTCGACCTTCTGATCCTGAAGGTGGTCGCGCTCGGCCCCGTCCACGGCTATGCCATCGCGCAACGCCTCGACCAGGCTTCGCGCGGCGTGGTGCAGGTGCCGCAGGGCTCGCTCTACCCGGCGCTGCACCGCCTGGAGAACCGCGGGCTGCTTGCGGCCGACTGGAAGGCGACCGAGACCGGGCGCGAGGCCAAGTTCTACCGCCTGACGCGCAAGGGTAAGTCGCAGCTCGAAACCGAGGCCGCCGGCTGGCAGCGTCTGGCCGAGGCCGTGACTCTCATCCTCAACCTGTCCGAAGCGTAATCACCGAACTTTCTGAAGGAGTGAACCCCCCATGAACTGGTGGCAACGCCTCTTCCGCCGCCGGAAGCTCGACGAGGAGCTCGAAAAGGAGCTGAGCTTCCACCTCGAACAACACACGAGCGACTTAATCGAACAGGGCTACAGCCCTTCGGAGGCGCGGCGCCGCGCGCGGCTCGCCCTCGGCGGCCCCGAGCAGGTGAAGGAGCTGTGCCGCGAGGCGCGCGGGACGCGCTGGCTCTACGACCTCGGGCGCGACCTGCGCTACGGCCTGCGCATCCTCGCGAAGCAGCCCGGCTTCACGCTGGTCGCCGTGCTGACGCTGGGCTTAGGCATCGGCGTCAACACGGCCATCCTGAGCGCGGTGAACGGCTTCATCCTGCGGCCTCTGTCGGCGGAGAGGCCGGAGGAGCTTCTGGCGCCGTACTGGGGGCGGAAGGCGGACGGGCAGGTCTGGAACAGGTTCTCTTACGCGAACTACGTGGACGTGCGCGAGCAGAACAAGAGCTTCGAAGACCTGTGCGCGTACACGTGGGCCGCGGCGGGCGTGAGTTCCGGCGAGAGCCACAACGCCGTCGAAGGCTCCCGCGCGGAGGTCGTCTACGGCGAGCTGGTCAGCGGCAACTACTTCGAGGTGATGGGCGTGAAGCCGATCCTCGGGCGCGGCTTCCTGCCCGAGGAAGACCGCACGCCGAACACGCACCCCGTCGTCGTGCTGAGCCACTACTCCTGGCAGAAGCGCTTCAACGCCGACCCGAACATCGTCGGCAAGAGCGTCTACCTCAACGGCACGGCCTTCACCGTCGTCGGCGTAGCGCCCGAGTCTTTCCTCGGCTCGGTCTACTACTTCCGGCAGGGCTACTGGGTGCCGATGATGATGGCGCAGAAGTTCAGCCGCCGCGCTGACTGGCCGACCGACCGCGGCTACCAGACGGTCAACCTCTACGGCCGCCTCAAGCCCGGCGTGACGATGGCGCAGGCGGAGGCGGACTTGAACCTCGTGGCGGAGAACTTGGGTAAGCTCTACCCGAAGGAGGACGGCGACACAAAGATTCAGCTCAGGAGGGAGGTGGACGGGCGCTACGAGGGCGCGACGCGCGTGATGCGTTACGGCGGGATGCTCGCGCTGTGCGTGTCGGGCCTCGTGCTGCTGCTCGCGTGCGCCAACGTGGCGAACCTGATGCTGGCGCGCGCGGCCACGCGCACGCGAGAGATAGGGATTCGGCTGGCGGTGGGCGCGAGCCGCGGGCGCGTCGTGCGTCAACTGTTAACCGAGAGCGTGCTGCTCTCGCTCGCGGGCGGCCTTCTCGGCTGGGCGTTCGCGTACATGGGCGCGGGGTGGGCGCAGGCTTCCTTCCCGCCGGTGCCGTACCCGGCCAACTTCGACCTCGCGCCTGATGCTTACGTGTTGAAGTGGATGCTGGCGGTCTCGACCTTGACGGGCGTGCTCTTCGGGCTGGCGCCGGCGGTGCTGGCTTCGCGGACTGACCTCGTCAACGTCATCAAGGGCGGCGCGGCGCGCCTGACGCACGGGCGCCGGCGGCTGAACCTGCGCGGCGCGCTGGTGGTGGCGCAGGTCACCATCTCGCTCGTCGTGCTCGTCTGCGCCGGCCTCTTCATCCGCAGCCTCGGCAAGGTGCGCGAGACAGACCCGGGCTACCAGACCGGCAACCTCGTCACGATGATGATCAACCTCGACCTTCTGGCCTACGACCAGCAGGCCAGCTTGCGCTTCTTCCCCGAACTGCAGAAGCGCGTCGAGGCCCTGCCCGGCGTGCGCTCGGCGGCGTTCGCCAGCGAGATGCCGCTCATGGACAGCCGCCAGTCGCGCGGCCCCGTCGTGAAGGAGGGCGAGCTCGACCCGCCGCCCAATCAGGGCGTCATCTCGGAGTGCAGCCTCGTCACGCCGAAGTATTTCGAGACCCTGCGGATGCCGCTCGTGCGCGGGCGCGACTTCACGGATCGCGACGACCTGAACGCGCCGCGCGTCGTCATCGTCAACCAGGCGTTCGCGCGGAAGTTCTACGGCGGCGAGGACGAGGCTTTGGGCAAGCGCTTCCGCTTCTCGCAGGGGACGCCTCTGATGGAGATCGTCGGCGTCGCGAGGGACGGGTACTACGACAACCTCTACAACGACCATCAGATTTACATGTTCCTGCCCGCCTACCAGAACCCGCGCGCGCGCATGACGTTCATAGTCGGCGCGCAGTCGGCCGCAGACCTGCGCGGGCTGGTCGAGAGCGCGCGCGGCGAGATCGCGCGGATGGACGGGCGGCTGCCGGTCTTCGGCGTGATGATGGCGGAGGAGAACTTGTCTCTGGCCTACTGGGCGCCGCGCGTGGCGGCGGGGATGGCCTCGACGTTCGGCGTGCTCGCCCTGGTGCTGGCGACGATGGGGCTTTACAGCGTGATGACCTACACGGTCAGCCAGCGCACGCACGAGATCGGCGTCCGCATGGCGCTCGGCGCGGCGCTGCGCGACGTGGTGAAGCTGGTCGTGGGGCAGGGGATGCGCATGGCCCTGGTCGGCGTGGCGCTGGGGCTAGCGGGCGCGTTTGCCCTGACGCGCGTGCTTGAGAGTCTGCTGCTCGGCGTCGGGACGACCGACCCCGTCACCTTCGTCGGCGTCGCTCTGCTGCTGGCGCTGGTCGCGCTGCTGGCCTGCTACCTGCCCGCGCGCCGCGCGGCCCGCGTCAACCCCCTTGTGGCCCTGCGCCACGAGTGAGGTGGTTCAAGAGAACTTGAGCCGTTCGCCCGGCGACGTGGCGACGAAAGGGGCCACTCTGGTTGGGGACGGCCCCGCGCCGGGCGCACCGAACGCGGCGGTCGTGTAGGCGGCCGCCGCGTTTTTCACAGTGGGCGGTAGGCAGACGGCAGTAGGCGGTAAGAAGGTGTTGGGTGTTAGGTGCTGGGTGCTGGGTATGACTATTAGCCCTTACCCAACACCTAACACCCAGCACCCAACACCCTCTGCACCGCCTACTGCCATCTGCCTACCGCCTACTGTGCGAGGAGTTCTGAGACGGTGACGAGGCGGTAGCCTTCGCGCGTCAGCCCTTCGATGATGAGGGGGACGGCCTTCAAAGTCTCGGCGCGGCTCGGGTACATCGCGTGGAGCAGGACGATGGAGCCGGGGCGCGTCCTCTCAAGGACGTGTCGCGTGATGGCCGCGGCGTCGGCGTCCGCCGGGAGGGCTGAGTCGGGCTCCACGTCCCAAGTGATTGTCGTCCGGTTGTGCCTTGAAAGGTAGAGGGGGAGGGCGAACAGTTTCTTGCCGTAGGGCGGGCGGAAGTAGATTTCACCCGTGAAGCCGGCCGCGCGGATCAACTCGTCCGTCCGCTCGACCTCGCGCCGGACGTAGGAGGGCGTGACGAGGAGCATCCGCTCGTGCGAGTAAGAATGATTCCCCAGCTCGTGCCCCGCGGCGACGATCTCGCGCCCCGCGTCCATGTTCTGCTCAAGCTCGCCGCCGGTGACGAAGAAGGTCGCGCGCACGTTCTTCTCGCGCAGGAGGCGGAGCACCTCCGGCGTCCTGTCGCGCGTCGGCCCGTCGTCGAAGGTGAGCGCGACGACCTTCCGCGAAGTCTCCACCCTCGGCACGATGCGGCCGAAGAACTGGAACGTCCGCGACTTGCTCAACTGAAACAGCGCCGCCGCCCCGCCCAGGGTGACGAGGACGAGGACTGCGGCAAGGTAAGCCTTCCTCACTTCGTTGCTTCGTTTTAAGACCTCGGCAGCAGCTCGTCTTCGGCCGGCGGCTCGAAGACCTTCCACCAGGCGTCGAGCTGCGTCTCCGAAACGTTGAAGGTGCCGGGGGGCGGCTCCGCGTTGCGGGCCGCGAGCCGGGCCGATAATTCTCCGCGCGGCACGTCGAGGAAGTGAAGCTCGGAGCCGGCGCCGAGCGCCGCGGCGCGCGCCCGGAACTCTTCGCGCTCGGCGCGCGACCAGAAGCCGAAGTCGAGGATGACGTTGACGCCGAGCCTTAGGGCGCGCTCGGCCAAGTCCCACTGCACAGACTCGACGGGGTCGCGGCACCAGTCGAGCGCGGGCGGCGTCAAGCTCTGCCCGAAGAGGCGCGCGATCCATTCGTCGGGCGTCAGGCGCAACGCGTCGCGCTCGCGCTCCAGCCGCCGCGCGAGCGTCGTCTTGCCGGAACCCGGCAGTCCGCACATCAGCAAGAGCGTCGCCATCTTAACCCCCGCCGAGAGCTTATCACGCGCCCGAAGAAAACCGATTTACTTGTCGGCGGGAGGCTGTACAATGGCGGCACAATGAAACTCTGGAAGTGCTCTCTGACCGGGCTCCTGCTCCTGGCGTCTGTGCTCGTCCGGCCCGCGCCGGCGCGCGCGGCCGAGCCCCTGCCGCTCGCGGGCGTGTGGCGCTTCGCGCTCGACCGCGCGGACGCAGGGCTCCGCGAGCGCTGGTTCGAGCGCGACCTGAACGAGACGATACGGCTTCCCGGCGTGCTTCAGGCGCAAGGCTTCGGCGACGAGATAAGCACGCAGACGCCCTGGGTGCTCTCGCTCTACGACCGCTTCTGGTATCTGCGCGAAGACTACAAAGCCTACACGCGGCCGGGCGCGGTCAAAGTCCCTTTCCTCTCGCAGCCGCCGCGCCACTACGTAGGCGTCGCGTGGTATCAGCGCGACGTAGACATCCCTGAAGCGTGGCGCGGGCGACGCGTGGTGCTCTTCATGGAGCGGCCGCGCTGGGAATCGACCGTGTGGGTTGACGACAACCGCGTTGGTTCGAACAACAGCCTCGTCGCGCCGCACGAGTACGACCTCGGAGAACTAGGCCCGGGCCGCCACCGCCTCACGGTGCGCGTCAACTCTTCGATGATTCTGCCCTACCGGCCGGACGCGCACAGCGTCTCGGACTCGCTCGCCGGAAGCTGGAACGGCATCGTCGGCCGCATCGAGCTGAACTCGACGGGCAAGGTCTGGGTCGAAGACGCGCGGGTCTTCCCGAACGTGCGGACGAAGACCGCGCTCGTCAAAGTCCGCGTCGGAAACGCCGGGGGCCGCTCGGGGCGCGGGACGCTCTCGGTTGGCAACGTGAGCGCTGCGGTCGAGTGGGACGAGAAGGGCGGCGGCGCGCAGCTCGAAGTGCCGCTCGGCCGCGACGCGAAGACCTGGGACGAGTTCAGCCCGGCCTTACAGAAGTTGACGCTCAGGCTTCAAGGCGAAGGCGTTGACGAAAGCCGCGAACTCTCCTTCGGCCTGCGCGAGTTCAAGACGGAAGGCACGGACTTCGTCGTCAACGGCCGCAAGACCTACCTGCGCGGCACGCACCACGGCGGAGACTTCCCCCTGACGGGCTACCCCCCGACCGACGTCGAATACTGGCGCCGCATCCTCCGCATCAACAAGGAGTGGGGCATCAACCACGTACGCTTTCACTCCTTCTGCCCGCCCGAGGCCGCCTTCACTGCCGCCGACGAACTCGGCATCTACCTCCAGCCCGAGCCGGGCACCTGGAACGAGCTGAGTCCCGGCACGCCCTTAGAGAAGATGCTCTACGAAGAGACCGAGCGGATGATTAAAGCCTACGGCAATCACCCTTCGTTCGTGATGCTCTCGGCGAGCAACGAGCCCAAAGGCCGTTGGAAGCAGTCGCTCCCCGCGTGGGCCGAGCACTTCCGAGGTGAAGACCCACGCATCCTCTACACGACCGGCACCGGCCACACCGACCGGGAGATTCCAGACCCCGAAGAGGGCGCAGACTACCTCGTCGTCCAGCGCCTCGGCGAGAAGATGCTGCGCGGCCCCTCCGCCTGGTTCGGGCGCGACCACCGAGAGTCGCTCGCGGGAATAAAGATTCCAGTCCTCTCGCACGAGCTGGGCCAGTGGGTCGCGTACCCGGACTACTCCGTCATCGACAAGTTCAAGGGCTACATGCGCCCCGGCAACTACGAAATCTTCCGCGACTCGCTCACGGCGCACGGGCTGTCGTCGTATGACAAGCAGTTCGCGTGGGCCTCGGGCCGCTACCAGCTCGCGTGCTACAAGGAGGAGATCGAGGCCAACCTGCGCACGCCCGGCCTGGCCGGCTTTCAGCTCTTAGACCTGCACGACTACGTCGGGCAGGGGACGGCGCTCGTCGGCCTGCTCGACACGTTCTGGGAGCCGAAGGGCTACGCGACGCCGGCGGAGTTCCGCCGCTTCAACTCCGAGACCGTCCCGCTCGCGCGCCTGACCAGACGCATCTTCGACGACGGAGAGACTCTGGAGGCGGAGGTCGAAGTGGCGCACTACGGCGCCGCGCCTTTGAAGAACGCGACGCCCGTCTGGAAGGTCACGGACGTGCGCGGCCGTGTCGTCGCGAGCGGGCGCTGGCCCGCGCGAGAGATTCCCGTCGGCAAGAACACCTCGCTCGGCCGCGTCGCAGTTGACCTTTCGAAGCTGGCCGCGCCGCGGCAGTACAGACTCGTGGTGGGCCTGAAAGGCACCGCGGCCGAGAACGACTGGAACTTCTGGCTCTACCCTGCAAACGTTAAGACCGAAGAGCCGCGCGACGTGTTGATAACAAGGTCTTGGGACGAGGCCGAGGCGAGGCTCGACGCGGGCGGCAAGGTGCTCTACCTCCCGCGCCGCGCAGACCTCGACTGGACGAGTCCGCCGCTCGACGAAGTGCCCGTCTTCTGGAACCGCCTGATGGGGCCTGCGTGGGGGCGCATGCTCGGCCTGCTCGCGTCGACGCGCCACCCCGCGCTGTCATCCTTCCCGACCGAGCCGAACTTCGACTGGCAGTGGTCGGACATCGTCCGCGGCGCGCGCGCCGTCAACCTCGACCGCCTGCCCAAGTCCCTTGAGCCAATCGTCTGGGCCATCGACGACTGGAACCGGAACTACAAGCTCGGTCTCGTCTTCGAATGTCGCGTCGGCCGCGGCCGTCTGCTCGTCAGCGGCGCAGACCTCGCAAACGACCTCGAAGCGCGGCCCGCCGCCCTGCAACTGCGCCGCTCGCTCCTCGCGTACATGGCCTCGCCGCGCTTCCGCCCGGCAGTCGCCGTCAGCCCCGAAGAGCTGCGCGGCCTCCTCTTCGACACCCGCGTCATGCACAAGCTCGGCGCGGAGGCGCAGGGCGAGTCGCTCCCCTCGAACCCGGCCGCGAACGCCGTCGACGGCGACCCGAACACCTTCTGGCAGTCCGGCGACGCGAAGAAGGGCTTGAAGCATCCGCATCAACTGTCAATCAGCTTCGACAAGCCCGTCCCGATTTCCGGCCTCGTCCTCATGCCACGTCAGAACCACCGCGAGCACGAGGGAGACATACGCGGTTACGTCGTCGAGGCGAGCGACGACGTAACCGACTGGCGCGAGGTCGCCCGCGGCGAACTCGTCTCGACCTTCGAGCCGCAGCGCGTCAACTTTCCGCGGACGATCAGCGCGCGGCGTCTGAGGCTCACGGCCCTCAACGGCTTCGGCAACGACGTGACGGCCGCGCTCGCGGAGCTGGCCGTCGTCTACGAAGGCCCCAGACTCCCGGACGAACCCGAAGACGCGCCAGACTACAAACGCACACGCACCGCCACCCCGGACATCGACGAGGCCGCCCCCGCCGCGCGCCCGACCCCGACATCTAAACCGAGGCCGCAACGCCGGAGGCCGTGAGGTGAATTTGAAATTTGAAATTTCAAATTTGAGAGTGATCGGTCTGATGTTCCTGCTCTCGCTCGCGCAGACGGCGGCGGCTCAGGAGTCGGGTTGGGTGAGAGACGTGCGGCGGGCCAGAGACTTCGCGCTCGTGAGTCGGGGGCGCGCGGCGGACGTGTACGTCTCGCCGGACGACTTCGAGGTCGTGCGCATCGCCGCGAAAGACCTTGCGGTCGACGTGGAGCGCGTGACGGGCGTGCGCCCGGCCGTGCGGACGGAGACGACGAAGCTTTCCGGTCACGTCGTACTGGTCGGGACGCTCGGCAAGAGCACTCTCATCGACAAGCTCTCGAAGGAAGGGAAGCTCGACGCGGAGAGTCTAAGGGGTAAGTGGGAGAGCTTCGTCATCGCGGCGGTCAGAGACCCGTCGCCCGGCGTGCCGCAGGGGCTCGTCGTCGCCGGCAGCGACCGGCGCGGGACGGCCTTCGGCGTCTACGAACTGTCGAGGGCTCTGGGCGTCTCGCCCTGGTACTGGTGGGCGGACGTTACTCCCGAGCACAAACGAGAGCTGTATGTCGCGGCGGGCACCCACAGATTCGGGCCGCCGTCCGTGCAATACCGCGGCGTCTTCCTCAACGACGAGGACTGGGGGCTGCAACCCTGGGCGGCGAAGACTTTCGAGCCGGAGAACGGCGACATCGGGCCGAAGACCTACGCGCGCCTCTTCGAGCTGATGCTGCGGCTCAAGGCCAACACGGTCTGGCCCGCGATGCACGAGGTGACGCGCGCCTTCAACGCAGACCCGCGCAACCGCAAACTCGCCGACGACTACGCCGTCGTCATGGGCTCCTCGCACGCCGAGCCGATGCTGCGCAACAACGTCGGCGAGTGGAAGGCCGACCCGCACGACTACGACTACACGAAGAACGCCGAGGGCGTGCGCCGCTACTGGGAGCAGCGGGTCGAAGAGAACGGCCCGTTCGAGAACCTCTACACGCTCGGCATGCGCGGCATCCACGACAGCCCGATGCAGGGGCCGAAGACGCAGGCCGACCGCATCCGACTGCTCGAACGGATCATCGCCGACCAGCGCGCCATGCTCGCGCGCCACGTCCGTCCCGACGTGACGAAAGTCCCGCAGGTCTTCATCCCTTACAAGGAAGTCCTCGCCGACTACCGCGACGGGTTGGAGGTGCCGGGGGACGTGACCATCGTCTCCCCCGACGACAACTTCGGCTACGTACGCTGGTTCCCTTCGAGCGAGGAGCGACGACGGCCGGGCGGCTTCGGCGTCTACTACCACGTCTCCTACCTCGGCCGCCCGCTCTCCTACCTCTGGCTTGAGACGACGCCGCCCGCGCTCGTCTGGGAGGAGATGTCGAAGGCCTACGCGAACGGCGCGCGCCGCCTCTGGGTGCTCAACGTCGGCGACCTGAAGCCCGCCGAGGCCGTCACCGAGTTCTTCATGCAGATGGCCTGGGACGCGCGGCGCTTCCGCCGAGACAACCTGCAAAACTTCCTGCGGCAGTGGGCGGCGCGCGAGTTCGGCGCGGGCGTAGCCGAAGAGATCGCGTCGGTCATGGGCGAGTATTACCAACTCGGCTTCGCGCGCAAGCCCGAGCACTTGCAGTGGTACCTGCCGGGCGAGCCTTACCGGCCGAGCGACTTCGCGCACTTCGACTACGGCGACGAGGCGCAGGCTCGTTTGGACGCGTACGACTCTCTCGCGTCGCGCGCCGCGAACGTCTACCAGAAGCTTCCGGCGGGGCTGCGCGCGGCCTTCTACCAACTCGTGCTCTACCCCGTCCGCTGCGCCGCGTTCGCCAACCGGCGCGTCTTCGCCGTGGAGAAGGCCGACCTCTACGCCGCGCAGGGGCGTGCGAGTACGGCGGAGTGGGTGGGGCAGGCGCTCCACGCCGAGAAGGTCTTGAACGAGGAGACGCGCTTCTATAACGAGAAGCTCTCCGCGGGAAAGTGGCGGCACATCATGTCGCGCGAGATGGGGCCGGGGCAGTGGCCGAGCATGAGGAGCACGCCGCCCGGCATCCCGGCCGAGGTCTCGCACATCGGCCCGGCGGAGCCCGCGCTCGGCGTCGCGGGCGAGGGCGACGCCGGGAACGTGCGCGAAGCCCACACGGCCAAGTCGCTGCCGGCGCTCGACGTTTACACGCGCGGCACGCGCTTCATAGACGTCTTCAACCGGGGGCAAGCCATCCCCGAAGGGTGGCCCGAGCCGGCCCCCTGGGTCGCGCGCGCGAAAGAGAACTGGATTAAGTTGAGCCGGACGCGCGGCGACCTGCGCGAAGACGCGCGCGTGCTCGTCTCGGTCGATTGGGCGCGCGCGCCGAAGGGCGAGAACGTTTCGGGCACGGTCGAAGTCGAAGCCGCGGGCGCGACGCAGACTGTGCGCGTGCCCATCTTCAACCCCGCGTCGCCGCGGCCCGAAAGCCTCAAGGGCTTCGTCGAATCGAACGGCGTCGTCTCCATCGAGGCCGAACACTTCACTTCGAAGACCGACCGCGCGGGCGCGGCGTGGCAGGTCATCAAGGGCCTCGGCCGCACGGGCGACTCCGTCGCGGTCTTCCCCGAAGACGCCCCGAGCTTCGGGCTCGCGCGCGCCGCGGGCGAAGCGCCCTCGCTCGAATACCCGATGCACCTCTTCCACGCGGGCGCGTTCGAGCTGACCTTCTACCTCCTGCCGACGCAGCCCGTCCGCGGCGCGGGCGGCCTGCGCTTCGCTTACTCCATAGACGGAGCCGCGCCGCGCGAGCTGGCCGCGGGCGCGGGCGTCGAAGTCACCTCGAAGCAGTGGTCTCTGAACGTCCTCGACGCGACGACGAAGGTCACGGCGACCGTCAAACTCGACGCGCCGGGCGCGCACGTCCTGCGGGTCTACATGCTCGACCCCGGCGTCGTGCTCGACAAGATTGTCCTCGACACCGGCGGCCTGCGCCCCAGCTACCTCGGCCCGCCGGAGACGAGAGTCGTCAGGCAGTAACAAACGAGGGTTGGTGAATGATGAGAACTTTGTCGCTCCGTCTCACGCTCGTCGCGTGTGCCATCTTCATGTTTGCGTCCGCGGCGGCGGCGCAGCAGGCTCTGTCTTCCCCGCGCGAGACCCTCTCGTTCAACGAGGGCTGGCGGTTTCAGAAGGACGACCCGCCGGGCGCGGAGGGGCGACTCGCTTACGAGAAGATTAAAGAGAGCGTGAAGCGGACGGGCGTCGAGTTCGCCGCGTCCGGCAGTCCGAAGCCGTCCGGTGCCGACGAGAGCCTCGGGGCGGAGGTCGCATACACGCGGCGCGACTACGACGACTCACGCTGGCGCCAACTCAACCTCCCGCACGACTGGGGCATCGAGGGGCCTTTCAAACAGGAGTACCCGGGCGAGACGGGCAAGCTCCCCTGGTGGGGAGTCGGCTGGTACCGCAAGCACTTCGAGGTGCCCGCGCGCGACAAGGGCAAGCGGCTCTTCCTCTCCTTCGACGGCGCGATGTCCTACGCGACCGTCTGGGTCAACGGCCGCTTCGTCGGCGGCTGGCCCTACGGCTACGCCTCCTTCCAGCTCGACCTCACGCCCTTCGTCGAGTACGACAGGGAGAACGTCGTCGCCGTCCGCCTCGACAACCCGCCCGACTCCTCGCGCTGGTACCCGGGCGGCGGCATCTACCGCAACGTCTGGCTCGTCAAGACCGCGCCCGTCCACGTCGCGCACTGGGGCACTTACGTCACGACGCGACAGGTCACGCGCGAGTCGGCCCACGTGGACGTGCGGGTCATACTCGACAACGACGCCGACTCCGGCGAGGTGGTGAAGGTCAGCACCAGGCTCTACGAGGTGGGGCCGGACGGGCGGAGACTCGGGAGGCCGTTGGTGTCGACCGTCCCGACGCCCGTGACCACACGTCGCGGCGAGAGCGTGGCCCATCACGACGGCGCGTCCGTCCTTCGGCCGAAGCTTTGGAGCCCGCAAAGCCCGAACCTCTACGCGGCCGAGACCGTCGTCGAGTCGAACGGGAAGGTGCTGGACGTTTACGAGACCGTCTTCGGCATTCGCACCGTCGAGTTTGACGCGGCGCGCGGCCTGCTCGTCAACGGCGAGCCGGTGGAGATTAAGGGCGTCTGCGACCACCACGACCTCGGCGCGCTCGGCACGGCAATTAATAAACGCGCCCTCGAACGCCAGCTCGAAATCCTGAAGGAGATGGGCGTCAACGCCGTCCGCACGAGCCACAACCCGCCCGCGCCCGAGCTGCTCGACCTCGCCGACCGGATGGGCCTCCTCGTCATGGACGAGGCGTTCGACGCGTGGCGGCGCGGGAAGAAGAAGAACGACTACCACCTGCTCTTCGACGACTGGCACGAGAAAGACCTGCGCGCCTTCGTCCGACGCGACCGCAACCACCCCTCGGTCATCCTCTGGAGTACGGGCAACGAGATCGGCGAGCAGCGCAGCCCCGAGGGGCACAAGGTCTCGGCAGAGCTGTCGCGCATCGTGCGCGAAGAAGACCCGACGCGCCCCGTGACCGCGGGCGCCAACTACACAGAGGCGGGCTACAACGGCTTCCAGCAGACGGTGGACGTGTTCGGCTACAACTACAAGCCGCAGGAGTACGGCAAGTTCCGCGAGAAGAATCCGGCCATCCCGCTCTTCGCCAGCGAGACGGCCTCGACCGTCAGCTCGCGCGGCGAATACTTCTTCCCCGTCGAGGAGGACAAGGACAAGGGGAAGGCCGACTTTCAGGTCAGCTCCTACGACCTCTACGCGCCGCGCTGGGCGACGACGCCCGACGCGGAGTTCAAGGGGCAGGACGAGTTTCAGTTCACGGCCGGCGAGTTCGTCTGGACGGGCTTCGACTACCTCGGCGAGCCGACGCCCTACAACGCCGACGTGACGAACCTGCTCAACTTCTCCGACCCTTCGGCGCAGGCGCGCATGAGCGAGGAGCTGAAGTCGTTAGGCCGTATCCTCGTGCCGTCGCGCAGCTCCTACTTCGGCATCGTCGACCTCGCGGGTTTTAAGAAAGACCGCTTCTACATCTACCAGGCGCGCTGGCGTGCGGAGCTTCCGATGGCGCACATCCTCCCGCACTGGAACTGGCCCGGGCGCGAGGGGCAGGTCACGCCCGTCCACGTCTACACCTCGGGCGACGAGGCGGAGCTGTTCCTCAACGGCCGCACGCTCGGAAGGAAGAAGAAGGGGCCGTTCGAGTACCGCCTGCGCTGGGACGACGTGAAGTACGAGCCGGGCGAGCTGCGCGTCGTCGCCTACAAGAACGGGAGGCGCTGGGCCGAGGACGTGGTGAAGACGACGGGGCCGGCCGAGCGCCTGACCTTAAAGGCCGACCGCGCGACGATAGGCGCGGACGGCTCCGACCTCTCCTTCGTCACGGTGAGCGTCGTCGACAAAAACGGCCTGACCGTCCCGCGCGCGAAGAACCGGATTCATTTCGAAGTCTTCGGCCCCGGCGAGATCGTGGCCGTGGACAACGGCGACGCCACGAGCCACGAGTCCTTCCAGTCGAAGGAGCGCGCCGCCTACAACGGCCTCTGCCTCGTCGTCATCCGCTCGAAGGCCGGCGCCGCGGGCGGCATCCAACTCCGCGCCTACTCCGAAGCTCTAAAGTCGGCCGACGTGACCATCAAAAGCAGGCGTGCACGATGAAGAGTGCAATGTTCGACGCAGAGACGCAGAGACACAGAGACACAGCTTCAACTTTAGTCTTCGTCAAGCTGTGTCTCTGTGTCTCTGTGTCTCTGTGTTGGATAGGACTCGCAAATTCGGGGCACGCGGAGGATGAGAAGGTCGTCATCGATTTCTCGTACGCGGGCTACGGCGGGGGCGGCGTGCCCGTGCCGTCTGTGCCGGACGTGCTGCGCGTGCGGCCGACGGGCGGCGACGACACGGCGTTGATACAGGCGGCGCTCGAACGCGTGGCCGCGATGCCCGCGGACGCGCAGGGCCTGCGCGGGGCCGTGCTGCTCGAAGGCGGAAGGTTCCGCGTCGCGGGGCGGCTACGCCTGCGCGCGTCGGGCGTCGTCCTGCGCGGGCGCGGGGTCGGCTTGACCACGGTCGTCGCCGCGGGGCAGAGCCGTCGCACGCTCGTCGAAGTCGGCGGGGACGAGGCGCCGACCGTGGGGCCACCCTTGAAGGTGACGGACGAGAAGGTCGCGGCCGGCGCTCTCGCCCTCACGCTCGAGAGCGTCGAGGGACTCGCGGTTGGAGACCGCGTCGTCGTCCGGCGGCCGAGCACGAAGGAGTGGATTGAATCGCTCGACATGAACAGGGCCGAAGGGGCCTTCGCGGATCAGCGCCTGCACTGGACGCCCGGCTCGCGCGACCTCGTCTGGGACAGGGCGGTCGCGGCCCTCGACACGGAGTCGAAGCGGGTCACGCTCGACGCCCCAATCACCACCGCGCTCGAACGACGCTACGGCGGCGGGACGGTGTCGAAGGTGGTCGGGAATCAACCCGTGCGCAACGTCGGCGTCGAAGGGTTGACGTTGGAGAGCGAGTTCGACCGCGCGACCCCTTTCGACGAGGAGCACTCGTGGATAGCGGTAGCGCTCGACGACGTCGAGGACGCGTGGGTAAGCGGCGTGACGGCGCGCTACTTCGCGGGTTCGGCCGTGCGGGTGGGTTGGCACGCGCGGCGCGTGACCGTCGAGGATTGCAGCTACGAGTCGCCGGTCTCGGAGGCGGGCGGCTACCGGCGACAGGGCTTCTTCGTCGAGGGGCAGCAGGTCTTAGTCCGCGACTGCCGGAGCGAGATGGGCACGAACGATTTCGCCGTCGGCTTCGCGGCCGCCGACCCCGTAGTCTTCCTCGGCTGCGTCTCGACGGATTCGCGCGGCGCGAGCGGCTCGTTCGAGAGCTGGGCCTCGGGCGTCCTCTACGAAGACGTGAGGATTGACGGCGCCGCGCTGCGGCTCACGCAGGATATGACCCGCGCGCAGGGCGGTGGATGGACGGCGGCCAACTCGGTCATCTGGAACTGCGACGCGACAGAGCTTGAGGCGCGCGGCCCCGAGGGCGCGTCGAACGTGGTGAAAAGGTCGCCCGAGTCGCTCTATGAGGCGCAACTGTCGAGGCGGATGCCAGGGCGGAAGCCCGACCGTGAGGGAGGGCGCCCGGACTCCGGCGGCGTGCCTCTCTTCAAAGACGTACGCCCTCCCTCACGGTCGGGCTTCCGCCAGGCGCACCGTCCGCTCGACATCGTGAACGGCAGGTTCGTGGTTGACGGTCGTGTGTTGTGGGGCGGGATGGTGAACGGGGCCTGGTGGAAGGGGCAGGTCTCGCCCACGGTCGCGCGTCCGATGAGCGGGGTGAGCATCACGCGCTTCGTGCCGGGGCGCGTGGGGCCTGGGCTCACGGAGGATTTGTCGAAGCTCGCCGCGCGGATGGAGGCGGAGGGCACGCCCTTCTACGGCGGCTGGCCCGGCCTCTGGTACGAGCGCCGGCGCGACGCGCACATCCTCACGGCGCAGCCGGACGCGAACGTGTGGGCGCCCTTCTACGAGATGCCGTGGGCCAGAAGCGGGAAGGGGACGGCGTGGGACGGCCTGAGCAGATACGACCTGACGCGCTTCAACCCGTGGTACTTCGAGCGCACGCGCGAGTTCGCCGAAGAGTGCGAGCGTCACGGCCTCGTCTACTACCACGACCTCTACAACACGCATAACCTCCTGGAGACGGCGGCGCACTGGGTCGATTTCCCCTGGCGGCCCGCGAACAACGTCAACGACACGGGCCTGCCCGAGCCGCCGCCGCTCGAGAAGGGCAACGCTGTCCACGTCGCGAACCAGTTCTACGACGCTACGGACGCGCGCCGCCGCGCGCTCCACCGCGCCTTCATACGGCACACGCTCGACGTTCTCGGCGAACGCCCGAACGTCGTCTTCACCGCCGCCTTCCAGTTCCCCGGGCCGCTCGCCTTTCAGCGATTCTTCCTCGACACCGTCGCCGAGTGGGAGAGGAGGAAGGGGAGGCGTGTTCGCGTCGCCCTCATCACGACGAAGGGGATCGCCGACGCGATACTGGCAGACCCTGTTCGTTCTAAACTCGTCGACGTCGTCGACACGCGCTACTGGCAGTACAGGCCGGACGGGAAGCTCTGGGCGCCGGAGGGCGGTCGCAACCTCGCCTTCCGCGAGATGATTACGGAGGAGTTCAAGCGCTCGGGCGATGCGCCGCCCGACACGACGCCGCGGCAGGTCTACAGGCAGGTGCGCGAATACCGCGACCGCTTCCCCGAGAAGGCCGTCGTCACCTGGCACTCGGGCGCCGGCCCCATCCCCGTCCTGATGGCCGGCGGCGCGCAGGCCATCATGCGCAACCCCTCGGCGGGGCAGTCGCAGGGCGTGCAGCCCGACCGCACCACGCTCGACCCGTTCGTGCGCGAGCACCTCTCGACAGTCTTGATGAGGATGTCGCCGCTCGACGGCCTGCTCGAAGACGCGGCGGACAACTGGTGCCTCGCCGACGCGCGTGGCGACGCCGTGCTCATCTACTCGCTCGCCGGCACGTCCTTTAAACTCGCGCGCGCGCTCCCACGGAACGGGTACGACGGCCTCTGGTTCGACCCGCGCACCGGCGACACGCGCCCGCTCGCGGCACAGAGTTCGTGGGGCAAAGAGACGGTAATTAATAAGCCTTCTGGTGAAGACTGGCTATTACTACTAACGGGGAAATAGCGTCAGTACCACCCGCGGTAGCGGGTGGCCCGTTATGATTCGGACGCTCCGTATCTCAACGGGCCACCCGCTACCGCGGGTGGTACTGACCTGGCTTACTAAAAAGGGAGGGAATCATGTTCGGGAGACTCGCATGGTCGTTCGTGTTGGCGGGGTTCGTCGTCGCCGTGCTCGGCTCATTCAGCCGGGCGCGCGCCGCGGAGCCGTTCCCTTTGTGGCCGCAGGGGGCGCCCGGTGCTTTGGGGAAGACGCCGGAGGACGTGCCGACGCTGACGCCTTACCTCGCGCCGAAGGAGAAGGCGACCGGCGCGGCTATCGTCATCTGCCCCGGCGGAGGCTACGGGCACCTCTCCCTCGAGCACGAGGGGAGCGCGGTCGCCGCTTGGCTCAACTCGGTCGGCGTGACGGCCTTCGTGCTGAAGTATCGCCTGGGGCCGCGCTACCATCACCCTTCGATGCTGCAGGACGCGGCGCGCGCGGTCAGGACTGTCAGGGCGCGCGCGGCCGAGTGGGGCTTAGACCGCGAGCGCGTCGGCATCCTCGGCTTCTCGGCCGGCGGCCACCTCGCCTCGACCGCCGGCACGCACTTCGACGTGGGGCGTGCCGATGCAACCGACCCGATTGAGCGCGTCAGCTCGCGCCCGAACCTCATGATTCTCATCTATCCCGTGATTACGATGAGGGAGTTGACGCACGCCGGCTCGAAGAAGAACCTGCTCGGCGAGAACCCGACGCCGGAGCTGGTCGCGCTGCTCTCGAACGAGGAGCAGGTGACGAAGGAGACGCCGCCCACCTTCCTCGTCCACACGATGACGGACGCGGCCGTCCCCGTCGAGAACACGCTCATGTTCGTCGCCGCCTTACGGAAGGCCGGCGTCCCCTTCGAGCTGCACCTCTACGAGCGCGGCCCGCACGGCTTCGGCCTCGGCACGGCGCGCGACAACAAACCCGCCGACCCGATTCTATCGACTTGGCCCGCCCACGCCGCCGACTGGCTGAGGCTTCACGGCTTCGCCGCTAAGCAGTAGGCAGTAGGCAGGTGGCAGTAGGCAGTTCGGGAAGATAAGGGGGCCTGAAAGAATCGGAGGCGACGAGTTGCAAATCGCGTCGCCTCCGATTCTTTGCTCTTTCGTCTTTTTCCTGACTGCCTACTGCCACCTGCCTACTGCCTACTCCCCTTCAATGCGTCGTCGCCTTCTCAGCACCTAGCCCCGTGTTGGCGCGGACGACCAACTCGGTGTACTTGGCTTCGGCCGAGGGCTCGCGCCCCGTGAGCGTGCCGACGAAGGCGCCGAGGAAGCCGAGGGGGATGCTGAGGAGGCCCGGGTTCTCAAGCGGGAAGACGGGCGGCGACTGGATCAGGTGGCGCGCGGCGCCGGTGACGGTCGGCGGGTCTACGGTCATGATGCTCGGGCTTAAGAGGATGAGCACGATGGAGGCGAGCAGCCCCGTCGCGAGCCCCGCCACCGCGCCGCGCGTGTTGAAGCGGCGCCAGAAGAGCGAGAGCACGATGACCGGCAGGTTCGCCGACGCCGCCACCGCGAACGCCAAAGCGACGAGGAACGCGACGTTCGCCGTCGGCCCGAGGACGATGGCGATAAAGATGGCGACGCCGCCCACGACGAAGGCCGTCACGCGCGCCACCTTCACCTCCTCGCCCGGCGCGCGCTCGGTGCCGCGGTGAATGACGTTCGTCCAGAAGTCGTGCGCGAAAGACGTGGACGCGGAGATGGTCAGGCCCGCGACGACGGCGAGGATGGTCGCGAAGGCGATGGCCGAGACGAAGCCGAAGAAGGCGTCGCCGCCCAGCGTCTGCGCCAGCAGCGGCGCGCTCATATTCGTCCCGCCGTTCTTCGCGATCACGTCGCGCCCGACGATGGTCGCCGCGCCGAAGCCGAGGAAGGTCGTCAGGATGTAGAAGACGCCGATGATCGCCATCGCCCACACGACGCTCGTCCGCGCCGTCTTCGCGTCGGGCACGGTGTAGAAGCGCACGAGGATGTGCGGCAGCCCGGCCGTCCCGAAGAGCAGGGCCATCCCCAGAGAGATCAGGTCGAGTGCTCCGTACGGCGGCTTGTAGCGCAAGCCCGGTTGCAGGAAGTCCTGCGTGACTACACGGCCGGCGGCGTCGTGGTAGGTGACGTGCTTGATGGCGTCGAAGAAGGTGGCGAAGCTGAAGCCGAAGTGCGCGAGCACGAGCACGCTCAGGAGAATCGTCCCGGCCATCAAGAGAATCGCCTTGACGATCTGCACCCACGTCGTCGCCAGCATCCCGCCGAAGACGACGTAGACGATCATCAGAATCCCGACGCCGATGACCGCCGAGCTGTAGGTCACGCCCGAGTCCTTCAAAAGCAGAGAGACGAGCGCGCCCGCGCCGACCATCTGCGCGATCATGTAGAAGGTCGAAACGGTGAGCGTGCTCAAACTCGCCATCGCGCGGACGGGGCGCGGGCTCAAGCGGTAGGCGAGCACGTCGGCCATCGTGTACTTGCCGGCGTTGCGCAGGGGCTCGGCGACGACGAGCAGCACCGTCAGGTACGCGACGAGCCAGCCGACCGAGTACATGAAGCCGTCGTAGCCCTGGAAGGCGATGATGCCGGCGATGCCGAGGAACGAGGCGGCGCTCATGTAGTCGCCCGCGACGGCCACGCCGTTCTGCCAGCCTTTGATGGAGCGGCCGGCGGCGAAGTACGCGGAGGAACCGGTGGAGCGGCGCGCGGCCCAGTAGGTGATGACGAGCGTGATGCCGACGAAGACGAGGAACATCAGGAGCGGAGTCGACATGCTTCTATTTCTCCTTCCCCTTGAAGCTCAAACGTTCGATGATGCGGCGCGCCGTCTCGTCCCAGCCGCCGGCCGCGCGCACGTAAGCAGCGGCGACGGCCCACGCCATGAAGAACTGCGAGAGCGCGAAGAGGTATGCGAGGTTGACGCCTAAGACGCGCGTGTCCATCCATTCCGGCGCGTAGCCAACCAGCACGGGGAGCGCGAAGTAGTAGACGACGAAGAAGACCGTCGCCGGCACGATGAAGCGGCGCTTCGAGGCGAGCAGCCCCCTGAACTCTTCGGTCGCGGCCACGCCGTCCCAGTCGGCCACGTCCCTGTCCTCGTCGGCCGTCAGCTCGTGCGCGGGCTTCGAAGTCCCGCGCCCCAGCGGCGCCACGTCGGTCGCCGCGCCGACCTCCGGCGTCTGGTCGCCCGGCTCGGGTTCCATGTGCATCTTTGGCGGCATCCGTTTCTCCTTACGGAATCTTCTTCAGAAGCTCTTTCAACTCCTGCACGGTCTTCGCGCGGGCGGGGTCTGCGGCGAGATTCTTGAGTTCGTGCGGGTCTTGCGTCTCGTCGAAGAGCATCGCGCCGGCGCGGCCTTCGTCCCACTCGGCGTAGCGGAAGCGCTGTGTGCGGACGGCGCGGCCGAGCTTGTTCTGGAAGAGCGTGACCGAGAATGCCTGGTCGTCGTTCCAACGCGCGCGCGGGTTCCTGAGGAGCGGCGCGAGGCTGCGGCCGCGTATGTCGGCCGGGCGCGGGAGTCCGCATAAGTCCGCCAGCGTGGGGTAGAGGTCGAGCAGTTCGACGTTACGCGTGGTGGCCTGCGCCCGCCCGCCGGGGACGGCGATGACGAGCGGGACGCGCGTGCCCACTTCAAATAACGAATAGGCTTTCGACCACTTGCCCTTCTCGCCGAGGTGGTAGCCGTGGTCGCCCCAGAAGACGACGACGGTGTTGTCTTTGAGTCCGAGTCGTTCGAGCGCGCCGAGCACGCGGCCGACCTGCGCGTCCACGAAGCTGGTCGAGGCCCAGTAGGCGCGGATCATCTCGCGCGCCTGTTCGGGGCTTGCGTCGCGGCCGATGAAGAGGTCTGCGTTGCGGCGCGGCACCGAAGAGTCGGGGAAGCCGGGCGGCGGCGCGGGGCGAAGTCCGCGGGCAGCGGGACGCGCGACACGTCGTAGAGGTCGAAGAACTTGCGCGGCGCGGTGGGCGGGCTGTGCGGCTTGACGAAGCCGACCGCGAGGAAGAAGGGCTTGTCCCTGTAGCGTTCGAGGTAATCAATCGCGCGCGTCGCGGTCTTGTAGTCGCCGTGCGTCTCGCCTTCGCCTTCGAGGACGACGATGCGGTCGGAGGCCATGCGGCGGCGCTCGCCTTCGTTGGCCGCCTGCACGGGCGGGTCGCCTTCCGATTCGTCGGGGTCGCGCTCGACGCGCGGGCGTTGCGCGGGCGGCGCGGGTCGGACGTTGTTGGTGCCGCGGTTGACGATGGCCGGGTCGACGGGCTCGCCGCCCTCAGTCCACGAGACCTGGTCGTCGATGCCGCCGTGAAAGATTTTGCCGGTGCGCAGCGTCGCGTAGCCGTTCTGTTTGAAGTACTGCGGGAGCGTGACCCAGTCGGGGTGCTCCTGTCGGAAGTACTTGTTGTTGTCCATCACGCCCGTCTCGGTCGGGTAGCGGCCCGTGAGGAGCGACGTGCGCGAAGGGTTGCAGAGCGGGTACTGTGCGTAGGCGCGGTCGAAGCGGGTGCCGCGCGCGGCCAGGCGGTCGATGTTCGGCGTCTTGATGTAAGGGTTGCCGTACGCGCCGAGTTCGGGCCGCAGGTCGTCGGAGATGAGGAAGAGAACGTTCAATTGTCTCCTGGGCGCCGGACGCCGGGGGCGCGTCTGTGCGGCCGCGGGCGCGGACACATGCAGCAGCAGTGCAATGACGCAGAGCGCGGCGCGTAGTCTCAAGGTAAGCCTCCCGGGATAGTCGGCAGTAGGCAGATGGCAGTAGGCCGCCGCTCCGCGTCGATGACGTGGAAAGGTTAAAGCAGAGTTCTCGACATCAAGGCTTTCAACTGCCTACTGCCATCTGCCTACTGCCGACTGACCAGATTACGCTGAAAGATTTGTTCTGCATTAAACTACACGGGCGCAGAGGGGACAAGTGATAAATGAGATTCGGCGGGAACGAACGTCGGCGTTTGTGTGTGGTCGCGTTGTGCGCGGCGCTCGTCGCGTGCGGCGTGCTCACGCGCGGGGCGGGCGCGCAGGGGCGGCGCGCGCCTAGTCGAAGCAGGCCGAACGTCATCCTCATCGTGGCGGACGACCTCGGGCGCGGCGACCTCGGCGCGTACGGGCAGCGGTTCATAAAGACGCCGAACATCGACCGCATGGCGCGCGCCGGGCTCCGCTTCACGGACGCGTACGCGGCGAGTCCCGTCTGCGCGCCGTCGCGCGCGAGCTTCATGACGGGCCTGCACCAGGGGCACGCGCGCATCCGCGGCAACATGAATCGCAACAACGAACGCGTGTCGCTGCGGCCCGAAGACGTCACGGTCGCGGAAGTCCTGAAGGGCGCGGGCTACCGGACTGGCGTCGTCGGCAAGTGGGGACTCGGCGAGCCGGGGACGACGGGCGTGCCGGGCCGAAAGGGCTTCGACTACTTCTACGGCTACCTCAACCAGAACCACGCGCACGACTACTATCCCGAATACCTCTGGCGCAACGACGGGCGCGTGAACTTGCCGAAGGGCACGTACTCGCACGACCTCTTCACGCGCGAGGCGCTCGACTTCATACGGCGCGAGCGCGGCGGGCCGTTCTTCCTCTACCTCGCCTACACCCTGCCGCACGCCAACAACGAGCTGACGCGCAAGACCGGCAACGGCATGGAGGTGCCTTCCGACGAGCCCTACACGCGCGAGCCGTGGACGCCGCAGCAGCGCAACTACGCGGCGATGGTCACGCGCCTCGACGCGGACGTGGGGAAGGTCTTAGCGCTCCTGAAGGAACTGGGGCTTGACGACAACACCGTCGTCGTCTTCACGAGCGACAACGGGCCGCAGGACAAGTCGGAGGGCGGCTACGACCAGACGCTCTTCGACAGCAACGGCCCCTTCCGGGGGCTCAAGCGCGAACTCTACGAGGGCGGCATCCGCGTGCCGCTCGTCGCGCGCTGGCCGGGGCGCGTGCGCGCGGGCGTGACGAGTATGTTTCCCTCGACGCTCTGCGACCTGATGCCGACGTTCGCGGCGCTCGCTGGCGTGGGCGCGCCGACGGCGACGGACGGCGTCTCTCTGCAAAGCCTCCTGCTCGGCGGGCGCGCGCCGCGGCGCGAGTATCTCTACTGGGAGTTTCACGAGGGCGGCTTCGCGCAGGCCGTGCGCCTCGGGGATTGGAAGGCCGTGCGGAAGGGGTTAGGCGGCAAGGTCGAGCTTTATGATCTGGTGACCGACGTTGGCGAGACGCGCGACGTGTCGGCAAGTCACCCCGGCATCGTCCGGCGCGCCGAAGAGGTCATGCGGCGCGAGCACGTCGAGTCCGAAGACTGGCCCGTGACCGTGGCGAAGTGAAGTGTCGATGTCGAGACGAACGTTGAAGAGCATGCCCTTCAAATTCCTCCTCGCGTTGTCGTGCGCGCTCGCGCTTTGCGCCGCGCAGGGCTGCGGGAAGGGTGAGCCGAGCGGCGCACCTCCGCGCGTCGAGCACGACGGGATGGTTCTCATCAGGGGCGGGACGTTCCGAATGGGCTCGGGCGACGAGATGCCGGACGAGGCGCCCGCGCACGAGGTCGAGGTCGGGAGCTTCTGGGTGGACGCGCGCGAAGTGTCGGTCGCGGAGTTCGAGCAGTTCGTCGAGGCGACCGGCTACAAGACCGACGCGGAGCAGTTCGGCTGGTCGGGCGCCTTCGACAAGGCGTCGGGCGACTGGAAGAGGGTTGACGGCGCAGACTGGCGCCACCCCGAAGGGCCGAACTCGCAGGCCGCGCCGAACGAGCCGGTCTGCCAGGTCTCCTGGCGCGACGCTTCGGAGTACGCGCGCTGGAAGGTCAAGCGCCTGCCGACGGAGGCCGAGTGGGAGTACGCGGCGCGCGGGGGGCTCGCGGGGAAGCGCTACGCGTGGGGCGACGAGTTGAGGCCGCAGGGCAAGCCCGTGGCGAACTGGTGGCAGGGCGAGTTCCCCGCGCGCGACACGGGCGAGGACGGGTTCAAAGGCCGTGCGCCGGTGGGGAGCTTCGCGCCGAACGGCTACGGGCTTTATGACGTGGCGGGGAACGTCTGGGAGTGGTGCGCGGACTGGTACGCCGAAGCGTACTACGATGCCTCGCCGCGCGCGAACCCCTCGGGGCCGTCCGCGGGCGAGGAGCGCGTCATCCGCGGCGGCTCCTGGATGTGCTCGGAGAACTTTTGCAGCAACTACCGCGTCGCCGCGCGCAGCCACGCCACGCCCGACACGGGTCTCGACAACCTCGGCTTCCGCTGCGCCCGCGACGTAGGGGCCGAGTAGCGGGCGCAATTTCAACACAGAGACACAGAGACACAGCTCGAAGAGTTATTACTCAACGAGCTGTGTCTCTGTGTCTCTGTGTTCAACGCCTCTGCGCCATCCGCGCGTGGAAACAGAGATAGAACTCCCGCCTCCTGCTTAACGTTCGGCGCGGGTGGTTATATAATCCGCGGACGTAATAACGCCGTCGTTCCCTCCCTGATGCTTGTTCGCACTCCCCCGCGAGGTGCCTGGATGAAGAGAACGCTCACGCTCCTTCTGACGTGCCTGCTCGCGCAGTCGCCCGCGGCCGCGCGCCAGCAGCCGCCGCAGCCGACCCGGACTCCGGCGCAGGCGCAGACGCCGCCGCCCGCGGACGACGTGCCCGACTGGCTGAAGAACCTGCCCGCCGCGCCCGCCGGACAGCAGGTGCTGATCCAGATCGCGCCGCCGGGCATGCCCCAGACCGTCGAGAACGACGAGGACGACGTGGTGCGCATCACCTCGAACCTCGTGCAGTTCGACGCCGTCGTCACCGACAAGAAGGGGAATCAGGTCACAGACCTCAAGCCCGAAGAGTTCCAAATCCTCGCCGACAACAAGCCGCAGCAGATTACGAACTTCTCCTACGTCCGGAACGTCTCAGACGCCGCGCCCGCCCCCGCGCCCGCGGCCGAAGACAAGTCGGGCGTGCCCGCGCCGCCGCCCGCGCGCCTGCGCCCCGAGCAGGTCAGGCGCACCGTCGCCTTCGTCTTCAACGACCTCGAGATGTCCTGGGAGAGCATCTACTACGCGCGGCGCGCCATCCAGAAGTTCGTCGACGAGCAGATGCAGCCGGGCGACTTCGTCGCCATCCTCCCGGCCAGCGGCGGCAGCGGCGCGTTGCAGCAGTTCACCAACGACAAGCGCCTGCTCAACGCCGCCGTCAAGAACCTGCGCTGGCAGCCGCAGTTCGGCACCTCAGTCCGCCCCTTCGAGGCCCCTGACTGGACGACGCCGTCGGGCTTCGACGAGGCGGACGCCGAGCGCTCCTACTTCGCGCAGCGCCAGGCGCGTTTCAGCATCGGGACGCTCAACGCCCTGGACACGGTGGTCGGCGCGCTGAGCGACCTGCCCGGGCGCAAGTCGCTCGTGCTGCTCTCGGACGGCATCCCGATGCCGCCGCCCGAGGAGGACAGCAGCCGCGTGCTCGCCGGCCTCACCCGCGTCATCGAGAGCGCCAACCGCGCCTCCGTCATCATCTACACGGTGGACGCGCGCGGCCTCCAGACGCTCGGCCTCTACGACGCCGCCTCGGCGGGCGTGCCGAGTGCCGAGCAGTTCTCCGCACTCATGCTCTAGCGCGGCAACGAACTCCGCGACTCGCAGCGCGGCATGCGCGCTCTGGCCGAGGAGACGGGCGGCGTCGCCTACCTCAACTCGAACGACATCGGCGGCGGCGTCCGCCGCGCGCTCGAAGACCAGCGCGGCTACTACCTCATCGGCTACCGCCCCGACGAGGGCACGTTCGACCCCGCGACGGGGCAGATGCGCTACCACCGCCTGACGCTCAACGTGACACGCCCGGGCCTGAAGGTGCGGACGCGCCGCGGCTTCTTCGGCTTCACGGGCAAGGGCCTTTCGCCGGCCGCCGTGCCGCGCACGCGCGCGCAGCAGCTCCGCGCCGCGTTCGTCTCGCCCTTCCCGGCGGGCGGCGTCTCCGTGCGGCTCACGCCCTTCTTCGGCCGCGACGAGAAGCAGGGCGCCTTCATCCGCTCGCTCATGCACATCGACGCCCACGACCTCACCTTCAGGAGGCAGGCGGACGGCACCTACAAGTCCGTCATCGACGTGGTCGCGCTCAGCTTCGGCGCCAAGGGGCAGGTCATCGGCGAGCTTAACACCACGCACACGGTCGAGGCTTCCGAGAAGGGCTACAGGCAGATGCAGGAGGCGGGGCTGCTCTACAACCTGGTCGTGCCGGCGCGGAAGCCGGGCGGCTACCAGCTCCGCATCGCGGTGCGCGACACGGCGAGCGAGCGCACCGGCTCGGCCAGCCAGTACGTCGAGGTGCCCGACCTGTCGAAGAAGCGCCTCGCCCTCTCGGGCATCATTATCAAGTCCATGGCTAACACGTTCGGGAGCCAGCCCGCCGCGGCGGCAGGCACGCCTGAGACGCGCGCGCCCGCCGAGAACGTGCCGCCGCCCGAGAGCGGCCCCGCGCTGCCCGCCGCAGACCCGCAGGGCAGCCCCGCCGTCCGTCGCTTCCGGCGCGGCTCGACCCTCGACTACGGCTTCTACATCTACAACGCGAAGGCCGACCGCGCCGACGGGCGGCCGAGGCTCCAGACGCAGGTGCGCATCTACCGCGACGGCAAGCTCTTCTACGAAGGGAAGGAGATGCCCTTCGACGCGCAGTTCGCCAACGGTTCGAGCGACATCGGCGTGGGCGGGAAGCTCCAGCTCGGGAAGGAGATGACGCCGGGCGAGTACGCGTTTCAGATGATCGTCACGGACTTGCTCGCGGGCGAGAAGCAGCGCGTCGCGGCGCAGTGGATCGACTTCGAGATCGTCGAGTAGCCCGGACGGGCACGACTTCGCCGCCCGGTCGCGCGCGCGGCCTGACCCCTCCGTCTCCCCGGGGTCGGCGCCGCACGGCGGCCGGGCGGCGATCCCTTTTGACGGTCGCAAGGGCCCGGCCTTACCTCTTCGAGACCGCCGGCGTCTCGACGTTGACGGCGTCCGTCAGCTTCAAAGGCTCGCCGCTCTTCGTCGTGACCTTGACGTTGTTCATCCGCCAGTCGCGCGCGTGCTCGACGGAGCCGGCCTCGTCGCCTTCGGCCGTGACGTTCGAGAAGGTGACGCCGACGATGGGCTTCTCGGGCAGCCCCGTGGCCGTGAAGATGCGCTTCGCGCCGACCGCCTCGACGTTCTCGATTCTGATGTTGCTGAACTCACAGTAGCCGCGCTCCACCGGGAGCACCGGCGTGTTCATCACGACCCAGTGCGGCGGCGGGTTCTTAATCTCGGCGGGGATGGTCGCGTAGCTGTAGCTCGGGTTCCAGTTCAGCGTGAAGGTGAAGGGGAGCGGCACGTTCTCCATCCTGAGGTCGCGGACGAGCACGTCCGAGACGTAGCCGCCGCGCGTCTTCGCCGACTTGAACCTGAGCCCCTCGCTCGTGCCGACGCCGCGGTTGCGGTAGGCGACGACGTGGCGGATGCCGCCCGAGGTCTCGCTCCCGAAGGAGAGCACGCCGCCGCCGTGGCGCGTCAGGTTGTCGCGCACGACGACGTACTCGGTCGGCCGCGCGACGCGCAGCCCGTCGAAGTCGCGCCCCGCCTTCAGGCAGATGTCGTCGTCGTTGTTGTCGATGTCGCAGTGCTGGACGAGGACGTGCGAGGAAGAATCAATGTCGACGCCGTCCGTGCTCGGCCCGCCGTTCTCGCCGATCTTGATGCCGTCGACCGTGACGTGGTCGGAGTAGACGACCTGCACCGTCCAGAAGCCGGAGCGCTTGAGGCTCAGATTCTCGACCGACACGTCCGAAGATTTCCAGACGACCAGCAGGCGTACGCGCTCGGCGTCGTAGTCCGCGGCCCAGCGCAGGCCGCGCGGCTCGTAGTCGTTGCGCCGCAGGTTCCAGTACCTGTCCCACCACTTCTTCCCGCGCCCGTCGATGGTGCCGCCGCCGGAGAGGCGGACGCCCCGCTGGTCGTTGACGTTGATGAGCGCCGCCGGCCACTTCATCTCTATCCCCGCGACGCGCGTGAAGACGGAAGGGTAGTCGGAATCTTCCTGGCTCCCGAGCAGCGTGACCCCTTCGCCGACGACGAAGCTGACATTGCTCTTAATGAAGAGCGCGCCGGTCACGTACCGGCCCGGCTTGAACTGGACGATGCCGCCGCCGGCCTGCGCGCACGCGTCGACGGCCTTCTGTATCGCCTTCGTCGAGTTGGTCTCGCCGTCGCCGACCGCGCCGTACGCGTTCGCCTCGAAGACCCTCTTCTTCGAAGGCTTCCGCCGCGCGCCCACCGTCTTCACCCACGCGGGCAGCCCCGTCTCGGCCGCGTCCTTCGCCCGCGTCTGCGCCGAGGCCGCGGCGGCGTTGCCGATTAAGAGGGCGGCTAAGAGTCCGACCCACGACCTGCTCGACATAACTTAAAACCTCTTCGACTCAGTCCGCTCGACGCGCGTGTCGGGGACGGGGCGCGAGTCCCGGACGTTGAAGTCCTCGACGTTCTTGAGGACGAAGGTCGGCATGTCCGCCGCCCTCTGCGCCGCGACGCCGCGGAAGGTCGCGCCTTGCACGTCCTCCAGATGGAAGGCCGGCCGCAGGTCTTCCGTCATGAAGCCGACTTCGACGTTCGACAGCTCGACGCCGCGCGCGTGGCGGATGAAGAAGCCGTAGGCGGGCAGCTCGCCGAACATCGAAGGCTCCGGGTAGTTCGTCTCGCGCTCGGGCGGCTGGAGCGCGGCCTGCTCCTTCGTCCCGCCGCCGCGGTAGAGGATGCGGATGTTGCTCAAACGCACGTCTTCGACGGGGTGGCCGGGCAGGCCGGCGATGATGGAGGCGTAGCGCGGGTCTGCGTTGTAGACGACGACGTCGCTGATCTGCACGCGGCGCAGGACGGAAGGCTGAGCCCCCGCCGGCCCGCGCATCCGCGCGCCGATGCGCAGGAAGATCGGGGCGGTCACGATGTCGCGCATCGTGACGTTCGAGACGGTCACGTCTTCGAGCGGCCCGCCGTCCACCGTTTCGAGCGCGAGGCCGCGGCAGTGGTCGAAGACGACGTTCGAGACGGTGATGTTCCTGAAGCCGCCGTTCGACTCCGTCCCGAACTTGAGGCGGCCCGTCGGGCCGTCCTTGTCGGGCGCCTCCTTGACGTTGCGCTTGTAGGTGGCGTCGAGGAGCGAGCCGATGTCGTAGCCGCTCACGAAGCAGTTCGTGATGGTCACGTTCTCCGTCGCGCGCGCGAAGCCGAGGCCGTAGGAGCTTTTCAAAACGATGGCGTCGTCGTTCGGCGAGTTGACCGAGCAGTTCGAGATGCGCACGTTGCGGCAGGAGTCGATGTCGAAGCCGTCGCGGTTGGTGTCGACCTTGAGGTTGTCAATCGTCAGGTTGTCCACGCCCGTCGCGAGCAGGGCGAAGTGCCCGCCGTTCAGGATCGAGAAGTCGCGCAAGGTGACGTTGCGCGAGAGCTTCAGCGAGATGGCCTTGTTGCCGAGGCCGTTCATCGCGTCGTGCGGCAGGTCTTCGCCGAGCGGCGAGACGGGGCGGGCGGCCTGCGCGCCGCCGAGCGTGGTCGGGGTGTCGCCGGCCTGCAGGGGGCGGCGCGGGCGCGGGCTGCGGCGCGTGAGGCCGCGGCCGTCGATGAGTCCGGGACCTGTGATGGAGACGTTCTCGACGCCTATCCCCCAGATGAGGCTGTTCTGCCAGTGCGAGTGGCCGAAGTCCTGGTACATGTCCCATTCGTTCGGCTCGGGCTCGTCGTAGCGGCCCTTGTCCTTCTCGGGGTCGGCGGCGAGGAGGGTCGCGCCCGCGTCGAGGTGGAGCGAGACGTTGCTCTTCAGGCGAATCGAGAAGCAGAGGTACGTGCCCGCCGGGAACAGCACCGTGCCGCCGCCCGCGGCGGCCGCGGCCTCGATGGCGCGGTTGACGGCTGGCGTGTCAACGGTCTTCCCGTCGCCCCTCGCCCCGTACGCGCGCACGCTGTAGACGAGGGCGTCGTTCGGCTGAGTTCGTCTTTGCGAGGACACGTTGTTCTGAGCCACGGCCAGCGCAAGAAGACACGCGAGGCCGAGCAGGGCGGCGAAAGCTTTAATCCTCATCTTCGGTTCTCTCTTGGCTCACTCTTGAGAGTCGGCGGGAGATTCGTTCACCACAGAGACACAGAGACACAGCTTGATGCGGAATACTTCAGCAAGCTGTGTCTCTGTGTCTCTGTGGTGAAATTCCCATACGACACTCTCAACTAAATTAAATCCGATACCTAACGCAGCAGCGCCGTCGCCGTCCAGAGGATGGGGGCCTGGCCGTGGAGGTCGCCGGTCTTGCGCGGGCGTTCGAGGTAGAACTTGAGCTGCGTCTCAAGGTTGGGGCCGACCTCCTGGAAGGCCTTGTTCGTGCCGATGCAGACCTCGCTCACGTTGGCCTGCGCGTCGAGATGCCTGACCAACCCGAGCCAGGCCTTGCGCGCCGCGGGGCCGTAGGTCTGCTTGTCGAGCCAGCCCTCCTTCACGCCCGTCACCAAAGCGAAGGCGAACATCCCCGTGCCCGAAGTCTCGGCCCACACGTCGGGGCGGTCGACGAGCTGCCGCCAGAGTCCGTCCTCGGCCTGATACTTCAGGAGCGCCGCCATCATCGTCTTGTAGCCCTGCATGATGCGCGCGCGGCGCGGGTGGTTCTTCGGCAGCGAGCGCAGCAGCTCCGCCATGCCGGCCGCGTACCAGCCGTTGCCGCGCCCCCAGTAGAAGGGCGAGTCGGCGGCGTGGAAGAAGAGGCCGTTCGGCTGTTGCAGCTTGTCGAGGTACGCGGCCGTCGCCAGCGACGCGCGGTCGAGGTACTTCACTTCTCCGGTCGCGCGGAACGCCTGCGCCTGGAGGACGTTCATCATGTACATGTCGTCCACCCAGTAGCGCGCCTCCGCCGTGATGCCGTCCGGCGTCGTCTTGTCCCACTGCCGGTCGGCGAAGCCGCGCCCGAAGTCGAGGTAGCGCCTATCCTTCGTCTCGACGTAAAGCTCCAAAGGCACCGTCCCGAAGACGCTGTAGTCCACGTGCGACTGTTTCGAGACGTGCTTGTCGCCTTCGGGCGTGAGGAACTGGTCGAACTCTTTCGTCAGTCTCGCCGTCAGGTCGCGGTCTTTGGTGAGGCGCGCGACCGTGAGCGCGCCGTACCAGGCGCAGATTTCGGGGTAGATAACGTACTGCCGTTTGGGCTTCTGCGTCCCGTCAGAGCCCGCGACCATCTGCTCGAACTCGAAGTCGCGCGCGACCCAGTTCTCGGCGACGCGCTTGCCGACCTCGCGCGGCGAAGAGCCGGCGGGCCAGTCTTTGAAGTAGTCGGCGGCGCGCGCGGCGGGGGACAGGCTCAAGAGCACAAGCGCGGCGAGCGCGATTGCCTTCGGTTGTCTACGCATCTTCCGTTTCTCCTCAACGGGTCGTCTGTCTGCTGCCTGTTTTCGAGGCCGAGGGGGACGTGACCTCGACGCTGATGGTGGCGGGTGCGAGGCCCGCGGCGGTCGCCGTCACGCCGATGCGACCTTTGGGGGCCGACGCTTTGAGTACGGCGAAGCAGCGGCCCTGGTATGCGCGGCGCTGCGACGCCTGGAAGGGTTCGTGGCCGGCGATGTCGCCGTTGTCCACCGCGGCGACGCGGCCGGGGCCGGCGACGTTGAAGGTGACGAGGTCGTTGGCCGAAGGGACAACCACGCCGTTCCCGTCAACGACCGTCGCCTCGACGTAGACGACGTCGTCCCAGACGTTCGCGAGCTGCGGCTTGTCGGCCGAGAGCACGACGCGCGCGGGTTTGCCCGCGGTCTTCAATTCGTGGGTCGCGACTACTTTTCCTCCGACCGACCCGACGGCCTTGAGCGTGCCCGGCTCGAACGGCACCGCCCAGTTGCGCGGCGCGTCGTCCGAAGGGCGCGGCTTCGAGCCGAGCGAGCGGCCGTTGAGGAACAGCTCGACCTGCTCGGCGTTGCTGTAGACCTCGACGTTCTCTTCGTGCGGCTTCAAATCACCCGGCGTCCAGTCGCCGTAGAGGACTTGCGGCCGCCGGTCGTTGCCGTAGCCGGGGTCGGTCGGCGCGAGCGGCGTCGGGGCCACGCGGCGGACGGCGTAGACTACGGGAACCTCGCCCCACCAGCTCAACCTTTGATACGCGAGCGGGCGCGGCGTGCCCGTCCGGTCGAGCAGCCCGAAGTTGAAGCTGATGAGCGGCCAGCCGGGCGACTCGCCGAGGTAGTCAATCCCTGTCCACAAGAACTGTCCGGCGTACGGCGGGTTGTCGCGCAGCGCCAGCCACTGCTCGCGGACGTGCGTGTTCTCCGTCCCCAGAATCTTGCGCGTCGGCTTCTGCTGGTACGCGGCCAGAATCTCCTTCTCGCGGTAGTTCTGCCCGACCACGTCGAGCATGTCGGCGAGGCCGTTGTCGTAGTCGTGACTGACGTTCGGGCGGAAGAGCGCCTGCGTGACGGGTCGCGTCGGGTCTTCGCGGTGGAAGACTTCGATGAGGCCGCCGAGGATGCGCTTCGCCAGTTCGGGCTGCGGCGTGTCGTGAATCTCGTTCCCCGCGCTGTAGATGACGACGGACGGGTGGTTGCGGTCGCGGCGCACCATGTCCTGCGTGTCGATCTTCGACCACTCGTTGAAATAGAGGTGGTAGTCGAAGGGGCGCTTGGCGACCGTCCACGCGTCGAAGTTCTCGTCCATGACGATGAAGCCCATGCGGTCGGCGAGGTCGAGGAACTCGGGCGCGGGCGGGTTGTGCGCGGTGCGGATGGCGTTGGCGCCGAAGCGCCGCAGTAGCTCGAGCCGGCGCTCCCACACGCGCAGGGGGACGGCCGCGCCGAACGCGCCGCCGTCGTGGTGCAGGCAGACGCCCTTCAGCTTGAAGTTGCGGCCGTTGAGCCAGAAGCCTGTGGCCGGCTCGAACTTGAACTCGCGGATGCCGAACGTGACCGCCTCGTCGTCGAGCGTGCGTCCGCGCTCGCGCACGCGCGCGACGGCCCTGTAGAGGTTCGGCGTCCGGATGTCCCAGCGCGAGGGGTTGCCGACGGAAAGCTCCTGCGTGAAGTCGGCCGTCTCGCCCGCGGCGAGCTGCCGCGGTTTCGTCTCGGCGGTGGCGACCGTCTTGCCGTCGGGCGCGACGATTGAGACTTCCAGCGAGACGTTGCGCGCCGCGGCCGACTGGTTGACGACGGTGCTGCGCACGTCGACGGTCGCGCTCGCGTCCGTGACGCGCGGCGTGGTGACGAACGTGCCCCAGTGTTCGATGTGCACCTGTTCGGTTAGAACCAGGCGCACGTGCCGGTAGATGCCGGCCCCCGTGTACCAGCGCGAGGCGGGCTGGCCCGAGTTGTCCGCGCGCACGGCGATGACGTTCTCGCCGAGCGGGTTGATGTACTTGGTCAGCTCGTACTGGAAGCCGATGTAGCCATAGGGGCGGCGGCCGAGGTGGTGGCCGTTAATCCACACGTCGCTGTTCGCCATCACGCCGTCGAACTCGACGAAGACCCGGCGCCCCAAGAGCTTCGGGTTGAGGGCGAAGTGCTTGCGATACCAGCCGAAGCCCGCGGGCAGGTAGGCGCCGTCCTTGCCCGTCGGGTTCGACTCTTCGAAAGGCCCCTCGATGCTCCAGTCGTGCGGCACGTCGAGCAGACGCCAGGACTCGTCCGGGTAGGAGGGCACCTCGGCCTCCCGCACGTCGCCGTTGAAGAAGCGCCAGCCCGCGTCGAAAGAGGCGACGGCGCGCACCGGTTCCTCCCTCTTCTGCGCGCGCGCGGACGCGCAGAAGAGGCCGAGCGCCGCCAGGAGCAGCACGAAGGCGTTCGTGATTCGCAGGCGTGTGTGTGTCATCGGGTTGCTGGTCCAATTCCAAAGCTCACCGGCCCGGCCGGCGTCAGCGTCACGGGGCCGAGCAGGCCGGAGTCGCGCGGCTCGAGCTTCGTCGCGTCGAAGAGTCCGTCGGCGCCGCGGTCTTCGGGGCGGCGCGCGGGGAAGTTCGTGTTGTAGAACTTCTTGTACTTCACTCCGCGCCGCTCCAGGTCGATGACGCGGTTGATGGCGAGGTTCGTGACCTCGACTTCGAGCGTGTTCTGGTCGCGTAAGAGGGCGCTCGGGATTCGAACGCGGAAGGGCGGCGTGATGAGCGTGCCCAGTTCTTGACCGTTGAGCCGCACGCGCGCCGTCTCGGCCACGCGGCCGAGGTCGAGCAGCCAGTCGGTGTTCGCGCCCTGCGGGCGTTTGAAGTCGAGCGTGTAGCGCGCGGTGCCGGAGAAGGTCTTGTAGGCGTCGCCTTCAAGTCTCGCCCACGACTCCGGCGTGTTCAGACGCAGCGCGGGCGGGAGCGTCGGCCCGCCTTCGACGAAGTTCACAGACCACTCGCCGCCGAGCGCCTGCGGCGCGCCCGCGGCCTGGAAGTATGTGAAGTGCTGAGCGCTCTGCCGCGTGTCGAACGTCTTCAACAGGCACGACTCGCCCGGCGCGAGCTGTATGTAAATTTCCTGGCCCCCGCCGGAGCCGTCGCGCGAGACCGCCAGCCCTGCCTCGCCCGTTAAGGGGTCGAAGACCGCGACCGAGCGCGCGTCCGAAGCGAGCGGCGCCCAGCCCTTGAACGGCGCGTTGCCGCGGTTGAGGACGAAGTAGTATGCCCCGCCCGCGTACGCGCGGCGCGTGAAGCGCAGGCCCTGCTCGACCATGGCCTCGCGGCGCGTGCCCGCGTGCGCGAGCAGCTTCGTCAAATCGTCTCCGAGAAGGAAGCGGCCCGCGCCGACGGACGCGCCGCGGACTCCCGGCGTGTTCGTGTCGTCGAAGTTGAGTTGTGAGAGTAGACGTTTGAAGGCCGCGCGCCGTGCGTCGAGATTCCCGAGGCCGGGCACGTCCGACGGCAGACTCTTGCGGACGACGACGGTCGCGCCCTGGCGCGCGAGGGCCGTCAACTTCTCGAAGGTCTCTACGGGGACGTAGCGCGTCTCGGGCAGCACGATGACCTTGTAGTTAAGTCCGCCCGTGCGAAGCCCGCCATTCGTGTAGGTGACGTCCGCCAACTGCTTGTCCGAGACGAGGTCGAAGGCGTAGCCCGCGTCGAGCAGGGTCTGCGCGTCCGCCTGCGTGATGCCGACGTCGTGCCCGCCGCCGACGTGAATCAGGCGGCCCTCCTTGCCCGGCTCCATCCACATGTCGTGCACGGGGTAGTAGAGCAGCACGTCGTTGTCGGCGCGGCCCTGCTGCATGAAAGACTGCACGCGCGCGATGTAGCGGTTGAGCGTCGAGAAGTCTTTCCAGTCGGGCATCTGCGGCCCGAAGTGGACGGCGGCGTAGAAGAGCCGGCCCGGCCACGGCTCGTCCGCGGGCGAGAAGGCGAGGCCGTGGTAGACGACGTGGTTGATGCCGCCGAGGAAGTTGAGGTCGACGGCGCGCTTCACGTCGCCGAGCGAGGAGACGAAGTGCTCGTCGAGCCACGTCACGGTCTCGGCCGAAGCCAGATTCTTCCCCGTCACGTTCGCGGCCGACGAGGCGAACTTCATGCGGACGATGTCCGTGCCCTCGGTCTCGGGGATGTCGCTCGCGGCGTAGAGGTCGAGGATGTTCGCGGGCGAGCCGTGCGACTGGTTGCGGACGATGGCGCCGCGTCTGTGCGCCCACTCGCGCCACGTCCCTGTGAAGCGGTCGCGCAGGAGGTCTGAGACCGTTTCGCGGAAGTCGTGGAGCACGCGGTCGCGCGTCTCTTCGTCGCCCTCGCCGAGCAGCGTGGGCAGTTGCGGCCGCAGGTCGTAACCGCGGCGCGTCTGGAACTCTTCGAAGAACTTCGGCGTCCAGTCGGACTGGCCTTCCGCGTCGTCGACCTCGTAGGAGTCGTTGAAGAAGGCGCGCAAGCCGCGGACGTTGCGGCCGGCGAAAGCCTGCTGGAACCGGTTCAGGTAATGGCCGAGCGCCTCGGCCGAGAAGTGGTCGACGACGTTGCCCTCGCCGCCGGGCGCGGCCCGCTCGACCTGCTTGCCGTGCCAGCCCTGGAAGAGGCCGTAGATTTTCCAGCGCCCCTCCGGAGCGACCCAGTCGAGCGTGCCGTCGGCGCGCACGCGCGAAGTGAGGTCGACGGTCTCGCCCCTGTCCGAGCGCGCGATCAGGGCCTGCAGCGGCAGCGGCTTCTCGAAACGCACCTGGTCGAGCGCGAGCTCCTGCAGGTTCGGGTTCGAGCTGATCGGCTCGCGCAGGTCTTGTATGTTCGGCCGGCGCCCGACCGCGCGCACCAAAGGCTTCTGCACCGCGCGCACGGGCTCGCCCAAACGCGCGCCGCCGCGCAGCTCCCAAGTCTTCGAGACCAGGTCCTTGGCCGCGTCCTCCGCGTTGATCCAGGGGCCGCCGAAAGGCCAGCCCGTCCCCGTCGCCATGTCCACGCCGAGGCCGAGCCGGCTCGCCTCCCGCAGGGTGTGTTCGAGCATCCCGACCCACTCGGGCGAGAGGAAGTTGATGAACCGCGACTCCTCGCCGCGCACGCCGTAGATGGGCGTCAGCTCAAGCCCGCCCAGGCCCGCCTGCTCGTACTCGGCCAATGCCTTCGAGAGGTCGCGCCGGTTGACCGCGTTCCCCAGCCACCACCAGCGCGCCCACGGCTTCGACTGGCTCGTCGGACGCGGCCACGCGAGCGCGGCCGGCGCGTTCGCGCCCCGCGCCGCCCCGCGCCTCGCGCCCTGCGCGAAGACGCCGGCGGGCGCCAGCAGTTGAACCACGAGCAGCAGCGAGGCGAAGGCGCGCGCCCCCGTATGCGGTTTCGGCTTCATCGAAGTTTATCTCCTTCACGCTGGGAGCGCGGGCATCCCTGCCCGCTAGCGTGCTTTAGCACGCTGACCGTCTCCCTTCTCACCTCAACGTTGAGACATCAAGTCTCATAGCTTTCGCGCTCTCGCGCTCATGGCGGGCAGGGATGCCCGCGCTCCCAGCTTTAGGGGCTACTTCTTCGCGCGCACCCCGACGATGTTCGGGCGCGGCGGGCGCTTCATGCCTTCGCCGACGAAGAAGCTCGTGTGCGGCGGCTGGTTGTAGCCGACGTTCTGCCAGGCGATGCTCAGGCGGTACTGCGGGTCGTGCATGAAGGTGTAGAAGCGTTCGGCGGTCGGGATGGTCGTCGTGTAGACGCGCAGCTCCTTGTTGTCCGCGGTGCGCCAGACGACCTCCTCGCGCCAGTCGCCGAAGAGGTCTGCGCTCAGGGCCGGCGTCGCCTTCGTCCCGTTGTTCGACACGCAGCCCTCGGCCGTGAGCAGGGTGGTCTCGGTCGAGTCCTTCCAGTTCCACTTGGCGATGTAGTTGCGGTCGAGCAGCTCGCTCAGGGTGTCTCCGTCCCAGTAGACGCCGAAGTTGCAGGAGCGCGGCGTCGTCTTCGAAATCAGCTCGCCGCGCGCGTCGAAGAGGCCGAAGATGTCCGCGCCCCGCACCCAGCATTCGAAGCCGGGATGCAGAGGGTCTATGTCGAGACAGAGTCCGCGGCCCGGCCCCTCGCCGTCTTCACCTGCTTTAACTGAAGGCTTCTTCCAGAGAATCTTGCCCGTGCGCGCGTCGCGGAAGTGCGCGCCCGCGTCGTCGAAGCGCTCCTGTATGTCGAAGACTTCGAGGCCGGGCCGCGTCGGGTCGAGGTCGGAAAGGTGCAGCGCGTCGCCGTGCCCGAGGCCGGTCGAATAAAGACCTTTGCCGTCGTCGTCGACGACCATCGCGCCGTAGACGATCTCGTCGCGGCCGTCGCCGTCCACGTCGCCGACCGAAAGGTTGTGGTTGCCCTGTCCGCCGAAAGCCTTGTTCGCGGGCGTGCCGTCTTCGCTGTCGAACGTCCAGACGCGCGTGAGTTTCCCTTCGCGCCAGTTCCAGGCGGTCAAGACCGTGCGCGTGTAGTAGCCGCGCGACATGACGAGGCTCGGGCGCTTGCCGTCGAGGTATGCGACGCAGGCGAGGAAGCGGTCGACGCGGTTGCCGTAGCCGTCGCCCCAGACTTGTGCAAGCTCTTCGTTCGTCGGCTCAAGCTTCGTCGGGTGCCTCGGCGGGATGAAGTTCGTCGTGGCGAGGGCCGCGCCCGTCAGGCCGTCGAAGACCGTCAGGTACTCGGGGCCTTTCAGGATGTAGCCGCCGAGCGCGTGCCGCCCGCTGCGGAACGTGGTGAAGGCGCCTTCGGGCTCACGCCAGTCGGCGTTCGGGTCACCGATGACTTTGCCTTTGCCGTCCACGGTGCCGTCGGCGGTCTTGCAGGCGACCTCTGCGCGGCCGTCGCCGTCGAGGTCGTAGACCATGAACTGCGTGTAGTGCGCGCCCTCGCGGATGTTCTTGCCGAGGTTGATCGTCCAGAGCAGCGTGCCGTCGAGTTTATAGGCTTGAAGGATCGGCTCGGTCGTAAAGCCCGCGCTGCCGTTGTCTCGCCCGCGGCCGACCATGTGGACGACCAGCTCGTACTCGCCGTCGCCGTCGAGGTCGCCGGCCGAGGCGTCGTTCGGCGAGTACCCTTCAGGCGTCTGCAAGGGTATCGAAAGGTACTGCCGCGCGGGCGCGTTCGCGGGAAGCGTGAAGGCGGCGCTCGGCGCTTCCTCTTTGCCCTTCAGGATCGGGCGCACGAAGTAAGAGTTCGACTTCGAGAGGTCGGCCCGCGCGTCGACGAAGTCGGTCGGGCCGGCGAGCGGCCTGTCGTTGAGCTTGACGGCGCGCGCGCCGCCGGCCGAGCGGTAGAGGTTGAAGGCGAGCGCGTCCGGGTCTGTCCCCAACAGACGCCAGCCCACCCAAACCTTCCCGTCCGCCTGCCGCACGGCGACCACGCCGCGCCCGAGCGCCTCCATCTGCCTCTGCGCCCTTGCCGGGAGCGCGGACAGGAGGAGGGCTGCGACGACGAACGTCACGATGCTCGCCCGATGCTTCATGCGTGTTTCGTCACGTTAACTATAGCCTCGTTGCTTGCGGCCGGAGGAAAAGGTATCTCACCACAGAGACACAGAGACGCAGCTTCATCTTTAGCATTCTTCAAGCTGTGCCTCTGTGTCTCTGTGGTTAATCACTTCACGCTCTACCCTCAAGAAACTTATCGATTCGACTTCGAAGGCTTGTAGGCTTTGACCTCTTTGGCCTGCGCCGAAAAATATTTCTTGAGCGGGTCGCCCTTGATACCCTTCAGGCCGGCGACGACCGCCGCGGCGTTGAACTCGGCGCCGGCCGGGCTCGTGTGTGTGTGGTCTGGGCCGAAGAGCAGCTTGACCTTCTCCTCGCCGAGCGCGTCGTACTTGTCGGCGACGATCTTCGTTACGTCGACTAACTGGACGCCCTCGGCGCGCGCCAGCTCCTCCGCCCACTGGCGGAAGCTGCCCGAGCCGCGCTCGACCTTTCCGTCCTTCCAGATGTTGCGCACGGTGAGCGAGAGGACGATTGGCGTCGCGCCTTTGGCCTTCACGTCCGCGATGAACTTGCGGTTGTACCAGCCGAAGGTGTGGACGACCTCCCTGCGGCCGTCGGGCATCGTCACCTCTTTCGTCTCTTCGCCGAGGCCGGGCAGGGAGCCGCGCGCGCGGCCCGTGTCGAGCGGCCCGCCGTCGTTGTGGCCGAACTGGATGAGGACGAAGTCGCCCGCCTTCAAGTCCTCCAAGACCTTCTCCCAGAGGCCCTCGGTCAGGAACGTTCGGCTGCTGCGGCCGGCGCGCGCGCGGTTGAGGACGTTGAGCTTCGAAGTGTCGAAGAAGCTGACGAACGGGTCGCCCCAGCCTTTGCCTCCGTTCGCGTTGTTGTTGGCCGTCGAGTCGCCGACGACGAAAACGGTCGGGAGCTTCGGGTTCGCAGGGCGCTGTATCGGCGGCGTCGGCAGCGGAGTCTGTTCGGCCGTCTGCGCCGCCGAAGTTAAAGTTGAAAGACAGGCGACAACTAAAGCAAAGATGAAAGCCGCCGTGGTGTTTCTCAGTTGACGCATCTGCTCACTCATTTCAGCGCTTGCCGGCGGTCGGGTCGGGCCAGTCGTCCGTGCGGAAGGGGCTTGCGGGCAGGCCCGTGTCGTTCGACAGGTTCGGGCGTCGGGGGTTGTTGTTGAAGGCATAGCGCGCGGCGACCGGCTTCGGCACCTCCGCAGACCAGACTTCGACCTTGTCGCGGCCTACGATGCGCGCCTCGGCCCAGTGCCACTTGCGGTCTTCGCCCGCGACGGCGAACTCTTCGAGCTTGTCGCCGTCGCGAATCCTCAGGCCTGTCCCCACGTCGTCGAACTTGAGGACGAGTCTGTCCCCGCCGGCTTTCACGCTCTGGAACATCGGCCCCGTCGCCGTCATCCGTCGGCCGTATACGTCCGCGAGCGCCCAGCGCGCCATGCGGCGGCCCACGTCGAGCTTGTCCTTCGGGTGTATGTCGTGCGCCTCGCCGATGTCTATGGTGACGATCAGCCCAGCGTTCTTCGTCGAGAGGGCAGTGCGCCGCTGCGCCTCGCGGATGTGGCTCCAAGCCTCGTCCACGGGCTGCGGGTTCGGGTCGCGGTAGTTCGGGAGTTGGACGATGCCGAAGGGGAAGTCGCCCCGGCCCCAGCGCTCGCGCCACGCGCGAATCATCGTCGGCAGAAGTATCCCGTACTGCTCGGCGCGCGCCTCGTTCGACTCGCCCTGATACCAGAAGACGCCGCGGACGGGGAAGGGGATGAGCGGCTCGATCATGCCGTCGTAGATGGAAGAGGCGATGCGGTACTCGCGCAGGGCGTCCGGCACGGCCGGCGACGGCGAGGGGCGCGCGCCGGCCGCCTTCGCCTTGTCCGCCTCTTCGCGCCAGCGCTTGATCTGCTCCTCGTACTCGACCTTCACGCGCGGACGCTCCTCGTCCCAAGTTTTCGTGCGCTCGACCGTGGCCTTGAGTTCGGGATTCGCGTTCAGGTATTCGACCGGCGTCCACGCCTCTGCCTGCGAGCCGCCGTAAGAAGAGTTGATGACGCCGACGGGGACGCCCAGCTCCTTCTGCAACTCGACGGCGAAGTAGTAGCCGGCGGCGGAGAACTCTTTGACCGACTCGGGCGTCGTCGCCTGCCAGGTCGCGAGCGGCGGCGGCTTGTGCTTGAAGGCCACCTGTCGGCTGACGTTGAAGAGTCGTATGTTCGGGTGGTTCGCCGCGGCGATGGCCTCCTTCGCCTCCTTCGTCTCGGCCAGAGTGAACTGCATGTTCGACTGGCCCGAGACGAGCCAGACCTCGCCGACGAGCACGTCCTTCAGCTCAACCTTATTCTTGCCGCTCACCGTCAACACCTGCGGTGTCGCGTTCGCGCGCAGAGGGTCGAGCCACACGCGCCAGCGCCCGTCGGCGCCGGCCTTAGTCCTCTTCGTCTGCCCCGCGAAGCCGACCGTGACGGCCTCGCCCGGCGCGGCCGTGCCCCAGACGGGCACGCGCACGCCGCGCTGCAAGACCATCGAGTCCGAGAGCACGTCGGGCAGAGTGACCTCGGCGCGCGCGCTCGCGGCCGAGCCGAGCACGACGAGCGCCAGGGCGAAAACGGAAGCGGTGATGTAAGCGTTTCTCTTCCGGGCGAAGGAGAGCATGCGGACGTTTCTCCCGACGATTTTCACAGGTAAAGCGGTTTACCGAGCGCTCACTCTGCGGGGCCGAGCGGGTCTGACTCACCCGAGAGTCCAACGCACGGGCTGTAGCTTTGGGGACTCCGATTCTAAACCGAATCGTCCCGGAATGTACAAGCCCGCGCCGGGCGCGTTCAATTCCCGAGCGGTTTCGTCTCCGTCGCGAGCGGGCTCGCGGGGATTTTGAAAGACGAGACGGGGTCTGGATGCGCGGGGTCGAAGGGGCGCAGGTCGCCGGTCAGGTATTTGACGAGCGGGAGTCGGTTCGACTTGATGCCTTCGACGACGGCGCGCGCGAGCTGATAGCTGCCGTAGTTGTTGTGGTGCGTGCCGTCGCCCGGCGCGAAAGCCTTCTTCGACTCCTCGGGGCCGAGCGCCTCGTAGAACGGCTTGCTCATCGCGTGGAGGTCTATGAGCGGCGCGTTCAGCTCCTTCGCGGCCTGGCGGACGGCGTCGTCGTAGTCGCCGTGCGAGTCCGTGATCTTACCCGCCGAGTCGAAGGTGCGGCGCTGCATGGGAGTGATGAGGACGACGGTCGCGCCGCGCCCGCGCGCCGCCTCGACGTAGCGCTTGAGCGAAGCCTTGTAGGTCGTGAAGGGGCCGACGCCCTCGCCCTTCTCCTTCTCGTCGTTGTGGCCGAACTGGATGAAGAGATAGTCGCCGGGCTTGATTAAGCTCAAGACCTTGTCGAGCCGGCGCGCGCCGAAAGAGCTGCGCAGAGACTCGCCGGACTCCGCGTGATTTGCGACGGCAATGCCGGGTTTGAAGAAGCGCGTGAGCATCTGGCCCCAACTGTTGTAAGGCTCGCGCGGCTGGTCGCAGACGGTCGAGTCGCCGAGGAGGAAGAGCGTCGGGGCCGTGTCGTTCCTCTTAATCTCAATCGCGGCGACCGCGGGGCGCGCGTTGTTGAATTCGAGCGTGAGCTTCTCGTCCCACGCCCAAATCTCCGAAGTGCGCTCGCGGTCTTTGAGCTTGACCTCGCCGCCCGAAGGGATTTGGGGCGCGCGGACGTTGACGGTGAAGGTGCGCGTCTCGAAGCGACCTTTAGACGTGCGCACCTCTTCGAGCATGAGGCGGCGCAGCTCCGCCTTGACCGTCGTCAACGTCTCGCCCGCGCGGTCGCCGAAGGTGACTGTCACGTCGTAGTTGCCCTCGGGCAGCGCGACCGAGAAGTAGAAGGGCGCGGACGAAGTGCAGAAGTCTCCGCGCAGTGCGTCGCCGCCGCGGTCGAGGCAAGTCACCTGCGCGCCGGGTTCGAAGCCGTACCCGAGCTCTTTCGTGTAAAGGGTCGTCGGCAGGACTTGCCTGTAACCCTCCTTGACCTTGCCGGGGCCGAAGTCGAACTTGAGAGCGGCCTGCGCGCGCGCGTCGGCGGCCGCGCAGAGCGCGCAGGCGAACCCGAGGATTGCTGTAACGCACCGGAAATACCGTGTAGGCATAATGCGACTCCTGTGTCCGTCGGACAGGGCGGCAAGTTAGGACGAGGCGGAATCTTATGACAGAAAGGCGGCCGTGTAAAAGCCTCGAGAAAATCGGTTAAATCCGTGCTAGAATTTTTAAGTAGTTACGTCGGTTTAATTTATGGGCGCATAAAAAGTGTTTAGAGTCGCCCGGAGGTTGGTTTGAGCTGGCCCGGACGGCAGGGAGTACTGTTTTCTTCAGAGCCGTCGGGGCGGCCTCGCGGCCGGAGTAGACGAGCCGGGAAGGGTGGTTTTCAAGTGCCGACTTTAAGAGACGTGGCGGTGCTGGCGGGGGTTTCGACGGCGACCGTCTCGCACGTCATCAACCAGACCAGACGCACGACGCGGGAGACGCGGGAGCGCGTCGAGCTCGCCATCAGACAACTGGACTTCGTCCCGAACGCGGCGGGGCGCGCACTCGCGATGCGCAGGAACGGCGTCGCGCACGTGGCCCAGTTCAGGGCCGTCGGCGGCGTCGCGGCCGTCGCCGAGTTGGAGGAGCCGGCCGCATTCTCACAACCGTCACAGGCAACGGCCGCGACCGCCTCGGTCGGCGCGTCGCGGATGATCCTGCGGCTCGTGCGCGCGGCGCAGCCCATCCCGCGCGTCGAGATCGCGCGCCGCCTCGGCCTCAACCGGAGCACCGTGACGGAGGTCGTCAAGCCGCTCCTCGTTGAAGGCATTCTGCGCGAGGGGCAGGAGACGCTGCCCGCGGGCGTCGCGCGCACTTCGGGGCGTCCGCCGGTCGCGCTCTCGTTCGGAGACCTGAACGAGTTCTTCGTCGGCGTGAGCGTCGGCGTGCGACACACGACCGTCGGGATAGCGACGCTCGCGGGCGAGCGTTTCGGCGAAGAGGAGTTCGAGACGCCGGCAGAGCATGAAGAGGCTCTGGCGCTGATGCGCGCGTCTGTGAAGCGCCTGTGTGCGAAGGTGCCGGGGCGGCGTCTGAAGGTCATCGGCGTGAGCGTGCCGGGGCCGACCGACGCCGCACGCGGGCGGATGCTCTACGCGCCGCACCTCGGCTGGCGCGGCGTGGACGTGGCGCAGGCTCTCAGCGTGAAGCCTTGCGGCGGCGAAGGCGAACTCGTGCCGGTCGTCGTGGAGAACGACGCGACCGCGGCGGCGATGTACGAGGCGCGCCTGCGTCTGCGCGACGCCTCGGAGGCGCCGCCTTCGAACTTCGCTCTGGTGAGGAGCGGCACAGGGATAGGCGTCGGGCTCGTCCTGGGCGGTGAGGTCTACCGCGGGACGGGCGGAGGCGAGGGCTTGGCGGGCGAGTTCGGGCACATGACGATTGTCGCGGGCGGGAAGCAGTGCCGCTGCGGGAACCGCGGGTGCTGGGAGATGTACGCGTCGGCGTCGGCGGCTTCGTCTCTGTATGCGGGCGACCGCGTGCAGTTGGGCGGGCAGAAGCCGCCGCGCTTCGTCGAGATCGTGGCGCGGGCCGAGGGCGGCGAGCTGCGCGCGCAGAGGACTCTGGAGCGTCTGGGCGAGTACCTCGGCATCGGCATCGCGAACGTCATCACGGGGCTGGGCGTGTCGAGGGTGATCGTGAGCGGGCGTCTGGTCTACGGTTGGAGGTTCATCGAAGCGCCCCTGCGGGAGGCGGTCGGGCAGAGCATGGCCGGCCGCATCTCTGGCTGGTCGGTGGAGCCGGGCGAGCCGACGGGCGCGGGCCTCGGCGGCGCGGTCGAGGTCGCGGCCGACGAGTTCCTCGCGCGCGTCGTGGGGCGGTAAAAGCAGTAGGCAGTAGGCTGATGGCAGTAGGCAGTTGAAGGCAAGTGGCTTTTGCGATTCTGCCTGAAAGAATCGGAGGCGCCGGGTCGCTGAACCCGGCGCCTCCGATTCTCTTCGCTTCTTTCTCTTCCGGCTAACTGGCTACTGCCGTCTGCCCACTGCCTACTTTTTCCCCGCCTCGCTTGCAAAATGGCCGGAGTTACAGTAGAAGGCACGTATCACGTTTTACAGGTTTCTGTTTGACAGCCCCCCGCGGCGGACTCCGGCGCGCCTCGACCGAAGGGGCGTTCTGTCCCCGCGTGCCTGTTAACCGCTTCCCCTCCGAGAGAAAACTCGATGAAGAAAGAACTCGGCACCTTCCTGCTGCTCGTGCTGCTATGCGCCCTCGTGCCCGTCGTCGAGAAGCTTCTCGGCCAGGAGTCGCGCTTCCTCTCGGTGACCAACCTGCAGAACATGGCGCGGCTGATCGGGATGTACGGCATCTTCTCCATCGGCCTCGGCCTCGTCATCATCACCGGCGGCATCGACCTCTCGGTCGGCTCGGTCTTCGCGCTGCTCGGCGTGGTGATGTCGATGATGCTGACGGAGTGGGGCTGGCCCTCGGCGCTGGCGGTGCTCGCCACCATCGGGCTGGCGACCGGCCTGGGCGCGCTCCACGGGCTGCTGATTACGAAGGTGCGCGTGCAGCCCTTCATCGTCACGCTGTGCGGGCTGCTCTTCTACAGGGGACTCGCGCGCTTCGTCTCGAGCGACGAGACGAAGGGGTTCGGGGCGGCCGCGGGTTTCGAGACGCTGCGCAACGTCGCGACGGGGAGTTTGTTCGGCATCCCGACGCCGTTCGTGCTGCTCGTCATCATCAGCGTCATCATGTGGGTCGTGCTGCACCGCTCGGTCTACGGCCGCTACCTCTTCGCGGTGGGGCGCAACGAGACGGCCGCGCGGTACTCGGGCATCAACTCGCAGAAGATGGTGGCGAGCGCATACATCGTCCTCGGCGTTCTGGTCGGCATCGCCGGCATCGTCTTCGCCTTCTACACGAACTCGATCTCGCCCTCCTCGCACGGGAACTCGTTCGAGCTGTACGGCATCGCGGCGGCCGTCTTGGGCGGCTGTAGTTTGCGCGGCGGCGAAGGCTCGATCATCGGAATCCTCATCGGCGCGGCACTCCTCCAGGTCTTGCAGAACCTGGTCAACCTGCTCGGCATCCCGAGCAGCTTGAACTTCGCCGTGCTGGGCGCGGTCATCCTCGCGGGCGTCATCGCCGACCAGATCTTCCAGCGCCGGCCGGCGCGCGTGAAGCCCGCGTGAGGGATTGAACTTGTTCTTTAAAACATTCCATCCGGAGAGTTCGAATATGCTCTTGAAGAGGGCGGCGGCGCTGCTCCTGCTCGGTCTGTTGCTCGCGCCCGCGGCGCAGGGGAAGGGCGTGCCGAAGAGGGAGAGCTTCGGGCAGACGAGGGACGGGCAGGCGGTGGACATCTATACGCTGAAGAACGCGCGCGGGGCCGAGGCGCGCATCACGACCTACGGCGGCGCGGTCGTCTCGCTCAAGGTGCCCGACCGCCGCGGACGGTTCGACGACGTGGTGCTCGGCTTCGACGACATCGAGGGCTACCAGAAGACGACCACCTACATCGGCGCGCTCGTCGGCCGCTACGCCAACCGCATCGCCAAGGGGCGGTTCACGCTCGACGGCAGGGAGTACACGCTCGCGACGAACAACGGCGAGAACCACCTGCACGGCGGCGTCCGCGGCTTCGACAAAGTAATCTGGAAGGCGCGCCCCGTAGCCTCGCGCTCGGGGCAAGCGCTCGAACTTACTTATTTGAGCAAGGACGGCGAGGAGGGGTATCCCGGCAACCTCAACGTCCGAGTCGTCTACACGCTGACCGACGCGAACGAGCTGAAGATCGACTACTACGCGACGACCGACAAGGACACCGTCGTCAACCTGACGAATCACAACTACTACAACCTCGCCGGTGCGGGCAGCGGCGACATCCTCGGGCACGTCCTGACGGTCAACGCCAGCCGCTTCACGCCGACCGACGCGGGCGCCATCCCGACGGGCGAGCTGCGCCCGGTGAAGGGGACGCCCTTCGACTTCACGCGCCCGACGGCTATCGGCGCGCGCATCGGAGAGGACTACGAGCAGTTGAAACTCGGCAAAGGCTACGACCACAACTTCGTCGTCAACGGGCGGCCCGGCGTGCTGCGGCTGGCGGCGCGCGTCTCGGAGCCGACGACGGGGCGCGTGATGGAGGCCTGGACAACCGAACCGGGGATGCAGCTCTACACGGGGAACTACCTGGACGGGACGGACATCGGCAAAGGCGGCAAGCCCTACAAGTACCGCTACGGCTTCTGCCTTGAGACGCAGCACTTCCCCGATTCGCCGAACCGGCCCGCGTTCCCCACGACCACGCTGCGCAGGGGCGCGCAGTTCCGCTCGACGACCGTCTATAAATTCAGCGCGCGGTAGGGGAGCAGTAGGCAGATGGCAGTAGGCAGTTGAAGACACTGCTTAAACTCAAAGGTTTTGTTCAGACATTTGGCAGCGAGCGGCAGAGGGATAATCCTTCAAGAAGGCAGAGGGCACTAACTGCCTACTGCCATCTGCCTACTGCCTACTTTCATATGAGGAGAAGCGAGATGAAACTGAAGAAGATGATGCTTCTGTGCGTTGCCCTTCTGTTGGCCTCCTGCCAGGGGGGCGGCGGGACGGGCGGCGCGAACACCGCCAACAGCGGCGCCGCCACCCCCGGGGGCACGGGCGCGGCGGGCGGCAGCGCCAAGCGGCTCGCCTTCGTCACCAACAACGCCTCGGACTTCTGGACGATTGCGCGCAAGGGCGTCGAGAAGGCCGACGCGGAGTTGGCGGACGTGACGGCCGAGTTCAAGATTCCCTCGGACGGCACGGCCGCCGAGCAGAAGCGCATCGTGGACGACCTGCTCGCCAAGGGCATCGACGGCATCGCCATCAGCCCCGTCGACCCGGACAATCAGACCGGGCTGATTAACGACGTGGCGCAGAAGACGCTCGTCTTCACGCAGGACTCCGACGCGCCGAACAGCAACCGCGCCTGCTACGTCGGCACCGACAACGTCGCGGCCGGCCGGCAGGCGGGCGACCTCATCAAGGAGGCCCTGCCGCAGGGCGGCAAGATCATGATCTTCGTCGGCAAGCTCGACGCGCGCAACGCGGCCGAGCGCCTCCAGGGCATCAAGGAGCGGCTCAACGGCTCGAACATCACGATCATCGACACGCGCACCGACGACACCGACCGCGTCCGCGCCAAGTCGAACGTCTCCGACACGCTCGTGAAATACCCGGACGTGGCGGCGCTCATCGGCCTGTGGAGCTACAACGGCCCGGCCATCGTGGGCGCCGTGCGCGACGCGGGCAAGACGGGGCAGGTCAAGATCATCGCCTTCGACGAGGAGGCCGAGACGCTGGCCGGCATCAAGGACGGGTCGATTTACGGCACCATCGTCCAGCAGCCCTACCAGTTCGGCTACCAGGCGATCAAGCTGATGGCCGCCGTGCTCAAGGGCGACAAGTCCGGCGTCCCCGCCAGCAAGCAGCTCTACGTCGAGACGAAGGTCATCAAGCAGGCCGAAGTCGAAGCGTTCACGAAGGAGATCAACCAGCTCCGCGGAAAGTGAGGAGGTAGGCAGTAGGCGGTAAGAAGGTTTTGGGTGTTAGGTACTGGGTGCTGGTTAAAAACCTGCTCTTACCCAACACCCAGCCCCCAGCACCCTCTCCACTGCCTACTGCCTACTATTCATATGGCCCCCATCCTACAGATGCGTTCGATTGAGAAGCGCTTCCCCGGCGTGCACGCGCTGAAGGGCGTGAGCCTGGAGGTGTCGAAGGGCGAGGTCGTGGCGCTCCTGGGCGAGAACGGGGCGGGGAAGTCCACCCTGATGAAGGTGCTCGGGGGCGTGCACCAGCCGGACTCGGGCGAGGTTCTGATCGACGGCGCGCCCGCGGTCATCCGCGGCGTGTCGGACGCGACGAAGTACGGCGTGGCCTTCATCCACCAGGAGCTGAACGTCCTCGACAACCTCGACGTGGCCGCCAACGTCTACCTCGGCCGCGAGCCCGTGCGTGGCGGCCCCTTGCGGCTCGTCGACCGCGCGAAGATGGAGGAGGAGACCAAGACGCACCTCGCGCGCCTCGGCCTGCGCATCGCGCCCGACACCCCGCTCGCGCGCCTCTCCATCGCGCAGCAGCAGATGGTCGAGATCGCGAAGGCCCTCTCCCTGAACGCGCGCATCCTCATCATGGACGAGCCGACCTCGTCGCTCACCCTCACCGAGACCGAGCGCCTGCTCGAAGTCGTGAAGGACTTGCGCGCGCACGGCGTGGCCGTCATCTACATCTCGCACCGCCTGGGCGAGGTGAAGGAGATCGCCGACCGCGCGGTCGTCCTGCGCGACGGCGCGAACGCGGGCCAGCTCGCGCGCGAGGAGATCACGCACGACCAGATGGTGCGGATGATGGTCGGCCGCGACATCGATTCCTTCTACCAGCAGCCCGTCGGCGAAAAGAGGCCGCGCTACTTCGAGGTCGAGTCCCTGCGCACGGCGCGCTACCCCAACCAGCAGGTCAAATTCGACGTCGGCCGCGGCGAGATACTCGGCCTCGCCGGCCTCGTCGGCGCCGGCCGCAGCGAGGCCGCGCAGGCCATCTTCGGCGTGGACGCGGCCGTCGAGTCGCGCCTCATGCTCGACTCTCGACCTTTGCAGATACGCTCGTCGCAGGACGCCATCAGGTACGGCGTCTACCTCGTCCCGGAAGACCGCCGCACGGCCGGCCTCATCGTGGACATGCCGATTCGGGAGAACGTGACGCTGCCCGCGCTGGAGCGTTACGCCCCGGCCGGCCTCATCTCGTTCGAGAAGGAGAAGCAGGGCGCGGCCGAGGTCTGCAAGCGCCTGAACGTGAAGGCGCCGACGGTCGAGACGCGCGCGGCGAACCTCTCGGGCGGCAACCAGCAGAAGGTCGTGCTGGCGAAGTGGCTCGCCCTGGAGCCGAAGGTCTTAATCTTCGACGAGCCGACGCGCGGCATCGACGTGGGCGCCAAGGCCGAGATTTACGAGTTGATGCGGAAGCTGGCCGAGGCGGGCGTCGCCATCATCATGATCTCCTCGGACATGGAGGAGGTCATCAACGTCTCCGACCGCGTCGCCGTCATGCACGAGGGGCGCGTGACGGGGGTGCTGACGCGCGAGGAGACGACCGAAGAGAACATCATGCGCCTCGCCGTCGGCGGCCAGAGCTAAGAGACGACCTCATCCATACCAAGTCTAACCCTCCCCGATGCCCGGCCGCGTCAGGCTCCGCGCGGCGTGGCTTTTAAAAACGGTTCGAACGAAGTATCATCCAGTCTGGCTCGCTTCGTCCCCCGCGCCCCGCGCCTCCCAATCAAGGGGGGGGAAATGCGCACGACGCGAGAATTGACGGGCAAGGACATAATGAGACAAGAACGCCGAGGCCACTTGATCGAGCACCCGCCTATCCCTCCCTTCAAAACCTCCCGGATTAAGGACGTGGCCCGCGAGGCCGGCGTCTCCACCGCGACCGTCTCGCACGTCATCAACGGCACCAAGTACGTCACCGACGACACGCGCAAGCGCGTGCTCGACGCCATCGCGCGCTGCGAGTACCACCCGAACGCGCACGCCCGCTCGCTCGCCTCGGGCCGCAGCAACATGCTCGGCCTGCTCATCTCGGACATCTCGAACCCCTTCTTCCCCGAGGTGGTCAAGGCCATCGAGGCGGCCGCCTTCGAGCGCGGCTACAACGTCATCCTGCTCAACACCAACTACGACCCCGAGCGCGCCGCCGACTACGTGCGCCGCCTGTCGGAGCTGAAGATGGCGGGCGTGGCCCTGATGACCTCGGAGCTGGACTCGGAGCTGTTCCACGAGATCACGCGCCGCCAGACCTCGGTCGTCTTCGACAGCCACGACGTGACCTCCGAGCGGATGGGCAACATCTGCGTGGACTACGCCAAGGGCATCGAGGAGGCCGTCCGCCACCTCGTCTCTCTCGGCCACCGCCGCATCGCGCACATCGCCGGCGCCTCGCGCATCCCCTCGGGCGTCATCCGCCGCGAAGCCTTCCAGGACTTCATGAAGCGCTACCTGCCCGACGAGCCCGCGCCCGCCATCTACGAAGGCGACTTCCGCCTCGACGGCGGCCGCCGGGCGGCCAGCGAGATACTCGCGTCGGAGGAGTTGCCGACCGCCATCATCGCCGCCAACGACATGATGGCCCTCGGCGCCATGCGCGAGTTCCGCAAGGCCGGGCTCTCCATCCCGCAGGACATCTCGGTCGTCGGCTTCGACGACATCGCCTTCGCCGCCCTCTCCGAGCCGCCCCTGACGACCGTCTGCTCGCCGCGCGCCGAGATCGGCCGCCGCGTCGTCGAGGCGCTCGTCACGATGATCGAGCACCCCGAGCAGAGAGGTTCGGAACTCCGCATCCCGACGCACCTCATCACGCGCGACTCGACCGCGCCGCCGCGCAAATAAGTCGGACGCCCGCCGGAACCCCGCACATGGGGCTTGGCAAAAAGGGGGGTAAGCGGTTAGAATCCGCCCTGCCCCTAAAAAGTCGTAGCAGTTAAACCCTGAAATCCAGACGAGTCCCGACCGCCGCCCCCGAGCGTGCGGAACCCTTTGACCTTTTTTCGGCCCCGCCGAGTTAACCGCTTGACCGCGATTCTTCGAGCCCAGACACGCGGCGCCGCGGCGACCTTATCCGCAGGAGGTTTTGAATGAGCAGCCAACGCGAGAAGAAATCTTTCGAGTACGTAAAATATCTCTGGCAGGACGAGGTCGCAGACCAACTCAAGGGGCTCGACCGCCTCGTCTACCGCTCGAACAAGCTGGGCGAAGACCTGACGCTCACCAACACGGGCGGCGGCAACACCTCTTCGAAGCTCATCGAGCGCGACCCCCTGACGGGCCAGGAGACGGAAGTCCTCTGGGTCAAAGGCTCGGGCGGCGACCTGCGCACGGCCAGGCGCGACGGCTTCGCGTCGTTCTACCTCGACAAGATTCGGGCGATGAAGCCCATCTACCTCGACCACCCGGAGAACGGCCCGAAGACCGAGATCGAGGACGCGATGTACCCGATGTACAGCCACTGCGTCTACAACCTCAACCCGCGCGCCGGTTCCATCGACACGCCGCTCCACACGCTCGTCCCGTACCGGCACGTCGACCACCTCCACCCGAACGCGGTCATCGCCATCGCCGCCTCCGTGAATCAGGAGCGCCTGACGAAGGAGATTTACGGCGACGAGATCATCTACATCCCCTGGCAGCGGCCGGGCTTCGACATCGGCCTGAAGATCGAGGAGCTGATTCAGCAGCACCCGCAGGCGAAGGGCATCCTGCTCGGCCACCACGGCATGAGCAGTTGGAGCAACGACGACAAGACCTGCTACGAGACGGCGCTGGAGATCATCGACCGCGCCGCCCGCTACATCGAGTCGAAGGACAGGGGAGCCGAGACCTTCGGCGGCCAGAAGCACCAGCCGCTCGCCGCAGGAGACCGCAGGCGCATCATCGCCGAAATCATCCCTTACGTCCGCGGGCAGGTCTCCGCCTACAAGCGCTTCGTCGGCACCGTGCAGGACGACGAGCGCATGCTCCGCTTCGTCAACAGCCACGACGCGCCGCGCCTCGCCGCGCTCGGCACCTCCTGCCCCGACCACTTCCTGCGGACGAAGATCAAGCCGCTCTTCGTCGAATGGGACCCGGCGACGGGCGACGTCGAAGCTCTCAGGAAGGCCATCGCCGACGGGCTGGTCGAGTACCGCAAGGACTACGCCGCCTACTACGACCGCTGCAAGCACCCCGACTCGCCCGCGATCCGCGACCCGAACCCGACCGTGGTGCTGATTCCGGGCCTCGGGATGCTCGCGTGGGGCAAGAACAAGAGCGAGTCGCGCGTGACGGCCGAGTTCTACAACTGCGCCATCGAGGTCATGCGCGGCGCCGAGGCCATCGACGAGTACGAGGCGATGGATCAGCAGGAGGCGTTCGACATTGAGTACTGGCTGCTCGAAGAGGCCAAGCTCCGCCGCATGCCGCCCGAGAAGGAACTCGACCGCCAGGTCATCGTCGTCATCGGCGCGGGCGCCGGCATCGGCAAGGAGGCGGCGCACCGCCTGGTCAAAGAGGGCGCGCACATCGTCTGCGTCGACCTCAACGAAGAGGCCGCGAAGGAGACCGCCGCCGAGATCATCGAGCAGTACGGCCCCGGCATCGGCGTCGCCGGGACGGGGTTGAGCAACTGCGGCCCGGCCGTCGGCCTCTCGTGCGACATCACGAACCGCGAGAGCGTCCGCCAGATGTTCGAGGACGTGATGCTCGCCTACGGCGGCATCGACGCGGTCGTCGTCACGGCCGGCGTCTTCGTCCCGCCCGACAAGTCGGGCCGCGTCGAAGACCGCCAGTGGGCCTTGACCTTCGGCATCAACGTCACCGGCGCCTACGTCGTCGCTGACGAGGCCTACCAGATCTTCAAGAAGCAGGGCCTGACCGGCAACATCGTCCTGACGACGAGCGCCAACGCCGTCGTCGCGAAGAAGGGGAGCCTCGCCTACGACACGAGCAAGGCCGCGGCCAACCACCTGACGCGCGAGCTGGCCGTCGAGTTCTCGCCGCTCGTCCGCGTCAACGCCGTCGCGCCGGCCACGGTCGTCAAGGGGAGCACGATGTTCCCGCGCGACCGCGTCATCGCTTCCCTGACCAAGTACAACATCGGCTTCGACGAGTCCGAAGAGACCGAATCCCTGCGCGACAAGCTGGCGCAGTTCTACGCCAAGCGCTCGCTCACGCAGACGCCCATCGAGCCCATCGACCAGGCCGAGGCCATCTTCCTCCTCGTCTCCAGGCGGCTGGCCAAGACGACCGGCCACGTCATCCCCGTCGACGGCGGCCTCCAGGACGGCTTTCTCAGGTAGGAGAGAAAAGACAATGGCGACTCACTTCGAGATTGACGACAACTTCATCGCCGAGCAGAACAGGGCCGCGCGGGCGTGGGTCGAGGAGGACTACGAGCACCTCGGCAAGCAGCTCAAACGCCGCGGCCGCGACATCGAAGAGCTGACGGCGAAGGCCCGAGCCTTCCGCGTCGCCGTGCCTTCGTGGGGCGTGGGCACGGGCGGGACGCGCTTCGCGCGCTTCCCCGGCGTGGGCGAGCCGCGCGGCATCTTCGAGAAGTTGGAAGACTGCGCGACCATCAACAAGCTCGTCCGCACGACGCCCGGCGTCTCGCTCCACATCCCCTGGGACAAGCCGGAAGACCCGAAGGCCCTCGTCGAGTTCGCGCGCGCGCGCGGGCTGCACTTCGACGCGATGAACTCGAACACGTTTCAGGATCAGGCGAACCAGGCGCACTCCTACAAGTACGGCAGCCTGACGAACCCGGACGCCGCGGTGCGCCGACAGGCCGTCGAGCACAACATCGAGTGCATCGAACTCGGGCAGAAGATCGGCTCGAAGGCGCACACGGTCTGGGTCGGCGACGGCGGGAATTTCCCCGGGCAGCAGCACTTCCGCCGCGCGCTCGAAAACTACCTCGAGAGCATGCGCGACATCTACAGGGCCTTGCCCTCGGACTGGCGGCTCTTCATCGAGCACAAGTTCTACGAGCCGGCCTTCTACTCGACGGTCATCAACGACTGGGGCGTGAGCTACTACGCGGCGCGCGAGCTGGGGCCGCAGGCGTTCTGCCTCGTCGACCTCGGCCACCACGCGCCGAATGTCAACATCGAGATGATCGTCGCGCGCCTCATCCAGTTCGGCAAACTCGCCGGCTTCCACTTCAACGACTCGAAGTACGGCGACGACGACCTCGACGCCGGCTCCATCAAGCCGTTCCAGCTCTTCCTCATCTTCAACGAGCTGGTGGACGCGGAGCTGTCGCGGGTCGAACACTTCGACCCGGCCTACATGCTCGACCAGTCGCACAACGTGACAGACCCGGTCGAGTCCCTGATGTCGAGCGCCGTGGAACTCTCTCGCGCGTACGTCCAGGCGCACCTCGTCGACCGCGAGGCCCTCACCGAGGCGCAGAAGAACTGCGACCCGCTCATGGCGCTCGCCACGCTCAAGCAGGCGTTCACGACCGACGTCTCCCCGATTCTCGCCCTCGCACGCGAGCGCGAGGGCGGGGCCGTCGACCCCGTCGCCGCCTACCGCGCCAGCGGCTACCGCCAGCGCAAGGCCGAAGAGCGCCCCGCGCAGAAGGGCGCCGCCGCTTCGGGAATCGTTTGAGGAATTTTTGATTTTAGATTTTTGATTTGCGATTGAAGAGCCGTCGACATTCAGGGTCGGTTTTTGGTTCTGCTGAAAGCTGACCTCCGAGTGCTGACGGCTTAAAATCAAAAATCAAAAATCAAAAATCTAAAATGGACGACTCTCTCTACATCGCGGTTGACCTCGGCGCGGGGAGCGGGCGCGTCTTCCTGTGCGGCGTTGCGCCGGGCGAACTGCTGCTCGAAGAGGTGCGGCGGTTCAAGTACCCGCCGCGGGAGGAGGGCGGCCACCTGCGCTGGCCTTTCGCGGACATCCTCGAAGAGATTAAGGCCGGTTTGAGAGAAGCGGGCGCGCGCGCGCGGCGTGTGGGGCGCTCGGTGCGGAGCATCGGCGTCGACAGTTGGGCGGTCGATTACGGCCTGGTCGACGCCGAGGGGAAGTTGATTGAAAACCCCGTCTGCTACCGCGACGCGCGGACGCGCGGGATGCTGGAGGAGGTCTTCAAGGTCGTCCCGCGCGCGGAGCTGTTCGAGCGCACGGGGATTCAGTTCCTTGAGCTGAACACGCTCTACCAGCTCTGCGCGCACGCGCGCGAAGGCTTCCCCGGCGGAGCGAGGCGGCTGCTCTTAATTCCCGACCTCATCAACTTCATGCTCACGGGCCGCGCCGCGTGCGAGTACACGAACGCGACGACGACGCAGCTGGTCGGCGCGCGGGCGGGCGAGTGGGACGACGAGTTGATAGAACGTCTCGGGCTGCCGCGCCATCTTCTGGCCGAGGTAGTCCCGGCCGGCTCGGACTTGGGCTCGGTGGTTGATGAAGGGTTGGGGCTCGGGGGCGTGCGCGTCGTCGCGCCGGCCACGCACGACACGGGGAGCGCCGTGGCGGGCGCGCCGCTCCAAGAGGGTTGGGCCTACATCTCTTCGGGCACGTGGTCGCTCGTCGGCGTCGAGCGCGCCGCGCCTCTCGTCTCGCCCGAGGTCGCGCGCCACAACTTCACGAACGAGGGCGGCGCCTACGGCACCGTCCGCTTCCTGAAGAACGTGATGGGACTGTGGGTCTTCGAGTCCTGCCGCGCGGAGTGGGCCGCGCGCGGCGTCGGCGTGGGATACGACGAGCTGCTCGGGCAGGTTAAAAACGTAGACGGACATCGAGGGTTCATCTTCCCCGACGACCCGCGGCTCTTCAACCCTTCGTCGATGCTCGAAGCCGTGGCGGCGCAGCTCTCAGAGACAGGGCAGCACGTCCCGGCGGAAGACCCCGCGGCCCTGACGAAGGTGATACTCGACTCGCTCGCCTTCCGCTACGCCTCTGTGCTGAGGACGATTGAGGGGCTGACGGGAAGCAAGGTCGAGGGCGTGCAGATCGTCGGCGGCGGGAGCCGCAACGACTACCTGAATCAGGCGACCGCGGACGCTTGCGGGAGGCCGGTGCTCGCGGGGCCGGTCGAGGCGACCGTGACGGGCAACGTGCTCGTGCAGGCCGTCGCGTCGGGACGCTTCGCCTCGCTCGCGGAGGCGCGCCGCCACGTCGCCGAGAACGTAAGCCTGCGCCGCTTCGAGCCGCGCTCGAACAGGGAAGTCGAAGAGGCCGCGCGCCGCTACGCGGAGACGGAAGCGCGTTACCTCGGGGCCGCCGCGGCGGCCTGAACGTCGGAAGAAGGTTCGATGAGCAGACTCTCAAGATACCTGCACCCGCGCGACGAGCTCATGCGGACGATGGAGCGCATCTATCGTTACCGCATGACGACGACCTCGGGCGGCAACCTCTCCATCCGCGAGCCGGACGGGACGGTCTGGGTCACGCCCGCGCGCGTGGACAAGGGCGGCCTGCGGCGCGAGGACATCGTCCGCGTCAACCCCGACGGCTCGACCGAAGGCCTGCACCCGCCTTCGTCCGAGCTGCCCTTCCACCAGATGATCTACGCGGCGCGCCCCGAAGTGGGCGGCGTCGTCCACGCGCACGCCGTCGCCCTGGTCGCCTTCAGCATCACGGGGCAGGCGCCCGACACGCGCCTCTTCCACCAGTCGCGCCACGTCTGCGGCCCCGTCGGCTTCGCGCCCTACGCGCTGCCGGGGAGTGAGGACTTGGGGAAGAGCATCGCCGACACCTTCGCGGAAGGCTTCGACTGCGTCGTGCTCGAGAACCACGGCGTCGCCATCGGCGGCGAGAACTTGCAGAACGCGTTCCAGAAGTTCGAGACGCTTGAGTTCACGGCGAAGACCGTCATCAAGGCGCGTCTGCTCGGCGACGTTCGCTACCTGAGCGACGAGGAGCTTGAGCTGCGCAACCAGGTGCCGCCGCTCGAAGAGTTCCGGCCCGAGCAGCCTTCGAGCCGCGAGCTGGAGCTGCGCCGCCAGCTCGCGGACTTCACGCGGCGCGGCTACCAGCAGCGCCTCTTCATCAGCACGGGCGGCAGCTTCTCGGCGCGCGTGGATAAAGACTCTTTTCTCATCACCCCTTCTCAGGCAGACCGGCACAACCTCGGCGTGGAAGACCTCGTGCTCGTCCGGGACGGCCGCGCCGAGGCGGGCAAGCGCGCGAGCCGCGCGGCGCGCAACCACCGGGCCATCTACGAGCGGCATGCGAACGTCGGCGCGGTGCTGAACGCCTCGCCGGTGAACGTGACGGCTTTCAGCGTGACCCGCGCCGCTCTGGATTCGCGCACGATTCCCGAGAGCTACCTGCTGCTGCGCGACGTGGGGCGCGTGCCGTACGGCGCGCAGTTCAAAGACCCCGAAGGCTTGGCGCGCCAAGTCTCCCTGAGCGCGCCCATCGCCCTGCTTGAGAACGACGGCGTGCTCGTCGTCGGCGCCAGCGTGCTCGAAGCTTTCGACCGTCTCGAAGTGTTGGAGTCGACCTCCGAGGCCCTCGTCAACAGCCGCCTCATCGGCGAGGTCGCGCCGATGTCGGAAGAGGTGATCAACGACCTCAAGCGCGCCTTCGCGTCGATGTTGGCTTAAGTGCTGCTTGAGGGTTGAGCGAGAATGATTAACCACAGAGACACAGAGACACAGCTAGGAACACAGCTTCAGGCTTTTAGCCGTGTCTCTGTGTCTCTGTGGTTAAAATCCCTTCACTCTACGCGCAAGTAACGGGGATAGGACGGCCCTTTGCGAGTATCGCTTTTCATCACCTGTCTGGTTGACCAGCTCTGGCCATCGGTCGGGGCGAGCGCGGTCGAGGTCTTGCGGCGCGCGGGCTGCGAGGTCGTCTTCGACGAGCGGCAGACGTGCTGCGGCCAGCCGGCCTTCAACACCGGCTACCGGAACGAGGCGCGCCGCCTCGCGCGCCGCTTCATAGAGATTTTCGAAGAGGGCGGGGCCGACTACGTCGTCAGCCCTTCGGGCTCCTGCACGGCGATGGCGCACCACTTCCACGAGCTGTTTGCCGAGGACGAGCGTTGGCGCAGACGTGCCGAGGCGCTCGCCGCGCGCACATACGAGTTCGGCGCTTTCCTCGTCAACGTGCTCAAGGTCGAGGATGTGGGCGCCAGCTTCAAAGGCCGCGTCACCTGGCACGACGCCTGCCACGGGCTGCGCGACTTAGGGTTAAGGGAGGAGCCGCGCAGGTTGATTCGCGGCGTGCGCGGCGCGGAGTTCGTCGAGCTGCCGAACGCGGACGCCTGCTGCGGCTTCGGCGGGACGTTCTCCGTCAAGTATCCTGAGATTTCGGTCGCCATCCTCGACAACAAGATCGACGCGATTGAGAAGGCCGGCGTCCGCGCCGTCGTCTCCGGCGACGCGAGCTGCCTGATGCAGATCGGCGGCCGGCTCACACGGAACAACTCTCAGGTGCGGACGATGCACTTGGCCGAGCTGCTCGCTTCGAGGGAGTGATGCACCAGCAGACTTCAGAGACCTTCGACCAAAACGCGCGCGAGGCGCTGGCGGACGTGCAGTTGCGCGGCGCCCTGCGCAACCTCGCGACGACGTTCGGCGGGCGTCGCAAAGAGGCCATCGCGACGGTCGAGGACTGGGAGGGGTTGCGCGACCGCGCGCGCGCGGCGAAGGACGAGACGCTCGCACATCTTGATAAGTATTTAGAGCAGTTCGCCGACAACGCCGAACGGGCCGGCGCGCAGATTCACTGGGGGCGCGACGGGGCGGAGGCTTGCCGCATCGTGCTCGAGTTAATCAGGGCGCGCGGCGCGTCGAAGGTCGTCAAGTCGAAGAGCATGGCGACCGAGGAGATACACCTCAACCACGCGCTCGAAGCAGAGGGCTTGGCGCCGGTCGAGACGGACTTGGGCGAGTGGATTATTCAACTCGCGCACGAGACGCCCTCGCACATCGTCGTCCCGGCGATTCACAAGTCGAAGCGGCAGATCGCGGAGCTGTTCGCCGAGAAGGTCGGGATAGAACCGACCGACGACGTGGCCGTGCTGACCGGCGCGGCGCGGCGCATCCTGCGGCGTCAGTTCGCGGAGGCGGAGGTCGGCATCTCCGGCGTCAACTTCGGCGTGGCCGAGACGGGCACGATTCTTATCCTCGAGAACGAAGGCAACGCGCGCCTGACGACTTCCTTGCCGCGGACGCACATCGCCGTGATGGGCATCGAGAAGGTCATCCCGCGCTTCACAGACCTCGACGTCTTTCTCAAACTCCTCCCGCGCTCGGGCACGGGGCAGCGCCTGACGGCCTACCAGTCTTTGATCACGGGGACGAAGCGGCGGCCCGAGGACGAGGGGCCGGAGGAGCTGCACATCGTCCTGATGGACAACGGGCGTTCGCGCATGCTCTCGCACCCCGTGACGCGGCAGTCTTTGGCGTGCATACGCTGCGGCGCGTGCCTGAACGCGTGCCCCGTCTACCAGCAGGTCGGCGGACACGCGTACGGCTCGGTCTACCCCGGCCCCATCGGCGCGGTGATTACGCCGCAGCTCTCGGGCCTGAAGCCCGCGGCGCAACTGCCTTACGCTTCGAGCCTCTGCGGCGCGTGCCGCGAGGTCTGCCCCGTCAAGATTGACATCCCCGAGCTGCTGCTTCATCTGCGCGCGGAGGTGACAGAGGGGACGGCCGCGGGCACGGCCGCGCAGCACGGCCCCGTGAAGCAGAGGCCCCTTGAGCGCTTCGCCTTCGGCCTCTACGCGCGAGCGTGGTCGAGTCCGACTCTGTACCTGTTAGGCGCGCGCGTCGCGCGTCTGCTGCAAGGCGTCGTCGTACGCAAAGGTCGCATCGGCAAGGTCGGCGGCCTGTTGGCGAAACTCGCGCCGCCGCTCGCGGCGTGGACTGAGTGGCGCGACGCGCCGCCCCTCGCGCCCCGCACATTTCGCGAACAGTGGCGAGACGGTCAGTATCGGGAGGGGAATTGAACCACAGAGACACAGAGACACAGCTTGTTGACCTATTCGCCCCAAGCTGTGTCTCTGTGTCTCTGTGGTGAAATTACAGATGTCCACCGAGCAGAGACGAAACGAAGAGGCGCGGCGCGAGATGTTCGAGGCCATCCGCGGACACCTCGCGGCGAGCGCGCCGCACGACGCGGTGAGGGCGGCGCACCACGCGGCCGCGGCGCACGGCGAAGACGTGTCCGCGCGTGAGGAGAAGCGCGCGACTGTCGTGTTCGAAGGCACGGCGGTCGAGCGTTTCAAGCAGGCGCTCGAAGCGGTCGCGGGCAAGTGTTTCGTCGTGAGGGACGAGGCGGCGGCGTCCGAGGTCTTGCGGCGGATAGCCGAACAGAGGGACTCGCAGCGCGTCGCCGTGACGGACTCAAAGCTTGCGGGCCGCGTGTTGAAGCTGGCGGCGCTCCGGTCGGAGGTGCTTGAGAATGCCGCGGTCGAAAGTCTGTTCGAGTGCGACCTCGGCGTGACGGGCGCGCGGTGGGGCGTGGCCGAGACGGGGACGCTCGTCATCGAGTCCGACGCCGAGCGCAACCGGCTCGCCTCGCTCGTCCCCGCGGCGCACGTCGCGCTCGTCGAGGCGCGGAACGTACGGCACACCCTGGGCGAGGTGCTACAGGCAATCAACGAAAGAGGCGAGGGCGGTTTGAGCCGGGCGATAACTTTCATCACAGGCCCTTCGCGCACTTCGGACATCGAGCTGACGCTCGCCATCGGCGTCCACGGCCCGGCCGAACTCTACGTCGTCGTCATCGAAGGTGAAGGCAATGGCTGAAGCCACGCTCCTCAGAGCGACCGACATCACGAAGTCGTACGCGGGCGTGCAGGCCCTGAAGAGCGCCTCGCTCGAGCTGCGCGCGGGCGAGGTGCACGCGCTCATCGGCGAGAACGGCGCGGGCAAGTCGACGCTCATCAAGGTCATCACCGGCGCGGTCTCGGCGGACGGCGGCGAGCTGCAGATAGAAGGCAAGACCGTCACGCACAACTCGCCGCGCGTGGCGAAGGAACTCGGCGTCGCGGCCATCTACCAGCAGCCCGCGCTCTTCCCCGAGCTGACCGTCGCCGAGAACATCGCGCTCGGCGTCGAGCAGTCGGGCATGGGCGGGCGCGTCGATTGGAAGTCGCGCCGCCGCCGCGCCGCGGAGCTGCTCGCGCAGGTCGGCGCGCGCATCGACCCCGACCGGGACGCGGGCGACCTCACGATGCCGCAGCAGCAGTTGGTCGAGATCGCGCGCGCGCTCGGCGCCGACGCGAAGGTCTTGATATTGGACGAGCCGACCGCCTCGCTCTCCGAGGAGGACACGCAGAACCTCTTCAACGTCATCCGCAGCCTACGCGAGCGCGGCGTCGGCATGGTCTACATCTCGCACCGACTGGAAGAGCTGCCCGTCATCGCCGACCGCGTGACCGTCCTGCGCGACGGGCGCACCATCGACACGCGCCTGATGTCGGAGGTCAACCGGCAGCAGTTGATTCAGATGATGGTCGGCCGCGAGCTGTCGGCCGTCTTCCCGAAGAGGGAAGTCGAGTTGGGGGACGTGGTGCTTGAGCTGCGCGACCTCGGCTGCGCCGAGTCGGGCGTGCACGACATCGACCTCTCGGTGCGCGCAGGCGAGATAGTGGGCCTGGCGGGACTCGTCGGCGCCGGAAGGACGGAGCTGGCGCGCGCGGTCTTCGGCCTGACGCCCGTAGACTCCGGCGAGATACTCCTGCGTGGCAAGCCCGTCCGCATCGGCAGCCCCGCCGCGGCCATCAGGCGCGGCATCGCGTACCTGCCCGAAGACCGCCGCCGCCACGGCGTCATCCTCGACATGCAGATCGGCTCGAACATCACGCTCGCCTCGCTCGACCAAATCTCAAGCGGCGCGGGGCTCGACTTCCGGCGCGAGCGCGAGATCGCGGGCGACTACACGCGCCGCCTCGGCGTCAAGACGCCGGCCATCTACGTCCCCGTCGCGACGCTCTCGGGCGGCAACCAGCAGAAGGTCGCACTCTCCCGCTGGCTTCTGACGAAGCCGTCTGTGCTCATCCTCGACGAGCCGACGCAGGGCATCGACGTGGGCGCGAAGTCGGAGATACACGCCTTGATGACCGACCTCGCGGCCGAAGGCGTCGCCGTCCTGATGATCTCCTCCGAGCTTCCCGAAATCCTCGGGATGAGCGACCGCGTCGCCGTCATGCACGGCGGCACCGTCGTCGAAATCCTCGACCGCGCCGACGCGACCCAGGAGAAGGTGCTCGCCCTCGCGCTCGGCCACGACGCGGCCGAGGTGTCGGGCGTGGCGGAAGCCCGACCGTAAGGGAGGGCGTAAGTTTTTCATCATTGCACACGGCGGAGAACGTGACGCCCTCCCTTACGGTCGGGCTTCCGCCTCTCGGGTTAAGAACGCATGAAGCTCAGCCGGTACAAGCGTGAAGTCTCTGCGGCGCTGGCGTACGTGGCGCTGCTGTTGGCGGTGGGGGCGGCGGCGCCGACGTTCTTCGGGGCGGGTAATCTGCGCGACCTCGCTTTGAATAACGCGCCGGTGCTGCTGGTGGCGGTCGGGATGACCCTGGTCATCCTCGTCGGCGAGATAGACATCTCGGTCGGGTCGCAGTTCGCGGTGTGCAGCGTGGCCGCGGGATGGATGGCGAAGGAGGGCGTGCCCGTCGTCGCTCTGCTGCCGCTGGTGCTTCTGCTCGGCGCGTTGATGGGTGCCCTGAACGGGGCGCTCGTCGGTTACCTGCGTCTGCCTTCGATCATCGTGACGCTGGCGATGCTGGTGGCGTGGCGCGACGCTTTGCGCTGGGTGACGCAAGGGGAGTGGGTGCAGAACCTGCCGCCGAACTTCCAGTGGTTCGGGCTGGGGCAGACTCTGGCGCAGTGGCTCATCGTCGGCGTGGCTTTGGGCGTGCTGGTGGCGTTCAGTTGGATGTTGAGAAACCTCGGGGCCGGGCGCGCGGTCTATGCTACGGGGTCGGACGCGGAGGCGGCGCGACTCGCCGGGATAGAGCCGCGGCGGGTCGTCTTCGGCGTGTTCGTGTTGATGGGCGCGCTGACGGGCCTGGCGGCGCTCCTGAACGCGGTGAGGTTTTCGGCCGTGCCGAGCAACGCCGGCATCGGGCTTGAGCTGAAGGCCGTGGCCGCGGTCGTCGTCGGCGGGGCGGCGATTACGGGCGGGCGCGGGACGCTGATAGGAACGTTGATAGGCGCGGCGCTGTTGGGGACGATAGGGACTGCTTTGACGTTCGTCGGCATCAATCCGTTCTGGGAGAAGGCGATTCAGGGCGCGATTATCCTGGCGGCGCTCGTGTCGGACGTCGCGCTCGGGCACTTCGAGCGGATGCGCGTGGGCGGGCTGACCTTGAAGACCGCGGGGGCCGCCAAATGAGCGCGCAGGCGGAGGCACGCACGCTGGGGCTGACCGCGCCGTGGCGCGAGCGTGTCTTCCCGAATAACGAGTGGGTGCTGCTCGTCGTCATCCTGGCCGAGTGCACCGTCTTCAGCCTGACGGGCGCGAACTTTCTGGGTAGCGGGAACGCGTTCGAGATTACGCGCCTCGCCGTCGAGATAGGTCTGCTGGCCCTGGCCCTGACGCCCATCATCATCACGGGCGGCATCGACCTTTCGGTCGGCTCGATGATGGGGCTGGCGGCGGTCGTGCTCGGGGCCTTGTGGCGCGACGCGCATCTGCCGATGCCCCTGGCGATTGCGCTCACGCTCTGCGTCGGCGCGCTGGGCGGGTTGCTGAACGCGCTCATCATCACGCGTCTGAACTTCCCGCCGCTCATCGTCACGCTCGGAACGTTCTCTCTATTCAGGGGCGTCGCGGAAGGCTTGACGCGCGGCATCGAGAACTACTCCGGCTTCTCGCAAGGCTTTCTGTTCCTGGGCCAGGGCTACGTCGGCGGGCTCGTGCCGACGCAGTTGTTCATCCTCGCCGCGGCCGCCGTCCTGTGCTGGTGGTGGCTGCAACGCACGGCCTACGGGCGGAGCCTCTACGCCATCGGCTTCTCGGCCGAAGGGGCGCGCTACGCAGGGATACCTGTGCGCTCGCGTCTGACGCTCATCTATGTTCTTTCAGGTTTAGCGTCGAGCCTCGCGGCGGTCGTCTACGTCGCGCACCTGGGGCAGGCGAAGTCGGACGCCGGCACGGGCTACGAGCTGATGGCGATCACGGCCGTGGTGCTCGGCGGGGCTTCGATCTTCGGCGGGCGCGGGACGGTTTTGGGGACTCTGCTCGGGCTGTTCGGCATCGTCATCTTACAGAACGGGCTGCGGCTCTCGGCGCAGCCGGCGGAGCTGGCCGGCATCCTGACGGGCGTGCTGCTCGTCGCGACGATTCTGCTCGACCGACTTTCGACGCGCGCGCGCACACGACCGGCGCGTGCCGCAACACTAGCGGAGGACGAAGAGGTGAGAAACTCGCAAGTCGCAGTCCTGAGCGCCGTCATCCTGCTCGGCGCGCTCATCGTGGCCGGCAGCAACTGGGTGCTCGTGCGCTCGGTGAGGGACGGCACCTTCACCAACAGCGGCACGGGCGCGACGGGAAGCCCCACGAACCCGGGCGCGGGCGCGGCGAGGACGAGCGGCGGCAAAAGGTCGGTCGTCGCCCTGATGCCGAAGGCGAAGGGCGACCCGTACTTCGTGAGCTGCAAGGCCGGCGCGGACGAGGCGGCGAAGGAGTTGGGCGTCGAGCTTTTGTGGGACGGGCCGACCGACCTCGACCCCGCGAAGCAGAACGAGGTGGTCGAGGCTTGGATCACGCGCGGCGTGGACACCATCGCCGTCAGCGTCGAGAACAAGGTCGGCATCTCGACCGTCTTGAGGAAGGCGAGGGAGCGTGGGATAAAGGTCGTCACCTGGGACGCCGACGCCGAGAAGGACGCGCGCGACTTCTTCATCAACCAGGCGACGCCGCAGGGCATCGGCTACACCTTAACGGACGAGGCCGCCCGCATCACGGGCGGCAAGGGCGACTTCGCCATCATCACCGCCTCTTTGAGCGCCGCCAACCAGAACGAGTGGATCAAGTACATCAAGGAGCGGCTCACCGAGAAGTACCCTGACCTCCACCTCGTCGCCATCCAGCCCTCCGAAGGCGACCGCGACCGCGCGTTCGCCGAGACGCAGACCGTCCTGAAGGTCTACCCGCAGGTGAAGCTCGTCATGGCTATCGCCGCGCCCGCCGTCCCCGGCGCCGCCGAGGCCGTCAAGCAGTCCGGCCGGACGGACGTGAAGGTCACGGGGCTGTCTCTGCCGAACATGTGCCGGCCCTACATCAAGGAGGGCGTGATTGAATCAATCGTCCTCTGGAACACGGTCGACCTCGGGTACTTAACGGTCTACGCCTCGAACGCGCTCGCGCAGGGCCAGCTCAAGCCCGGCGCCGCCAGCATCGACGCCGGACGGCTCGGCAAGATTGAAGTCGCGGGCGACGAGGTGCGCCTCGGCGCGCCCTTCATCTTCAACAAAGAGAACATCGACCGCTTCAACTTCTGAAGCGGCGGGGGGAACAAGAGGGATGACAGTCGGCAGACGTGAGTTTATGGGCGGCGCGCTGGCCGCGGGGGCGCTGGCGCTGGTCGCGCCGCGCGGCGCGCAGGGGGCCGAGTCGAAGATCGAGGTGCTGCTGAACGAGCCGGTCGGCACCATCTCGCCGAACATCTACAGCCACTTCATCGAGCACCTCGGCGGCGTCATCTACGACGGCATCTGGGTCGGCGAGGACTCGAAGGTGCCGAACGTCGGCGGCATCCGCCGCGAGCTGGTCGAGCACGTCAAGCGCATCAAGCCGGGCGTCATGCGCTGGCCCGGCGGCTGCTTCGCCGACCAGTACGACTGGCGCGACGGCATCGGCCCGCGCGACAAGCGACCGCGCCGCGTCAACTTCTGGGCCGACACCAACTACAAGGCGACCGACGCCTATAAGAATCTGAAGACGGGGCCGCAGAAGTACGAGCCGAACTGGTTCGGGACGGGCGAGTTCATGCAGTTCTGTCGTCTGACGGGTTCGCAGCCATACTTCGCCGCCAACGTCCGCAGCCGCGACGTGCGCACCTTCCTCGAATGGCTCGAATACTGCAACGCGCCCGCCGGGCTGACGACGCTCTCGGACATGCGCGCCGCCAACGGCGACCGAGAGCCTTACAACGTCTCCTACTGGGGCATCGGCAACGAGTCCTGGGGCTGCGGCGGCGACATGACGCCCGAGGAGTACGCGACCGAGTTCCGCAAGTTCACCGCGTGGGTGCCGACCTACCAGACCGTCAAGTACAACTTCATCGCCACGGGGCCGAACGGCGCCGACGTGGGCTGGACGCGCCGCTTCTTCACGAAGCTCCTGGAGAAGGGGCCGCGCATGGCCGAGCGCGTGTGGGGCTTCGGGCTGCACTACTACTCCGGCACGACGGGGAAGGGAGACCCCGTCGTCTTCACGGAGGACGAGTGGTACGAGCTGATTCACCGCTCCGACCGAATGGAGTCGCTCATCCAGTCGCACTGGGCCGCGCTGGGCGAGTTAGACCCGCAGCACCACGTCCGCCTAGCCGTGGACGAGTGGGGCACCTGGCACAACACGCAAGACCCGACGATGCCGCCCGGGTACCTCTACGCCTACACGAGCAGCTTGCGCGACGCGCTCGTCTCGGCCGTCAACCTCGACACCTTCCAGCGCCACGCGGACAAGGTGGCGATGGCGAACCCCGCGCAGCTCGTCAACACCATCCACTCGCTCTTCCTCGCCTACGAGGACAAGTTCATCGTCACGCCGAACTTCCACGTCTTCGAGATGTACACGCCGCACCAGGGCGCGCAAAGCCTGCGCACGGAGTTCATCGCCCCGCACGTCTCCTACACGCGCGGCGGCGGCAGCCCCGGCCGGCAGGAGTTCTGGGGCCTGGCGGGCTCGGCCTCCCTGACGGGCAAGACCGTGACGCTCACGGCCGTTAACCCCGACGCTAGAGCGGCGCGCGAGACGGAGATCGACATCGTCGGCGGGCGCGTCTCGGCGGCGCGGGCGCGCGTGCTCACCTCGACGGACATACACGCGCACAACAGCTTCCAGAACCCGCGCGGGCTTGAGCCGCGCGACGAGCCGGTCACCCTGGGCGCGGGCGGCCGACTCGTCTACCGCTTCGCGCCCGCCTCCGTTACGCGCCTGACACTGACCTTGTCATGATTCGGAAAGCGTTCTTGATGAAGCTGAAGTCGGGCCACCGCGCCGAGTACGAGCGGCGGCACAGCCCCGTCTGGCCGGAGATGGAGGAGGTCTTGCGCGCGCACGGCGTGCGCAACTACTCCATCTTCCACGAGCCGGGGACGGAGCGGCTTTTCGCCTACGCGGAGGTCGAGTCGGAGGAACTCTGGCGGCAGATCGCCGAGACGGAGGTGTGCCGCCGCTGGTGGGCTTATATGAAGGATTTGATGCTGACGAACCCGGACGACAGTCCCGTCTCCGAAAATCTGGAAGAGGTCTTTCACCTCGACTGAGGTGGCCGGCCGGTGCGGGCTGAAGGTCGCCGGGTTTTTGTTGGAGTGGTGAATAATCGAACCTAAACCGCTTGCCAAAGCGCAGAATGGTGTTACAATGCGCGCATAACAAAAGCATTTAGAGCGTCGGTCCCGGATTGATGATTTTGGATTTTTCCTGTTTTTCGGATTAGGTAAGCCCTTAACTTCCCCTCGACGCGGTCGAAATCCTAACAATTTCAAGGCATCCCCTTCGTACAGCTCGGGGAATAAGATTTGCCTGAGTTAATCGCTCAACCGCCGCGTCCTGCTCAGATTTGGCCGCCGGCGACCGCATCTTAAACGCCCTAAAAGGTTCATCCTTGTTCGTTGGAATCAGTAGTTCTCCCCCGGCGGTTTACGGCATTCTGAGGTAACCGCTTTACCGGCGATTTTAGGTGATTTTCGACCCGTCCGGCGTCGAATCCAAAGTCAACTGTCAACAAGCAACCAGGGCGTGGCCCGCGCGGCCGCCTCCGAAGGTTACAGAGAGGAAGCTAGAGTTATGCGACCGATGCAAATTATCGCGGTTGTTTTGCTGTTGGCAGTCGCCGCCGCCGGCCAGACCAACAGGGGCGGCATCGCGGGCACGGTGATGGACCAGAACGGCGCGGCCATCCCCGGCGCGTCCGTCACCGTCACCAACGTCGGCACGGGGCAGAAGCAGACGGTGACGACCTCAGACGACGGCGCCTTCCAGGTGCAGTCGCTCGACCCCGTGGTCTACAGCATCACGGTTGAGGCCCAGGGGTTCAAGACCGCGACCGTGCAGAGCCTGAAGGTGGACACGGCGACGACGGCCAGCGCCAACATCATCATGGAGCCGGGTTCGGTCGGCGACCAGGTGACGGTGGTGGCCGACGCGCCGCTCATCAACACCGAGTCGGGCACGGCGACGACGACCGTCTCGCAGCGGCAGATTCAGGACATCCCGCTCAACAACCGCAGCGTGCTCGACCTGGCGCTGACGGCCCCGAACGTCACGGGCGACGTGGGCAGCGAAGACCCGGGCGTGTCCGGCGACCAGCCCGTCCCCGGCTTCAACCTCAACGTCAACGGCGGCCGCGCCGGGAGCACCGCCATCCTCGCGGACGGCGTGAACAACACGGGCGTCGGCATCGCGCGCTCGGTCGTCAGCTTCACGCCCGAGACGGTGCAGGAGTTCACCGTCCAGACCTCCGCCTTCTCGGCCGAGTTCGGCAACACCGGCGGCGGCGTCGTTAACGCGTCGACGAAGTCGGGCACCAACGACTTCAACGGCATCGCGCTCTGGTACACGCGCAACCCGAAGTTCAACGCGACCCCCTTCACCACGAGCACCGCCGCGCGCCCGAAGAACAACCTGCGCTACAACCAGGTGTCGGTGACGGTCGGCGGCCCCGTCTACCTCCCGCGCTTCGGCGAGGGCGGCCGCAGGCTCTACAGCGGCAAGAACAAGACCTTCTTCTTCTTCGCCTACGAGCCGCGCTGGCGGCAGGATTTCCTGACCGGCTCGGCGCTGGTGCCGACGGCCGCGGAACTCTCGGGCAACTTCAACAACCTCACCCGCACGTCGAGCGGCCTCGTGCCGACCGCGGTCGCCTTGCAGTTCGGCCAGACCTCGGTCGGCAACGCGAACATCTACCAGCAGTTCGTCCTCTTCCAGGGCCGGCTGGTGCCGATCCAGCTCGCGACGGGGAACCAGTACTGCCAGTTCAACGACCCGCGCCGCATCGTCGTCAACCAGACGGTCAACATCGGCGGCACGCCGACCGTCATCCAGACGCCGCAGTGCACGTCGGCGACTAACGCCACCCCGAACCCGAGCCTGAACATCATCCCGCAGGAGTTCATCGACCCCATCGCGCGCCAGATTCTTTTGAACGAGCCGCCGCCCGGGCCCCAGGGCTACTTCCTCGACAACGGCTTCATCCGCAACGCCTACATCCAGCGCTCGGTCACGCAGAACGAGACGCGCTACACGTTGCGGCTCGACCACAACTTCACCGACAAGTTCAAGGCCAACTTCCGCTACTCCCTGACGCCGGCCATCGCCGTGCGCGGCTCGGGCGGGGACATCAACGGCAACACCGGCGTCTTCAGCGACGCCCGCCAGTTCCTGCTGGCCTTCAACAACATCGTCTCGCCCTCGATTGTCAACGACCTGCGGCTCAGCTACACCCGCGGCAACTTCAGCGAGGACTACTCGCCCGAGTTCTCGATCAAGGGCGGCCGCAGCTACGCCCGCGAGATCGGGCTCCCTTCCTTGACGCAGGGCGGCATCCCGCTCTTCCTGCTCACGCAGGACGGGCAGACCTACACGGGCGCCGACATCGGCGCGGCCGCCTCGACCAACAACTTCAACGTCGAGCAGCGCTACAACATCAACGACATCGTCTACTGGACGCGCGGCAACCAGACCTGGAAGTTCGGCGTCGACCTCGACGACGCGCGGCTGACGGTCACGCCCTTCTTCTCGGCCTCGGGCGGCCGCTGGCAGTTCCGCGTCGTCAACACCAGCAACAACCGCGGGACGGCCGTCACGGCCGGCGGCAACGAGTTCGCCAGCCTGCTCATCGGCGTGCCCAACGTCGTGGACGTGCGCCCCATCCTGCTCGACTACGACTACCGCTGGAAGAGCGGCGCCCTCTTCGTCCAGAACGACTGGAAGGTCAAGCCGAACCTGACCCTGAACCTCGGCCTGCGCTACTCGCTCCAGTACCCGCGGCGCGAGGCGCACAACCTCCAAGGCGTCTTCCGCCCCGACCTGAACCAGACCTTCGCGCTCACCGACGCGCAGCGCCGCACGCTGGCGGGCAACGTCGGCGTGACGCTGGCGGCCAGCGACCCGATCCCGAGCTACATCCCGACGCAGGTCGTCACCCCGGCCTTCGCCTTCTCGGGGCGCGGCGGCCGGTCGCCCTACCTGACGCCCGTCGACTACCTCGGCTTCGAGCCGCGCTTCGGCTTCGCCTACCAGCCGAAGATGAAGTTGTTCGGCCTCGACTTTGAGAAGCGCTCGCTCGTCCTGCGCGGCGGCTACGGCATCTCGCACCTGCCGCTGACGGGCAACAACCGCAACCCGAGCCCGGACTTCGGCGGCTTCATCAGCGCCAGCACGCTGGCCAACGGCTCCTCGGGCACGGCCGCCACGACGCTGCCCATCCGCCTCTCGGACAACCCGGCGCTCTTCGGCACGGTCGGGTCGCTCGACACGCTGCTCGGCACCGACGCGAACGGGTTGGTCTACCAGCGCAGCCTCGCCATCAACGCCTTCGCCCTCGACCCCTCGACTCCCAACATCGGCAAGGTGCCGTACTCCGAGAACTGGAACTTCTCGATGCAGTTCGAGCCGTTCCACAACTCGGTCGTCGAGGTGGCCTACGTCGGCAACCGCGGCCACCGCCTCTTCCTGCCGCAGGTCAATATCAACCCGCGCCAGACCGCGACCATCGATTTCGTCGAGTCGCTCGGCTCCAACACCGACATCACCGGCAACATCAACGACCCGCTCGGCCGCCTGAACCTGCAGGGCTCGGTCATCACGATCAGCCGCGCCAGCGTCTTCAGCCAGTTCCTCGGGTTCGACCCGCTCAACCAGTACTTCGACCCGTCGGCCAGCAGCATCCGCCACGCCGGCTACATCGACTTCCGGCGCCGGGTCGGGCGCGGCCTGACCTTCTCGGCCAACTACACCCGCGCCAAGTCCATCGACACGGCCTCGGACGCCTCGCCCGACACGCGCGTGCTCTCGACGGGCCAGGCGCGCGGCCAGGTCTCGCTGGGCGGCGCGCTTAAGAACGACCGCGCCATCTCGACCTTCGACATCAAGAACAACTTCAGCTCGACGGCCATCTGGGACCTGCCCATCGGCCGCGGCCGCTCGTTCCTCACCGACGCGGCGCCGTTGGTTGACGCGGTGTTCGGCCGCTGGACGATCTCGGGCGTCTTCCGCATGCCGGGCGGGACGCCGTTCCTGCCGTTCATCACCGACCCGAACAAGCTCGGCGGCACCATCTTCAACCGCGTCGTCCGCCCCGACATCGTCGAGGGCGTGCCCCTGCGGAACCCGCTCTGGACGCGCGACTGCCCCATCGGCGCCTCCGTGCCGAAGACGGGCTGCGAACCCTACATCAACCCGGCCGCCTTCATGCGCCCGGTCAAGGGGACGCTCGGCAACGCCCCGCGCACGCTCGACGTCCGGCCGCCGCGCCAGGAGTACTTCGACCTCTCGCTGTCGAAGGACTTCCCGTGGCCTTTCGCCGGCAACGAGAAGCGGAAGATCAACTTCCGCGTGGACGCCATCAACGTCTTCAACCACCCGAACTTCCGCTACAACAACACGGGCAACACGCCCTTCGGCCTCGGCACCTTCCCGACCGAGTTGACGGGCGAGAGCTTGAACGGCGTCCGGCAGCCGATCACGGCGGCCGAGTTCGCGACCTGGCAGGCGTTCGACCCGGCCAACCGCTCGGGCGTGACGCTCCAGCAGGTGCGCAACGTCGTCAACGCCACGCGCCTCAATAGCGGCGCCGGCAACCTGCCGGACAACTTCTTCCACGTCCAGCTCCCGCAGGGCTTCGCGACGAGAGACCCGCTCTCGTTCGACATCACGTCGCTGGAGGGCTACAAGCTCTACCGCCTGCGTCAGACCTACGACCAGAACTTCGGGACGCTGACGGGCCAGTTCTCGGGCCAGAACGCGCGCTACGTCCAGTTCGGCCTCAGAATCTTCTTCTAAAACGGAGGAGGTTCCTTTGACAGGGGTGGCGCCGTCGCTGTTCGCGGACAGTGCCGGCGCCACTTCTCTTATCACTTCTTTTCCAAGCGGAGGGGCACGGCTTGCTCTCGAAGGGCCAGGCAAAGACGAAGCTCGCGGCCGCCGCCTTACTCGTCCTCTTCGCATCGCTGGGCCGCGCGGACGCCGCGGCGCGGGAGTTTCTCGTCTGGTTCGACGCGCCCGCGCGCGCGTTCACGCAGTCCGTCCCCCTCGGGAGCGGGCGACTCGGCGCGATGGTCTTCGGCGGGGTCGGCGAGGAGCGCGTGGTGCTCAACGAAGGCTCGCTCTGGTCCGGCTCGCCGCAGGACGCAGACCGCCCGGACGCCGCCGAGTACCTGCCCGAGATTCGGCGTCTCTTATTTGAAGGCAAGAACGTCGAGGCCGAGAAACTGACCTACGCGCACTTCACCAGCCGCGGCCCAGGCTCCGGCCGCGGCGCTGGCAGAGACTTGCAGTACGGCTCTTATCAGGAGCTGGGCAAGCTGCTCCTCAAGTTCGACGCGGGCGAGGCGGGCGCCGCGGACTACCGCCGCGAGCTCGACCTATCGCGCGCCGTCGCGCGCGTCACCTACACGCGGGCGGGGACGCGCTACACGCGCGAGTATTTCACGAGCGCGCCCGACGAAGCCGTGGTCATACGCCTGACCGCCGACAAACCTGCCGCCATCTCGTTCGACGCCACGCTCGAACGACCCGAGCGCTTCGAGGTTCAGGCCGACGGCGCGCACGGCCTTCTGATGACGGGCCAGCTCAATAACGGCACCGACGGCAAAGGAATGAAGTACGCCGCGCGCCTCCGCGTCGTCGGCCGCGGCGGCGACGTCCGGGCCGACGAGAAGGCCGTGCGCGTGTCGAAGGCTGACGAGGTCTTGCTCTTCGTCACGGCCGCGACCGACTACATGGGCTTCGCCGGCCGCCGCACGCCCGACCCGCCCGCCGCCTCCGCGCGCGACATGCAGCGGGCCGCGTCGAAGTCTTACCGACAACTCCTCGACGCGCACGTCGCGGACTACAGACGCTACTTCGACCGCGTCACTCTCAGCCTCGGCCCCTCGAACACGCCTTCGGCCGCGCTGCCCACGCCCGCGCGCCTGAAGGCCGCGGCCGAGGGCGCGGGCGACCCGGGCCTCGCCGCGCTCTACTTCAACTTCGGGCGCTACCTGCTCATCTCAAGCTCGCGGCCTGCGGGCCTGCCCGCCAACCTGCAAGGCATCTGGGCCGAGGGCGTGCAGGCCCCCTGGAACGCGGACTGGCACCTCAACGTCAACGTCCAGATGAACTACTGGCCCGCGGAGGTCACGAACCTCTCGGAGCTGCACGCGCCCCTCTTCGCCCTCATCGGTTCTCTACAGGGGCCGGGCGCGCGCACGGCCCGCGCCTACTACGGCGCGCGCGGGTGGGTCGCGCACGTCATCACGAACCCCTGGGGCTACACCTCGCCCGGCGAGGGCGCGTCGTGGGGCTCGACGACGACCGGCTCGGCCTGGCTCTGCCAGCACCTCTGGGAGCACTACCTCTTCACGCGCGACCGCGTGTTCCTGCGCCGCGCCTACCCGGTCATGAAAGGCTCGGCCCGCTTCTATGCCGACTTCCTCGTCGAAGAGCCGAAGCACCACTGGCTCGTCACCGCGCCGGCCAACTCGCCCGAGAACGCGTACCTTCTGCCCGACGGCGGCAAGGCGAACGTCTGCATGGGGCCGACCTACGACATGCAACTGCTCCGCTACCTCTTCAAGGCGACCGCCGAGGCCGCGCACATTTTAGGCGTGGACGCGGAGTTTCAGAGGGAGCTTTCGGAGAAGGGTGCGCGCCTCGCGCCGACGCGGGTCGCGCGGGACGGCCGCGTCATGGAGTGGCTCGAAGAGTACGGCGAGCCGGAGCCGACGCACCGGCACGTCTCGCACCTCTGGGGCTTGTACCCGGGCGACGAGATCAGCCGGGACAAGACTCCGCAGTTGGCCGACGCGGCGCGGAAGACCTTGGAGGCGCGCGGCGACGTGTCCACCGGCTGGTCGCTCGCGCACAAGATGAACCTCTGGGCCAGGCTCGGCGACGGCGAGCGCGCGCACAGGCTTCTAACACTTTTGCTCACGCCCGTCGACTTTCGCGGCGAGGTCGCGGGCGTGCGCTTCAACGGCGGGACGTACGAAAACCTCTTCGACGCGCACCCGCCCTTCCAGATAGACGGCAACTTCGGCGCGACCGCAGGGGTTGCCGAGATGCTTCTGCAAAGCCACGACGGCACCGTGCGCCTTCTGCCCGCGCTCCCTTCCGCGTGGAATGAAGGAAGCGTGACGGGACTGCGCGCGCGGGGCGGCTTCGAGCTGGACATCGTTTGGAAGGAAGGGAAGTTGAAGGCGGCCACGCTCCGCGCAAGGCTGGGCGGGACGTGCCGTCTCGCGTACGGTTCGAAGGTTATCGAGTTGAAGACGCGCCCCGGCGGCGTCTACAGGTTTGACGGTCTGCTCCGGACTTTGAAGGAAGAGAGCGGGAAAGCACGGAAGGCGAATCGCGCATGATCTCACGTCGCAAGTTCCTCGCCGCGCTGGCGGCGTCCGGCGGCCTCGCACACGTCACGCGCGGCGCGACGTTCCAGCGCCCGCGCGCCATCGACCGCGCGGCCCTCGTGCGCCGTCACGACCCGGTGTTGAGAAAGATAGACCCGCTCGCGCCGCTCTCGGTCGGCAACGGCACGTTCGCCTTCACGGCCGACGTGACGGGCCTGCAGACCTTCCCCGAAGAGTACGAGTCGCAGATGCCCCTCTGCACGATGTCGCAGTGGGGCTGGCACACGACCCCCCGGCCCCCGCAAAACGAAGGGAAAGAACTCCGCCTCGTGCCTTACGACACGCACGGCCGCGAGGTGCTCTATCACACGAGCGGGGAAGGGCAGAAGGAACTCTACGACTGGCTGCGCGAGAACCCGCACCGCCTGCACCTCGGCCGCGTCGCGCTGTCCCTGAAGAACGGCAAAGGCGAAGAGGCGAAGCCCTCGGACATCACAGACGTCGAACAGCGGCTCGACCTCTGGTCGGGCATCATCACGAGCCGCTTCCGCGTCTGGGGCGAGCCGGTCAAGGTCGAGACGGCCGTCCACCCCGACGCGGACGTCCTCGCCGTCTCGGTCGAATCGAACCTCATCACCCGCAGGGTGCTCTCGGTGCGCTTCGCCTTCCCTTACGGCTCGCCCTCGATGCAGGCGGCGGATTGGAACAGCCCGAAGCGACATCGCACGGAGGTCGTCAGCCACTCGCAAGGCATCCTGCTGCGGCGCGTGCTCGACGAAGACCAATACTTCGCCTACATCGGCTGGTCGGGCTTAGCCGCTCAGGAGAGCGAGGATAAGGACGGGCACGACTTCCTCCTGCGCGGACTCAGCAGCTCGCGCTTCGACTTCGCCGTCGCCTTCTCGCCGACGCCGCTCGCGGGCGCGCCGCCCGACCCGGCCGCCGCCTTCGACGCGAGCCGCAGGCACTGGGCGCGCTTCTGGGAAACGGGCGGGGCAATCGAGCTGGCCGAAAGCCGCGACAAGCGTGCGCTTGAGATTGAAAGGCGCGTCGTCCTCTCGCAGTACCTCACGGCGATTCAATGCTCGGGGAAGCTGCCGCCGCAGGAGACGGGCCTCACGGTCAACAGTTGGTACGGCAAGTTCCACCTCGAAATGCACTGGTGGCACGCCGCGCACTTCGCACTGTGGGACAGGCTGCCTTTGTTAGAGAACAGCCTCGGCTGGTACGGGAAGATTCTGCCGGCCGCGCGTGAGCGCGCGCGCCAGCAAGGTTACGCGGGCGCGCGCTGGCCGAAGATGACCGACCCCGAGGGGCGCGACAGCCCTTCGCCCATCGGCCCTTTGCTCATCTGGGAGCAGCCGCACCCGCTCTTCTACGCGGAACTCTGCTACCGCTCGCGCCCGAACCGCAGGACGCTCGAACGCTACCGCGACGTCGTCTTCGAGACGGCGAACTTCATGGCTTCTTACGCCTTCTTCGACCAGAAGACGAAGCGCTACGTGCTCGGGCCGCCCGTTATCCCCGCGCAGGAGAACCACCCTGCGCGCGAGACCTGGAACCCGACGTACGAACTCTCCTACTGGCTCTTCGGCCTGAAGACGGCGCAGGCTTGGCGCGAGCGCTTAGGGATGCGGCGTCTGCCCGCCTGGGACGACCGTATCGCCAAGCTCTCGAAACTGCCCGTGCGTGAAGGCGTCTACCTCGCGCACGAGAACTGCCCGCAGACATACACCGAGCGGAACCGCGACCACCCTTCGATGCTCGCGGCCTACGGCGTCCTGCCCGGCGACGGCGTCGAGCCGGAGACGATGCGCCGCACGCTCGCCAAGGTGATGAAGGAGTGGCAGTGGGACGAGACGTGGGGCTGGGATTACCCGATGACGGCGATGACGGCGGCGCGGCTCGGCGAAGGCGAGACGGCGGTGAGAGCTTTGCTGTTGGAGACGGCGAAGAATCGCTACCTGCCGAACGGGCACAACTACCAGCGGCCGAATCTGCCCTGCTACCTGCCGGGCAACGGCGGCCTGCTCTACGCCGTCGCCCTGATGGCCGGCGGCTGGAAGGGAGCGCCGCGCACGAACGCCCCGGGCTTCCCCGCGGACGGCGGTTGGACGGTGCGACACGAAGGCTTGAATTACAACGTGCTGCGAACGTTATAGACAAAGGGAGACGACGATGAAGATTCTGAAGTCATTGCTACTCATTCACGCTCTGCTGCTCGTCGCCGCGGCGCAGCAGCGTGCGGGGGAGGTGCCGCGCGAGTGGGTCGACCCGGACACGGGCCACCGCGTCGTGCGCCTGTCGGAGGAGCCGGGCAGCCAGAGCCTCTACTTCCACCAGAACGCGTACACGCCCGACGGCACGAAGCTGATCATGACGACGCCGACCGGCATCTCGGTCGTCAACCTCAAGACGCGCGCGGTCGAGAAGGTCGTGGACGGCCGCGTCTCCGTCATCATCGTCGGGCACAAGACGGGGCAGGTCTACTACACTCGGTTCGTCCGTGAGCCGGGCAAGTATTCGGCGACAGTCTACGCCACCGACCTCGACACGAAGCAGACGCGCGAGGTCGTCAAACTCCCGCCCGGCGTCTCCGTCGCGACCGTCAACGCCGACGAGACGCTGCTCGCCGGCACGCTCGACGAGCAGGCCGCTAAAGAGATCGCCGCGGGTCGCTTCCCGCGCGGCCCCGGCGGCGGCGCCCCGCCTGCGGAACAGCAACCGCGCGAGGACGGCAGCCAGCCGCAACAGCCCGCGCAGCCCGAGCGCGGCCGCGACAGCTACCCCGGCAAGGGGCAGATGATGGAGAACCGTCTGGCCGAACGCAGGCCGCTCCAGATCGTCACCGTCAACACGAAGACCGGCGAGGTGAAGACCTTGCACCGCGGCACCGACTGGTTCAACCACTTCCAGTTCTCGCCGACCGACCCGACGCTCCTCATGTACTGCCACGAAGGCCCCTGGCACAAGGTCGACCGGACGTGGCTCATCCGCACGGACGGCACGCCGCCCGTCAAGGTGCATCAGCGCACGATGCTGATGGAGATCGAGGGGCACGAGTGGTTCGCCGCGGACGGCCGCACGGTCTGGTACGACCTCCAGACGCCGCGCAGCGAGGTCTTCTGGGTCGGCGGCTACAACGTCTCGACGGGCGAGCGGACGTGGTACAACCTCAAGCGCGAGGAGTGGAGCGTGCACTACAACTCTTCGCCGGACGGGAAGCTCTTCGCGGGCGACGGCGGCGGCCCCAACAGCGTGGCCGCGCCCGGCAACGGGCAGTGGATTTATCTCTTCCGCCCCGAGCTGGTGAACGACCGCACGGACGGCCAGCTTCCGAACGCGAAGGGCCTCGTCCGGCCCGGCGTCTTCCGCTCGGAGCGCATGGTCAACCTTTCGAAGCACGACTACTCGCTTGAGCCGAACGTCACCTTCACGCCCGACATGAAGTGGCTCGTCTTCCGCTCCAACATGTTCGGCCCCACGCACGTCTTCGCCGTCGAGATCGAGAAGGCGACAACGTCACGCAGATGAAGGTGTAAGGAAGAAGCTAACCACAGAGACACAGAGACACGGCTTGAAGCAATAAGTCTTCCAGCCGTGTCTCTGTGTCTCTGTGGTTAATTTCCTCCCGACCTCAGACCACCCTTCCGCGTCGAGACCGCATCCATAGGAAAACGAGAGCGCTGTTCTTAACTCTCTGACCCGGCCCGCAAAGGAGTCCACCGAAGCAGGGCCTGGGCCTTAGGAACTTTCTACCTGACAAGCTGACCCGCCCGCGCGGCCGCACCCCAGACCGAGCCGTCCCGGCCGAGGTGTGTCCATACGGAGGGAATATGAATCGCAGGCTTCTCCTCAGGCCGGCCCTCGCCGCGCTGGCCTCCTTGCTCCTCGCCTTCGCCTTCCACCACCCCGACGACGCCAGCGCCGCCGGGCAGTCGGAAGATAAAGTCACGCAGGGCGCGCTCCGCGTCGTCGACCGTTCGGGCAAGCCGAAGGGCGACTGCCCGCTCACACACACGGACGTGCGCGCGGAGGTGAGCGGCTTCATCTCGCGCGTCACCGTGACGCAGGAGTTCGAGAACCCTTTCGAAGAGAAGATCGAGGCCGTCTACGTCTTCCCGCTGCCGCAGGACGCGGCCGTGGACGACATGACGATGGTCGTCGGCGGCCGCACCATCAAGGGGCGCATCATGCGGCGCGAGGAGGCGCGCGCCACCTACGAGCAGGCCCGCGCGCGCGGCAACGTCGCCTCGCTCTTAGACCAGGAACGGCCAAACGTCTTCACGCAGTCGGTCGCCAACATCCTGCCCGGCCAGCAGGTCAAGGTCGTGATCAGCTACGTCGAGACCTTGAAGTACGAGGCGGGCACGTACGAGTGGTCTTTCCCGATGGTCGTCGGCGAGCGCTACATCCCTATGAAGCGTAAGCAGCCGGCGGCCGCGTCACCCGCGGGGGCTACGGCGGCGCCGGACGGGCAGGAGGCGGGAGACGCGGAAGACGACGCGCAGCCCGACCTCAAGCGCGTGCCCGACGCCGCGCGCCTCAACCCCCCGCGCGTGCCGAAGGGGATGCGCGCGGGCCACGACATCTCCGTCGAGGTCTCGATTGACGCGGGCGTGCCGCTCGGGAAGGTCTCTTCGACCACGCACGAGATTGAAGTCGAGCCCGGCGGGGCCGCGGGCGCCGTCGTGCGTCTGAAAGACGCGGCCGTCATCCCGAACCGTGACTTCCGTATCAAGTACGACGTGGCGGGCGGGCGCGTCGAGGACGCCGTGCTCACCCACGCCTCGGCGCGCGGCGGGTTCTTCACCTTGATACTCCAGCCGCCCGACCGCGTGACGGCCGAGGACGTGACGCCGAAGGAGCTGGTCTTCGTCCTCGACACGTCGGGCTCGATGGGCGGCTTCCCCATCGAGAAGGCGAAGGAGACGATGGCGCTCGCGCTCGATCACCTCTACCCGCAGGACACCTTCAACCTCATCACCTTCGCCGGGGCGACGCAGATACTCTTCGAGAAACCTGTCCCCGCCACGCCCGAGAACCTTTCGAAAGCGAAGGAGTTCATCGCGGGCAACCACGGCGCCGGCGGCACCGAGATGATGACGGCCATCCGCGCCGCGCTCGCAGACTCCGACGCGGCCGACCACGTCCGCATCGTCTGCTTCATGACCGACGGGATGGTCGGCAACGACTTCGAGATCATCTCCGAGGTGCAGAAGCACCCGAACGCGCGCGTCTTCTCGATGGGCTTCAGCGCGACGCCGAACCGCTTCCTGCTCGACAAGATGGCCGAGTACGAGCGCGGCGAGGTCGAGTACGTCTCCGAGGGCGACGACGCCAAACAGGCCGTGCAACGCTTCCACGAGCGCATACGCAACCCCTTGCTCACAGACATCTCGGTCGAGTTCGAGGGCGTCTCGGTCGGCGACGTGTACCCGAAGCGCGTCCCAGACCTCTTCGGCGCGAAGCCGGTCGCGCTCTTCGGCCGCTACGAGCACGGCGGGCGCGGCCGCGTACGTCTGAAAGGCAGGACGGCCGGCGGCGACTTCGTGCGCGAGATTCCGGTCGAGCTGCCCGAGGCGGAGCCGCGCCACGACGTTCTGGCGACGCTTTGGGCCAGGAACAGGGTGGGCGAGCTGATGGGGCAGGACATGGCGGGGATGCAGACGGGCCAGCCCGCGGGGACGCTGCGCGAAGAGATCACGCGGCTCGGGCTCGACTACAGGCTGATGACGCAGTTCACCTCTTTCGTCGCCGTCGAAGACTCGGTCGTCACCGACGGCGGCCCGCCGCGCCGCGTGGACGTGCCCGCGGAGACGCCCGCGCAATATTCGCTCGTATCCGCCAACGGCGGCGTCTCCGAGTGTGTGACCGTGACGTCGTCGGCCGACATGGTCAACACGTCATCGTCGGGGACGACGATAACCGTCGCGACGCACAGCCTCTCCGAGCTGCCGTTCAAGGGGCGGAGTCTCTCGTCGCTCTACCTGCTCGCGCCGGGCGCGGTCGCCTCGCCCGGGGCCTCCGTGCCCGGGACGCAGTCGCCAGGCGGCTTCTCCTTCAGCGGGCAGCGCCCCAGCTCTAACAGCTACGACATCGACGGCGTGAGCGCCAACGTCGGCATCGGGCCGGGCGGGCAGAGTCCGGGCGCTTCGGCCTCGGGCGCGTCGCCGGGTCTGACCGCGGGCGGCGGCGCCAACGGCCTCGCCCCCATCGCCGCCACGCAGGAGCTCACCATCCGCACAGACGTCGTCGCGCCAGAGTACGGGCGGACGGCGGGCGCGCAGGTCTCCGTCGTCACGCGTGCGGGGACGAACGAGCTGCACGGCTCTCTCTTCGGCTCCTTCGGCGACGAGGCGCTCGACGCGAACGACTGGTTCGCCAACAGCGTCGGCCGCGGAAGAGAGCAGCGACGTCTGGCCGACTACGGCGGCACGCTCGGCGGCCCGCTCAAGCGCGACCACCTTTTCTTCTTCGGCTCCTACGAGGGCCAGCGGCAGCGACAGCCCGCGTTCGCCTTCTCGGAGGTGCCCTCGCTCGCGGCTCGCGGCGCGGCGCCCGCCGCCCTGCGTTCCTTCTTCAACGCCTTCCCCGTGCCGACGGGCGCGCCGCGCGCGGACGGCTTCGCGGAGTTCGCACAAGGGTTCTCGACGCCCGCCGGGCTCGACTCCTTCAGCTTCCGTCTCGACGGCTCGAACGAGAAGCTTTCGCTCAACGCGCGTTACGTCATCGCCGGCTCCGACGCGGACGGGCGCGGCGCGGGCGGCGCTTCGCTCAACACACTGAGCCGCACGCGCGGCCTCGCGCAGACGCTGACGGGCGGACTCTCCTACGTCATCTCGCCGAACGCGATTGGGACGCTGCGGGCCAACTACAGCCGCGTCTCCGCGCGCGGCTCGCGCCTGCTCGACTCGTTCGGCGGGGCGAGCGTGCCCGAGGCGAACCCGCAGGCGGGCGGCGCATTCGTCTTCGACCTCGGCGGGCGCGCGGCCGCGCTCGGCACGGCCGCCGAGGTCGAGAACCTGCAACGACAGGTCAACGTCGTCGGCTCGCTCGACTTCGTCGCCGGCACGCACACGCTCAAGTTCGGCGCGGACTACAGGCGGCTCTCGCCCGTCGTCGGCGCGTTGCCAACGGAGCGCCAGGTCTACTTCGAGGGCGTGGCGGGCGCGCTCGACGGCACGGCCGCGCGCGACGGACTCTTCACGAGGGCCGAAGCGGGGCACCCCGTCTTCAACAACCTCTCGGCCTACGCGCAGGACGAGTGGAGGTGGACGCCGCGCCTGACGCTGACCTACGGCGTGCGCTGGGAGTTGAGTCCCGCGCCGCACGCGGGCGGCGGGTTGGAACCCGCGGCGTTCACGCAGGTCGAAGACCTCGCGCGGCTGGCGTTCGCGGCGCCGGGCACTCCGCCGTGGGAGACGACCTACTTCAACTTCGAGCCGCGCGCGGGCCTCGCGTACCAACTGATGGGAGGCTCGGGCCGCGACGAGACCGTCCTGCGCGCGGGCTTCGCGCTCCTCTACGACACGGGCGTCGCCGAAGGCGGCCACGCCTTCGGCGACTCGCACCCGTTCCTCGCGGGCGGCGCGGCCTTCGGCGTCCCGTTCTCGCCCGAAGGCGCGGCGGTCGAGACGGGGACGCGGCTCGGCGTGCCGGTCTCGGCCTTCGACCCGCATTTGAAGCTGCCGTACACGCTGCGCTGGCACGGCTCAATCGAACGCGCGCTCGGGAGTAACAACAGCGTGTCGGCCTCTTACGTCGGCGCGGCCGGGCGCAGGCTTCTGCTGACGCGCACGTTCCTCGACCCGTCGCCCGACTTCTCGCTCGTGCGCGTGACGACGAACGGCGCGCGCTCCGACTACCACTCGGCGCGCTTCCAGTTCAGCCGGCGCTTCTCGCGCGGCCTGCAGGCGCTCGCCTCCTACACGCTCTCCAAGTCTCTGGACGACTTCTCGGAGGACGCGCCCGCGCGCGCCTTGTTGAGGGGCGACGCGGAGCGCGGCCCTTCGGACTTCGACGCGCGCCACACGGTCTCGGGGTTCGTCGCTTACGATCTGCCGGCGGCGTTCAAGAGCGGGGCCTGGAACGCGCTCACGCGACGCTGGGCTCTGGACGCGCTCTTCAACGCGCGCTCTTCGAAGCCGGTCAACGTCGTCTACGCCTTCCCCCTGAGCTACGGGTTCGCCTTCCTGCGCCCAGACCTCGGCGGAGGCGTGCCGCTTTACATCGACGACCCGGCGCTGCCGGGGGGCAAACGTCTTAACCCCGCGGCCTTCGTCGTGCCCGGCGCGCTCAGGCAGGGGACGCTCGGGCGCAACGCCCTGCGCGGGTTCCCGTTCTACCAGCTCGACCTGGCCTTGCACCGCCAGTTCGACTTCAACGAGCGCGTCAACCTGCAACTGCGGGCCGAGGCGTTCAACCTTCTCAATCACCCGAACTTCGACGACCCCGTCCCGACGTTCGCCTTCCTTGAGGCGAAACCCGGCGGCGCGACCGCGCTCCGGCCCGACCCTTACTTCGGCCGCTCAGTCTCAGCGCGCGGCGGCGGCGAGTGGGTCGGACAGGCCGGGGGCTTCGGGCCGCTCTACACGTCGGGCGGGGCGCGCACGGTTCAGCTCTCGCTCAAGCTGACTTTTTAAAGAAGAGGGTTCACCACAGAGACACAGAGGCACAGCTTGTTGACTTACTGTCTTCAAAGCTGTGCCTCTGTGTCTCTGTGGTTAATAGTTCTCAATCAACCCCAAGCATCGACTTCAGCCGGGCGGCGTTGCGGACGGCGTTGCCGCCGCCGTCGTTGTTGAAGTACGCGAACACCTCGAGCCCCGCGCGCTCCCACTCGCGCACGCGCGCGGCCCACCAGCCGAGGTCTTCGTCCGCGTAAGAGCCGGCGTAGAGGTGCTCGCGGTCGGGGCCGTGCAGGCGCACGTAGACGAAGCCGGCCGTCGCGCGCAGGACACACGGCAGGCGCGCGCCGCTCATCACGCAGTAGGCCGCGCCCCTTCGTTCGAGCAGGCGGAAGACCTCTTCGCGGTGCCAGCTCTCGTGACGGAACTCGACGGCGACGCGCAGGTGCCGCGGCACGATTGAAAGAAAGTAGTCGAGCCGCGGGAGGTCGACGGAGAGGCCGGGCGGCAACTGTACGAGCAGCACGCCGAGCTTCGCGCCGAGACGTTCGACCCCCTTGCACACTTCGCCCAGCCAGCGCTCCGGCGCGTAGAGCCGCGCCGCGTGCGTCATCGAGCGGGGGGCTTTGATCGTCCACACGAACCCTTCGGGCGACACGCGGCCCCAGCGCGCGAAGGTCGCCGCGCGCGGCCAGCGGTAGAAGGTGCTGTTGACCTCGACCGTGCCGAAGGCGCGCGTGTAGAAGCCGAGCCGCGCGCGCGGCTCAAGCCCCGGCGGGTAGAGCACGCCCTCCCAGTGTCTGTAGCTCCAGCCCGAAGTCCCGACGTGAATCGACATCGCGCCATGTTACAACGCGAGGGCCTCGGTGGTATTTTGAACCCGGCGCTTTTCAACCTTCCTCTTCCGGGAGAGGCTTCGACGTTTGCGTTCACAGGACTACGCGGACTTGTACGCGCTGGAGGAGAGCCTCTGGTGGTTTGTGGGGATGCGCGAGGTGACGCGCGTCCTGCTCGACCCTTTCTGCCCTTCGGGACAGAGGCGGGACATTCTCGACGCGGGGTGCGGGACGGGCGGGATGCTGACGTGGCTCGAACGCTACGCGGGCGGCGGGCGCGTCGGGGGGATAGACTTCTCTGCGGACGCGCTTGAGTTCTGCCGCAGCCGCGGCCTGCGCGACGTGGCGCAGGCTTCGGTCACGGCGCTGCCGTTCGACGCGGAGACCTTCGACCTCGTGACCAGTTTTGACGTGCTGGTGCAACTGCCCGGCGAGGGCTCGGACGAAGAGGCGATGCGCGAGATGTTCCGCGTGCTGCGCCCCGGCGGCCTCGCCTTCGTGCGCGCCGCGGCCTACGAGTGGATGCGCAGCGGCCACGACGAGGCCCTCGACACGCAGCGCCGCTACACGCTCGCGCAACTCGCCGAAAGGATGACGCGCGCAGGCTTCCGCGTCCGGCGCGCGACCTACGCCAACAGCCTCCTGCTCCCCGCGGCCGTCGTCAGAAGGCTCGTCCTCAAACGTCTCGGCCTCGCCGACGCGGGCTCCGACGTGAAGCCGCCCGGCCCCGACTGGCTCAACCGCGCCCTCGCCTCCGCCCTCAAAGCCGAAGCGAACATACTCAAACGCCCCGGCGCCAAACTTCCTGCCGGCCTCTCGGTCATCTGCGTGGCAGACAAACCCCTCTAACTGTTTTCGAATTCGAGGACGGCGTCGGCGACGGCGCGCAGCTCTTCGTCGCGGAGTTGCGGGTAGAGTGGGAGCGAGAGGATTTCGTCGGTGAGCTGTTCGGCCGCGGGTAACGGATATTGACCGCGACGGCGGAAGAGTTTTTGCGTGTGGAGCGGCGCGGGATAGTGAATCAGCGTCTCGACGCCGCGGGCGGCGAGGTGCGCGCGCAGGCGTTCGCGTTCGGGGTGGCGCACGACGTAGAGGTGGAAGACGTGTGAGTTAACGTCCGCGGGCGTCGAAGGGAGGACGAGTTGTTTGACTCCGCGCGCGAGCAGCTTGCCGTACGTGCGCGCGAGGCGTTGGCGCCTGCGGTTCCAGTCGGCGAGGCGGCGGAGCTTGACGCGCAACGCGGCGGCCTGCACTTCGTCTAGGCGCGAGTTGCGGCCCGCGACGTCGCCGCCCATTGCGGAAGGATGGCCGCCCTGCCTCAGCTCCTTCACGCGCTCGATCAGACGAACGTCATCAGACGTGACCGCGCCGCCGTCGCCGTACGCGCCGAGGTTCTTCGTCGGATAGAAGCTGAAGGCCGCGGCGTCTCCCCAAGCGCCCGCGCGACGACCTTCGAGCCGCGCGCCGTGCGCCTGCGACGCGTCTTCGATGACGAGGAGGCCGTGCCGCCGCGCGAAGTCGCACACGGCCCCCATCTCCGACATGCGGCCGTAGAGGTGCACTGGGACGACGGCGCGCGTGCGCTTCGTGAGCGCGCGTTCGAGAGCGCGCGGGTCGAGCGTGAAAGTGTCGGGGCTGACGTCGGAGAAGACGGGGAGGCCGCCGGCATTCAGGATGCCGAGCGCGGTGTAGCCGGCGGTGAGCGGCGCGGTGATGACCTCGTCGCGCCGGCCGGGCCGCACCGCGCCGGAGGCGACGAGCGCGAGCGCGAGCGCGTCGGTGCCGTTGGCGACGCCCGCCGCAGCAGCGGCGCCGCAGAAGCGCGCCCACTCCCGCTCGAAGGCTTCGACCTCTTGGCCGAGGATGTACGGGCCGCCGTCGAGCACACGCTCGACGGCGGCCCGCACCTCATCCTTCACCTCTTCATGCTGTCTTCTGAGATCGAGAAAACTGACCGGCATCGGGTTTCAGGTAGTGTGTGCGGTGCCGCTCGTAGAACTCGACCGTGCGGCGCAGGCCCTCGCGCAGAGACGTGCGCGGGCGCCAGCCGAGCGCCGACTCGATCTTCGTGAAGCTCGAATGCGTGTTGCCCACGTCGATGAGCTGCCGCTCGGGCGGGAAGGGAACCGTGCGCACCGTGCCGCGGCCCGTCAAAGAGATCAGTTCTTCGGCCAGCTCGGCCAGGGAGACCGGCTCGTCGCCGCCGAGGTTGTAGACCTCGCCCTCGGCCGCCTCGCTCGCGCCCGCGAGCACGAGCGCCTCCACGACGTCGTCCACGTAGTTCATGTCGCGCCGCTGCCGGCCCTCGCCGTAGAGTTCGATGACGCCGCCCTCGACGGCCTGCCTGATGAACCACGCGATGAACCCCTGGCGGTTGTGGTGGATGAGCTGGCGCGGCCCGTACGTGTTCGTCAGGCGAAGGCAGACGGTGCGCGTGCCGTAGACGCGCTGGTAGAGCAGGTGGTAGTGCTCGGCGGCCAGCTTGTTGATGCCGTTCACGTCGAGCGGCGCGACGCGGTGCTGCTCGTCGAGGGGCAGGTAGACGGGCTTGCCGTAGACCTGCCGCGTGCTGGTGAAGACGATCTTGACGTGCGGGTTGAAGTTGCGGCACGCCTCGAGGAGCGTGACGTGCGCGGCGCAGTTCAGCTCCAGGTCGCGCAGCGGCTCCTGCATCGATTCGAGGTGGCTAACGCTGCCCGCGAGGTTGAAGATGTAATCCACGCCGCCGACGAGGTGGTTGACGACCTTCTGGTCGCGCATGTCGGCCGTGTGAATCTGAACGCGGCCCATGAGGTCGCGCAGGTTGAAGGGGTTGCCGCCCTGCTCGGGCATGAGCGCGTCGAGCACCGTGACCTCGACGCCGATCTCGACCAGTCGCCGCGCGAGGTTGCTGCCGATGAAGCCCAGGCCGCCGGTGATGAGCGCCGAGCGCCCCTTGTACTCTCCGAAACTTGTAGGCTCGTTCATGGTTTAGTCGAGGATCGTCCGGGGAGAAACGTCTTACCACTCGCGCGGCCCGGGGAAGCCACCTTGATCCAGAGCGAGAGCAGGTCGAGCGCGGTGCGCGCGACCCGCCGGAAGGTGAAAAACTGCGAGCGCCCGTGCGTGCGCGGGCGGTGCCGGACGGGAGCCTCCGCGAAGACGAAGCCGCGCCGGTGCAGCTTGTGCACCAGCTCGACGCAGATGCTGCCGCTCGAAGAGACGAGTTCGACCTGCTCGACCGCACGGCGCCGGATGAGCCGGAAGTCGCAGTCAACGTCTCGGATTGGAATATTGAAGAGAAGGTGCGCCAGGCCGTTGTAAGCGGCCCCGAGCGCCTTGCGCTGCCAACTATCCGCGCGTTGTACCTTATAGCCGTTGACGATGTCAACCCCATCTTGCAGGAGCGGGCTGAGCCGCGCAAGCTCGCGCACGTCGTACTGGCCGTCGCCGTCGGTGTAGAAGACGAGCTCTTTGGTCGCGCTGGCGAAGCCGGTGCGCAGCGCGGCGCCGTAGCCGCGGTTCGCCCCGTGCTGGACGACGCGGACGCGCGGGTTCTTGCGCGCGAGTTCTCCGAGCACGCGGGCCGTGCCGTCGGTGCTGCCGTCGTTGACGACGATGACCTCGAAGTCTTCGGTCAGGCTCGGCAGCAGCGCGAGCGCGTCTTCGACGAGGCCGGCGATGCTCGCCTCGTCGTTGTACGCGGGGAAGAAGACGCTGATGCTCTGACTCATAAGTCTGAATTTGAAATTTGAAATTTCAAATTGCTTTTGTTCAGTGAGGAAGGTCGACCGAGTTCGCGCCGCAGAGTCGATAAGCCTTACCCTCTTCGGCGTCGAAGGCCCAGGCCGTGACGTTGGGCGGCGGGGCGTTCGACGAGAAGGTCTTGTGCCAGCTCGCGCCGCCGCGCGCGCCGAGTTCGGTTAAGGCGAAGGCCGCCTGGTCTTCGTCCGTCGTCCCACGAGAGAGGATGACGGCGTCGGCCGGCTCGCCGCCGCGGCGCGGCAGGCGCGCGAAGCCCTCCGCGACGTAGGTGTTTCCGCCCGCCGGGGTGAGTCGGAAAGAGCCTTCGGCGCAACTCCCCCCCGCGGCCAGCTCGCTCATGCCCGCGCTCTTGACGAGCGGCGGGCGCAGGTAGTGCATGCGGTCGAGCGCGTCGGCGCGTTCGCGCAGCGCGCGCACGTCGTAGTAGAAGTGCCCCTCGGTCAGACACCGCTCGTCCGGCGCGACGTTGATGAAGAGCAGGCACGCCTTCTCGCGCAGCAGCTTGCGGCGCCAGTCGGCCGCGCTGTGCCGCACGACGAGTCCGAAGATGACGACGTGCGCCAGCAGGAGCAGCGCGGCCGCCGCCGTGCCCAGTCTCCTTAACAGTGCCAGATGGCTCGTCTTTAAATACCCCCTCCGCGCCGCGTCCTCGACGATTAAGGGCAGAAGGTAGACGAGTCCCAGAAGCAGGTAGAGCGAGAAGCCGACGTACCTCGTCGTGGTCGCCTGCGCGACGCCGAAGCCCACGCGCCCGACGGTGACGAGCGCGCCCGTGACGAGCGAGTACGCGCCGAGCGACGCCCACGCCGCCGAACGCCTGACGAGCGTGTCGTCCCTCCTGCGCCTCAGCACGTACGTGAACGCGAAGGCGTAGAGCAGGAGCGCGCACGCGCCGACCGCCAGCGCGACCGTCAGCGGGCGCGGCCCCGCCGCGAGTGGGCCGCCGAGGTACGCCACGAAGTAGGCCAGGGCGTGCAGCGGTCGCCTGAGCGCCGCCGAAGTCTCCGGGAGCGACTCGGGGTGGTGGTAGTCGGCCGCGTAGACGAACGCGCACAGCACGAGCGCCGCGCACCAGAGGGCGAGCCAGCGCCACGCCCCCGCGCGCGTCTCGGGGCGCGCCGCCAGCAGCGCGGGCGGGAGCACGAGCCAGGCCACGAGCCCGTTCGCGGAAGAGAAAGAGCTGACCACGGACAGGCACGCGCACGCGGCGACCGCGGCGGCCGTCCCGACCTTCTCCGAGTACGCGAAGAGCAGCCCGGCGACGACACACGCGATGGGGACGAAGTAGACGACCTGCACGCCGAACAGCCAGTTGTCGTACTGTATCGCCGAGAAGTTGAGCAGGCACGCCAGCAGGAAGAGCACTCCCCGCCGCAGAGGGTCGGAGAACGTCCGCGCGCCCAGCCGCCACACGCCATACGCGACGAAGCAGGCGAGCAGAAGGCTCAGGCACATCTCGTACTTGACGTTCCAACCCGTGAGCCTCCCCAGGCCCAGGAAGAGCAGGTGCGGGAAGAGCTGCCGGTACTCGTTCTGCTGCGCGTAGAGGTCTGCGAACGTCAGCGTGCCGCGCGCGGCCTGCTCGAAGAAGTGCGCGACGTTCCACTGGTCGGAGTAGGGCACGTCCACGCCGTAGCGCAGGATGAGCCAGGCGGGCATGCAGGCGGAGGCCGCCGCCGCGCACGCGGCCGCGCGCCCCAGAGTCTTCGCCTTCGCGCTGTCCACGATATGAAGCCCGCCCGAACCTTGTGCTAGGATGGCCGCCCGACGATGAAGAGCCCCAAGCGGATCGCCGCCATCATACTCGCAGGCTTCCTCGCCTTCGCCCCGCCGGGGACGTTGATCTTCCTGTTCGCTCTGTTAGTAGGATTGCTCGGGCGCCGCTGGGCCATACCCCTCGCCGCCCTCTCCCTCGGCGCGGGCGTCGCGTTCCTGCTCCTCCGGCGCCGCCGGAGTCGCACCCGCCCGCGTGCTGAAGGTTCCGCACACACCGATATTCATTAAGAGGCGGTAAGCATTAACACCGATTCCCGCGGGCGCGTCAAGCGGCCCCGCGTCCGCGGTCGGCCTTCCTACTCTTCGCCCCGCAGACTGCGCCATTCCGCAAATCTTGCGTCGCTATACAGGCGCAGTAGGCTGACCGTGACTCGTCCCTCAGGAGTCAGGCCGATTAAGTGCTCGCCCTGCAAGACGAAGTGTTCCGCCCAGACTTGCGTGCGCGGGTTGAAGAGGAGGCTGAAGTTCTGCGTCAGCGGGTCAATTGAGCCGAGGTCACTGCCTTTGTGCCGGTTACAGCGCCAGCAAGCGAACGCTAGGTTGGCAAATTCCGTCCTGCCGCCGTGCTTCTCGGCGATTACGTGATCAACTTCATGTGGGAAGAAGGCGACGCCAGCCGGCAGCAGGCAATACTCGCAACGGTTGCCGGCCCGCCTCACGACCGAGCGGCGCAGTGCGGCGGGGATGCGGGTGAGGCTCAACGCGCGCCCGCTAGGTAGTGAAGGTTACCCGACTTGATCAGAATCATTAGGTGCTCCAGCCGTTCATACTCTTCGAGGTCGGCTTTCTCCGCGGCCGAAATGTCCCCGGCTGCCTCACGTTCGATGAGTGTCCGCAGCCGCTCCGTCATCTCGGGCGTTGGGCCGAACGTCGCCATCTCTTCGGGCGAAGGGTTGCGGGCCAGGAAGTCTAAGACATAGCGGTAGACGTGTGCCGGCAGGGCGGGTTGGCGGAGGCTCTGCGTCAGCAACTCCGGCAGCCGGTCGCCCGCCTCGGCAATCAAGCCGGAGAGTTCGTCGGGTACTTCAATCGTGATAGTCGCCATACAGATAGACCTCGGAAAGTGGTTTCGTATTGTATACGAAACCCTTCTTCGCCGTTGTCTTTTAATTCTACACGCGGAGCACTTCGTCGAGGCGTGTGGTGTAGCGGGGCGAGCGCAGGAGGAGCTTGGTGGGCCAGCGGCCGTCGGGGGCGCGCGGGAGGCCGCAGCGGACTGTGTCGCGGCCGTGGCGGCGGTTGAGCGCGTCCACGGCCCGCATCGCGCGGCGCGCGCGCTCGAACTGCTCGTCGCCGTGCGTGCGCATCGAGAGCGCGCCGGCCGGACGGAGGCCGCCGAGGATGACGCCGGCCTTCTTGTAGAGGTAGCCGCGCCGGTAGATTTGCGTGAGGCCGCGCTGCGCCCACCACGCGAGCTCGCCGGTCGTGTCGGTCGGCGAGGCCAGCTCGTAGGTGGCGGAGTTGCCGTACTGCGGCGCGGCGGCGTGGCGGTCTGTGAGGACGAAGACGGTCACGACCGACGCGGCGCACCCCGCGCGGCGCAGGCGCTCGGCCGCGCGCTCGGCGTAGAGAGCGACGGCGTCGCGCAGGTCTTCGAGCGAGCCGGTCAGCTCGCCGAAGGAGCGCGAGCAGGTGACCGAGCGCCTGGCCCGCGGGCACTCTTCGAAAGGAAGACACTGCACGCCGCGCAGCTCCTCGACGATGCGCGCCGCGACGACCGACAACCTCCGGCGCACCCAGCGCACATCGGCGTCGCGCAGCTCGCGCGCGGTGCTGATGCCGGCCTCGTTAAGCAGGCTCGCGTGAGACGGGCCGACGCCCCAGACCTCCCTGACCTCGGTCGCGCCGAGCACCGCCTCTTGCACGTCTGCGCCGGTCAGGTCGAGCACGCCTGAAGACTTTGTCTCTGTCCTCGTGTGGCGCGCGGCGAGCTTCGCCAGGGTCTTCGTCGGCGCGATGCCGACGGAGACGGGGATGCCCGTCCACGCGCGCACCTTCTTCCTGATCTCGAGCCCCTGCTCCTCAAGGCCGCGGCCGCCGCGGCCGCCGAGCCGGATGAACGCCTCGTCGATGGAGTAGACGTCCACCTCCGGCGCGAACTCCCTGAGCGCGCACATCACGCGCCGCGACATGTCGCCGTAGAGCTCGTAGTTCGAGGAGCAGACCGCGACGCCGTGCTCCTCGATGACGCGCCTGCTCTTGAAGTACGGCGCGCCCATCCCGATGCCGAGCCGCTTCGCCTCCTCCGAACGCGAGATGACGCACCCGTCGTTGTTCGACAGCACGACCACCGGCCGCCCCAACAGCCGCGGCGCGAACACGCGCTCGCAGGAGACGTAGAAGTCGTTACAGTCGATGAGCGCGATTGCTTCGGCCACAAAAACGTCCGGTGCCCTCAATGGTCTTGGATGGAGTGGAGGACGCGGCCCCAGACTTCGAAATCCATCTCTTCGGTGATCTCGACGGGGGCGTAAGCCTCGTTGTCGGAGAGGAGGAAGACGCGGCCCGTTTCGTCGAAGTGGAGGCGCTTGACGAGGAAGGCCGGGCCGATGCGCGCGAGGACGATGTGCCCCTCCCGCGTCTCGGCCATGCGGTCGACGACGAGCAGCGCGCCGGGCTGGATGTTGGGCACCATCGAGTCGCCGTCCACGCGGACGTAGAAGGTGTAGAAGGGGTGCTTGACGAGGTCGCGGTTTAAGTCGATGCTGCCCTCGACGTAGTCCTCGGCCGGCGAGGGGAAGCCGGCCGGCACGCGCCACAGCAGGAGCGGGCGCGCCAGCCGCGTCCCCGTGCGCGCGGCGTAGATGCCCGAGACGTTGTCGTCCAACATAGAAGAGTCCCACCTTATGATTTAAATTGTTCTTGTCCCGAACGTGCAACGACGTATAACATACAGGACGAATTTAAGGCCAGAGTTTTTTTGACTGACGGTTTAAGACGGAGATTGACTGATGGCGACTCCCTTGAAGAAAAAGGCGGAGGACGCAGGCGACGAACTCTGCTACGACGCGGGCGCGGCCGTAAAGCATTTGGCGAAGGCCGACCCGGTGCTGGCCGGTTTGATGAAGCGCGCGGGGCCTTTCGCTCTGAGGACGCGCCACCTGCACAACCCCTTCGAGGCGCTGGCGCGCAACATCGTCTTCCAGCAGTTGCACGGGAGCGCGGCCGAGGCGATTCACAGGCGCTTCGTCGAACTGCTCGGTGGCGGAAGGCTGAAGCCGCAGGCCGTGCTCGAAGCTTCGGAGGAATCGATGCGCGGCGTCGGGCTGTCGGGCGCGAAGACGGCGGCCCTGAAAGACCTCGCGGCGAAGACGCTCGACGGGACGGTGCCGACGCTCGCGCGCCTGAAGCGGATGGACGACGAAGAGATCGTCGAGCGTCTGACGAAGGTGCGCGGCATCGGCCGCTGGACGGTGGAGATGCTTCTGATGTTCCGCCTCGGCCGGCCGGACGTGCTGCCCGTCGGCGACTTCGCCGTGCGCAAAGGTTTCATGGTCGCGTACGGCCTGGGCGAGATGCCGAAGCCGAAGGCGTTAGAGCTGCACGCCGAAGTCTGGCGCCCTTACAGGTCTGTGGCGAGCTGGTACATGTGGCGCGCGCTCGAACACCCCGGCCAGGGCTGACGCGCGCGGTAGTCGCGCGGGCGCGGACGCGGTACACTTTAGCCCGCACACTCAAGCGACAGAGGCGGGCCGGGATGCGCTGGGTAGACTTCGACGACTACGAGCACGAGGCGGGCGAGTGCCTGCGCGCGCCTTACGCGCACTACACGGAGCCGCGCTGGTGCGGCCACCCGCTCTGCATGTTCGAGTCGCGCGGCGGCGACCTCGAAGCCATCGAAGAGGGCCTGGCCGCGCACGGCTACGACCGGCACCAGGTCTCGCGCATGATCGAGAGCTACTACGTCCCGCTGGCCGAGCAGAGAGACGAGGAGCGTCTGCTCCGCGGCGGCGAGTCTTAATCTCAAATCTGAAATCCTTGAGAGGAGTTAGAAGATGGCTGACACGGACACGCTCTTTCACCTCGCGTTTCCCGTCCACGACCTCGCGGCGGCGCGCGACTTCTACGGCGGCGTGCTCGGCTGCCCCGAGGGGCGCAGCTCCGAGCACTGGATCGACTTCGACCTCTTCGGCCACCAGATCGTGGCGCACCTCGCGCCGGCGCGCGCGGGCGTCGAGGCTTCGAACCCCGTCGATAATCACGACGTGCCCGTCCCGCACTTCGGCGTCATCCTCAGCCCCGCGCAGTTCGAAGAGCTGGCCGGGCGCGTGAAGGAGGCGGGCGTCAAGTTCGTCATCGAACCCTACATGCGTTTCAAGGGCGAGCCGGGCGAGCAGTCCACGATGTTCTTCCTCGACCCGAGCGGCAACGCGCTTGAGTTCAAGGCCTTCGCCGACCGCTCGCGCCTCTTCGCCAAGTAAAGGACGAAAGATGATTACGGTCGCCAACCGCATCTACGTGAAGCCGGAGTACGGCGAAGCCTTCGAAGCGCGCTTCCGCGAGCGCGCGGGGCTGGTGGACAAGATGCCCGGCTTCGTCTCGAACCTCGTGCTGCGGCCCGTCAACGAAGGAGACCCGTACGTCGTCTTCACCGTCTGGCGGAGCCGGCAGGACTTTCTCAACTGGGTGCGCTCCGACGAGTTCGTGCGCGGTCACGCGCAGTCGGGCACGCTCCCGCGCGAAGCCTTCGCGGGTGCGAACGTGCTTGAGCTGCACGAGGTCGTGCAGGACTCGGCGCGCCCGGAGCTTGAGCCCGAGCCGCCGGGCGGCCCGTTCAAGATGCACTGAAGGGGTGTTGGGTGTTGGGTGCTGGGTGTTGGTTAAGAGCCTGTTCTTCCCTAACACCCAGAACCTAAACCCCAACACCCTTCTTACCATAAGGAAGGACTGACGGAAGATGGCGACACTCGTGACGGGCGGGGCCGGGTACATCGGCAGCGTGATGGTCGAGCAGTTGGCGGAGGCGGGCCGGGAGGTGGTCGTGCTCGACGACCTCTCGCGCGGGCACGCCGGGGCTTTGGAAGAGGGGGTGCCTTACTACGACGGGCAGATCGGCGACCGCGCGCTCGTCGGGCGCATCTGCCGCGAACACAGCGTTGACGCGTGCGTCCACTTCGCGGCGCTCGCCTACGTCGGGGAGTCCGTGACCGAGCCGAAGTTGTATTTCGAGAACAACGTCGCGCAGGGGTTGGGCCTGCTCGACGGCCTGATGTCGGCGGGCGTGAAGCGCTTCGTCTTCTCCTCGACCTGCGCGACCTACGGCGAGCCGGTGCGCGTGCCCATCGACGAAAGCCACCCGCAGGCGCCGGTCAACCCTTACGGCTGGTCGAAGCTCTTCATGGAGAAGATTCTCTCGTCGTACGACCACGCGTACGGCCTGCGCTTCGTCGCGCTGCGCTACTTCAACGCGGCGGGCGCGACCAGGCGGAAGGGCGAGCACCACGAGCCGGAGACACACCTCATCCCGAACGTGCTCGCGGCGGCGGCGGGGCGGCGGCCGCACGTCTCGGTCTTCGGCGACGACTACCCGACGCCGGACGGCACCTGCGTCCGCGACTACATACACATCACAGACCTCTGCACGGCGCACACGCTCGCGCTCGAACACCTGCGGCGCGGCGGCCGGTCGGAGTTCATCAACCTCGGCAACGGCCACGGCTATTCGGTCATGGAAGTGATCGAGACGGCGCGGCGGGTGACGGGCCGAGACATCGAAGTGAGGATCGAGCCGGCGCGGCCCGGCGACCCGGCGCGTCTCGTCGCCGACGCGACGAAGGCGCGCGAGGTGCTCGGCTGGAAGACACAGTACCCGGAGCTCGAATCAATCGTCCGCACCGCCTGGGAGTGGCACGAGGCGCACCCCGAAGGCTACGGCGCGCAGGGGCAGGCGACCGCGGGCTGAACTACTGAACAAGGAGGGTTGCACACATGTCAACGGCCACGGGCGGCGCGCGCGTGCACAGCGCGCCGTGGGAGTGCGTCCTGTCGAAAGAGGAGGAGGGCGAGTGCCGCGCGGGCGCGCGCCCCGCGTCAGACCAGGGGTACTTTGAAATCCTCTGCCTGTGCATGATCCAGGCCGGACTCAACTGGGCCTCCATCCGCAAGCACTGGCCGAAGTACCGGGAGGGTTTTTACGGCTTCGAGATTGGCAGGCTCGCGCGCTCGACGGCGGACGAGTTGATGGCGCGCCCCGGCGTCATCAAGAACGCGCGCAAGGTCGAGGCCGTCATCCACAACGCGAAGGAGTTCGGGCGCGTCGCCGCCGAGCACGGCTCCTTCGAAGCCTTCCTCGGAACGCTCAAAGACCTGCCCGAGCCCGAGCAGGTCAAGTCCCTCACCAGACGCTTCAAACAGGTCGGCCCCGAGACGGCCGACTACTTCCTGCACTCGGTCGGCTTCGCACAGTAGGCAGTAGGCGATGTTGACGTGTGGGCCGAATAGCGGGATAGGATTTCACCACAGAGACACAGAGGCACAGCTTAGGGCCAATAGCTCAACAAGCGGTACCTCTGTGTCTCTGTGGTGAATCTCTCTCGGCGACTCGCGTCTGCGAATAACAACAGGCCGTTTTCCTATCCGAACTGCCTACTGCCATCTGCCTACTGATTCCTTCTTGATGAAGAGCGCGGGGCGGGCTACACTGTGCCTCCCCCCGCGCCGGTGTCTTGCGGCTTGCCCTTGTACGGCCGCTCTCGTTGTAAAAATCTGAGCTTCTTCTTGCCCCGGTTCTGAATCTCTCACCTACGCCGGCCGTGCGCGCGGGCCCTCGCGCGCGGGGCCGCCTGTTGCCCGAACCCCGACAGAAGGAGAATCCTTGATGAGAACACCCTTCAGGCGTGCCGCGCTTGTGTGCGCGGCGGCGCTCGTGCTCGCCGCCCTGCTGCTCCCCCTCGCGCCCGCCACGAGCGCGCGCCGCCAATCATCGACCGAAGACTTCGAGAGCGGCACCAAGACCGCCTACGCCGCCGCCGCGGTCTTCCTCTCCACCGGCTGGTGGTATCTGGACGACGCGCTCATCGGCAACCTCTCGACCGACCGCAAGACCGGCGCGCAGTCGGCACGCATCCGCAACGTCGGCCAACTCAACACGCAGTTCGACTACGCCTCGGCCGGCACCGTCACCGTCCAGCACGCGGTCTTCGGCACCGACGGCTCCTCGACCTGGGAGCTCTGGGTCTCGACCAACGGCGGCTCGACCTACTCGAAGGTCGGCTCGACCGTCACGACCTCTTCGACGACGCTCGCGACCGCGTCCTTCACCGTCAACTCGGCCGGCGCGGTGCGCCTCTCGATACGCAAGACGGGCGGCGGCGCCAACCGCATCAACATCGACAACGTCACCGTCAACCCTTACTCCGCGCCGCCGCCGACGAGCGTCCACCTGACGATGGGCAACCCCTCGAACGCCGTCGTGGACGTGAACCAGCCCGCGAACTACCTGCTCGACAAGCCGCAGTACGCGGTCTCTTACAACCGCGACAAGGGAAGGCCGAACTGGGTGAGCTGGCACCTCGCTTCGTCCTGGCTCGGCTCGACGCCGCGGCAGGACGACTTCCGCAACGACACGACTTTGCCCGCGGGCTGGTATCAGGTGCAGGCGACTGACTACTCCGGCTCGGGCTTCGACCGCGGCCACCATTGTCCTTCGGCCGACCGCACGCTGACCGTGGCCGACAACTCCTCGACCTTCCTGATGACGAACATGATGCCGCAGTCGCCCGACAACAATCAGGGGCCGTGGGCCAACATGGAGAACTACCTGCGGACTTTGGTCAGTTCGGGGAACGAGCTGTACATCGTCATGGGCGGGTCGGGTTCGGGCGGGACTGGCTCGAACGGCGGGACGACCCTCACGGTTGCGAACGGCCACGTCGCGGTGCCCGCGCAGGTGTGGAAGGTCGTCATCGTGCTGCCCTCGGGGACGAACGACGTGTCGCGCGTGACGACCTCGACGCGGACGATTGCCGTCATCATGCCCAACACGCAGGGCATCCGCACGGCCGACTGGAAGACCTACCGCGTCAGCGTCGATCAGGTCGAGTCGCTGACCGGCTACGACTTCTTCTCCAACGTCCCGACCTCGATCCAGAGCGTCATCGAGTCGACAGTGGACAATCAGTGAATTAACCACAGAGACACAGAGGCACGGCTTGGGGCTTGGTTGCTCCGAGCCGTGCCTCTGTGTCTCTGTGGTGAAAAACCTTCAGCGGAGTCGGCCGAGCAGCCACGACTTGAAGATGCCGGGGTGCTTCGCGTCGGCGTCGAAGTACTCCTGCACCAGCCGCTCGTACAGCTCGCGGCGCGCGTCTTCGGGTAGCTCGTGGCCGCGCGGCATCTGGCCGCCCTCGACGTACGAGCTGATGAGCGTGCTGTCCATCGGCCAGTTGAGCGGGCCGAGGTAGTCCGCGCGGTGGCAGGCCGCGCACGTCATCGCCCCTGCGACCTGCGAATCGCGGAAGCCCGAGCCGAAGCGCGCCACGCGGTCGGCCGCGGTCGAAGCGCCGAGCCCCGGCCCGAACTTCGAGGCGTCCAGGTAGCCGCCGAAGCGCGGCGTGCCGTAGCCGCGGAAGCGTCGGTTGACCTCCTCGACCGCCCCGTGCTCGTCCACGCTCACGCTGCCCGCTTCGGGGAAGATCGGCAGCACGCCGCTCTTGTGACACTGCACGCAGTTGTCGTCGCCCTCACCCAACTCCCAGCGCCCCTCGATGGGGATCGAGCCGTCGCGCCTGTAAGTCCTGTAGTAGTCCTTGAAGTAGACGTCCGAAGTCCCGTCGGCGCGCGCCAGCGAAGCGACGACCGAGACGTTGCGCGTGCGCACGCGCACCCGCGGGTCTGTGACGCCGAACTGCACCCAGCGCTCTGGGACGCCCCGCGCCGCGTCGCCGGGGACGACGACGAGCAGCCGCCGGAAGCTCTCCGTGTTGTCGGGCGTGCCGAGGTGGCGCGAGGTGTAGCTGAAGAAGACGAGCTGTTCCGCGGGGGCGCGCTGCTCGTTGAGCCGGCGCAGGTAAGCCTTCGCGCGCGGGAGCGTCTCCGTGCGGCTCGCGGCGCGCACGAAGCCGCGCTCTGTGAGGAAGTCCGGAATTTCGACGTGGGCGCGCGTCTCTTCGAAGTACTGCTTGTCCGGGACTCTGAACCCGAGTTCGTGGTCGGGGAGCACGGCGGGCGCGGCGGCCTCGACGTAGTCGAAGAACTCCCGGTGGCGCTCGACGAAGCTGGCGTCCTGCCTGAGCCCGCAGCGCTCGACGGTGCCCGCGAGCCGGCCGAGCAGGCGCGTGTAGGCGGGTTCCGCCTCGTCGCGCTCGTAGGCCGCGCGCGCGGCACGCACGAGCGCGTCCACGCTCGAAGCGACCCACTCGTCCGCGTGCGACCTCACGCGCGCGCAGCCCGCCGCCGCGGGGCGCCGCGCGGCCGAAGCGGCGCGCAGCGCGGCGAAGCAGGCGAGCACACAGGCCAGCAGGCACGGCACGAGTGCGCCCGGACGGAGCTTCATCTCTATACCTCCGGCTTCCAGCTTTATGGGCGGCGGGGCGGAACGCCGCGGCGAGAGCAACCCCTTGCAGCTTCAGGGCAGGGCGACGCGGAACTGTGTACCAGACAAAGCGCGCGGGAGGCAAGAGGAAATGATGAATGATGAGTGAGGAATGATGAATTAAGACAAGTCGCCTTCCATTCATCATTCATCATTCATCATTCATCATTCCATTTAGTAGCTTTCATTGAGGCGGTACGCGACGAGGCGGTCGTTCTTCGAGACGTAGAGGAGGCCGGCAGCTTCGTCGCTGACGAAGCGCTCGTCCGGGTCTGAGAGGCGCACCTCGCGCGAGGCGCGGCCCGTCTCCACGTCCACGCCGACGAGTCCGCGCCCGCCGCCGTTCAAGGAGCTGTAGAAGTACATCCAGCGGCCTCTCAAAGCGGCGAGACGGCGCGTGCGCATCAGGAAGCGCGACAGGCGCGAGAGCTGGCTCGCGGGGTCGAGACGGTCGAGCAGTCGGTCAGATATGTCGCCGCCCGAAGGCGTCGAGACGCGCGGCCTCACGTTCACGCTCGTCGAAGCGCCGCCGCGCCTCAGCCTGGACAGAGCGCCGTAGGTCGAGAGCCTTTCGGCCGCGTACTGCCGCGCGTAAGAGCGCGTGTAGTCCGACGCGAGGCTCGTCAGATCCGCGAGCGTCACGTGCGCCGCCAGCCCCGAAGAGCGCAGACTTGCCAGCGCGCCCGCGATGCGCGCCCCGCGGAAGACGGTCGAGGCCGCGCCGCCGTAACGAAAATAGAGAGACGCCGCGCGCGCCGCGACCGCCGCCACGGTTCTCAGCAGCCCGCGCCCCGGAGGCTCGTGCCGCTCGCGCCAGAGCGGCGTCGCCGTGTTGCCGTCGAACGCGGCCAGCTCGTTCTTGCCGCCGAGCACAAGCTCGCCCCGCTCGTTCAGCAGCAGGAAGGCGGCGGCCTCGACTCCGTGCGAGACCTTCAGACGCCGCTTGCCCGTCGCGGCGTCGAGCAGGATGAGGTCGTCGCGGTCGGCGACGGCCACCGTGCCCGCGTTCGGCAGCGCGAAGTTCGTCAAGCCCTTGTCCGCGCCCTTGAAGCGCCACAGCGTCTTGCCGTTCGAGGGGTCGACGGCGCTCACGCCGTAAGGGCCGCGCGCCACCGTCTCGCCGTCTTCGAGCCGCGTGAACTGCCCGCCCGTCCTCACGTAAAGGGTTCTGTTCGCGAGCACCATCTCCGGCGTCATCCCGAGGTCTTTCGACTCCCAGGCCGTCTCGCCGTCCGAGCGCGAGACGGCGCGCACGCGGCCGCGCCCCGAGATGTAGACGTAGCCCTCGTCCGCCAGAGGGTCTGACTCCGTGAGCGCCAGCCCGTCCTCGTTGACCTTGAACTTCTCGCGGCGGCGCTCCTTGCCCGTCCGCGCGTCGAGCGAGGTCAGACCTTCGTAGAAGAGGTAGAGGCGGCCGTCGAGGAACGCGGGCGGCCGGTAGTTGTCGAGCGTGTAGGGCACCTCCTTGTCTCTGTCCTCGCCCCACGCGACCGGCATCATCTCGACTTCGCTCTCAAGCTCGCGCTTCCAAAGCTCGTCGCCCGTCGCGAGGTCGAAGACGTGCAGCTCCGGCTTCCGCCTGAAGCCCTCGCGCGGCTTCGACTTCGCGTCGCGCACGAAGACCGCCGCGAGCAGGCCCGCCGAAGGTTCGAACGCCGTCTGCATCACCGCGCCGCGCACCTTGTCGCTGCGCCAGAGCGCGTCGCCCGTCACGAGGTCGAGCGCTTCGAGCCGCGTCTTGCTCCCGCTCTCAAGCGTGACGAGCAGCACGTCCGTCCCCGGCACGGCGGCCACGTCCGTCTCGTCGAGTCGCGCGTCCTTGTGCCGCCACAGCACGTCGCCCGTCTCGGCTTCGAGGCCGTAGAGGGACTTCTCGGTGCCGACGACGAGCACGCCCACGTCGGTCGATTGGTAGAAGCGCACGCCCCCGTCGAGCTTCGTAGACCAGGGCTCGCCCGCCTCCGCCAACACGGGGCAGAGGGCGAGAAGGAGAACGACTAACAAGACTCGCATGGTATTACTCATATGAAGAACCCGACGACTTTCAAGAATCACTCCACCAGCGAAAGGAACTCGGTCAGAATCCTCTCGGTGATGCCCCAGATGAGTCCGTGCTGCGAGGGGTAGGCCGGCCACTCGCGCTCGACCCCCGCGAAGACCATCCGGAAGACGGCCGAGCGACCGCCCCTCTTTAACTCATCGACCGGGAACCAGAAGGTCGCGGCCACCTCTTCGCTCAGAGTCAGCTCACCCGGCCCGCCCTCCCACGTCGCGTGGAACTCGGGCGGCGCGACGAAGACGAAAGGCGTCACGGAGACGCGCGGCGCGAGAGGACTCTGCGGGCGGACGGTGCCGAGCCGCGCGATGGCCTCGCCGCCCGCGCGCGGGTCGAGTCCGACCTCCTCGGACGTTTCGCGCGCGGCCGTCGCCAGGAGGCTCTCGTCCTCCGGCTCGACGCGCCCGCCCGGCAGGGCGAGGTGGCCCGACCAGTGGTCGTGCTCGGCCTCCGAGCGTTTGATGACGAGGAGCTCCGGCCCCTCCGTCCCTTCTCGCAGCACGAGCGCGACGGCCGCCAGGCGCAGCCCCGCGTCCGCACGCGCCTCGAACTCGTCCGCGCGGGTCAGACCTAAACCGGCCGCGCCCGCGCCCGACCTCAGACGTTTGACGAAATCGGAGAAGTCACTCATCTCAGTCTCGACGGCGCGTCGAGGCGTCCGACACGCCCATTCTCACCAACCGCCCACGCGGCGTCTCCCGCCGGCGTGACGCTCAGGGCGTGGAAGCCTTCCGCGCCGAGAGGCTTCCACGCCGCGCCGCCGTCCGTGGAGTAGTCAGACCCGGAGGGGCCTGTGGCGAGAAGCGTGCGGCCCCGCGTGCCCGGCACGTAGGCGACGCAAGACCTGTAGCCGCGCGGTCGCGACGCGGCATCAATCTTCTGCCACGTGCGCCCGCCGTCGTAAGTCAAAGCCGCGTTGCCCTCGGCCTCCCGCTCCTTAGTGTAGTCGCCGCCGACGGCCGCGCCGGTGCGAGCGTTCCAGAAGCTCAGAGAGAAGACGCCCGCCGCCTTGCCGCTCGCCAGGGGCATGTACGAGGCCGACCACGTGCGGCCCCCGTCCTTCGAACGGAAGACGCGCCCGCCCGACTCGCCGCCGGTGCCGAACCACGCGTCCGACTTGCCGCCGACGGCGACGCACGTCCCGCTCGCCGCGAAGCCGCCTTCGCCCGCGAGCGCCTGCGGCATCCCGGCCGCGTCTATCTCGTTCCAGGTGCGCCCGCCGTCCTCGGTTCTTATCACGAGGAAGCGGCCGTCGACGGGGTCGCTGACGGCGAGGCCGTGCGACCTGTCCCAGAAGGCCATGCAGTCGTAGAAGGCCGCGGGCCGCCGGTTCTGAAACTGTAGCGCCCAACTGCGGCCGCCGTCGTTCGTCTTATAAATTCTTGAGCTTTCGCCGGTGCCGATGGCGAGCAGGTAGGCCGTGTCTGCGTCGAAGGCGTCCACGTCTCGGAAGTCGAGTTCGGAGGCGCCGGGCACCTGCGCGGCCTGCCAAGTCCTTCCGCCGTCGGTCGTGCGCGTGTACGTGCCGCCCGCGCCACTCGCCCAGGCGACGCTGCGGCTGACGGCGCTCACGCCGCGCAGGCGGACGGTCGTGCCGGAAGTTTGCGTGACCCATTGGGCGCGCGCCTCCGCCCCGCAGGCGATGAGCAGCAGCGTGATGAAAGTCGTCGTCCTGAACATCTGAAACCCTCTGGCGGCGGAAGGCTGTTTGATGTCCCTTGACCTCGGCCGCGCTGCTACCTTACAACAGACGTGTGGGAGAAATGAAAGGGGCTGGAAAAGCCCTCGCCCGCGCAACTCGAAGGTGGGGGGAGGCATCTTAATTCGCAACAATTTATTCCCCCCGCTTGAGTTTTTAGAGAGAAACCCCTGAACCAAACAGATGGGGGCCGCGTACAGACTCCCGACCGAAGCTTTCGGCACCGCGGGTGCCTTTTTATTTGGACTGATAGACCCGGTTGAAGTTGATGAAAAAGTTAGTTCCCCAGTTCCTCCTCGCCTCCCTCTTCGTCTTCGCCTCCTTCACGGCGGCGGGCGCGCAGACCAAGGCGAAGCCTGCCAAGGCCGTGAAGGCTTCGGCCGAGCAGGCTTCGGCCGAGCAGGCCGACCCGGCCGCCGACCTGAAGAAGTTCCGCGAGGATTTCATCAAGGCGGCCGAGGAGTACCGCGCCAGCCTCGTCGAGCTTTCGAACACCTACGAGACGAATCTGAAGAAGACGACCGAGAGGCAGGAGCAGCTCAAAGCCCTCTACACGGACGGACTCATCTCGCGCAAGGAGTTTGAGGCGAGCGGGACGGACATCGACGCCGCGCGCGCCAAGGTCGAGGAGATGAAGGCCGAGATCGCCAAGGCCGACGAGACCATCGCCGCCGCGCGCAAGCCCGTCGAGACGTTCGCGCTCGCGCCCGAGCCGGGCGTGCGCACGGACATCGCGTGGACGACCGGCAACAAGACCATCGACAACCTGATCCGCCTGAACGGCAACCGCTACGGCGTCGACCCGTACCTCGTCTACTGCGTCATCCGGCAGGAGTCCGGCTTCCGCGCGGGCGCGACGAGTGCGGTCGGGGCGATGGGCCTGATGCAGTTGATGCCGGGGACGGCCGCGCGCTACGGCGTGTCGAACCCTTACGACCCGGCGCAGTCGATCATGGGCGGCACGCGCTACCTGGCGAACCTGCTGAGGCTGTTCGGCGGCCGCGTCGACCTCGCGCTCGCGGGCTACAACGCGGGCGAGGGGGCCGTGATGAAGTACGGCAACCGCATCCCGCCCTACGCCGAGACGCAGAACTACGTCCGCACCATCGGCTCGCGCTACGCGCAGAGCGGCGGCAACGGCGTCACGCTCACCACCAAGACCGAGGCGCGCCCGACCAAAGGCACCCAGAAGTAAGAAGAGCCAACTTGAGAATTTTCGAGGGCGGCGCTTCGGCTCCGCCCTTTTATGTTTAATGCGCCCTCTCTCGCCGGGAGCGCGGGCATCCCTGCCCGCCAGCGTGCTTTAGCACGCTGACTGTCTTCCTCTTTAACTCAACGTTGAGACATAACGTCTCTTAACTTTCGCGCTGCGCGCTCATGCGGGCAGGGATGCCCGCGCTCCCGGCGAGAAGGCCCGGTTGATTTGCGCGGGGTTCGGGTTGGCGTATGATAAGGCGTCTCCTAATCTCAACGAAGTCAGAGAGGAATCACTTCAGATGAGAGTGACGGTTAAGGTTTGCGCGTTGTTGACGGCGTTGTGTGTGCTGCTGCCGACGTTGGCGGCGGCGCAGTCGGGCGAGGCGGCCGAGCTGAACGCGAAGATCAGGCGGTTCGCGCCGACGGTCGTGACGGCCGACACGTCGAAGCTGTCGGCGGGCGACCGCCATGCGCTCGCGAAGATCGTCGAGGCCGCGAAGCTCCTCGACCCGCTCTTCCTGCGGCAGGTCTGGAGCGGCAACGTCGCGCTGCAGAAGAGGCTCGAAGCCGACAAGACGCCATTGGGTCGCGCGCGCCTCCACTACTTCGAGATCAACGACGGCCCCTGGTCGCAGCTCGACGAGAACATCGCGTTCCTTTCGGACGTGCCGCGCGAGAAGCCCGCGACGGCCGCGCACTACCCGGACGGTATGACGAAGGAGGAGTTCGAGTCTTGGGTGGCGACGCTCTCGGAGTCGGAGAAGCAGAAGGCCACGGGCTTCTTCTGGGCCGTGCGGCGCGACGCTTCGGGGAAGCTGAAGCTGGTGCCTTACAGCCAAGAGTACGGCGAGTTCCTGCGGCCGGCGGCGGCGCTCTTACGCGAGGCGGCGGGGCTGACGACGAACGCGACGCTCAAGAACTTCCTCTCGAAGCGCGCCGACGCTTTTCTCAACGACGACTATTACGAGTCGGACGTGGCGTGGATGGACTTGGACGCGCCCATCGACGTGACCATCGGGCCTTACGAGACCTACTCGGACGGGCTGTTTGGCTACAAGGCGGCCTTCGAGTCTTACGTGACTTTGCGCGACGACGCGGAGTCGGCGAAGCTGGCTAAGTTCGGCGGCGTCCTGCAGGAGCTTGAGAACAACCTGCCGATTGACCCCAAGTACCGCAACCCGAAGCTCGGCGCGGCGGCGCCCATCCGCGTCGTCAACGTCGTCTACTCTTCGGGCGAGGGCAACTCGGGCGTGCAGACGGCGGCCTTCAACCTGCCGAACGACGAGCGGGTCGTGCACGAGAAGGGTTCGAAGCGCGTCATGCTCAAGAACGTGCAGCAGGCGAAGTTCGACAAGACGCTTATCCCCATCTCGCGCGTCGTGCTCACGAAGGCCGACCAGACGAACGTCTCGTTCGAGGCCTTCTTCACGCACGTGCTGGCGCACGAGCTGATGCACGGGCTCGGGCCGCACACGATCAAGGTCGGCGGGCGCGAGACAAGTGTGCGCAAGGAACTGAAGGACAACTACTCGGCCATCGAGGAGGCGAAGGCGGACATCACGGGCCTGTGGGCGATGCAGTACCTGATTGACAAGGGCGTGCTCGACAAGTCTTTCGAGCGGACGCTCTACACGACCTTCCTGGCGAGCGCGTTCCGCTCGGTGCGGTTCGGCATCAAGGAGGCTCACGGCAGGGGCGTCGCGATGCAGTTCAACTACCTGACCGACGAGGGCGCCTTCAAGTACGACCCGGCGACTAGGACGTTCTCGGTCGTGCCCTCGCGCGTCAAGGACGCGGTGCGGAAGTTGACGCACGACCTTTTGACGCTCGAAGCCGAAGGCTCTTACGAGGGCGCGAAGTCGATGCTTGAGAAGTACGGCGTCGTCCGTCCGGAGATGCAGGGCGCGCTCGACCGCCTGAAGGACGTGCCCGTCGACATCGAGCCGAGCTACCCGTTCGCGTCGGCGCGCGCCGGCCGTTGAGGTTTCAGCGTACGCGCACGCACCGACGATGCCGCCTCGTCCTCGTATAATCGCCCGAATCTGCGAACAAAGGGGAGGGAGTATGAGGAGGAGATTCTTTCTGTTAGGGGCGCTCTGCCTCGTCGCGGCGTCGGCCGTGTCGGCGGCGGCGCAGTCGAGGCAGTACGTGCAGGGGCAGGCCGTCGGCATCGGCGGGCGGCGCGCGGGGCTGAACCGGCCGTTCAATCTCACCATCAACAACTACACCTCGCCCGATGACGTGCAGCGTTTAAATCAAGCGTTGCGCTCGGGCGGGCAGGAGGAGTTGCTGAGTGTGCTTTCGAAACTGAACGCGGGGCGCATCGCGCTCGGCAACAACGTGGGCGTGACGGCCAACGCCGTCATCGCGACGCCGGCCGAGGGGGGCGGGACGAAGCTGACCGTGCTTTACGAGCGCAACGTCGCCATCTTCGAACTGCGATACGGCACGCGCTCGGCGGACTACCGCTTCGGCTACGCGGAGATTTACCTCGACAGCCGCGGGCGCGGGCAGGGGACTTTCATCCCCTCGGCGAAGGTGCGGCTTGAGGGCGACAACAACTGGGTCGTGGAGGACTTCGCGGAGTTTCCCGCGCGCCTCATGGGCCTGCGCTCCAGCGGGCGCGTCGGCGTCGCGCGCTAATAAGAGACGTTGAAGCCCCGAAGGGGCGTTATGAGATAGCCGGGGGCAGAGCGAGGGCGTAAGCCCGAGCGCCGCCCCTGGACAGGAACGAGAAAGTAAGTGAGCCCTGAAAGGGCGGAATAATCGTCGAACGTATTCCGCCCTTTCAGGGCTCACTTGCATTTACCGAATCCTAACCAGGGGCGTTGCCCCTGGCTTTCCCATTTCGCCCCTTCGGGGCTTTGCTTTGTGCCCTCGTCGGGCTTAGAAAATCTTGTGCCAGGTGCGCTTGACCCAGTTGCCGGACTTCTTGGCGCCCTTGGCGGTTGCATCGCCAACGTCCTCGGCCTTGTCGCCGACCTCGTTGCCGGCCTTCTTGGTTCCGTGGGCCGCGACCTTCGCGCCCTTGGCCGTCTGATCCTTCACGTCCTCGGCTTTGTCGCCGACCTCGTTGACGCCCTTCTTGGTCGCGCTGCCGGCCTTCTTCGCCCCGTGGACGGTGGCGTCCTTCACGTCGCCGGCCTTGTCGCCGACGTCTTCGGCCTTGTCGCCGACTTCGTTGACGCCCTTCTTCGTGGCGCTGCCGGCCTTCTTGGCGCCCTTGACCGTCTGGTCTTTCACGTCCTCGGCCTTGTCGCCCACCTCGTTGACGGCCGACTTGGTCGTGTCCGCAGCCTTGTCAACCTTGCTCTCCTGCGCCGCCACGCCGCCGGCCAGTGCCAGCGTAAACAGGAACGATGTTAGAACTCTACGCATTGCCGCATGCCTCCCGTTCAGTTAAGCCTGTAGTGAAATCAGTCGTTTTCAACCCCGTACACCTGTCGGTCGCAAGCAACATGCCACGGCGCGCTCGGGCTCTGAAACGGCGTCAGGCTGACAGCCCCGCGGCCCGGCTGTTATCTTTCTGTGCGGAATGGAGACCCCCAGCGAATCGGCACGCGCCTACCTCTTCATGCTCCTCAGCTCGTTCGCGTTCGCCTCGATGGGCGCGTTCAGCCACCTCGCGGGCGAGCGCTGCGACTGGCACATCGTCGCCGTCGCGCGCAGCTCCCTGGCGTTCGTCCTCACCCTGACGCTCTCCCTGCTGACGGGCGTCCGGCTCGTCCTGCTGCGCCCGGCGCTGCTCTGGATGCGCAGCGTCGCGGGGAGCCTCGGCGTGCTCTTCGCCTTCTACGCGCTGACGCACCTGCCCGTCTCGACTTCGGTAACGCTCTCGAACACAGTGCCTTTGTGGGTGACGCTGCTGGCGTGGCCGGCGCTCGGCTACAGGCCGCGCGCGTCGGTGTGGGCGGCCATCGGGCTGGGGCTCGCGGGGATAGTCTTGATCCAGAGGCCGGAGGCGGTGGGCGACCGCCTCGCGGCGTTGATGGCCCTGTCGAACGCGCTCTCGACTTCCGTGTCGATGATCGGGCTCAACCGCCTGGGCGGCGTGGACGCGCGCGCCGTCGTGACGCACTTCTCGGGCGTGGCGACCGTCTTCACCCTGGCCTTCCTGTTGATGGCCGGCGACCGCATTGACTATACGGTCTTGCGGGACGGGACGACGCTCGGGCTGCTCTTCGGCGTCGGCCTCTCGGCGACCGTGGGGCAGTTGGCGATGACGAGGGCGTTCGCGCTCGGCAACCCCTCGCGTGTCTCGGTCGTGGGCCTAATGCAGATCGTCTTCGCGCTCGTCTTCGACCTGCTGCTCTGGCAGAGGCAGTTCGGCCCGCTCGTCGTCTTAGGGATCGCGCTCGTCGTCGGCCCCTCGGCCTGGCTCATGCTACGCTCGCCTTTGAGGAGACAGTCTGCGGCGGTTCATACAACAGGCTGAAGAAAGTAACCACAGAGACACAGAGGCACAGCTTGGAGACTTATCTCAACAAGCTGTGCCTCTGTGTCTCTGTGGTTAATTTGTCCCCGGCTTAACGCACGACGACGTTGACCAGGCGGCCGGGGACGACGACCGTCTTGACGATCTGCTTGCCCTCCGTCCAGCTGCGGACGCGTTCGTCGGCCAGGGCGGCGGCGCGCGTCTCTTCTTCGGTGGCCGAGGCGGGGACGCTGACGCGGCCGCGCAGCTTGCCGTTAACCTGGACGGCGATCTCGACCTCCTCCTTGCGCGCCAGCGAAGGGTCGAACTCGGGCCAGCGCGCGCCGCTGCGCAGGATGCCGCCCTCGTGCCCCAGAGACTCCCACAACTCCTCCGCGACGTGCGGCGCGAACGGCGCCAGCATCAAGACCATCACCTCCAAAGCCTCGCGCACCGCGAACAGG